>ENA-UPXM01000379-UPXM01000379.1-activated-sludge-metagenome-genome-assembly--contig:-NODE-379-length-66153-cov-17.935581_pt1 | contig 66153 bp, 46 predicted proteins | sample MGYA00238178_ERZ772708 | MGnify/ENA primary metagenome ERZ772708 (study PRJEB29002, sample SAMN05720212) | activated sludge metagenome | isolation source: anaerobic digester from wastewater...
CCCTCGGGCGCGCCGGGGTGAACGTCATCGCCATCGCCCAGGGCTCCAGTGAGACGAACATCAGCGCCGTCATCAAGAGCGAGGACTCCAAGCGGGCGCTCAGGGCCCTGCACGCCCGCTTCTTCCTCTCCAAGCAGGCGCTCAGCGTCGGCCTCATCGGACCGGGATCCATCGGCTCGACGCTGCTTGGACAGATCGCCACCGAGAGTGAACGCCTCAAGAGCCAGTTCGGCCTCGATATCCACATCCGTGGCATCGCAAACTCCAAGAAGATGCTGCTCGACCGCGACGCCATCGATCCTGCTGTGTGGAAGGCCCGCTTTGAGGCGGAGGCGGTCGAGCTCGACCTCGAGCGCTTCGTCCACCACATCGGGGCGACCTACTTTCCCCACTCCCTGCTCATCGACTGCACGACCAGCAGCGACCTGGCACTGCGGTACAACGATTGGCTTGAGCGGGGCATCCACGTCATCACGCCCAACAAGAAAGCCGGCACCTCGTCGATGGAGTACTACAACCGCCTCTTCGACACCGCGCTGCGCACCGGGCGCCGCTTCCTCTATGAGACGACCGTCGGGGCGGCCCTTCCGGTCATCGGTACCCTGCAGGACCTCGTGCAGACCGGAGACCGCATCCACCGCATCGAAGGCATCGTCAGCGGCACGCTCGCCTGGCTCTTCTCCACCTACGATGCCACGGTCCCCTTCTCCAGCCTGGTACGCCAGGCCAAGGAGATGGGGTATACTGAACCCGATCCGCGGGACGACCTCTCCGGCATGGACGTGGGGCGCAAGGTGGTCATCCTCGCCCGGGAGATCGGCCATAGCGTTGAGGTCGACGACATCCCCATCGACAGTCTGGTGCCCGAGAAGTTGCGCACCATACCGCTTGATGAGTTCATGAACCGCCTCGAGGAGCTGGATGTGATCATGGAGGAGCAGTACCGTAAGGCGACGCGTGAGGGCAAGAAGTTGCGCTACGTCGGCACCGTCGACGAGGAGGGGCGCTGCAGCGCCACCCTCTCGAGCTTTGCCGCTACCCACCCCTTCGCCCAGGCGGGGGGGACGGACAACGTCATCTGTTTCACCACCGACCGCTACCGGACCCAGCCGTTGGTCGTCCAAGGACCGGGCGCCGGGCGGGAGGTCACCGCAGGTGGGGTCTTCAGTGATATCCTGCGCCTCGGCTCATACCTGGGCGCCCGTCTGTAGGAGGACACGATGCAGTACATCTCGACACGAAAGCATGCAAAACCGGTGGGAGCCAGCGACGCCATCATGCAGGGCCTGGCACCGGATGGAGGCCTCTACATCCCCCAATCCTTCCCCTCCTTGGCCCATCTTCCGTATGGGGAGATCTCCAGTTACGCCGAGCTCGCCTTCGAGGTGCTCGCCCCCTTCTTCGAGGGCGACCCCCTCCTCCCGGATCTGGCTGAGATCTGCGCCGAAGCCTTCAACTTCCCCGTCCCGCTCCACCCGCTCTCATCTCAGGAGATGGTCCTTGAGCTCTTCTGGGGGCCCACCGCGGCCTTCAAGGACTTCGGGGCGCGCTTTCTCGCCTCCGCCATGGAGCGGATCATCAGGCGGAGAGGCGAGAAGCTGACCATCCTGGTGGCGACCAGCGGCGACACCGGTGGGGCGGTGGCCGCGGCCTTCGCCGGCAAGGAGGGCATCACGGTGAAGGTGCTCTACCCCAAGGGCCGAGTCAGTGCACGACAGCAGCAGCAGCTGACCTGCTGGGGCGGCAACATCGAGGCGTATGAGGTCGACGGCTCCTTCGACGACTGCCAGAGGATGGTCAAGGAGGCGTTCATGAACGAGGGCCTCTCGATGGCCCACAACCTCAGCAGCGCCAACTCCATCAACCTCGGGCGCCTCCTGCCGCAGTCGGTCTACTACGTCTACGCCTCCCAGATCTTCCAGGGGGCATTTTCGAAGCAGCCGACCATCATCATCCCCAGCGGCAACGTGGGCAACGCCACCGCCGCCTATTGGGCCTTCACGATGGGAGCGCCCATCCAGCAGATCGCCCTCGCCGTCAATGAGAACCGCACCATCGTCGACTACCTCGAGAGCGGCGTCTACCAAGGCAGGTCGTCGGTGCAGACCCTGGCCAATGCGATGGATGTGGGCGACCCCTCCAATATGGAGCGCCTCTTCGCCCTCTATCCCACACTCGAGGAGATGAGAGCGGTCGTGACCGCATGGTCGGTGGATGATGAGGCTATCAGGGAGACGATCAAGGAGGTTTATACGGAGAGCGGCTACATCCTCTGCCCCCACACCGCCACTGCCGAGCGCGTCAGGCGCGACCACTTCCCAGACACCCCCTCCATCATCGTCTCGACGGCCCATCCGGCGAAGTTCGAGGAGACCGTCGAGCCGCTCATCGGATCTTCAGTCGAGATCCCCCCCCAGCTCGCCGAGCTCTTGGACAAGGAGAGCGAGTACCACAGCATCGCAGCCGATTACCGCCTGCTCTTTGGGTGAATAAGACCACAAGTACTCATTCAGTCCTTCAGACAGGCGAGCGGGACGATATGGATGCCTTCGCGGTTGGTATAGCTGCCCTCGCCTGCGGTGAGGATCATCTTGAAGGTTGGCCTGGGGCGCTTCTTCTCTCCTACTGCCCATGCACCTTCATGTTCACTACACGCAAAACAGTATGTAAGTCTCCAAATTGTGTCGCATGAGCGTTCATGAAAACACGCAAAAGCGAACGCAAATAAATACGGTTGCTTTTGCGACCGTTTTAGCATACGCTTGAATCATAAAAGGGATAGTGTGATGAGAGAATCTAGATATTTGGAACACAAAGAGGATATTTCTAATAGCTTTCTAAAAACAGTGAGTGCTTTTGCCAATTACCAAGGGGGTACAATTAAATTTGGCATACGGGACAATGGCGAGGTTGTCGGGATCCACAACCCTACTCAGGCTTGTTTGGTCATTGAAAATAAAATCAATGACTCCCTGAATCCCAAGGTTGATTTCCAATTACAAGTAACTGAAGATACCAATGTCATTATTTTGACGGTTAAGGAAGGCTTGGATAAACCATACTTTTACAAATCAAAAGCCTACAAAAGAAATGATTCATCAACGGTGGAAGTTGAGTCGTACGAGCTCAGGAGACTTATTTTGGAAGGTCAAAATAAAACGTACGAAAGCCTACCGGCAGAAAAACAGGACATCACGTTTCATTACCTCGAACGGAGCCTCATGACACAGATGAGCATAAAATCTCTCACTGATGACATCCTGGTCACGTTGGGGTTATACAAAAAAGATGAGGGTTTTAATCGGGCTGCAGAACTGCTCTCTGATGAAAACACTCTTTTCGGTATTGACGTAGTGCGATTTGGAGAGAGCATCAACATAATTCTAGATCGAGAAACGTATGCGGGAATCTCAATACTGGAGCAATACGAAAGAGCAATGACCATGTATCGGAGATATTACCAGTATGAGGAAATTAGAGGAGCCCTGAGAGAAAAAGTACAAAAGATCCCGGAAGAGGCGTATCGGGAGGCAATTGCGAATGCCATAGTCCATAGAGCATGGGATATCAACGCCCATATACGGGTAGCTCTGTATGATGAGAGAATTGAAATACTATCACCAGGGGGACTCCCTGATGGCATGACCAAACAAGAGTACCTTGAAGGGCAGATATCTATCTTAAGAAATCCGATCATTGGGAATGTTTTCTTCAGGCTTCATCATATTGAAAGATTTGGAACCGGTGTCAAAAGAATAAATAGTGCGTATTTTGAAAGCAAGGTAAAACCAATATTCGAAGTGTTTGAGAATTCGATAAAAGTGGTGCTCCCTGTGATGCAAAAAGAGCTCCCTGTCAGTGACGATGAAAAGCTTGTGTATGATTCTCTCGTGAGGAATCGAAAACTTTCAAGTTCGGATGTAGCAAAACACACTGGTTTTGGAAAGACGAAGGTTATAAAACTATTAAAATCAATGATGGATCAAGGGTATATACGAATTGAAGGAGAGGGGCGAGGGACAAAATATACAACCACGTAAGCCTCAAATCCAATATATCCAATTTGTCAGTGAGTGAAAGGTTGTTAGATTATTGCTCAACTGGGAAGTTTCCCCCCTTTTGCACTCATCCTCTTCATTTTCCTGTTATCCTAGCAAACAGCTTTGCGATGTAGTCACTATCGTCCATGAAAAGCACATGGTTATTATTCCATTCTTCGATGGTTGAACTTTTATCCGGAAGCTCCAGATACTTTGTCGGTGATAGGATAAACGATGTCAACGATACAGACGGTACCGCCAAATCCGGTTCAATATCGGATTTCAGCCGTCTATGCAAGAGGACCTTAGGCGAAGAAATTGATTCTCTGCCCATGCCGTGTGGGTCGATGAAGGTAATGTATTGCCTATCATTGATGATCAGCCACAAGATGAAATCAGGGTAGAATCCAGCGCCATCAAAAAAGCCGATTCCCCTCTTGCTACGGTTACGGATCAAGTACAGCTCGCTCTCATTACGGAATCCCTCATGGTTGTTGACATACGTGTGAAGCTTCTTGACGAAGGAGACCTCATCCTCATTCAGAGCCACCGGAGATATCCCAATCTCCACGTTTCCCTTCGCCAAATAAAGCAAGGGGTTATACAGATGCATGGGAACATTCAGCACTTCCATGTCTTGAGAGCGTGACTGCGAAAAACTCGGCAATTTGTTTTCTGTTTTGGCTACTTTGACCTCTTCGATTACCTGGCGAAGCCAGGCAATTGCTGTTTGGTTCTCGCCGGATTCCTCGATACTGATGGCGTATTCATCCTTCTCTTCATTGAGAAAGTTCTCGTTGTCATCATCAAAGGTCACCAGGTCATACCCCACTACCTGCGATTCCCACTGATTTTGCTTGGTGTAATATAATCGATCAAAGTACTTCTTCAACAGCGCAACGGCGATTCTCTCAAACCGCTCATAGTCCTCAAACTGGTGTATCATGAACTCAGTTTGCGGGATGAGGATCTTGTACCATTGGGTATTCTGCAACAGCTCCTTCAAATCATTTCTCATGATATGGACATTGTGTCTCGCTTTCTCTTGTTTGTACTGTTGCAGCTCAGAATACATTTTCTCATAATCCAAGAAAGCAAGATGGACCGGACCAAACACCTCGACGTTTTTGGTGACTACTCCCGTACCTTGCTTCTGAGAGGATTCGAATTGCACCTTAGAATAACAATCCAACGTGACCACGGGTACGCTCGCTTCGAATCGGAAGAATGGCTTCTCCGCAGCTTTCCTGAAATCGGCATCACCTTTAACACGGAGAGAATATAGACCGCGTCTTTTATATTCGCTATTGCGGATCACCGGCATCTTCAGAGTAAGCGGTTGGCCCTTTTCACTCGGTACACCCTCGGTCTCGAGGAACTCCTTGAATTGTCTCATGTAGTCGGCACGGACACCGAATATGTTGAGTGTTTCCAAAATACCGATGTTGTTCGGAACAATCGTGGCTGGAAAATCCCTCTTATAAAACCCGCTCCTTTTCAATGACATCTGATACCCCTTCAGACGTACGCCACGCCCAAAGAGTTGAATAATCTCACTGCCTTCACTTCTGCCGACATTCATGAGACCCATTGTCGATACACGCCAACAATTCCACCCTTCCGTGAATTTCTTTGAGCCAATGAGCACGTTGATGGATGATTCGGGCTTGACGATGCCTTGGAACAATGAGTCGGAGAAGTCAATGACGTCGGTCGTAAGACCGTTGTCACGACACAGTGCCAATAATGCCGAATCATCGCCGACGTTGATGACACCAAAGGGTTCGTTTTCTCCGAGTCGAAGCCGTATTTCTCCACTTATGCCACGCAGACGTTCAACATGGAGCGTTGCCCCGATGGTAGGACAGTTGAACACGACCCGCACCATGTCTTTGTACAATGCATCTCCGGTCATGCCCTCTTCTGTGAGGTAGGGGAATGCATTGCTGAAAATTTCTCGCCTTTCACGATCGAGAAACCCTGTATGGCCAGAAAGAATACGTTCTATATTTGCAGTTGCTCCCGTTGTGTTGCTGATGAAGGATTCAAAGAACAACAGGATATCCACTACATCGGATACTTTGCGTCCTTGGTCGGTTCGCACGGCATTCACGCTCGAGCCAACAAAGACAAAGAGTGGGTTTTCGATGTTGAAGGGCGCATAGGTACTGCCATGGGAAAGGTACAGCTTCTTCTGTTGATAATACGACATGAGACATGCGGTAAGATACACCTGTCGTTTCGTCTCATCACTGTCGTCTTCAAGGTTGATGATGTTGTAATCCTTGCCGTATCCATCGCCATAGAAATACTTATAGGAGTAGTCGAAAATGATGCACTTGGCATACCGTTCAGCAAGCGATTTATCATTTGAGGCGGCAATGGCTTGGCCAAAGGTTGCTGAATATTCGAAGGAAAATCCATTGGAACAGAGCTCATCTCTATACTTTTGCCATTTGCCATCCTTTCCCGAGGATGACCCGCGATGTCCTTCATCAACGAATACGACGTTTCTACTACCAAAGCGTTTGACGGAAACAATGGTATCTTGGTCCCTGTCTCCTAATTTTGTGTTCTCAAGCACAATGATCTCATTGTCGCTCTTTACCCAGCGGCTCACTGATTTGTCATACATCCTCGCTGAAATACCTGAGGCTGCGTACTCGGCGATGTGTTGGAGAGAGAGCCCTTCCTTCGGGGTCAACAACATATACGTCGCATCATCCGGTAATCTTCTTTTGGAATAATGAAGGTATTGATGGAAATTCACCTGCATGATGAGTGTTTTTCCGCTCCCTGTCGCATTCCATACGGCAATCTTGTTTAAATCGCCTTCAGTGTATGGGCTGCATGCATCATTAGGAAATTGCCTGGCAAAAAAAGTCACATAATCATTCAAGCCGTCGACGAGGTTTTGACGATTGTTAAAATACTGATCGAGGTAGTATTCAATGAACAACAAAGAGAGATATTGAAAGTATTTGAGAACCAGCGGTTCGTCGCGTGCATCGTTGATCGCACGCATATGGGATACGATGTTCAAATCATATCGGGCAAGAGCTTCATCGCTGATCGTGCATCTGCCGCTGAATTGTGTAGTCAATTGCTTGTAAAAACCCGTAACACCTTCGCCATCAATCTCTTCCAAAGATGGTCTCTTGAGACTTGTCGAGAGATCGCGAAAGTCATCAACTCCGAATTGCGTCAAGAGGTACTGGTTCAACATAAGTTTTTGAGAAAATTTTAGTTGCGGCTCGTTTGCTGCTCTCTTTCTCTTTGCCACGGTACCGTCTCCTTATTCCGTATCTTCGAACATGCGTTTCTTCATTTCCTCATCAATGAGGGTGACACGCCAATTCTCACCGTTGTTTCTCAGGTTCAGCAAATTGTTGTCGCAGTTAACATAGATGCGCTTGAAACTTCGTGCATTTGAAATCGAGAGGAAATATGCATCAAGTACTGCATTATCTTTCTCGATATCGCCGGTCATTTCCCGCCAGAGAACAAGTGCTTTGTCTCCATTTGGAACAATTCCTTCAATAGCTTTGATCTTGTACGTCTCTCCGGCTTTGAGCACAGCTGAAACGGCGCCGTATTCTCCGGTGGCAAAATCGGCATCAAATGAAACGAGAGAATGGCTTCGTTTCACTGTAAGACCTATCAAGTAATTGAATGTCTCTACAAGATCAACTCTCTGTCTCTTGCTCTCAAGGTTGCGGGTAATATTCATCCAGTAGTCAAACGGCTTATCAAGTCTCTCTACATTAAGCAGACTAGCACTTTGTGAAGTTTCAGTGTCGAGCATATATGAAAGGAAATACCCTTCCTGAGCACCACCGAGCAAGTCAGCATGAGCATCTCTGAGAACAATATTGTTCAGTGCGTCATCGTATGACTCCAAACGAAGGTACTTGAAAGCGTGAGAGCTTCCCTTGCGTGAGAGGGGTTTGCCATCTCGCCAGCCTTTTTGGATTGGCGTATCCATCGAATATATAACTTTTTCCAGTTTCAATTTTGCAATTGTATCAAAGTGATTCCCCATCTCAACTAAAATGAATTTCCTTTTTCCTCCATCATCACGATTCATATTAATAACCGAATGCCCTGTAGTTCCTGAACCTGCAAAATAATCCAACACTATCCCACTCGTATTTTCATTTAACCCAGCAGTAATACAATCCTGTTCTGTATAAATTGATTTAGGGTACATGTTAGAGGCGTTTCTTTCGACATAATCTGTTCCCAATATATCTTGCAACATTTTTGTTCCATATTCACTTGCATCGTATTTTGCATCAACCCATAAGGAACGCATAACACCCATGTCTTGATTAAATATAACCTGATACGAATTTCTCAGCTTCTTGATTTCAAGTTTTGGCAAAATCTTGGCTACCGATGAAACAGAATATCTCCATTTTTTTTCGTTTCCATTATCATCAATAGGCCAAATTTCCATGACACCATCAGGTCTTCTTACATTATTGCTTGATGGATGGACATCATCATCTGGAACATCTCCTATGCCAATTATTTTATTGTCTTTAACTAAAAACGGGTAGAAACAAGTAGCAGCGTCTGTTCTATCAGATTCTGTACCACTATCTCTTAATGTACGCGAATCGATTTGGGCTCTCTTGACATCTGCAATATATTTCTGTGAGTCACTAGGATACACAAAATACGCAAATTCATGAGTATACGATATATTAGTTCCTTGCTGACCGCGAGGATTATGGACGATTGATATACAAGCCTTGCGTTTACCCGGAAATTTTTGTGACAATAACTGACCGAGGAGTTCTTGTTCAATTTCATCGATGGCAACAATATTTACAAAATCATCTGTAAGCAAGTGCGCAGCGCATTCAATTCGTGAATCCATCATAGAAAGCCAAGCGGAATCCTTAAAAGTGTTTTTGTAAAGAATTTCACTTGATTTCGCATTATATGGCGGGTCTATGTAAATGCACTTTATTTTGTTTTGATATCTCTTCTCCAACAGACGTATAGCTTGTAGATTCTCACTATGTATCATCAATCCATCCAACTTTTCATCCAAATCATCAATGCTTGCTACAAGCTGTTCCTTGAATTCCTCACTGAAGAAAGCAGTATCAAGGACGAGGAACGGATTTGCTTTGAGGAATTCCGTTGTAAGCGGATTAGTGTATGAAACAGCGAATATATCGTTGCCTACGATCTCATCAATGGCAAAGAGACGCACCCATTCTTCACGCTGTTTTTCATTGGCGACGATTTCTCCAAACATGTGCTCTGGCACACGGTCAAGAGTGATACAGTAGTTGGTCTCGACGACAAACTTTTTCTTGAGGTATAGCTTTTTCTGGAAATTTTCAATCTGTGCAAGGAAGGTAATGATCTTCCTTGCAATTTTGCGAATGACCTTCGCCTTGATCAGGTATTCCTTTGTACGCACTTCATCCTGCTCATCGATATCATCGAGGTAGATCACATCATTCTTGATGTAGAAGTCAAGCTCCCGATTCAGGAAGGTAGCCAAATCTTTATGGATGAAGTAGTCGAAGGTATTACGCGCAGTATACTGGATAAGTTGGCGCTCAAGCAAAGACTTCCCTTCTGCAACTTCCAGGATCTTCTCAAACGCTTGGAACTCCATCCGTGCTTGCACGGCTGTAAAAGCGCTCACAATCTCCTCAATATGCTTTGCCTGTGCCGTTCTTCCGCTTTGATCCGAGGCTTTGTATTCAACATGTATGAACAGCTCGCCATCAATAATTTCAAATGGGTTCTTCGCATGGAGTTGGAAGAACCGTTTTTCATTTGCTTTATTGTTGTCTCGTTCAACGTCGGCTTCCATGAGCTTGAAGTGAATGACATCGCCGTATTTAGTCGTGAAAACGTAGTCCTTGAAATATTCACTTGTCTTGACATAATACTGATCGGCGTTTGCCCAGTGCAGCTTCACTTCCTCGCCTTCGTAGGGTATGGCATAGACCCCATCCTTATACCGGCGCTGCGATATGAAATCACCATCGTCATAATATCGGCTAAAAAAATTTGTCAGATGACTATATATGTCACCTTCCACCGCGGTGACGTCAATGCCTGATAGTGATTTTTTCTTTTCTTCTAGCTCAGCGATGGCTGCATTCTTCACCAAATCGGAGAGTGATGCTTCCCTCACGTCCGCGATTTGCTTATCAATGTCTGAGATTATGGCTGAGACATCAAATGTCGCAAGTTCACGTAAGTCAGCATTGATTTGGGCAGGGAGGTCTTCTTCAATAAACTTATTGATTTCGTTTCGCTTCATGCTCATGATGCGATATATCCCAAAATCAAGATCTGACTGGTCGAATTGAAACATGTCACTGAGAATATTTAAAAATTTCTTCTGGCTTGCTGTCATATCGCAGTACCTTCCTCTGTTGTGTCCTCATCAGGGACGAACTCCATGATATCAGATATATCTTAAATAAACATATTGCATGTGCCTCGGAGCACTTCGGCATTAAAGTCCACATCACGAAAGGGCTTCGTCCTTGATGACAAAACGACGGTGAACTTTCCATCAGCATCATCTGCATGCACTCCAATTTCGACTGGACTGCATGCGATGTAATATTCGATAGGCATGGAACTGTTCATGACACTGGTCTAGGCCCAGTACATTGTAAGCGAAACAAGCATGCTGAATCTACCTGACGCTGTGAAACCATGATTTCTCGCTATGAATTGTAACAGATGATGGTCTTCCATCAACACTCCATACGTTCGTGATTATGCCGTATAACTATTCTCCTCCTTGTTGAACATTCCTTTGTGCTTTTCCCTACAAAAGATTTGCCTATTCTTTATCATAGGGTCCCTCTCCATCCGCTACATCATCTCGAGCGATAGAGGAGGGTATCCTCAGTTTTGGAATTGCGCCATATTTACCGACGAGGTAGTTTTTTTGCCAAAGCTCATCCTTACGGACCTTTGTTCCGTCCTCATCTTTGAAATCAGCTAAACTGTAAAGTGAACTAACGCCGTTCTCCATTTTTTGAACAAACCAAATCTCATCACGTCTCAAACTTCCACTCGACAAGTGCCAGCTTTGATGGCAGGTGAAGACCAATTGAGCGTGGAGAGGGTTTGAAACAGAATCGGCGAAAAGTAACAGTAATAGACGGACAGCTAACGGATGGAGGTGGGCATCCAGATCATCGACGATCAATAATGACCCCTGATGTAATGCTTTTTGTATATAAGGGAACAGGGCAACGAGTTTCTGTAACCCTTTTCCTTCACATTGCAATGGGAATCTGACTGGGGTCCTGCTTTCAAAGATTTGATGGATGACCGTGATTCGTGGAGACACTTCCACCTCGTTCTGTCGTTCAATATCAACTCCTATTATTGTTTCGTCGAAAGCGGAAAGAAACTCGAGGAGTTGACCTTGCTCCTTTTCTCCAGGCAGGCTATGAAATTCAGACAACGTGTCTTGACTGATAGCAACACTGTCTAAAAACCATCGGTACATTTCTATGCATACATTGATATTCAACATGCCACAAAGAGACAGGAGCAGCATCTGGGGCCTAATCGCTTTGGTAAGGTATTTTTGTTCGGCGGCGGATAAGCCCATGAACGTATCACCGTCTCCTTTTCGATTTCTATAGAACACCCTTCTTGATGATCGTGCGCTTTTTGCTTTCACATTGAGCCACTCTTCAATCACTCCGTCCACATCCAGGCTAAAGCCATAAGAAAATACGCGATACGTATGGTTATCAACGACAAAGACTTCAAAGCTCGTCGGTTCATCATGATCACTGAATACGCAACCTACTGGCGCTTCATACGAAATCCAACCTCCGGGCAACGCATCACCTCCATAATGGAACGAGTTGAGCACTGCATTTCGCATATAACAGAACGCCTCATAAATCGATGATTTTCCACTGTTATTCGCTCCCATGATAGTGGCCGTCGGTAAGATACGTTCATTTCCCAGCACCACTTGATGGTGTGCTAACTCAGAGATACCGGAAGCACTCAGATCAAGGGAGACTTCTGGTCCTATGGATTTGAAATTAGCAACGGAGAATTGCAGTAGCATGGGGTACCCCTTACGATAAGAATACTCCAAAATACGAATAAATCAACGCAATTATGAGAGGAATCTTAAATTTTACGTATATTTATTGAAAAATATTGCTACTCAGCGATACAAGAGGTCGCTGTACTGCGTATCTCGATGACGGTGGCCGAACCAGCGCCGAAGACCTGCTCCATCTCTTTGACGTAGTGCTCAAGGTTTTCGCCCTTCACATACGCTTGGATGGTTCCGGCAAAGCCGCCGCCATGGACCCGTACCGTTGCCTCGCTGCCGAGAATGCTCAGGGTCAGCGCGATGGCGAGGCTGAGCCCCTGCTCGGTGGGGAGGGTGGTGGGGTAGAGATTCTGGAGGAAGCAGAACGAGCTCTCTCCGCTCTGGTTTACCAAGGAGAGGTATGCGTCGATGTCTTTCTCTTGGAGGGCGTGCAGCATGGCCTCAACGCGTCGGTTCTCTTCGAAAAAGTGGATGGCCCTGAGCACCGCCCGGTCGTTGGCAAGGCTCGCGCGCACCTCCTTGATGGAGGCGAAGAAGTCGTTGTAGGCAACCTCACGCAGCTGTGCTTTGCCGAAGAAGGCGGCGACGCTGCGCATTTCGATGGGTACCGACGCATATTCGGGGGTGAGGTTGGCGTGGTTTCCCCCGGTGTCGACGATGACCAGGTGATACCCCCAGTCGGAGAAGGAGATGGGGATGGGGGTGACGCGCGGATTCTGCTCATCGGCGAAGTCGATGCCCACGATGCCGCCGAAGCCACAGGCGAGCTGATCCATCAGGCCGCTGGGCTTGCCGAAGTAGTGGTTCTCGGCGAACTTGCCGATGATGGCGAGCTCGACCGGGGTGAGGACATCGTCGTTGAAGAGGTGGTTGAAGATCGTCGCACAGAGCACCTCGATCGCCGCCGAGGAGGAGAGGCCGGAACCTTTGAGGACTCGGCTGGAGGTATTGGCCTGCCACCCACCGATGGCCAGGCCCCGCTCTTTGAAGGCGAAGGCGATGCCACGCACCAGCGCCTCGGTGGTGTTCTCTTCCCTGTCCACCTTCTCAAGGGAGGAGAGATCGACCTCCACCGCTGGATACCCTTCGCTGATGAGGGTGATGGTGTTGTCGCTTCTCCTGCTCACTGCGGCGATGGTGTCGAGGTTGATGGTCGCCGCGATGACGCGCCCGAGGTTGTGGTCGGTGTGGTTGCCACCCAGCTCACTGCGCCCTGCGGTGGAGAAGAGGGAGAAATCGCGCTCCTTGAAGAGGCGAAGATGTTCCTCGGCCAAGGCGAGGTAGCGCCTGTCCTGATCGTCTGTATCGTATGTTGAGCCATACAAGCCCCGATATGCGTGGTGCAGTGCTCCGTTTTGGATATCCGTGATCGTTGCCATCTGATCCTCCCCTTCTTGCCATACAGTATGGAGCATCCGTCTCTTTGTCAACGAAGCGGACAAAAGAGGCGGCCGCTTCGCTTCAGGCGCCGTATCTTCCCCTCCGCTATCAAGAGACCGATGGCCTCGATGATCTCGCTTCTCTGCCAGGAGGAGAGGTGGCCGCTGTGGCGATGGCGAATCGTATCGTCTGCGAGGTGGTTCATCAGGGTCACTGTAGTGTAGGAGAACGGTTTGTACCGTAGTGCGTTGAGGATCGCCTCCTCTCCCTCCCGTTTGGTGAAGACCGTGTGGTCACAGACATCACAGCCTGAACAGTGCTGCCCCTCCTCATCAAGGGCCTTCAGGAGCAATGCTCTGATACAAGTATTGGTTTGAGTAAAGATGGTGGTGATGAGCGATGGAGCGGAGGGTGGCCCCTGCAAGAGGAAGAGGGAGTGGCAGTGCTTTCCATCGCGTCCGCCGCGCCCGCTCTCCTGGAGGAAGGAGAGTGCATCGGGGGGCGCATAGGTATGGATGACGGTGCGGATGTCGCTCTTGTCGACGCCCATGCCGAAGGCGTTGGTGGCGAAGAGCACCGCCTCGCTGTTTTCAATGAACCAGCTCTCCCGCTCCCGTCGCTCCGCTTTGGAGAGGCCGGCGTGGTAGAAGGAGGCGGGGATGGTGGGGTTGGCCTCCCTATAGTGTGCGCTCATCGTCTCGCATGTTCGCCTCGTGGGACAGAAGACCAGGGCGGGGCGGCTCTCAGGGGATGAGAGGAAGGTGTTGACCGCACGTCGCTTTGAGAGGACCCGGGCGGTGTGGTAGCTGATGTTCTCCCGGTCGCTTGAGGCTTTGATGAGGTGGGCCTTCCGGTTGGAGAGGATGAGGCGGCCGAGCTCGGCGAGCACCGTATTGTCGGCGGTGGCGGTGAAGAGGAGGAGTTGGCGGATCGGCAGGTGGCGGATGATGGGACCAAGCTCGGCGAGGATGGGACGAAATCCTTTTCCCCAGCTGACGATGGTGTGCGCCTCATCGAGGACCAGCAGGCTGATGGTGTGGCGACTGAGCTGGGTGATGACGGACGCTTGGCTGAGCGTCTCGGCGTTGGTGATGACCACCTTCGTCCCCGCGTCGATGGATGCGAAGCAGGCCCTGCGCTCGGTGGGGCTCTGTCCCCCCTGCAGCTGGGCACAGGCGATGCCGGCGCGCTCGAAGCGACGGCGCTGGTCGTTCATCAAGGAGAGGAGGGGGTAGACGATGACGATGAGGCCATCGACGACGAGGGCCGGGAGCATGAAGCAGAGGCTCTTGCCACTGCCGGTGGGGAGGATGACGACGGTGGGGCGATGGTGGGAGGAGGGGCGGTCGTTCTCGATGATGTCGCTGATGACCAGCTCCTGAAACGGCCTGAGGTAGGGGATGTTGAAGCGCTCTTGGGCGAGGGCATGGATGTCCATGCCCGATAAGGGGAGTTTCTGTCCCCTTTGCTTCAGGAGGCGCCACTCGCTGCACCTGAATTGGGCAATTCTGCTATTGGGCCAACTCCTTGGCGATCTTCTCAGCCAGCCGTTCCAGCTTGATGGTCTCCCGCTTGAAGAGCGTCTCGCTCTTGATCATCGCCTCCAGGGTGGGCGAGGGGTAGATCTCATCACCGAAGCGCTGCGGGGGCGCCTCGCCGTCCAAGAGCGCCTTGAGGCTGCTGTAGATGGCGCAGGTGATGCGGCTGTTGCCGCCGTCGAGCGCGATGGCGGAGAGCCCCTCCTCATAGGGAAGGGCGGAGAGCAGCGTGTGGAACGAGGCCGTGATGGAGGCGATGATCTGATTGGGGCTCTCCGTGAGCGGCTTTTGGTTGACCGCGGTACGCAGGGCGACCGCGAGTTTCTCGTCCCACCCCCGCTTGGCGACTTCGGCGATGAGGAGGGCGGCGAGCTGCTGGGGAGTGTCGGCTTCTTCATGGAGAGCGAGGACAAAGGCCCGGCTGAGGAGGAGGGCCGCATCGACGGCGAGGGGCGCGGGATGGGTGATCTGTGTCTCTGAACGGACGATCGCCTCCCACTTGGTGAAGGGGTAGCGCTCATCGAGCAAGGCGAGAAACGGGGTGCGGGTGAGGGCGAGGGGGTTGTCCCCCTTCTGGGGGAAGGAGAAGGTCCCGCTCTCCTTCTCATAGGTTCGGTACTTGCTGCGCAGGTGGTCGCGGTCGACCTGGCCGAGGGCGATCATCGACAGTGCGGCCAGGATCGTCAAATCGCTGGCAGGGCCGCTTTGGCCTGAGCGCGGTTGGACCTCCTCCAGCGTATAGACCTCGGTGAGGGAATCGATGGCGAGCGCCTCGATCTCTTCTCTTTTCATGCCGTCGGTCTGGCTTCCAAAGCCATCACCGACGAACCAGCTGTAGAGCAGGAGTTCTTCTCGGTTTTCCACGGTCACCCCCTCAACGCAGTGAGCTCTGCGTGTACGGCCTTCAAGTCGGTGGGGATGTCGATTTTCTGCGGGCAGAGCGGGATGCAGGCGCCACACTCGGTGCAGGAGGGGGGACGCTTCTCCTGCTGTTCTGCATGCTCCCACGCCTTCTCGATGGCCGCGTAGCTCTCGAACATCCGCGCCTTGTTCCAGAGGGCGAAGTTGCCGGGGATGTCGACGCCGAAGGGGCAGGGCATGCAGTATGAGCAGCCGGTGCAACTGTTGCCGAGCCGTGATCGCATCGTTTCTGAGATGGATTCGATGGCCTCCCGCTCCTCGCCTGAGAGCGGCACCGGGGAGCGAAGCGTCTCGATATTCTCCTTCACCTGCTCCAAGGTGGACATGCCGGAGAGAATCACACGGACGTTGGGGTGGTCGGCGACCCAGCGCAGCGCATAGGAGGCGGGAGTGGCCTCAGGATCAAGGGCGGTGATCCTCTCTTTCAGGTCGTCGCCGATGTTCATCAGCGATCCTCCCTTGATGGGTTCCATGACGATGACCGGGATGGAGAGTGCGGTGGCAAGCTCGTAGCCGGCGCGCCCGGCCTGCTCCTCGATGTCGAGGAAGTTGTATTGGATCTGGCAGAAGTCCCACGCCCGGTAGCGCAGGATGAATTCAAACTCCTCGTAGATCTGGTGGAAGGAGAAGCCGAGGTGGATGATTCTCCCCGCCCTCTGCTCCTCTATGAGGTAGTCGAGCACTCCCAGGTTCACCATCTTGAGGAAGGCAGCCTTGTCGAGGGAGTGGAGCAGGTAGAAGTCGAAGTACTCCACACCGATACGGTTTGCTTGATCGGCGAAGATTCGCTTGGCGTCGTCGAGACTCTCGACCTGCCAGCAGGGGAGCTTGGTGGCGACCTGGAAGGTCGAGCGGTCATACCCCTTGAGAAACGAGCCGAGGTACGGCTCACTCTCTCCCCGATGGTAGGTGTAGGCGGTGTCGTAGTAGGTGACCCCGCTCTCATAGGCGAGGCGAAGCATCGCATCGCTTCGTTCGCGGTCGATCGTCCCCTCCGCCGTCTGGGGCAGACGCATCGCCCCGAAGCCGAGGAGGGAGGGGGCGACCTGCCAATGTGCTGTCTTTCTCTGTTCCATCATAGGGAATTTGTACCATATTGGCGCGTTCGATAAAAGGGGGGCGGGCGGTGCGTCATCGCACTAGAAAGAACGGGTCCACTCCTCCTCAAGCTGTGCGCTTGCCTCTTCGAGGGCGGATACGGTGGCCGTTTGGATCGCTTTGATGTGCCCCTTGCGTCCACTGGCCCCACTGATGATGTCACCGAGGCGGATGGGAGTGCCGATGTAAAGGCCGCCTACCTTCCCCTTGGGGGAGAAGCGGCTGTTGATGCTCCCCCCGTTGAGACGGTTGATGACATCCAGCAATGAGAGGGCCACCTCGGCCATGCGTGAAGGGGTGGGAGAGGCGGAAACGTACGTGGTGTCGAGGTACTCCAGCACGTCGACGGTCTGGTTGATGCGCAGGTAGAGGTGTGCCCGCTCCTGCAACATCGCGATTTTTGCCGCTTCAAGCGCGGTGCGCGGCCGCTCATCCTGGTTGAAGAGGGTGTCCTCTCCCGTGAAGCGGAGGCGGAAGAGACGGTCGAGGATCGTGCCCTCGCCCGGAGAGAGGAGGGCCAGCTCCTCTCCCTTTGTCAGTAAGGTGGTGCAGAGCTCGTCGCGCCGTTCTGTGAACGTTCCCCGGGAGGGGAGGGGGAGATCCCACCACGCGGCGACGAGGGCGAGGGTCTGTTCGTACGCCTCGATTAATTGCTCCTCTGTTGTCGTTGCCTGAAGTGTGATGCTGCTCTCCTTCTGCCAGCGGGAGAGCAAGCCTTTCACAAAGGATGAGGTGTCATCTGCATACTTGTAGCCGATGCCGATGGGGAGGATGGTGACCTCCTGCCCGCTCTCAGAGGCCCAGAGGGCAAGGTTTGCGACCCCGGCTTCGATGGGTGCGCTCTTGTGGGCGTGGTAGGTCACCTGCCCTTCGGGCGCGAGGGCGATGGGAAAGCGCCCGCTCTGTGCTTCGCTTCGCAGGTATTGGATGCCATCACGGTTGGTGGCACGGTTCTGGACGGCGATGAAGCCGAGGCGGGGGAAGATGAACTTGGTGATGGAGCCGGCCCAGTTGAGCACATCACGTCCGTAGAGGACGGCGAGGTGGCTCTCGCGGATGCCCATCAAGACCAGGGGCGCGTCCTCCACCGCAGTGTGGCGAAAGGCGATGATGAGGCGCTGCCTGCCCTCCCTGAAGGCGGCAAGCTCGGCTTTGAGCGTGGCGCGGTTGAACACCACCACCTTCTTGACACCGAGGGCCAGGCGCATGTAGAGCGGCCCGGCCATTCGGACGAAGCGGTGGACCGATGGCTTGAAGTGTGGGGTGGGGAAGGCGTCGCTCTGCATCCTACGCCTCGCTGATCATCGCCTCGTAGAAGGCGCGGTCGATGGGGTAGTGCTTGATGACAGAGAGGCCGACCAGGTACCAGAGGAGGGGGAGCGGGCCACAGAGCAGGATGATTCCGGTTCTTGAAAGCGAGGTGATAGCGGTGCTGTTGTACCCCACCAGGGCGAGGATCCACCCGTTGAGGGCCAGGGCGAGGGCTTGGCCGAGTTTGCTGGTGAAGGTCCACAGGCTCGAGTAGACCCCCTCACGCCGCCCCTTGCCCTTGGTGTGGGCGTCCCACTCGACGATGTCGGGGAGGATGGCGTGGGGCATGACGTAGTGGGTGGAGAGCCCGATGCCGCAGAAGGCCATCAGGATGACCCCGAAGGTGGGGCCGAGGATCGGACCGAGGAGGCTGAAGGCCATCACGCCGACGCTCATGATCGACATCCCGATCATGTAGCTCTTCTTTTTGGGCTCATCAGCAAAAGCTGTGGTCAAGCCTGACTTTTCAGAGAAGAAATGACGGGATTAGGAAGGAATTCTTAGGGGAGCGAGAGGGCCGGTGTAGAAATCTTGCCTGCTGAAGCAGGACCTGGTTGCAAAATGGGACGGATATATCCTATGTTTGGGTCACTACACAACAAACAAAGGAGTCCGTCCCATGCAATATCTCCCCCAAAATATCAGTATTGAGCTTCCTTGTAAACCGTTTGTGCTCAGCGGCCAGAAGATCGATGGCCTTGACCTGCATCTGTACTTCGAGCCCGTCGAGTCCCTGGTGTGCCCTGAATGCGGCGACAAGGCGGTCATCCATGCCAGGGCCGCATCGAGACGGCCGTTGCAGGCGGTGGCCGTCGCCCCCTATCGGCGGACCTTCTGGCATGTCGCAAACCGCAGGGGATGGTGCCCCCACTGCGGTTTCACCTTCACCGAGGCGATCCCGTTCCAGTTCCTGGGCCGGCATGTGACGCTCGACCTCGCCAAGAAGATCTGTGACGAGATGGATGAATCCAGCGCCACCATCCGCGCCACCGCCAAGCGGTTGTCCATTTCAGAGGATTTGGTCAGGCGGGTGCACAGCGATTTCCTTGATATGGTGATCGCCCGGGTGCCCGAGCCCCAAGGGGTCAAGAGCATCGCCGTGGACGAGTTCTCCATCCTCAAGGGCCAAAAGTACGCCACCATGATCATATCCTTGGAGCCGAGGCAGGTGCTCTACATCTGCGAGGGGAGGACCGAGGAGAACGTCGATCCATTCTTCTCCATCTACAGCAAGGAGTTCTATGAGGGCATCGAGTGCGTGGCCATGGACCAGAACCACACCTATGCCAGCCAGTTCAAGGAGAAGCTGCCCCATGTGACGATCGTGAGCGACAGGTTTCACATGTCCTCTAATTACACCAAGGATGTTGTGGACAAGGTGCGCCTGAGAGTCGCCCGCTCCTACAAGGAGCGGGGCGACAACGAGGGCTACAAGCTGTTCAAGCAATCCAAGTATCGCCTCTTCACCCCTCGCCTCGCCGATCCCTCCCAGGCAGAGAGCGAGCAGGAACTGCAGGGCCAACTGCAACTGCAGAAGCTCTTGGGGATGAACGAGGACATCAACTCCGTGGTGCTCATGTTCGAGCAATTGAGGGCCTTGTACGAGATCACCGATGAGGACGTGATGAGGGAGCAATGGGAAAGCTGGCTGCAGATGGCCGAGCAATCGAGCGTCCCGGAACTGGTGAAATTCGCCCAGAAGAAGAGGCGCTACACCGACCAGATCGTTGCCCATGCCAAATATCCGGTCACCAGCGCGGTCATCGAGGGGATGTTCAACGTCGTGAAAGTACAAAAAAGAGCTGCTTTCGGCTACAGAAATTTTGAATACTTCTTCAAAAGAATCCAATACGTATTCATCCCGGGTCTCTTGAAGGAAAGGATCAAACGTGACATCTGGAAAAATTGTTCACAATATTTGCTAGATCCTCTTTACCACGCTAAATGCGGATGACCCTCTTTTTGCCGATCTTGTTGGAGATCTTCACCCAGAGCGGGATGCAGGCGAGGCTGAAGAAGAGGAGGGCGACGAGGGCGATCTGGAAGAGCCCCTCGTTGCCGAAGATGTAGGTGAAGTAGTAGACCAGGGCCCCCTGGACCATCGAGGTGCCGGTGATGAAGAAGGTCCACGGCAGGAGGGCGGTGAGGAAGGTCTTCTCCTTTAGAATTTCACCGAAGGTGCGGATGAACCCATCGGTGAGGCTCACCTCCGGCTCCTTGGGCTCTTTGATGGCCCAGATGGTGGCCATGGCGCTGAAGAGCATCACCGCCCCCATGAAGGTGCCCATCAGGGGCCAGCCGACGGCCTCGACGATCGGCATGACGAGCGCAGCGCCGAAGAAGGTACCGATGACGGCGAAGCTCATCCGCCAGCCGGTGAGGATTGTGCGTTCGTGGTAGTTCTGCGTCAGCTCCGGCAACAGCGCCGCATAGGGGATGTTGACCAGGGTATAGGCGGTGTTGAGCAGGCAGTAGACGAAGGTGAAGTAGATGAAGAGCTTCATCTGGCTGGAGAGAGAGACCGGGGTGAAGATCATGATCATCGAGAAGAAGGAGGCGATGGCGCCGACGAACATGTACGGTCGTCTGCGACCCCACCGCGTCTTGGTGCGGTCGCTGTAGTAGCCGGTGATGGGGTCCGTGATGGCGTCCCACACCTTGCCGATCATCAGGGCGGTGCCCGCCAGGGCGGGGAGCATCCCCACTACGTCGGTGAAGAAGTAGAGCAGATAGAATCCCATGATGGTGAAGAAGAGGTTCCCGCCAAGATCCCCGATCCCGAAGCCCAGCTTAGTGCGCAGTGTCAATCTGTTCATATTCGTCCCTCGTTAGGCAGAGTGTACAGTACCCACTCTGCGCCTACAACAAAAATCAGTGGATGCGTGTACGGATCAGGCGGCCAGCGCGAAGGAGAGCGGGATCGTCACGATCCCCAAGAGCGTGGAGATGACGACCATCATCGAGGCGTACTGGTTGTCCTCTCCGTAGCGCAGCGGCAGGATCGAGGTGAACATCGCCGACGGAAGGGCCGCGGCCACCAGGGTGACGGTCCGCGTCAAGCCGGTGAGGCCCATGAGTGAGACGACGAGATAGCCGACAAGGTAGCCGCCGACGAAGCGGAAGAGCAGGGAGGGGAAGATGCTCTTGTGGAAGGTGAAGCGGGTCTGTCGGATGGAGACCCCGAGCGCGACGCAGGCAAGCGGTGAGGCCGCCTCGCCGATGAAGAAGAGCGAGGTGGCGATGGGAGGAGGGAGGGTGATGCCGCCGAGGTTGAAGGCGAAGCCGAGGATCATCGCCCAGATGATGGGCGAGCGGAAGAGTGAGGCAAAGCTCTTCCGGCTGAAACCGCCGGTGATGATCAGGATGCCGATGCTGAACATGAAGAAGCTCTGGATCTGGTCGAAGATGACGATGAGGTTCATCGCCTCACCGCCTCCCCAGAGCTTCATCAACGGGATGCCGAGAAAGCCGCTGTTCATGAAGACCAGCGCCGGCAGGACCGAACGCGGGTTCTCCCCCGCGACTTTCACCCAGAGCCAGCCGAGCGCGAGCAGGATGATGAAGATCAGGGAGGAGGAGGCGAGGATCTCCCCCAGCGCCTGGGAGGAGAGGGCGCTGGTGCTGACGCTGTGGAAGATGAGGGCGGGCAGCAGGACATCGGTGGTGATGTTGACGAGGCTCGTCGCATCCACACTGAAGCGATGGGCATAGAGGAAGCCGCCGGCGATGGCGAGGAGGATGGGGAGCATCTGGAAGAAGGAGGAGATGATCATCGCCCGTACTATATGAGATTTGCATGGTCACCGCAAGCTTTGCTTTCAGAGCCTTGCAATTCCGCGCATTTTCCGTCCACACTATGGCCATGCATGTACCCACTCGCCAAGAAGCACGAATCAACCTCCTCTGTGAATATCTCGATCGATTGGTCGAAGGACCGGTCTCCAAAGAGCTCTTTGAGCGCTATCGCCCCATCGTCGAGGACGCCACCCCCTTTGAGGTGAACCACGCGTTGGAACATTTGCTGGCAGATAGCGATGATATCGCCGCGTGTGAAGTCCCCGTCGCCCGCTTCATCCGCTCGGTGGGCAAGGCGCTGGAGAAGCAGACCCTTCCCGTCTATGCAGAGGGAACGCTGCTCTTCCAGCTCAATGAGGAGAATGAGGCCATCGCCTCGGACTTGACCGGCCAGCAGGAGCTGAACAAGCGCCTCCAGCAGAGACCGGAGCTGCCGCTCTCGGTGGTCCTCGATGAGGTGGCCTCATATGAGGCGCTTGAGGAGCACTACATCCGCCTGCAGAATGAGCTCTTCCCCCTCTTCGAGGCCTCCGGGGAGGCCCACTCCTGCGTCAAGCTCATGTGGACCCTCCAGGATGAGGTGCTCGCTTCCCGCAAGGCGTTGCTCGCCTACTCCTCAGACGACCGTCCCGCCTTCTGGCGCATCTACGGACGCTACTATGTGCTCTCCTCCATCCTGAGCTTCCGGGAGCGGTACATCCTCTTCCCGGTTGTCCACCGATCCTTGCAGGGGGAGACGGGCGTCCGTGAGAAGAGCGCGATGGCCTCGTTCGTCAGCAGGACCGGCTCTTTGACCGCAGAGCAGCTGGAGCGGATCTTCGCCCTGCTCCCCTTCGACATCTCCTTCATCGGAAGCGATGACCGGGTCAAGTTCTACTCCGATCCCCCGCACCGCATCTTCCCCCGCAGCCCCCAGGTCATCGGGCGCTTGGTGCAGAACTGCCACCCACCCAAGAGTGTCTCGACGGTGGAGGAGATCCTCGCCTCCTTCAAGGAGGGGAGGGCCGATGAGGCTGAGTTCTATCTGGTGCTCAACGGTTCGTTCGTCCATATCACGTATTATGCCGTCCGCAGCGCGGACGGCACATACTTGGGAACGATGGAGGTGAGCCAGGATGCGACCCACCTGCGCTCACTTATGGGTGAGAAACGCCTTTTGTAGCGAGGTAGTCGGTCAAGAGCGCCAAGGTGGTGTTCTCATTGACGTCCAGGACCGCCATCTCACGCTCTGCGCTCGCACTCGAGTCTGAGGCGTGGGCCGCGTTGACGCGGATATTGGAGCCGAACTCACGACGGATCGTACCGGCCGCCGCCTTGTTGGGGTCGGTGGCGCCGAGGATCGTACGGATCTTCTGCACGGCGTTCTTGCCCTCGTAGATCAGGACCATGCTCTTGACCAAGCCGGGCTTGTCCCAGTCGCTCTCGTCGAGGTCGCTCGGCTTGATGCCCGCCATGAACTCGACGATCCGTTCGAACTGCTCTTCACTGTACATATCGCCGAAGCTCTCGGTCAGCGTCTCCTCGAGTTGGGCGGGGAGGTGGACGTTGAACTCCCCCTCCAAGAGCTCGCGGGCCTGCATGCCGTAGATCGGGGCAAGGCGGGCCTTGAGGCCATCCTTGGTCGGTCCGTAGAACTGCAGCGCCTGGGCGACGCTCATCTTCAACACCTTGATGCCGATGATCCTGAGCCCACTGCGGCTGAACATGTCGATGATCATACCGGGGCGGCTGGAAGCGTACTTCCAGTTGTCCGGTTTGATGATGACCAGGGTGCGCTCCACGTCCTTGTAGTAGTCGGCGGGGCGGTTGGTGATGATGTTGGGCTGACCGTCGATCCAGCGGGAGAAGAGGGCCAGGGTCTGGTCGGCCTCCGCTTGGCTTTGGGCGGTGATGACCGCCGGCTCGAAGTACCGCACCTCGGTTCTCGTCTCATCGAGGTAGATGAGGTCGGCGTAGGTGTCCCTGATCGACTCGCCGGTGACCGTCTCCACGGAGGCTACGTCACTCTGGAAGGAGCCGACGACCTGGGAGAGCTGCTCGGTCGGGTTCTCTCCGCGGAAGAGGAGCAGGAGAGAGCGGTGGGCAGAGCCAAAGGAGGGGCCGAGATTGCGCTCGATATAGGTATGGAGGAGCTCCGAGATGTTGGTGTTTTCTTCCTTCTCCCTCGATCGGATGATTTGGGCATACTCATCGGTGACCTGGCTGTCCATGGCGATCATCTGTGCGCCGACAAGTTCCAGGGAGACGCGGGAGAGAAGTCTGGAGAGAACCCCTCCGGTGCGGCTCTTGGCCACCGTGTATGGGGTAAACAAGACGTACGATAAAGACTGTTGCATGAGCAGCCTCCTTCCTTCAATGTACAGTATGCCATATCCTACAGGCACCTCTGTGATTTGTCCATAATATGTCAGAAAGAGGGCTTAAATACCTTCGATTTGACAGGATTTCATTGTTTCAAGCGAAGCGAGGTGGCGTTCGACGCTACTGCCGGCACAACAGGTGGGGTCGACGAGGACGGTCAACTCCGGTCTCATCGCCTTGATCAACAACGCATTCGACACGACGCAGATGTCGGTGCAGACCCCGACGAGCTCAACCTCGTCGATCGTCTCGTCGTCACGGATGCGCTCGGCGAGGGCGACTGAACCGAAGGTGGGCTTCTCAAAGCACTCTCCATCGGCGAGCAGGTCGGTCAGTTCGCCGATGAGGCGGTGGCCCGCCTCCCCCTTGACGCAGTGGACCACCGGCAGGTGGGCTCCTTCGCTGGTGGCAAGGTACCCCTCATCGTGGGTGTCGAGGGTGTAGGCCAGCGGCCCGTTGTGCCCCTTGATCTTCTCCTGCACCGCACAGATGATGGCCTGCGCCTCTTTGGTGGCGAGGCTGCCACGGACAAAATCCTCCTGCATGTCGACGACGACCAGGAGGCGTTTTTTATCTCTGCTATCGCTGTTCATGATGTTCCTCACTCCAAAGAGTATACCATATCGAATCGAAGCGTGATGTGGAAGAGGGGACGGTGGGCGTTGTCCCCTTCTCATCGACGCTGGAACAGCACCTCGATCTTTCCCCCGCATACCATTCCGATGGAGGCCGCCTCGCCCGCTGAGAGATCGAAGTGCGTGGTGTGGTCGACGATGCTGCCGTCACTGGCCATCCATTTCGCTTCCTCGATGGCCAATGCCTCGACCACTCCCCCTCCGATCGTCCCCGCCGTCGACCCGTCCTCGAAGAGGGCGAGGGTGAAGCCCACCTCGGCGGGGGCTGATCCACTCTTGCCGATCACCCGGACGGCGATGTGCCGGTTGTGTGCCTGCAGGGCAAGCAGTGCACTGTCCAGGCGTACCACCTGCTGTGCGCCACTGCGATAGGATGAGACCACTTCGGCCATGATGGAGAGGGCGATCTCGCTTGCGGTGACCGCCCCGATTTTCAACCCGATGGGGGCGTGGACGGTATCAAGCTGCGCCTGGGAGAAGCCGTGGTCTGTGAGGTGGGCGAAGGTTTGGGCCACCTTGGTCCGGCTCCCGATCATGCCGAGGTAGCGATGGTTCATCGCAAGACAGTGCTCGAGGCAGAGCCGGTCGTGGTCGTGGCCCCGCGTCACGATGATGAAGATCGGACGGTTCCACCCCCGATCCTGGGCAAAGACTTCATCAAAGGGGAGGCAGAGCAGGGTAGCCTCACCAAAGCGCTCCCGGTTGCAGAACTCGACTCGGTCGTCGACGATGGTGTGCCTGAGGCCGAGTCGGACACAGAGGTGGGCCAGTTCCAAGCCCACGTGTCCTCCGCCGAAGATCACCACCTCAAGTGGTGAGGAGAGCTGTTCGCGCAGCACCTCGTCGCTGTCCCAGCCGTCGGTGGCGCTTCCCAGGCTGGCGACGAGGGTTCCGTTTTGAAAGAGCGCCTCACTGCCGGTGTGTGCGCCGCACACCACCGTCCTGCGCTCGACGTCGCTGACCTGGAGGAGCTGGCCTAGGGTTTGGTAGTAGTGTTGGTGACTCATGATCTCTCTCCTCTTCGTACCATGTTGCGGTCAAATCCTTCCAACACCTCCAGGACGCCTCCGGCGATGGCATACGCCTTGTCGCTGATGGTCAGGTGGTCGGCGTCTTTGCCCCGTGGGTCGATGTCGGCCACCTTGAAGTGTTCGGTGGTGGGAAGGCCGCTCTTGAGCAGGCCGCGCAGTTTGCCGCTGATCTTGGCGATGATGGGCTCTCCGTCGACGGTGGCGATGACATCGCCCTCCTCGACCAACTCCCCGATGGTGCGGTCACTGTTGAAGATGCCGGCCCGGGGGCTGTGGAGCACCCGATTCTTGTCATGGCCCGCCACCAAGCCCGGGGTGCCGGTGTTGGGCTCAGCCGAGCCGGAGGCGATGATGCGCCCAAGGTTGTGGCCGCGCATCGTCTCGATGACATAGTGGCAGTCGACGCCGGCGGTGAAGCCCGGCCCCAAGGCGACGACGAGGGGGGCGTCGGTGATCCGGGTCCCCAGATTTCGCTTGGCCATGATGGCATCGACGACGCAGATCGGTGAGAGCTCCTTGATGGAAGCACCCTCGCTGTCGACGATGATCGGGATGATGTGCCGTTCCAGAAGGGAGAACGCCTCGTTGATCGATTCGATCCGCTTGGCCGTGATGCCCTCGATGGTGGTCTCCCCGCTGTAGATCGCCTCGGCGAAGCTTGCCGTCCTCCGGATGACCGAGGGACGCTCGATCTCGAGGACGATGACACGCCACCCGCTTCGGTGGAGGCGGGCGATGACGCCACTGGCAAGATCTCCGCCGCCCCGGACGATGACGAGGCGGTCGGCGTTCTTCTTCAAGTTGCAGGCGGAGCGCTCGTTGATGTGGGCGAGGATCTCGGCGATGACGCTGACGGCGATCTCCTGCGGTGTCTGCGCCCCGATGTCCAGGCCGATGGGACAGAAGAGGCGGCCAAGCTCCTCTGCGCCGAGGGAGAGGGAGGAGTAGAGGCGCTTTGCCTTGTGGCGCGATCCGAGGACTCCGAGGTAGGCTACTTGCCGAGAGAGCAGCATCTTCGCCGCTTCCTCGTCGAAGGCATGGCTTGCGATGATGGCGTAGGTGAAGGAGTCGGTGTACACCTCCGAGAACGCCTCGGCGAGGGTGGGTCGGACCACGAGGCGCTTGGCATGGGGAAAGAGGGTGGGGGTGGCGAATTCGCTGCGCGTCTCGACCACTTGGACGGTGAGGCCCACGGTGTGGGCGAGGGTGGCGATGGCTTGGTTGACGTGCCCGCCGCCGACAAGCAGCAGGGTGTGGGCCTTGATGGGGAGGGTGTAGTGGCAGCTGAAGCCGTTGGTGGTCACGAAGACGGGAAGCTTTGAGGCCAGGACCTCACTGGCGTGCTCCAAGAAGGTGGGGTTGACTGGCCCGACCGTCGAGCCACCTTCACAGAGGCCGACGATGGCCACGGTCGGTTGGAGCTGGAGGCCGAGGGTGAAGAAGAGCGACTGCTCCTCCCACCGTCTGAGGGTGATGAAGGAGGCGCAGTCGGTCTCGCTTGAGCAGTGGAGCAGGTAGAGGTCCACCTCTCCCAGTCCCTCTTGAACCACGTAGCGGAGGTGGCGCCCCTTTTGCGTGGTGGAGAGGAGGGCGAGGGCTTGCCGCTGTGCGTAGGCTTCCACGTCCCCACCACCGACGGTGCCGGTGATGAGGCCCTTGGCATCGACGACCATGGCACCGTCACTGCGGCTCGTCGAGCCGGTGGTGCGCAGGATGACGATATAGACGAAGTGTTGCTTCGCCGCTGAGAGTTGTGCTGCTTTTTCTAGGACACTCATCTTCATGGTATGTTCCTTATCTCTACTCAATGATCGTATCGAGGGCCACCGATCCGAAGAGGATCGGCAGGTCCGCACAGGCATTTCGCAGTGTTTCTATACGTTTCAAGTCGACCCGCTCGCTCTGGTTGCAGAGGAGCACCACGCGTCCGGCGGCACCCTTCAGCGGTCCATCGCTCCTGCGGATATACGCCGCAAGCCACGCTTCGTCGACGATCGATCGATCGTCGCAGCCAAAGCAGACCTCAGAGGCCGGCCTTCCCAGTGCGGCGAGGGAGAGGAGCGCGATGGTGGCGGTGGTGAAGGGGGGGATGACCGGGTCACGCTCACTGTGGAGCTTCAAATCCATGCCGCGCGCTCCATCGGCTTCGAGGAGACTGACGGAGAAGCGTTCCGCCAAGAGGGCGAGGCGATCGATCGGTGGGGCGAGGGCCTTCTCCTCCCCATCGAGGGCGTAGAAGATCTTCTCTCCGGGGTGGTGGACCGTCTCCAGGATGGCGTCATCGTGAAAGTACCGGTGGCAGTCGTAGGCTCGATTCTCCGGTTTCTGTAGTTTGGTGGTGGTGGAGAGGAGGACGCGCTCCCCCCGCTTGGCGTACTCATTGGCGAGGCCTATCATGAGGCTGGTCTTTCCGCCGCTTCCGACGATGGCGATGCATCGCTTCGCTTCTCCGATATGGTGGATGATGGAGGCGAACAGTGATTTCATGGGCCCATCCTACCACTCTCTCCCCGGCGGCGCAAGGCGACGCATTTCTTATATAACTATACAAGGAGCACAATCTGTGCCTCCATGGAGGTATGGAGACCATCAAGACCCTCGCATCTGGGATCGACATCATCGGGAAGCGGTACCACGTCTGCTTGCTTGACGGGGAGGGCAAGCACCCGCGCTACTATCATGGACGGGTGGATACCGTCTTTGCACAGAACAAGCTCATCGGTTACCTCTCCCCCTCCTACTCCGTTCTGATCGTCGAATCGGCACTCGCCCTCATCCTGCTCTCCTCCCTTGGAGAGCGGCGGGTGACCATCAAGGAGGAGGATGAACACTACCGGGTGTGGCAGAAGGCCGGCATCGCGCGCGGCGATGCCATGGCCCGCTTCGCCGCCCTCTTGCTCTATGAACAACTCATCGCTCCGAAGCAACTCACCGAGAAGGAGAAGCGTGAGCTGCTCGCCACCGAGTGGGAGCGCACCCTCGCTCGGGTGTCCCGCATCGAGCGGGCCCATGAGATCATCGGAGAAATCCAAGGCGGCAACAACGCTCCTGCGCTCTATGACGAGTCGCTGCGTCTGTTGCAGCAAGCACAGGATGACCCGCTCGCTGCTGAAATTGCGGGACCTGAGTACTCCACCGATCCAGATGACAACAGTTTTCTGGCGAAGGTGGTCCGCGCGTTGTCCAAGAAGCGGTGACGGGGAACTGAAGCCGTTGCTTGAAAGCGGGAGGCCGCGGGTGACCATGCCGGACAAGCCCACCAGTGGGTATCAACGGTATGTGGCATCAGGGGACGGCGTCTCTCGCCCGTAATCGGCGTTGGAGATGCAGAAGGCGCCCGGGGGCGCCTTCTGTGGTGTATGCTGGTCTTCTCTACCGCTGGATGGCGAGGATCGTCCTCAGCTCGGGGTTCTTCTCGATGTCTCGCACCAAGTCGCGCTCCCGTCCCTTGTTGACGTAGCTCTTCTCCTCGAAGCTGTAGCGGAAGTTGGTGTGTACGTCGTAGGTGCCGTTCATCAGGGCGTAGGCATCCTCGGTCATCACGAGCTCTTCGTCGGTGGGGATGACGAGGATCTTCACCTTCGAATCGTCACTCTGGATGGCGAACTCGCCGTTTCGAGAGGCGCAAATTTCGTTCTTGTGCTCATCCAGCTTCGCTCCGATGATCTCAAGGCCTTTGCAGGCGCCCTTGCGGATGTGCCGGGCCATTTCGCCCACCCCAGCGGTGAAGACGATGGCGTCGACGCGACCCTCCAAGAGGGTGGCGTAGGCACCGATGTACTTGGCGATGCGGCGGCACTCCATGTCGATGGCCAGCTGGGCGTGCATATCGCCCTCCTGGCTGGCTTTGAGCACGTCGCGCCGGTCACTCTTGCCACAGAGGCCGACGAGGCCGCTCTGCTTGTTCAAGGCGGTGTCGACCTGGGCTGCGCTCATGCCGGTGTTCTTCATCATGTAGGGGATGATGGCCGGGTCGATGTCGCCGCAACGTGATCCCATGACCAGGCCCTCAAGCGGGGTGAGCCCCATCGAGGTGTCGACGCTGACGCCGCCCTTCACCGCGGTGATGGAGGCGCCGTTTCCAATGTGGGCGACGATGACGTTGGTATCCTCGTTCTTTTTGCCCAGGATGACGGCGGCGCGCTTTGCGCAGTAGAGGTGGCTGGTGCCGTGGAAGCCGTAGCGACGCACGTTGTACTTGGAGTACCACTCAAGCGGCAGGGCGTACATATAGGCGGCGGTGGGCATGGTCTGGTGGAAGGCGGTGTCGAGGATGACGGCCTGCGGCACGCCGGGGATGGCGGCGAGGGCCGCCTCGATGCCCATGATGTTGGGCGGGTTATGCAGTGGGGCAAGGTGGGCGAAGCTCTTCAGCTGCTCGAGCACCTCGTCGGTGACCAAGGCGCTGGTCTTGAAGACCTCACCGCCGTGGACGACCCGGTGGCCGACGGCCCCGATCTCGCTCAGACTCTTGATGACCCCGTACTCGTCATCGAGCAGCATCCGGATGATGAGCTCAATGGCTTCTTTGTGGGTGGGGGAGGAGAACTCGGCCTTGTACTCGAGCTTTGAGTTGGCTTTGTGCTCGATGGTCGAATACTCGAGGCCGATGCGCTCTACGACTCCGACGGCAAGGATGTCCTTTTTGTCCCAGTCGTAGACCTGGTACTTGGCAGAGGAACTGCCACAGTTGAGGGTCAGGATTACCATTGAAAACTCCTATATGCAACCTGTAATCAGGCTTAGAAATGCGTTGGGCGTACCAAAGCTGATTAAACCACCTCCCGCGGGAAAAATCAACCTTCCCGCTGAAGCAAGGCAGGCACGCTTGCCCCTATAGGGTCATGAAGGGTCTTGTCTGCCTCCTCGTGCTCTCTGTGCTCGTCCCGCTCTTCGCCGCCACGACCGTGACGATTGAAGGCGACGCGAGCACGGCCACCTATGCGCTGGTGCTCACGGGCGACGTCACCGCCATCACGCTCACCAGCGACGGCAGGATCTCCCACACCGCCGTGACAGTGCCGCTTCCCGGACAGTGGATTCTGGTGGGCAAAGAGGATGACCGTGCCGATCATTACCAGACCCTCACCGAAAAACGGGTGCAGACCCTCAGCCTCCTCCATCCCAAGCTTGCCATCCACACCCTCTTCGATGGCGAGGGGATGGTGGGATGCTCCCTTGAGAGGGGCCCGCTCTCCCTCGCCCTCTTCTCCTTCGCTCCACCGGCCGGCGACCCGCTCTTCATCAACTATCGGGAGACATGGGAGGGGGTGGCCGCCCTCGCCCGCCTCAAGGGGAAGGCCTCCTTTGCCACGGTGGATTGGGAGGTCAGCTACAGCGGGCATCGCGCCCTCTCGACAACGACCTCCCTCTCATTCGAAGTCGGACCGTTCGCCTTGACCGAACGCTTTGGACCGAGGATCGGACAGCGGGAACTGGCAGTTGCCCTCTCCATGAAGGCGCGTGGCATCTCCTGCTCCCTCTCCTTCTCGACCGCCCTGGGGAGCGATGTGATCTACAGTGGAAGCCAGCAGGAGAAACGGAGGCTCCTCACTTCGTCCCTCTCTGTGCAGCTCGCTGCCTTGACGCTTGAAGCGGGCAGTGAGTGGGACGTGCGCCGTGGGGCGAACGGGGAGGAGGTGAGGCACCATGTGGGGAGCCTGGGCCTCTCTACGTCCCGGTGGCGGTGCGCGCTGCGGTGGCGCGTGAAAGGCGCGCCGACCTGCTCCTTCTCTGCCCCGTCCGCCCGGATTTCACGTGCCGATGAACAGATCAGCGCCTCCTTCGTCCATAGCGAGGGGCCGTGGCAGTTCACCCTGCGCTTTTCCAAGGGGAGTGTCCTCTCGCTGCTCTGGCGCTATACCATCACCATGAGCCGAGGTAGCGGATCTCCTCGACCAAGGTGATCCCCCGCTCTTTCCACACGGTCGCCTTGACCAGGTCGATGAGCGCCTTCACCTCGTCGCTCGTCGCCGTACCGTCCCTGTTGATGATGAAGTTGGCGTGTTCGGGAGAGATCATCGCCCCCCCGATGCTCGTCCCCTTGAGGGAGAGCGAATCGATGATCCGCCCGGCGCTCTCCCCCTCGGGATTTCTGAAGATGCAGCCGATGGAGGGGTGGCTATACTGCCCCGTGGCCCGCCGCTGGGCCTTGTACCGCTCCTTCTCCACCCGTGCCTCATTGGTCCGGATGATCGGTTCCAGCTGGAACGCCACTTCGTAGATGGTCATCCCCTCGTTGCCCCAGAAAGGGGAGTGGCGGTAGGAGAACTCTTCGCTGTGGGCGCGCATTCGGATGAGGTTTCCCTCGCGGTCGAGGTAGTCGATCCAGTAGAGGTGGTCGGCGGTGTAGAGGCCGTGGGAGCCGCTGTTGCCGTAGACCGCTCCCCCGACGGTGCCGGGAAGGCCACCGAGACGCTCCAGCCCCCCCAGGCCATTCTCGATGGCGTAGTCGATGAGAAGGTCCATCGAGGTGCCGCACTGCGACACCAAGAGGCTGCCTTGGATGTACATTCGATTCAGAAGCGCGGTGTGGACCGCGAGCCCCGGGATGCCGCGGTCGCTGATCAGGCTGTTGGAGAGCGCGCCGAGCATCGTGACGGGGAGGTGCTCTGCATTGGCAAATGCAAGGGCCGCCTGGAGTTGGTAGAACGTCGTGGGGCGGACGAGGAACTCGGCGTCGCCGCCGGTGTGAATCTGGGAAAGGGGGCCGAGCTGGGGTTCTGCAAACTTGATTTTTTCACTTTGATTGCGTACATTGGAAGCCATAGAGTCATCATACTCCCAATTGTGGGGGTCGGCAACGCAAAGGAGAGCCATGCCAGTCCAATTGTACAACACCATGAGCCGCACGATCGAGCCCTTCGTCCCCATCAAGGAGAGCGAGGTGGGCCTCTACACCTGCGGCCCCACCGTCTATAACTATGCGCATATCGGAAATCTACGGACCTACCTCTTTGAGGACACGCTCAAACGCGTCCTCATGCTGAGCGGGTTCACGGTCAACCACGTGATGAACATCACCGATGTCGGCCATCTCACCGGGGACGGTGATGATGGGGAGGACAAGCTGCAGCGGATGGCGGATGCCAAGAAGCAGTCCGTCTGGCAGATCGCCGACTACTACACCAAGGCCTTCTTCGCCGACTTCGACGAGCTGAACATGATCCGGCCGACGACGCTCTGCAAGGCGACCGACCACATCGAGCAGATGATCGACCTCATCTCCCGCCTCGAGGAGCGCGGGCACACCTACACCAGCGGTGGCAACGTCTACTTCTCCATCGATTCGATCCCCGACTATGGAAAGCTCGCCCGTCTGGATCTGGACGGGATGCAGAACGCCAGCCGTGAGGATGTCGAGGTCGACGACCATAAGAAGAACCCCAAGGACTTCGTCCTCTGGTTCACCCGCTCCAAGCACGGTGAGCAGGAGATGATGTGGCCCTCCCCGTGGGGCAGGGGCTTTCCCGGCTGGCACATCGAGTGCTCGGCGATGAGCATGTACTACCTCGGTGAGAGCTTCGACATCCACTGCGGCGGCATCGACGCCATCCCGGTGCATCACACCAACGAGATCGCCCAGAGCGAGGCGGCCACGGGTAAGGAGTGGGTCAAGTATTGGCTCCACGGCGAGTTCCTCCTCGACGACACGGGCAAGATGAGCAAGAGCAAGGGGGAGTTCCTCACCCTCGCTCTGCTGAAGCAGAAGGGCTTTGAGGCGCTGGATTACCGCTATCTGGTCCTTGGCGCCCACTACCGCAGCCAGCTGCGCTTCAGCTTCGAATCACTGAAGATGGCGCAGAGCGCCCGGCGGCGCATCAATGAGGCGGTGCGGGCCCTGGTCAATGGCGGCTCCAAGCGCGTGGAGCTTGCCTCCGCGCGCGCTCTCTCCTATCGCGATGCGTTCCTCTCCCACGTCCAGAACGACCTCAATACCCCCCAGGCGCTCGCCGATTTGTGGGCGGTCATCAAGGATGGGGAGCTTGCAGCCGACGAACGCTACACGCTTGTGCTATACTTCGACCAGGCCCTCGCGCTTCGTTTGGATGAAATATCGGCCGACGAGGCGATCCCGGCTGATGTCATGGCGCTCTTTGAGGAGCGCAACCGTGCCAAGGCCGCCAAGGAGTGGGGGAGAAGCGATGCGCTGCGGGACGAATTGGCCGCGAAGGGCTATGTGGTGAAAGACTCGTCTGCAGGCAGCAGTATCGAGAAAAAGATGTAACTTATCAGAGAGGACAGTTGTTACGGTTATGGAAGTACAGAGCAACGATGAACGCTCATTCAGATTGGTCTACGAGGAGGTCTTTCCGATCTTGATGAGAGTCGTGTACCACGTAACAGGCAACGTCGACCTCTCCGAGGAGATCTGTCAAGAGGCGTTCATCCGGTTCTTTGACAAACAGATGAGCTTTCCCACCCTCAATGATGCCAAGTATTGGCTCATCAGGGTGAGTAAGAACCTGGCCATCAACCACGTGAAGCGCAAGAGCCGGGAGATGAGCATGGTGGAGAAGCTGAAGAAGGCACCTACTCCCCACGCCAACACCACCGATGGCGAGAAGGTTTTGATGGAGAAGGAGACGCGAAGGCTCGTCCAGGAGGCGATTGAAGAGCTTCCTGAGAAGTTCCGCATGGTGATCGTGCTGAAAGAGTATTCCGATATGGACTACAAGCAGATCGCACAGGTGCTCAATATTTCCGAAAGTAATGTGAAGGTGCGGGTCTACCGGGCACGGAAGATGCTCGAGTCGATTCTCAGCCAGGAGTAGCGCATGTGTGTAGATGACGAACTGTTGAGTACCTATCTGGATGGAGAACTGGACGAGCCGTGGAGGACCCAGGTCGCCGAACATCTCCAATACTGCCAAGCGTGCCGTCTTCGTCTCGGCCAGCTGGAGGCGCTGCATGAAAAGCTGCAGTCGGTTGCCCTCACCGAGGGCGAGATGGAGGGGAGCCGGGAGCGGGTCATGGCCTTCTTCGAGGCGACCAAGTTCCCCGCAGTGGATACGAAACTCTCCTTCTGGAGGAGGAAGTTTGAACTGAAGCTGGGACCGGCCCTGCTCAGTGCCGCCGCCTTCGTGGTGGTGGTCATCGGTACCTTCGTCTTCTTCTCCCCCAATACCCCCCAAGGGCAGGAGATCCTGCCCGGCGTCGTCGCCCCGATCGACAGCGAGCACATCCGTCAGGTCACCGATGTCGCCAAGCCCGATTTGGGGATGTTCAGCCTGGAGCAGATCATCCAGCACCTCGATGCGTTGGGGTATTCAGTCAAAATTGAAGTCAAGGCGGTCACCCCCCTCGAATAATACCGCTGACGTACTCATGATGGAGGCTCTACATTCACTTGTAGAGCCTCCGCTATTTTGGTAGTATTGGGCATTCGTTTTCAGGGAGGCGGTGTGTGAAAGCTGTTGTGTTGTCCCGAGCATATGACCCCAAGACCTTTGAGGATCGCATCTACCGGCATTGGATGGAGAGCGGGCTCTTCGCCCCCGCCAAGGAGGGTGGTCAGTCGTTCACCATCGTCATGCCGCCGCCGAACGTGACCGGCATCCTGCACATGGGCCATGCGCTCAACAACTCGCTCCAGGATGTGCTGACCCGCTACTACCGCATGAAGGGGCGGCGCACCCTCTGGCTGCCGGGCACCGACCACGCCGGCATCGCGACGCAGAACGTCGTCGAGCGGGAGATCGCGAAAGAGGGGCTGCGGCGCCAGGATCTGGGGCGCGAGCGCTTTTTGGAGCGTACCTGGCTCGTCAAGGAGCGCCACCATGCGATCATCAAGGAGCAGCTGGAGAAGATTGGTTCCTCCTGCGACTGGAGTCGTGAGCGCTTCACCATGGATGAGGGGCTCAGCCGGGCGGTGCGCGAAGCGTTCGTCACCCTCTATGAGCGAGATTTGATCTACAAGGGCGAATACATGGTCAACTACTGCCCCAAGTGCGGCACCGCGCTCGCCGATGACGAGGTCGAGTACCAGGAGGTCGCCGGATCGCTGTGGAATGTCCGCTACCCGTACAGCGACGGCAGCGGCTTCATCACCGTGGCCACCACCCGGCCCGAGACGATGTTCGGTGACACGGCGGTCGCCGTGAACCCCACCGATGAGCGCTACACCCACCTGGTGGGGGCGATGGTGCGCCTGCCGCTCACCGACCGCGAGATTCCGATCATCGCCGACTCCTTCGTCGAGAAGGAATTCGGCACCGGCATGGTGAAGATCACCCCGGCCCACGACCCCAACGACTACCAGGCGGGCATCAGGCACAACCTGCCCCGCATCAACGTGCTCAATCCCGATGGGACACTCAATGAGAATGTACCGGAGGCGTACCAGGGCATCGACGCCGCCAAGGCGCGCCTCCTGGTCGTCAAGGACCTTGAGGAAGGCGGGTTCATCAGCGGTGTGAAGGAGCATCGCCATGAGGTCGGCCACTGCTACCGCTGCTCCACCATCATCGAGCCGTATCTCTCCAACCAGTGGTTCGTCCGGATGGAGGGGATGGCGAAGAAGGCGCTGGAGGCCCACCGCGAGGGGAAGATCTTCTTCTACCCCCGCCGCTGGGAGAATACGTACACCCATTGGCTGGAGAACATCCATGACTGGTGCATCAGCCGCCAGCTCTGGTGGGGGCACCGCATCCCGGTGTGGGAGTGCGCCTCCTGCGGCGAGCGGATCGTCACACGTGAGGATCCCACCCACTGCCCCTCCTGTGGTTCGACCGACCTCGTGCAGGAGACCGACGTGCTGGACACCTGGTTCAGCTCCTGGCTCTGGCCGTTCTCGACGCTCGGCTGGCCCGACAAGACGGAGGACCTCGCGACCTTCTTCCCCACCAATACGCTGGTCACCGGCTACGACATCATCTTCTTCTGGGTCAGCCGGATGATCATGGCGAGCCTGGAGTTCCTCGGCGAGGTGCCGTACCGCGACATCTACATCACCGGCCTGGTGCGCGACAAGCAGGGGAGGAAGATGAGCAAGAGCCTCGGCAACGGGATCGACCCCTTGGAGGTGGTCGACCAGTACGGCGCCGATGCGATGAAGTTCACCCTCTGTTACATGGCGACCCAAGGCCAGGACATCCTGATCGACATGGATTCCTTCAAGCTTGGCTCCCGCTTTGCCAACAAGGTGTGGAACGCCACCCGCTTCATCCTGATGAACCTCGAGGGAGCGGAGCTCGTCCCCGTGGAGACGATTGAGAAGAACACCCTCGACCGGTGGATCTACCACCAGCTGAACAAGGCCGCCCGGCGCGTTGAGGTCGCCATGGAGGGCTACAAGTTCAATGATGGGGCGCAGGCGATCTACGACTTCTTCTGGAATGATTTCTGCGACTGGTATGTGGAGAGCGCCAAGCGCAACCTCTACAGCGAGGACAGCGGCGAGAAGAGCCGGCAGGTGAGCCTCTTGCTCGATTTGCTCGCTCAATCGATGCGTCTGATGCACCCCTTCGTCTCGTTCATCAGCGACGAGATCTACCGCCAACTGCCCAACACGGATGATGAGCTCATCATGAGCGCATACCCCGTGTACGACGCGGCGTTGGAGGCGGGTGACGATGAGATCCTGGTCGCCCGCATGCAGGAGGCGGTGGGTGCCATCCGCGCCCTGAAGGCGGAGCTCTCCATCCCCGCCGAGCGCAAGGTCGCCGTCCTCATCAAACCCGATGCGGACTTCGTGGCCACCCAGTTCTTCGTTGAGCAACAGGCCCTGATCGCCTCCTTCGTCGGCGCCTCGACGCTCGAGATCGATGTGAACGGCGATACGGAGGGGGCCATCCCGGTGGCGGGCACCGGCTATGAGAGCTTTGTCTTCGTCGGTGAGGCGATCGATGTCAAGGCGGAGATCGGGAAGATCGAGGCAGACCTTGCCAAGAACGAGAAGTCCCTCTCACAGGTGAAGGCCAAGCTGGCCAACGAGCAGTTCATGGCCAACGCGAAGCAGGAGGCCATCGAGAAGGAGGAGGGGAAGCGCGTGGAGTTCGAGGAGAAGATTGAGAAAGGAAGGAAGCATCTCGCCTTGTTGGAGAGTTTCATCTGACAAGATCAGGGAAGAGGTGCAATGAGAAGGCGTCCGTTCGGACGCCTTCACTCTTATTCACACTTTTCTTCTTGGATTTCCTTGCGTCGCTCTTTGGCGAGCTTCCCAATCTCAGCCAATGCCTTTCGGGCTCTGGCGGCAGAGGCTTTCACCCCTTTTTCACAAAATCGCGCATTCTCAGCGAGATATGCCTCATACTGCATCATGATTTGTTCGTGGACAGTCATTCGTTCCTCCGTCGATCTAAGTTACCATATTTTAGCACGTCCTGCCCCCTATGCAAGAAGAAAGGGGCCCCTGCGAGCAAATTTGCCGGGTATTTTGCCTCTTTTACCGGTGTGCCTGTTCATGCGGACGGCTGATTCTGCGAATAATCGCCCCGGGTGTAACTGCCTTGTTGGTCTGTAGATAGTAGCGCTTCGGGTGGTCCGCTTGCACCGTGACGTTGAACTCTTCATCGAGGAGGGTGAACGCATCATCCTCGATGAACGGGATGTCGGGTGTGATGTACTCCAATTGCATGCCGCTCTGCAGCTGATTTTTCACCTCGATCCTCCATATGCCGGGCCTGACCTCCTCCTCGAAGAGGCCACAGAAGAGGTAGGTACGCTGGTAGGGTTCTTGAGTGATGGCTCCCCGATCCTCGGGGAAGAAGAAGCCGGTGGAGTACTGGCGATGGCTGACGGCGAAGAGATCCTCTCGATACTCCCTCCACCCGTCATCCGGTGTCGCAAGCGCATCGAGCGCCTTGCGATAGGCGCGGGTGACCACCGCCACGTAGTAGGCGGACTTCATCCGCCCCTCGATCTTCAGGCTCGAGACGCCGCTGTCGACGAGGCTCTGCAGGTGGTCGATCATGCAGAGGTCCTTTGAGCTGAGGATCGTGGTGTACCCATCCTCCTCTTCGATGGGGAAGTATTGGCCGCTTCGCTCCTGTTCCTCGAGGGCGAGACGATACTTCCATCGACAGCTGTGCGCGCAGTCGCCGCTGTTGGCGCTGCGCCCACTCATGAAGGAGGAGAGGAGGCAGCGGCCGCTGTAGGCCATGCACATCGCCCCGTGGACGAAGACCTCGAGCTCGAGGTCGGGGTTGCGGTCCTTGATGCGCCGGATATCGGAGAGCGGGGTCTCCCGCCCCAAGATCACGCGCTGTATGCCGAGGTCACGGTAGAGGGCGGCGCTCTCGCTGTTGGTGCAGGAAGCCTGGGTGGAGAGGTGGAGCTCCACCTCGTTGCCGAGCCGCTCCCTGAGGAGGCGGACCGCGCCCATGTCGCTGACGATATAGGCGTCGAACGGCCAATTTCGGATTGCAGGAAGCTCGCGCTTGAGGCGCTCGATATGAGGCTCGTCAAAGAGCATGTTCAGGGTGCAGTAGAGCTTCTTCCCGCTCGCCTCTTTGATGCGCCGAACCTCGTCGAGGTCGGCTTCGGTGAAGTTCTTTGCGTTGGTGCGAAGCGAAAAGTCCGAGAGGCCGAGGTAGGCTGCGTCCGCCCCATAGGCGAGGGCGAGACGCAGCTTCTCAACACTTCCTGCCGGGCTGAGCAGCTCAACGCCCACCGATGGCTCCCTTGACCGCTTCGGCGACCGCCGCGCTGATGGCGGCGATCTCCTCGCTCTTGGCGGTGGTAAGCGAGGGGGCCGCCTCGACCCTCTTGCGTGTGGCGTCACAGGGGAAGGCGATGGCGAGCACCTCCTCGATGGTCCCCACCTGGTGGAAGGTGATGCCCTTCGTCACCGTCTCATCGAGCTTGTCCAAGTCGCGTTTGTTGAACTTGGGGATGATGATGTCGGTGATCTTGTTGCGGCGGGCCGCGAGCACTTTCTCCTTCAGCCCTCCGATGGGCATGACCTTCCCCTTGAGCGTCAGCTCGCCGGTCATGGCAAGATTGGGCGCCATGACCTGGCCGGTCACCAGGCTGTAGAGGGCCACCGTCATCGTGATGCCGGCCGACGGGCCGTCCTTGGGGGTCGCCCCCTCGGGGACGTGGAGGTGCACCGCATTGTGCTCGAACCACGCCGGGTCGATGTTGCGCTCGTCCGCGTGGGCCTTCACCCAGGTGTAGGCGATGGAGACCGACTCCTGCATCACATCGCCGAGCTGGCCGGTGAGCTTGATCTCCCCCTTGCCGGCGGTGTTCTGCGCCTCGATGATCAGGGTGTCGCCCCCCATGGAGGTCCAGGCGAGGCCGATGGCCATGCCGGGGCGATCGGCCTTGAGGATCTCGTCCTCGACGAAGATCGGCTCTCCGAGCAGCTCGACCAGCATCGATTCATCGACGACGATCGGCAGGCTCTCAGGCGGGGACTCGATGAGGCGCAGGGCGATCTTGCGGTGGATCTTGTGCAGGCTCTTCTCGTAGTTGCGCACCCCCGCCTCGCGGGCGTACTCGTCGGCGATCTTGCGGAGGATTGCGGTGGAGTACTTGACCTCGCCCTTGGTCAGGCCGTGCTTCTCGAGGCTCTTGGGCACCAGGTACTTGCGCCCGATGGCGAGCTTCTCGTCGCTGGTGTAGCCGGAGAGCTCGATGACCTCCATGCGGTCGAGCAGCGGGCGGGGAATCGTCTCCAGCGTATTGGCCGTGGTGATGAAGAGCACCTGGCTCAGGTCGAAGGGGACATCGAGGTAGGTGTCGCGGAAGGTGGAGTTCTGCTCCGGGTCCAGCACCTCGAGCAGCGCCGAGGCCGGGTCTCCCTGGTAGCTGATCCCCATCTTGTCGATCTCGTCGATGAGGAAGACCGGGTTCTTCGTCTTGGTGATCCTCAGCCCCTGGATGATCTTGCCGGGCATCGCGCCGATATAGGTGCGCCGATGTCCCTTGATCTCGCTCTCATCATTCATGCCGCCGACCGAGAAGCGAAAGTACTCCTTCTTCAACGCCCGGGCGATGGAGACGCCGACACTGGTCTTGCCGACGCCGGGAGGGCCGACGAGGCAGATGATCGAGCCCTTGGTATCCTGCTTTTTCTTGCGCACGGCGAGGAACTCGAGGATCCGGTCCTTCACGTCGCGCATGCCGTAGTGGTCGCGCTCGAGGATCCGGCGCGCGCTCTCGATGGAGAAGTTCTCCGGCTTGGGATCCTTCCACGGCAGGTCGCTGATGATCTCGAGGTAGGTGCGCGTCAGGGCATACTCGGGAGAGGAGGGTTCCATCCCCTCCAGGCGGCTCATCTCGCGCTCCACCGTCTCCTTCGCCTCCTCATTGAGCGGCAGGTTCTTGAACTTTGCCTTGAGGCGGTTGATCAACTCGACCTTGGGGTTGGTGGTCATGCCCAGCTCCTGCTGGATGGACTTCAGCTCCTCGCGCAGGAAGTACTCGCGTTGGTTCTTCTCCAGCTTCTGGTTGACCCGCGCCTGGATCTTCGCCTGCACCTGGGCGATGTTCTGCTCGTTCTTGATGAAGACGAGCACCTTCTCGATGCGTCGGCGCACGACGAGCGTCTCGAGGATCTCCTGTTGCTGGCGTCGTTCCACGTTGAGGATGCTGGCGATGAAGTCGGCGAGCTTGCCGGGGTGGTCGATGTTGACCATGTTGAGCCGCATCTCCTCGCTGAAGAGCTGGTTGTTCTTCGTGAGGCTCTTCATCTCGCTGAGCAGGAGCCTCGTCCACGCCCTGAGCTCATCGACCTCGTCCTCGATGTCGTCGAGGTAGCGCACCTCGGCGACCAGGTAGGGGCCGCTGGGGTAGAACTGTTTGGTCTCGAAGCGCTTGAGCGTCGAGATGAAGATGGAGATTCCCCCGTCGGGGAGCTTTATTTTCTTTACGATTTTGGCAACGGTTCCCACGCTGTAGAGGTTCTCCGCGGTATACTCCTCGCTCTCCCCCTCATCCTTGACCAAGAGAAGGCCGAGAAAGCCCCCGTGCTTGATCGCCTGGTTGACGATCTCGACATCGGGGGTGTCGGTGATCATCAGGGGCGTGAAGAGTCCCGGGAAGACCGGATTACCGGTGACCGGAAGAATAAACAGATTATTGGGAAGCAGTTGCTCAATGGGCATCAGTTCCTGTTCAGACATAGCGCCTCCAAAAATGTCAATGCTCGGACGGGGTAGTTCCCGTCCTCCTCAAAGGTACTCAAAGTTTTTCGCAAAGGGAAGCAGGTTACTGTGACCTTCCCCGCAACCATTTGACACCGAGGTAGCAGAACGGGGTGTCCAGGAGGGCGAAGACGACCTTGAAGAGCCAGTAGGGGATGATGAGGGTGAAGAGGAAGCCCACCGTATAGGCGCTGTTCATCTTGTAGAAGGCGATGAACATGAAGATCACCGTGTCGACGAACTGGCTGGTGATGGTGGAGAGGTTGTTGCGGATCCACAGCTTCTCGCCCTTGTTCACCTTCTTGAAGAAGAGGAAGAGCCACACATCGAGATTCTGGCTGATGGAGAAGCTGATGAGGCTGGCCAGGCTCATGCGCATCGACATGCCGAAGACGGCGCTGTACGCCTCCTGCAGGTCCCAGGATGCGTGCGGCTTGATGGGGATGAAGAGGGCGGTGACGACGAAGACGATGACGAGCATCAGAATGGAGAGGCGCACGACGAGGTTGGCGTGGTCTCCTCCCTTGACCTCGGCGATGATGTCGGTGATGAGGAAGAGGACCGGCATGAAGAAGATGCCGACCGACACGCGCACTCCGAAGAGGCTGATGATCTTGCTGCCGACGGTATTGACCAATACCATCCCGGTGATGTAGAGGGCGAAGAGAAACATCTCCTTGCGATCCAATGCAACGCTCGTGTCTTCCATATGGCTCCTCCCTGCAACGATGACAAAGTGTATCGAAAAGAGGGAGGGGCGGTCAAATGGAGACCCAACGTGTGAGCGGATAAATCGATTTGTCTGCTTTCTGGACGTTCTTTGCGAAATGAGGACAAATTTATCCATAAAAGGCTTTGTAAACGTTTACAATTTTCCTTGACAACTGCCAAAACCCGTGTGAGACTATAATCGCAATGCACAGAAGGACAGAAGAAATCACTGTGTTATCACCTGATAAGGAGCTGACGTTTTGGCAACAACTGTTCTCTCCATGAAGAATATCGATAAGCGATTTGCTGGGGTCCATGCCCTCAAGGGAGTCGATTTCGACCTCTATGAGGGAGAGATCCATGCGCTGGTCGGCGAGAATGGCGCAGGCAAATCGACATTGATGAAGGCTCTGACCGGCATCTTCCCCAAAGACAGCGGGGAAATCCTCTATCTCGGCCAGCCCTTCAACCCCAAGGGGCCGAAGGACTCGCTGGACGCCGGTATCGCGATCGTCCACCAAGAACTGAACATGATGGACCATCTCACGGTTGCCCAAAACCTCTTCATCGGGCGTGAATCGATGAAGAGGAAGGGGAAGGGGTGGCTGCTCGATGAGAAGGCGCAGAACAAACGCGCCGCCGAGCTGCTGAGCCGCCTCAACATGGACATCGATGCGACCGAGAAGCTCGCCAATCTGACGGTGGGAAAACAGCAGATGGTCGAGATCGCCAAGGCGGTCTCCCATGATCTGAAGGTCCTCATCCTCGACGAGCCCACCGCCGCGTTGACCGATCGTGAGATCGACGACCTCTTCGTCATCATGCGCGACCTTGCCGCCAAAGGCGTGGCGATGATCTACATCAGCCACCGCCTCGACGAGATCGGCGTCATCACCGACCGGGTGACGGTGCTTCGTGACGGCGAGTACGTCGGCACCGAGAAGACGAGTGAGCTCTCCAAGGAGCGGATGATCAGCATGATGGTGGGACGGGTCATCTATGAGGAGCCCAAGAGCCATTCGATGGTGGCCCCCGATGCCCCGGTGGTGTTGAAGGTCTCCAACCTCAATGCGGGACGTCTGGTACGGGACATCAACTTTGAACTGCGCAAGGGAGAGATCCTCGGCTTCGCCGGGTTGATGGGAGCGGGGCGCACCGAGACGATGCGCGCGCTCTACGGCGCCGATCCATCAACCGGCATGATCGAGATCGAGGGCACCCCCGTCTTGATCCGCGAGCCACTCGATGCGGTGCGCCGTGGCATGGGCTACCTCAGCGAGGACCGCAAACGCTACGGTCTTGCCCTTCGTCTCCCCGTATCGGACAACTCCGTGATGGCGGCGTACAACGAGCTCTCCCCCACGCTGTTGCTCTCGCTCAAGAAGCTGGAAGATACCGCCGCCGAGTTTGTGGATAAACTTGATGTGAAGACCCCCTCGCTTCAGCAGCTGGTGAAGAACCTCTCGGGGGGCAACCAGCAGAAGGTGGTCATCGCCAAGTGGCTGATCAAGAACAGCAAGATCCTGATCTTCGATGAGCCGACGCGGGGCATCGACGTCGGGGCGAAGAGCGAGATCTACTCCCTGATGACCGAGCTTGCCGCGGAGGGCAAGTCGATCATCATGATCAGCAGTGAGCTCAACGAGATTCTGAGGATGAGCGACCGCATCGCCGTCATGTGCGAGGGGCGTATCACGGGATTCATCGATATTGAAGACGCGAGCCAGGAGAAGATCATGCACCTGGCGACCCAACGAGGATAGGAGAGGTTTGATTATGGCAGAAGCAGACACGACACGAGTACCAGCAGATCAGAAGAAAGGATTGGACATGCAGAAGCTGTTGGCGCCGCTTGCCCTGGTCATCATCTATGTGTTCTTCGCGATCTTTGGACGGAACTTCTTCTCATACACCACGCTGGTGAATATCCTCGACTCCTCCTACTACATCGGATTTTTGGGAATCGGGGTCACCTTCGTCATCATCACCGGAGGCATCGACCTCTCCTGTGGAACGGTCATGATGGCCGCGGCCATCATCGGAGGGACGGCGTACAAGACGTGGGGCTGGCCGATGTGGCTCAGCCTGCTCCTGATCCTCTTCATCGGTGTCATATTCGGCTTCTTCAACGGCTTCCTCATCAGCCGCTTGGGCCTGCCCCCCTTCATCGCCACCCTCGGCACCCAGATGGTCAGCCTCGGCACCGGTTCCATCATCTCCAACGTCAGAAGCGCCACCTTCCCCGCCCGCGGGGCCCCCGACAGCTGGTTCAAGAGTTTCTTCAAGTATATCACCCCCAATGACTTCTCCTTCCCGACCGGGGCGTTGCTCCTCTTCGGCATGGCCTTCGTCGCCTACATCGTGCTGACCCGCACGAAGATGGGACGCTACATCTTCGCCATCGGCAGCAACAAGGACGCCGCGCGCCTCTCCGGGGTGGACGTCAAGAAGTGGGAGATGTCGGCCTACGTCGTCAGTGGCTTGATGGCCGGTATCGGCGGCATCGCGTTCGCCGCGGTCTACACCACCGTCATGCCCGCCCAGGGCGCGGGCTTTGAGCTCTACGCCATCGCCGGCACGGTCATCGGCGGTACCTCCCTCTCCGGTGGTGCGGGGTCGGTCCTCGGCACGATGATCGGTGTATACATCATGAGCGTGCTGCGGGCGGGTCTTCCGTCGATGGACCTGCAGGCGCAGTACCAGACCTTCTTCACCGGTGTGGTCGTCATCGGGGCGGTGCTCCTCGACATCTACCGCATCAAGCGTGCCAGCGAGGTCCGTATCCTCACCCCGGCCCAGCAGTACCGTGAGGAGGTGCAGGGCACCATCGCAGAGAAGACCCAGGCGCTCTCCCTTCTCACCGAGGAGCGCGAGAAGCAGCTGCTCAAGGGTGAGATTGCGCGCATGAAGGCAGAGATGAACGGTGTCTACCGCCAGATGCGCAGTAAGGAGCGGGCCGAACAGAAGCGACAGATCGCCCAAGAGAAGGAGTTTGAGAAGATCATCAAGCGAGAGCTCGCTCAAAAATAGGTGTTCTAACCGAAAGGTGACTTTCGGATATTTTAAGGAGGATCATATGAAAAAGATCTTGGTTGTCCTATTAGCTTTGGTAATTGTGTCATCCATTCCGCTCTTCTCCCAGGCCGCGAGTGAGGCAAAGCCGTACATCGCCGTCGTTTCCAAGGGTGAACAGCACGATTTCTGGCAGCAGGTCAAGCTTGGCTCGAACGCTGCAGCCAAGGAGTATGGCGTAGACATCACCTTCGAAGGCCCGCCCTCTGAGAGTGACGTGCAGATCCAGGTGGAGATGCTCAACAACGCCATGGCAAAGAACCCCGTCGCCATTGCTCTGGCAGCCCTGAACACCAGTAGTGTGCTCGATCAGCTGCAGCAGACCAAGGCCAAGGGCATTCCCGTGATCGGCTTTGACTCCGGTGTTCCTGAGGCTCCGGCCGGCTCGATCTGGGCGACCGCTTCGACGGACAACTACGCAGCAGCCGGCTTGGCCGCTGAGAAGATGTTCCCGCTCATCAAGGCTCGCATCGAGGCTGCCACCGACGCTCAGCCGGTGAAGATCGTGGTCATGAACCAGGACGCTTCCGGTGAGTCCCTGCTCAGCCGTGGTAAGGGCTTCAGAGACATGATGGTCAAGTTGATCAGCGAGCAGACCAAGCTCAGCCGTGACGACATCGCCGTCATCGGCAACACCGCCTACATCGCAGCCGACAGCCCGACCCGTGGCCGCAAGGTCTTCATCGAGATGATCGTGCCGGCTTCGACGGCGATGACCGATGCCACCAACAGCGCGCAGGCCATCCTGAACAAGGTCGTCAGTGACCGTGTCCTCGGCATCTTCTGCTCGAACGAAGCGACGGTCAAGGGCCTCTTGGCTGCGACCAACGACGGAGCGACACTGAAGTCCAACGCCAACTACCGCAACGTGGTGGTCGTCGGCTACGACGCCGGTGAAGCACAGAAGAACGCCGTGCGTGCCGAGTACTTCCTTGGCTCCATCACCCAGGATCCGTACATGATCGGGTACCGCGCCGTCGAGCTCGCCTACAAGGCATACAAGGGCCAGCCGGTTGCAGACATCGACACCGGTGCGAAGTTCTGGGACAAGAACAACATGGACGATGATGACATCAAGGGGTTGCTCTACGACTGATCATTTCCATCTCACCTACACAGACCCGGCTTCGGCCGGGTCTTATTTCTCCAAGAACCATCGAATTTTGTGCTGTTTTTCTTTAAACCATGACAGAATCGTGCTAATATATGAATGAATCGTGACGGGCGGCTATATTTTTCTATGTTATAATTCCATGGAACTGCATTCTATAATACGGAATTCCATGGAGGGCGGATGGGAACACATACCAAGGCGAGGCCGTCGCCAAAGAGTCAATTGTCTCTAGTCGGGCCGGATTCTTCACCGTGGCGGAGGGAGTTTTCCGCCCATGGATGGCTCTATATCTTCGTAATTCCCGGCGTCATCTACATGCTCATCTTCGTCTTCATGCCGCTTCTGGGGTTGATCATGGCCTTCCAGCGCTTCAGCCCATACAGCGGCTCGGGCCCGTTTGGTGCCTTCATCCACAGTGAGTTCGTTGGCTTCGACATCTTCCGCGGCCTCTTCACCGGCCCCGACTTCTGGCGGGTCCTGCGCAATACCCTGGCCATCAACATCAGCAGCTTGATCTTCTACTTCCCGGCTCCGATCATCTTGGCGCTCCTGCTCAACGAGATCCAGAGCCAAGCCTTCAAGCGCACGACGCAGACGATCGTCTACATCCCGCACTTCATCAGCTGGGTCATCGTCGGCTCGATCACCTTCCAGATGTTCAATGCGCAGGATGGCATCCTCATGATGCTCATCAAGCAGGTCTTCCCCAACATGCCCAACGTCCTCTCATCTCCCAAGGCCTTCATCCCGATGTTGCTGGGGCAGAGCATGTGGAAGGAGACGGGCTTCGGTACGATCATCTACCTCGCCTCGCTCGCCTCGGTCGACCCACAGCTCTACGAGGCGGCCACCGTTGACGGCGCCAACCGCTGGCAGAAGTTGTGGAACATCACGTTGCCCGGCATCGCCGGTACCATCGTCATCATGTTGATCCTCAAGCTCGGCCAGATGCTGAACACCGGCTATGAGCAGATCTTCCTGATGCAGAACTCACTCAACCGATCGGTCAGCGATGTGTTCGACACGTACATCTACACGATGAGCATCGTCAACGGCAACTACTCGCTCGGGACCGCCATGGGACTCTTCAAGTCGGTGGTCGGCATGTTTATGGTCATCGGTTCGAACAGCCTTTCCAAGCGGCTCGGCTCTTCGGGCCTCTATTAAGGGAGGGGACAGCATGCCAAAGTTCAAGCACGCCCTGGTCAAACGCAGCCGGATGGACATGTTCGCCCAGGTGATCATCTACATCATCGTCGGATCGTTCGCCCTCATCACGCTCTTGCCGTTCATCTACATCTTTGCCGGCAGTTTCGCCACGGACCGTGAGCTGATCGAACGTCCCTTCTTCCTCTTCCCCAAGACCATCAGCTTCAACGCCTACAAGTACATCTTCGCCAATGGCGACATCTTCCGCGGCCTGCGCAACTCCCTGATCGTCACCGTCGTCGGCACTACCATCAACATGTTCTTCTCGACGACGCTGGCGTATCCGCTGAGCCGTCCCTACTTCAAGGGGAAGAAGGCCCTCTTCGCTATGGTGCTTGTATCGCTCCTCTTCAGCGCCGGCATGGTGCCCAACTACCTGTTGATCGCCAACATCCTGCGCCTGAAGAACACCTACTGGGCGCTGTGGCTCCCGGGGGCGATCAATATGTTCAACATGTTGATCATCATGAACTACTTCAGGAGCCTGCCGCAGGAGATGGAGGAGTCGGCATACATCGACGGGGCGAACGACCTCCAGATCTTCACCCGCATCATGCTGCCGCTCTCGGCGCCGGCGCTGGCCTCGGTCTCGCTCTTCTATGCGGTGAATCACTGGAACAGCTATTTCAATGCGATGATGTACATCAGCGACCGGCGGTGGGAGGTCGTGCAGATCATGCTCCGACGCATCATCTTCCTCACCCAGTCCATCTCCAGCGAGACCGGCGTCGATTGGGGCATGCTGGGAGAACCGCCGGAGAAGTCCATCAGGCTGGCCACCACGGTCTTCGCCGTCATGCCCATCCTGTGCGTCTACCCGTTCATCCAAAAATACTTCACCCAAGGAATCATGGTTGGTTCGGTAAAGGGGTGATGATAGAGCGTATTTCATGTCCGTCATGGGCGTGAAAAGAGAGAGGAGGAAAGTATGAAAAAGTTCTTGAAAGCAATGGGCTTTGCCCTTGCCCTGATGCTGGTCACGGGCGTGCTCTTTGCAGCAGGCTCACGTGAAGCCGCACCTGTCTCCGAGACGGGACGGCCCACCATCACCGCAATGGTCATGTCGTTCTATGGAACGGACCTGGCCAACGAACATTCCGACAAGGTCATCGAGCAGTTCTCCGACTACACGAACACCACCGTGAAGATCCAGTGGGAGAACAACGACGTCTACACCGAGAAGATCGGTCTGACGCTGTTGGATGTGAACCGCATGCCGATGCTGATCGTCAACAGCGGCAACCTGACGGCCAACGTCGTAGACGCGGCCAAGAAGGGTGCGTTCTGGGATCTGGCCCCGTTCCTCGAGGATACGGCCGCCTACCCGAACCTGTCGCAGTACAACCGCGGCGTCGCTTCCGGCTTCACCGTCGACGGCAAGATGATCGGCATCTACCGCGGCCGTGAGCTGGGACGCAACGGCATGGCCTACCGCCAGGACTGGGCCGACAAGGTCGGCATCACCAAGGCGCCGGAGACCATCGATGAGTTCTACGACATGATCTACAAGTTCACGTACAACGACCCCGATGGAAACGGCAAGAAGGACACCTTCGGCATCGAGCTGACCAAGTATGTCGGACCGTGGGACATCATGCAGACCTGGTTCGGCGTCGGCAACGGTTGGGTGGAGCAGGGCGGAAAGCTCGTCCCGGTCCACCAGACGGCCGAGTTCATGACGGCGCTCAAGTGGTTCCGCAAGATCTACAGCGAGGGGCTCGTGCGCCCTGACTGGCCCTCAGTCGACACCGGTACCTACGGCAACGCGATCCGCAACGGCCAGGCCGGCGTCCTGGTGGACGTCATGGACAGCGGTCGCCGCATCTGGGACTACTTCGAGACCAACAAGATTCCCAGCGTCACCGACCCGTCAAAGATCGCCTCGATGAACCTGCTCGGCCCGATCAACAACAAGACCTTGGCCACCGCCGGTCACAACGGCTACATGATGATCTCCAAGGCTGGTGCCAAGACGGAACAGGATGTGAAGAACGTGTTGCACTTCCTCGACAAGATGAACGACAACGTGATGCTCGTGTTGGCTGACCGCGGCCTTGAGGGGATCCAGTGGAACTTCGATGACGAGGGGTACGTGATCCCGATCACGCCCAGCCCGTACACCGTGCAGAACTCCCCGCAGCTTGGTCTGAACCAGGTCGTGGCGTACATCCCGAACACCGCCTCAACCGACCCGACCACCAAGCTCACCGAGCGCGAGGTCGCACAGAACGAGGCGTACTACAAGATGCGCCCGCTGGCCGTCACCAACCCCGCTGCAGGACTGCTGCCCAACAGCACCGTGCAGGCTGAGGTCGGCACCCAGTTGGCTCAGATCCTCGACGATGCCCGCACGCAGTACATCTGCGGCGTCATCGACGACGCTGGCCTCCAGGCCGCCTTCAAGACCTGGGCCGACCGTGGCGGTACGCGCCTGATCGCTGAGATCAACGCGCTGCGCTGATGCGGTCACGCTGATGTGTGAACAAGGCAGGGAGAGGGCTCTTTCCCTGCCTTCCTTTGAGGTATCGACACCATGAGACTACACAACCTCCCGACACGGGAACAATGCGGCGTCACCACCTTCGGCTGTATCTGGCGTGAGGGTGAGTTGGAGAGAGAGGGCGCCTTCACCCTGCGCAACCGAGACGGATCGACGGTCCCGGTACAGAGTAGGGTGACCGCATACTGGCCGGACGGCAGCGTCAAATGGAGCGCCCACACCGCCGATGCCTCACTGATGAGTGAGACGGTCGACCTCGAGATGGGGGCATCGGCTGCCATCGGCAGTTCGATCGCCGTCACGATGAGCGGGGAGGGCGGCTTTTGTGTCTCCTCCTCCCGCCTCAGCCTCACCATTCCCCCCGGCGGCCCGTTCTTGTTCACCGACCTCGTCGTCGATGGCGCCACCCGGGTGAACAAGGCCTTCCCCGTGCTGCAGATCGAACGCCGCGAGGAGTCGGGGCGAGAAGAGACACGCACCGTCTGTGAGTATGAGGGGAACATCACGGATGTGACGGTCGAGGAGGAGGGGCCCGTACAGGTGGTCATCAAGTACGAAGGCATCCACCACCATCACGCACGCGGTGAGGAGTTGATCCCCTTCGTCATCCGCCTCTCCATCACGGATGATGGGCTGCGCTTCGTCCACACCTTCCTCTATGATGGCGTGGAGACGCGGGATTTTCTCAAGGGCATCGGCATCTCCTTCCTCTCCCCCCTCAGCGGAGCGCCGTATAATCGCCACATCCGCTTCCTCGGCGACGCCGGCAGCTTCCATGAGAGCTCGGCCAACCTCCTCTCTTGGCGTCCCCGCATCCCTGAGGCGATCTACGCCTCCCAGTGCGCAGGCGAGCGCCTCCGCCTCCAGGGGGAGGCCCGCTCTCTTGTTGAACGAATCGTACCTGATATGCCCCACTGGGACTCCTATGCCATCTGCCAGGACAGCCCCACCCACTTCTCCATCACGAAGAAGCTCGACCTTCCCCATGTCTGCTCCCTGTCCTGCCTCCACGGCGCCCAAGCCCGTGGCGGCCTCTCGGTGGGCGGGGAGAACGGATGGCTCGCCTTTACCATCCGCGACTTCTCCAAACGCCACCCGTCGGGGTACACGGTCAGTGGTTTGACCTCCGCTGAGGTGCGCACCGACCTCTATTTCTACTCCCCGGTCGCCGACGCGTTCGATTTCCGTCATTACACCGACCGCGGGTACAACCAGGTCTACTATGAAGGGTATGACTTCTTCGGTGCCAGTGCCTACGGCATCGCCGCCACCAGCGAGTGCGCCCTCACCTGGGGTGAGGGAGTCATCGCCTCCGAACACGCCTTGATGAGTTTCACCAACCGACTGGACAAGCCGCCGCTCTATGTCGGGGAGAGCGCCTTCTACCATGAACGGAGGGCGTTCGGCCCCTGGTCGTTGCCCTCCCACGAGAGCGAGATGGAGCGCTGGCTCGAGGCGGAGCTGGACAAGGCCGTCGCCTTCTACGCAAAGGAGGTCGAGCAGCGCCACTGGACCGGCCTCTTCGACTATGGCGACTTCATGCACACCTACGACCGGGAGCGTCATGTGTGGCGCTACGACATGGGTGGCTACGCCTGGGACAACACCGAGCTCGTGCCGACGCTGTGGCTCTGGTTGGCGTTTTTGCGAAGCGGGAGGGAGGAGATCTTCACCCTCGCCGAGAAGATGAGCCGCCATGCCTCCGAGACCGACATGTATCACTTCGGGCCGTACAAAGGGCTGGGATCGCGGCACAATGTCCGCCACTGGGGGTGCCCTTGCAAGGAGGCGCGCATCGCCATGGCAGCCCACCACCGCTACTTCTACTACCTGACCGGGGACCGACGGATGGAGGATATCTTCAGTGAGTTGAAGGACAACGAACTCACCTTCCTGGTAAAGGATCCCTTGGGAGAGTTCTACGATAAAGAGAAGATGGTCTACCCGTCGCATGCCCGCAGTGGCCCGGACTGGTCGAGCCTTTGCTCCAACTGGATGACCGAGTGGGAACGCTTCAACGATGATGCGTATCGCGAGAAGATCATGATCGGGATCCGCGACATCGAGGCGGCCCCGCTCTCTCTCGTCAGCGGCCCCGACTTTGAATTCGATCCAGAGAGCGTGCATTTGCGGTATATCGGGGAGAAGACCACCGGCGGCACCCACCTGCAGATCTGCATGGGGGCACCCTCCATCTGGATGGAGATGGCCGATCTTCTCGACTACGAGCAGTGGAAGAGGATGATGGCTGACTACGGACGCTTCTACTTCCTGCCCCGCCAGCAACAACTGGAAGAGTCGGGCGGCCTCATCGGGGACCGGGAGTTCTCGCTCCCCTTCATGGCATCCGCCATGGGTGCCTACGGCGCCTGGTATCTCGACGACCGTGAGACGGCCGATCGTGTCTGGGCGACTCTCCTCGGCTCGCTGTTGACCGGCGATGATGAGAGCGGCTTCGCTGTGAAGCAGGTCGAGGATGCCGGCAATCGGGCGGTGCTGGAAGAAATTCCCTGGATCAGCACCAACTTCGCCGCCCAATGGTGCCTCAATGTCATCATCTGCCTCGCGTTCATCCCCGATGCGCTGCCGCCTACCCTCGAAGAGGCGCGGCGCCTACTCTCTGACCATGGCCAAGGAGGGTTTAGAAAAGCATGAGCCTCTACATCGAAACAATTGGGAAGAATAGCCTGACCGTCCGCTGGGAGGACGTGGCCGAGGCAGACGCATACACCCTCCACTGGTCGTCCAAGAACCTCGCCACCTCTCGCTTCCTCCCGCTCTGCACGAAGCGGGTGGGTGAGGAGCTCGCCCATACCGTAGCGTGGTCGACCCATCAGCCGTACTACTTTCGCCTGTCGTATCAAACGCCTGCCGGGCAGCAGTGGCTCGAAGAGACGCTCGAATCGCCAACCTTCCATCTGCCCCGACCACAGCGGGAAGTGCTCGACCGCGGCCTTGTGGCCATGAAGACGGAGGCGGGGGTCTTCCTCAGCTGGAGGCTGTTCATCGATGAGGTCACCGGCTTTGGAGAGCGGGGCATGACCAGCGCCCCCTTCACCGTCCTGCGCAATGGCGTGCGCATCGCGACGGTGGAGGAGAGCACCAACTTCCTCGACGGTGAGGGGAGGGAGCGTGATGTCTACCAAGTCGTCAGGGACGGCAGCGATGATCCCTCTCCCCCGGTGCCGGTGTGGAAGGGCAAATCCTACGACCTTCCGCTGCAGAAACCGGAGGGCGGCGTCTGCCCGGACGGCAGCAGCTACGAATACACGGCAAACGACATGACGGTGGCCGATGTCGACGGCGACGGGCAGTATGAGTTCATCCTCAAATGGGATCCGACCAACAGCCAGGACGTCTCCATCCCGGGATATACCGGCCCCTGCCTCATCGACTGCTACAAGCTCGATGGCCGCCTCCTCTGGCGCCTCGACATGGGGGTGAACATCCGCGCCGGGGCGCACTACACCCAGATCATGGCCTATGACTTCAACGGGGATGGCAAGGCCGAGATCAGCGTCAAGACAGGGCCGGGCACGAAGATGACCACCTTTGATGTCGACGGGACGGTCAAGAGCGAGGCCTTTGTGACGATGCCGGAGGCGGGAGCCTCGCATGAGGACAACTACGTCTGCTCCAACGAGGACTTCCATGCCCATGTGACCGACCTGTTCATGATGTGGCACGATCGTCCTGAAGTGAAATCGGGCCAGTGGCCCGCCACGCTCGAGGCGTGCTTCGGCATCGAGGACCGCTCTGCGTATCCATTGGAGAGAGCAGACGCCGCCTCGCTTGTCGATTATCTCTTCGATGTCTATGCGCCAAAGCGGAGTGCGCGCAACCGACTGCGGGAGTTCCGGGGCTTCATCTACCAAGGGCCCGAATACCTGACGATGTTCGCCGGCGACGGGAGTGAGCTCGAGACCATCATGTTCCCCTTCCCGCGGGTGGACGACGGCCTCTTGTGGGGCGATTACGCCTGGAGGCGTATCGAGCCGTGCAACCGGGTCGACCGCTTCCTCTCCGGCGTGGCCTACCTTGACGGCGAGCACCCCTCCTTGATCGTCTGCCGCGGCTACTATACCCGGGCGGCGATCGCCGCCTATGACTTTACTGACCGCTTCTCGCTGCGGTGGAGCGCCGACAGTGGTTTTGTGGCGCTCTCCAACCCGTTCAACGACGAGGAGGGGTGCGCCGAAAACGGCAGCGACCCCATCTACGGAGCGCTGGCCGGGCAGGGGAACCACTCCCTCTCGACGGCCGACATCGATCGGGATGGGAGGATGGAGATCATCTACGGGGCGGCGGTCATCGACGATGATGGATCGCTGCTCTACAGCTCCAGCGGCCCGATGCCGGATGGGACGATCCGCAAGTTCGGCCACGGGGATGCCATGCACGTGGGCGATTTCGATCCCGACCGACCCGGTCTGGAGATCTTCAACGTCTTCGAGGGTGGAGAGTTTGTCCCCCAGGCCTATGCCCTGCGCGATGCCGAGACGGGTGCGGTGCTCTGGGGGCACCGAGCCTCGGGAGACCTCGGGCGCTGCATGGTCGGCGACATCGATCCCTCGCGGCGCGGCTACTCCTGTTGGATCAATCAGGATTTGCCCGTCTACGACTGTCGGGGAGGCGAGACGGAGCTGGAAAGGCTGGGAACCAACATGAGCATCCGCTGGGCCGCCGACATCAGCACCCAGATCCTCGACGGGCACATCGCGGACAGTGACTACCAGACCAACGATTGGAGCAAACGGCAGCCGGGCATCATCAATGACCTGACGCACGGCGTCATGCTCACCCCCCGCGCGACGCTGACCAACAACGGCACCAAGGGCAATCCCTGTCTGGTGGCCGACATCTGGGGCGATTGGCGCGAAGAGCTCCTCCTCAGGGCGGAGGACAGCAGCGCCATCCGCATCTATACCAGTACCGAGGTGACCGAATGCAAGCTCTTCACGCTGATGCATGACGAGCAGTACCGCACGGGCATCGCATGGCAGAACAACTGCTACAACCAGCCGGTCTATCCCAAGTTCTACCTCGGCAGCGACATGGACTTCAGCGAGGTCCTCCCGCACATGAAGCGCAAACGGACGCTGTGGCTCACCGGCGATTCAACGATGCAGAACTACGAGAGTGACCAGGAGCCACAGAAGGGGTGGGGCGAGTACTTGATCGGCTGCCTCGACGGCGGTGTCATCACGGAGCACGAGATGGAGGACCCAGCCGCCTGGCCGCGCAAGCGGTATGAGAGTGGGCACGTTACGGTGTACAACCAGGCGATTGGGGCCCGCTCATCGCGCTCCTTCCGGGAGGAGGGACGCCTCGCGGCCATCGAGGAGCACCTGAGGCCGGGCGATTACCTGCTCATCCAGTTCGGCCACAACGATGCCACGCCGCAGAAGAGGGAGCGCTACGTCGCCGTCGAGGATTTCGCCGACAGCCTCCGTCCATTCATCGAGGCGGCGTACCGCCATGATGCGCTGCCCATCCTCGTCTCGCCGATCTCCATGCTCACAGGATTTGTCTGCGACGCGGAGCGGAAGAGCATCAGGGAGAGCCTCGTCCGCTACGCCGAGGAGATGGGGCGGCTGGCTTTGCGTGAGGGCGTGCCGTTCATCGATGCCTTCGCCCTTACCACAGCGTATCAAGCATCGTTGACGGAAGAAGAGCGGGCGGCGCTGTACATGCCGGACGGGGTGCACCTGCACCGGGTGGGGGCGGCCTCCTATGCTCAGCTCATCGCGCCGCACCTGAACGCCATCATGGAGCGCGATACGAACCTACGGAGGAAACAATGAAGGGGAAGCTACTCTACCAGAATCGACTGGAACGTGAGGAGGACATCAAAGATTTCCTTCTTGAAGGGGAGGCGAACATCAGCTTCGCCGACGGCTCAATGGTGATGAAAAACCGCCTTGACGCCTCCTCGGGGCAGAAGGCCAACTACGTCCTCTGGTGCCCTGAGGTCTTTGACGACAACATCGTCATCGAGTGGGAGTTCCAGCCGATGAGCGACAGGGGACTGTGCATTCTCTTCTTCGCTGCCAGAGGCAGGGACGGGAGGGACCTCTTCGATCCACGCCTCGCCACGCGCACGGGAGAGTACCCGCAGTACCACAGCGGGGACATCGATGCGCTGCATGTCTCCTACTTTCGGCGCAAGGAAGCCGATGAGCGTGCCTTCCATACCTGCAACCTTCGAAAGAGCCACGGGTTTCATCTGGTGGCCCAAGGCGCCGACCCCATCCCGGAAGCCGCGGAGGCGGCTGAATTCTACCGTCTCTCCCTCATCAAGACGAATGATGCGGTCCGCTTCTTGATGAACGACTTGCCAATCTTCACCTTCGAGGACGATGGGGTGACCTATGGCGAACGTCTGGGCGGCGGACGCATCGGGTTTCGTCAGCTGGCACCGCTGACGGCGCGCTATCGCAACCTGAACGTCTTTGCATACAGGGCCTGAGCGATGATCGACCTCTCAGGGCTTTGGTCCCTCGCCCTCACAAACGAGTCTGACCACCGGGGGATGGTCACCATCCCGGGGTGCCTGCAAGCGCAGGGGTACGGAGAGGCGATCGCTCTCGACACGCCGTTCGTCAGCGCGCTGCATGACCGCCACTGGTACCTGCGCGACGAGTATGCCCCCTCCGGTGACGGGGAGGTCAACATCCCGTTCCTCTCCGCTCCTCCCCGGCATTTCTTGGGCGAGGCGTGGTACTCCAGGATGGTCGATATCACGGAGGGGGAGCGCTACGTCCTCAGCATCGAGCTTGCGCACTGGAAGAGCCGGGTCTGGATCGACGGGGAGGAGAAAGGGAGCGATTTCTCGCTCTGCAGCGCCCATGAGATCGCCCTCGGATACATTCCGGCGGGGGCGCACCGCCTGACGGTCTGCATCGACAATTCCTTCTGTCTGCCGTATCGCCCGGATGCGCACGCGGTCTCGGATGCGCTCGGCGCAACCTGGAATGGCATGGCGGGGGCGGTGCTCCTCCTCACCGAAGCAGAACTCGCAGAGCGCGATGGGCAGCGGAGGCGGTATGCGAGAGAACACCCACGAGTCATCGAGGCACGGGATGGCATGTTCTTCGTCGACGGCAAACAAGAGTACTTCAGGGGTACCCACTTCGGCGGGGAGTATCCGATCACGGGAATCCCCGATACGGGGCCGGCGTACTGGGACCGGATCATGCGCATCATCGGCCAATGGGGCCTGAACTTCATCCGTTGCCACTCCTTCTGTCCGCCTGAGGCCGCCTTCGCCGCAGCCGACCGAGCCGGGGTCTACATCCAGGTGGAGGCGGGGATGTGGAACGTCTTCAACGAAGGCATCCCCATGCTCTCCGTCTTGCGGGAGGAGAGCCGGCGCATCCTTCGCCACTTTGGCCACCACCCCTCCTTCGTCCTCTTCTCGCCGAGCAATGAACCGTCCGGCCTCTGGTACCAAGTGCTGGCAGCGTGGGTGAGGGAGACGCGCGAGTATGATGACGGGCTCGGCTACGGGGGGCGGAGGCTCTACACCGCCCAGTCCGGGTGGTTCTACGACAAGAGCCCGAGCAAGATCACCAGAGAGGAGACCGACTACCTCTATTTCCACCGCAGCGCGTACGGACCGATCCTCGGGGGAAATATCCGCAATCATGAGGGGTGGAAGGGCAAGGACTACCGGCCAAGCCTGGAGGGGGCGACCCTTCCGGTCATCGCTCATGAGATGGGGCAGTGGTGCGCCTACCCCGACTTCTCCGTCATCGACAAGTTCACCGGCTACCTGCAACCGAGCAACTATAGGGCGTTCAAAGCCAGCGCAGAGCGTGCTCAACTGCTGAAGTACAACAGCCAGTTCGCCCATAATTCGGGGAAGCAGCAAGTCCGGCTGTACAAGGAGGAGCTTGAGGCGAACTTCCGCACCCCCCACATCTACGGCTTCGAGCTGCTTGACCTGCACGACTATCTGGGGCAGGGGACGGCCACCGTCGGCGTCCTGGATGCCTTCTGGGATGAGAAGGGGTATGTATCTCCTGAAGAGTGGCGCCGGTTCTGTGCTCCCACCGTCCTCTTGGCCCGACTTGCAGGGTACGTATATACCAATCGGGAGCGTATCACCGTCCCCATTGAGATCTGCCATTTCGGCGACGAACCGCTTCATGGTGCCCACCTCCACTGGAGCCTGGAGTGTGATGGGGTTGTCCTCGATTCGGCGACGTTGCCCTGTCCGCCCATCCCCTTGGGCAAGAACATCAGCCTCGGCGAGGTGAAGCTCGACCTCTCCCTGGTGAAACAGACTTCAGAGTGCACCTTCACCGTGCGGGTGGGTGCGGTCGTCAATGAGTGGCCGCTCCACGTCTTCGTCCAGCAGACATCCTCCTTTGATGACGTGGTGTATACCAAGGATTGGAGGGAGGCCAAGACCGCCTTGGGTGGAGGGAAGGCGGTGCTCTATACCCCACGCCTGGATGAGCTTGATTACGACTGCCCGCCCGCCTCCTTCTTGAGCGTCTACTGGAATGGCCAGATGGGGCCTACCTGGAGACGGCAGCTGGGCATGGTCATCAGCGAGGAGCATCCGATCTTCAAGGATTTTCCCACCGCCGCCCATGGCGGGTGGCAGTGGGAGGAGATCCTGGAGCGTGGGCGCGGCTTTCATATGGAGGGAATCGAGGCTACCACCATCGTCCGCCTCATCGATGACCATAACCGCAACCTCGATCGCTCCCTGATCTTCGCCTGCCGAATGCTCTCCGGCACGTTGATGGTCGCCTCCTGTGACCTGGAGGGATCGTTTGCGGAGCGTCCCGCCGCCTATACGCTGAAGCAAGCGATCGTGAAGTATCTGGGCAGTGGCCTCTTCAAGAGCAACACGAAGCTCGATCCCTGCCTCATCGAGCGCCGCCTCCACCCCAACCAGGTGATGCGCTGCCTCCAAGCCCGGGTAAAGGGACCCTGCCTCAACAGCGAGGCCTTGGTCGACGGCAATCCGAACACCACGGCCATCATCGAAGGCGATGATTATCCGCTCACCCTCGACATCACGGTCCGAGAGACTGAGGCGGTGGGCGTCATCATCCTACAGGGACAACGCGATCGCATGCACAGCGGGGATGTGCGGCAGATTCGCCTTGAGGCCATCTGCGATGGCAAGACGGTGTTGCTCGGAGAGTACACGCTGCGTGCAACCGTCCGAGAGCAGCGCCTCGCCTTCACGCGCACGCGCCTCTCCACGCTACGCCTCACGGTGTTGGATGGATTCAAGGAGGAGATGGAGACGGTCTGGGAGGAGCGGTATGACGGGTGGCATCAGGTGAGACAAAGGACGAAAGCCCGTTCTGAGATTGCCGTCCTCAACCTCATCGTCACCGAGCCGATCGAGGGCAGGGATGAGTGCTATTGGCTCGAGCGGGTGAAGGCCGCTTCGCGCGACCTTGAGGAGTGAGCAAAATGCCGGCTCACACAGACGATAGTTGTTGCACGATGTTGCGCCGCTCGCTATCATTGCAATGACAGCCGTCAAAGGAAGGAAGAGCCATGCAGAGCAAGTTGATCGTCATCGCCATCGGAGGCAATTCGCTGATCGAGGATCCCAAGAACGTCACCATCGAGAGCCAGTACGAGGCGGCACGCAAGACCGCCACCCACATCGCCCGCCTCATCAAGGCAGGCCACCGCGTCGTCATCGCCCACGGCAACGGGCCACAGGTCGGTTACGTGCTGCTCCGATCTGAATACAGCCGCTCGATCCTCCACAGCGTCCCGCTGGACAGCTGTGTGGCCGACACGCAGGGAGCCATCGGCTATCAACTGCAGATGGCGTTGAAGAACGAACTTGCCAAGATTGGCATCACTGATGCCAATGTCGCCACCGTTGTCACCCAAGTCGAGGTCAGTGATGATGATCCCTCCTTTGGAAAGCCCACCAAGCCCATCGGGTCGTTCATGACCGCCGAGGAGGCTGAGAAGCGAGAGGCGGAGGATGGGTGGGTCTGCACCGAGGACGCCGGACGCGGCTATCGACGCGTCGTGGCCAGTCCCAAGCCGGTGTCCATCGTCGAGATCGAGACGGTGAAGGCGCTCCTGGACAACAAGGTCGTCGTCATCGCAGCCGGTGGCGGCGGAATCCCCGTGGTGCGTGACAAGGACGGGATGCTCTCCGGTCGCGAGGCGGTCATCGACAAGGACCTTGCCGCCGCCTTGATGGCCAAGGCGTTGCACGCCGACCTCTTCGTCATCTCCACGGCGGTGGAGAAGGTCTTCCTCAACTGGGGAAAGCCGAATCAGAAGGCGCTGGAGACCATTACCGCCGATGAGGCGCAAACCTATATCGAAGAGGGACACTTCGCTCCCGGCTCGATGCTCCCCAAGGTGGAGGCGATCGTCGACTTCGTCCGCTCCACCGGCAACATGGGCCTGATCACCGATCCGGCCAACCTCTACGGCGCCCTCTATGAGGGGAAGGGGACCAAAGTTGTCAGCTGAGAAGAAACCGATGTTCAAGGACGCCAAGAGTGCGGTCATCTCGATTACGGCGATCATCCTGGTGATCGCCCTCGGCATCGTCGGCATCGACCGCAACAACGTCAACCGCCTCACCAAGACCGGAAAGAAGGTCACCACCCACAAGGAGGCTGCCTACACGCTCATCGAAGAGCGCTTTGAGCTCTCTTCGATGGTGTCGAGGATCCTGGTCGAGGAGGGGCTCGATGATCCCATCGGCCCGGTGGTGCGGCAGTGGGACAGCGAGGCGGATGTGGAGACGGTGAGTCACCGCTACATCGCGCTCGATCAAGAGCTCGACGGGGTGCTGAAACGCTACTACGGGCAAGCCGTCTATCTGCGCATGGTCCCGTACTTTGAAGAGATCTATCGCGTTGAGCTCTCCCTCATCGCAGAGGTGGAGGAGTACAACGGGCAAGTCGATCTCTACAACGCGATGCGCGCGAGCTTTCCGGCCAGCTTGACCGCCCGTCGCCTCGAGCGGGGAGCACTACCGCGCTTCTCGATCGCCTCGGCGCTGAAAGGCCGCCCCTGAGAGGTAGAGCGGCAGCACCACCAAAAGCGTCGAGAGGTTGTTTTGGACGAAGGTCGAGGGTGAGAGGAGCCGTCCTGCGAGCAGAATGGTGGTCACGAGCGCGAAGATGGTGGCCATGACCGACCGCTCACGGCGTGTGAAGAGGAAGGCGAAGGCGGGGATGAACAAGAGCGGGTTGATGATGAGGATATTGATGTTCTTATAGGTCATGTCCATGTCGCTGCAGCACATCATGAAGAGCAAGAGCGATCCGATGACGGCCAAGGCGAGATAGAGGACGCCCAACACGATCTTTTTTGCCTTTGTGCTGAACAGCGACAGCAGGAGCATCATGAGCGTCAAGGAGAGTGAGAGTGCCACCGCAGTGCTGGTGGCACTTCTGTGTGCCATCGCCGGCCCCGCTCCCTCCGCCAAGGTCGTGGTGCTCTTGACCAGCGATGAGCCATCGGGGGCGCTGAAGTCAAGCACCGCTTCTTCCAGCACCAGCGGCAAGAACATCGCATCCCAGCGATTCTCGAGGCGGTCGACGCGCGGTCCCTGGAGGGTGGAGAGGACCCAGGTGACCAGCGGTCGGTGAAGCATGAAGGGGTCGGTGAGGGTTCGGGTGGTGAGGCCGCTCGATTGCGCCTTGGCCCATCGCGCGAAATCGCCTCCGGTGCCCACATCGATGATGTCGCGGATTCGGGTGGCGCAGTTGTCGTCATAGAAGTGGTAGAGGTAGGTGGCCCCCTCGCTGCCGATGTGTTCGCTGAGGTAGGTCGCCAACGCCCACTTGGCCTCGGCGCTCAGGTCAAGATCGACCACGCGCACGTCACGCCCTTCGCTCAGCGCATCGTTGATTCTCCAGGCGCCGTCGCTTGCCAACACGTAATAGTACATCCGTCCCCGGGCGAAGTTGAGGTAGAAGTGCTCCTGTTCGGAGTCGAAGATCCCCCAATCATACATGACTGAGCTCCCCTTGGGGTAGGTGACGATGAGGGCACTGTGGCCGAACCATGCATGGAGCGGTTTCCCGCTTCCCACGGTCAGGAGGCTGATGCCGATCTGATCGGCCCACTCCCGTTGATTGGCCGCCAGTTCCACCTGCAGGTCGATGGCTCCCAGCTCGGCGAGGGTATCCGGCTCGATTGGGTGGGTAGTCCCGGCTCCAATGCCCAGTGCCAGCAGCAACAGGGTGGTGATGAGACAGATGCGTTTCATTGACTCAGCATACCACAAGGTCCCAATTCTTCCAACCGGTTGATTTTTCTCTGTCTTCCCTCTACCCTGTTTTCGGAGGTCCCATGGAGCGCAACATCACGACGTTGGGTATCGTGCTGCACAGTCGGCGATGGGGACAGACAAACCGCCGCCTCAAGCTGCTGAGCGTCGACCTGGGAATCGTCGATGTGGTGAGCTACGGGGCGCAGAAGTCCCTCAAGGCGGTCAAGGCGGAGGTCTTCTGCGACGGACAGTTCTTTCTCTACCACAACCCGGTCAAAGGGGACTATACGCTCAAGGATCTCAAAGCGATCGCCGGACACGAGGAGATCAGGGAGGATTTGGCGCTCAACTATACCGGCCTCTTCTTCTGTGAGATCCTCATCAAGGTCCACGGTGGCGAGAATGCGGCGGAGTATCGCCTCCTCTCCAAGGCCCTCGACCTGCTCACCACCGCGCCAGAGAGACGAGTCTTGGTCCTGATCCAGTTCATCCACCGCCTCAGCGAGGTGTTGGGCATCAGGGTGGATCTCGACCAGTGCCCGGTCTGCGACCGCGCCTACGAGCGGAACGAGATCGTCTACTTCTCCTCGTCGGCGGGAAGCCAGTGCTGCCAGCAGTGCGCCAACCTGGAGCGGACCCTCATCCTGCCCCCAGGGGCGAGGCGGTACCTCAGCCTCACGGCGACGATGGACTTTGAGGAGGCGGTGGCGGTGGATTTGAATCCTGGTGCCCTGGAGCGCATCAAGGCGTATATGTTGGGCTATGCCCAGTACTTCTGCCCCAGCCAGCTGACCACGCTGAGCTCGGGCCTCTTGTAGCAGAGAACTGATTGAAGGTTGTAGATAGATGATTTGGAACAAAAAACCGGTGGTGGGTACCGAGGTGCGCCACCTCAACGAACAGTATGGCATCGACCTGCTCACCGCCTCCATCATGGCGAGGCGGGAGATCACCAGCGCCGAGCAGGTGAAGTTCCTCGTCGAGAAGGAGCTGACCTGGTTGCACAACCCCTTCCTCTTTGACGATATGGAGACGACGGTCGACCGCATCCTCGATGCGAAAAGTGAAGGGGAGCGGGTGAGGATCTACGGGGACCGGGATGTGGACGGCATCACCAGCACCGCCCTGCTCTTTTTGGAGCTGCAGGGGATGGGCATCGAGGCCAGCTGCCGCCTGCCGGAGGGGGATGAGCCGTACGGGTTGACCCAGGCCGGGGTCGATGAAGCCCACCGCGATGGCGTGACGTTGATCATCACCGTGGATTCGGGCATCAGCAACCTTGAAGAGATCGCCTCGGCGGGCCGCCTCGGCATCGATGTGATCGTGCTCGACCACCATCTCGGGGGGGAGGAGCTGCCGCCCGCCCTCGCCATCATCAACCCGAAGCTCGCCGGCTCGGGCTACCCCTTTGAACACTTGGCCGGGGTGGGGGTGGTGGCCAAGGTCATCTGGGCGCTCCGCTTCGCCCAAACCCCCTTCTATGGGGAGGAGTTCATCCTCGCCCACGCCCAGCCGGGCAACGATACGACGATCATCCAGGCGATGCGGGTGCAGAACCTCTTGGTCATCGACCAGGTCATCGAGGAGATCAACAGCGGCCTCATCAAGGCCGACCAATCCAAGGCGTTCGCCTTCCTCGCCTCCGGCCTGCCAATCTTTGTCCTCGACGAGGCCACCGAGCGCTCACAGCTGAAGAACGCCTTCGGGCGTGCGGTGGACATCCACCTCACCGACTTGCGGCCGAACTTCGAGGCGGCGCTGCCGATCGTCCGGGGCAAGGGGCTCTTCGCCCTCTCCAAGCTCAGCAGGGCGGCGCGCTACTCATCCCACCAGGATGATGAGCTGGCCGTCCTCTTCTCCCTCTTCACCGCCTACGTCTACAAGTCCCATCCGAGCCTGGACAGCGGCTACGAGGAGATCCTCGACCTGGTCGCCATCGGGACGATCGCCGATCTGATGCCGATGGAGGATGAGAACCGGATCTTGGTGCAGCGGGGGCTGAAGGTCCTCAACAAGGGGCAGAGAACCGCGCTCATCCCGCTTTTCACCGCCCAGAACCTGTTGGGCAAGGTCCTCTCCGCCAGCGACATCTCCTGGCAGATCAGCCCGCCGATCAACGCAAGCGGCCGGATGGGCAGGCCCACCGTCGCCCTTGATCTCTTGCTCAGTGAGAACCTCGGCCAAGCCGAGCTCCTTACCGGCGAGCTGCTCTCGATGAACAAGGAGCGCCAACGCCTCGGCCAGGAGGGATGGGAGCGGATCCTGCCGATGGCCCAGGAGAGCTTCGAGGCCACCGGATCGAAGATGGTGGTCATCAACGACACGGAGATCAGCCGCGGCATCACCGGGGTGATGGCCAACCGGCTGTTGCGCCACTTCAATGCCCCCGCCCTGGTCATCGCCCACAGTGAGGAGGGGAGGATCAGCGGCTCGCTGCGTTCCACCGATGCCTTCCACGCCCGCGACTTCCTCAGCACCTTCTCAGATCTCCTGCTCGACTTCGGTGGGCATGCCTGTGCCGGCGGCTTCTCCGCCGAAGAGCGGAATTTGGATCTCCTGCTGAAGCGGATCCATGACCGTCTCGATGAGATGGACTGCCCTGAGGAGGCGGTGGGGGAGGTCACCATCGACTGTACCCTGCCGGCTCGATACATGAGCCCGGCGATGATCGAGGTGGTGGAGTTCTTTGAGCCGTACGGTGAGAAGAACCCGCCGCTGGTCATGCACATCGAAGGGGCGCGCATCGATGCGATCCAAAGTCTCTCCAACAAGAGCGGCGGGGCCAACCACCTCAAGCTCACCCTCTCATACGGCGAGTACCGGTGGCCGGCGCTCTACTGGGAGAGCGGGGAGAGACAGGGCAAGGATTTCGATACCGGCAGCCTTGTCGATGTGGTCTTCCGGCTCGGACGCAACTACTTTCGCAACCAGGAGAGCCTGCAACTGGTGGTCATCGACATCAAGGCGAGCGGGGACGCTGTAATCTCCAAATGATTTTTTCCTCCTCGCTATAAGCCCCGGCAGACGTTCT
>ENA-UPXM01000383-UPXM01000383.1-activated-sludge-metagenome-genome-assembly--contig:-NODE-383-length-65656-cov-24.097194_pt1 | contig 65656 bp, 57 predicted proteins | sample MGYA00238178_ERZ772708 | MGnify/ENA primary metagenome ERZ772708 (study PRJEB29002, sample SAMN05720212) | activated sludge metagenome | isolation source: anaerobic digester from wastewater...
ATTCTCTTTCTTGCTTCATATCTGTCCAGTCCTTCATATGCACCTGCATTTTCGTTCATGGCGGCATCGTCATTCATGACATTAACTATCTGCAGATTATGTCTTAATCCCACTTCAAAGTCGTTAGGGTCATGAGCGGGCGTTATTTTAACAACACCGGTACCGAAATCCTTTTCAACATATTCATCGGCTATAACCGGTATTCTTCTGTTCATTAAAGGCAAGATTACATATTTGCCTATAATCTTGCTATATCTTTCATCATCGGGATTAACCGCAACGGCGGTATCTCCCAGCATTGTTTCGGGACGTGTTGTGGCTACGGTAACAAATCCTTGGCCGTTCTCCATAGGATACTTAATGTACCACAATGCTCCTTCTTTTTCCTCATGCTCCACTTCGGCATTGGAAATGGAGGTTCCGCATACCGGACACCAGTTTATAATCTTCTCTCCGCGGTATATGAGACCTTTTTCATAGAGTTTAATGAAAGCTTTTACAACAGCCTTTGACAAACCTTCATCCATGGTAAATCTTTCACGGCTCCAATCACAGGAAGAACCCATTTTCTTCAACTGTTCCACTATTCTGGTACCGTATTTCTCTTTCCATGCCCAGGCTCTCTTTAAGAATTCCTCCCTGCCTATGTCATGTTTGTCTATTCCTTCTTCTCTCATGCTTTCCACTATTTTGGCTTCGGTTGCGATACTGGCATGATCGGTTCCGGGCAACCACAGTGCACAATAACCCTGCATTCTCTTCATCCTGATTATTATGTCCTGTATGGTATTGTCTATGGCATGCCCCATATGCAGCTGCCCCGTTATATTGGGAGGCGGCATCATTATGGTAAAAGGCTTCTTTTTCTTATCTATCTTAGCCTTGAAATACCCGTTTTGCTCCCAAAAGGTGTATAACCTTTCTTCTATTGTTTTCGGATCGTATTTTGTTTCCAATATTTTCATCTCTTTACTACCTCTTTAATAATATATACAGCACTATCATTCCCGGAAGGAATATAGCCGCTCCTATAAGCTTTACTATCATTACGGCTTTCTGCTCTTTCAATGACTCTACAACCTTTTCATCATCAATCCCTTTTATAACCTGCTTCTTTGCAAGATTACTCTTTTTCACCAGGAATTTGGCACCGAAAGACACCGCTGCTCCTATGACACACACTGTTATTGAAATGACGGTTAAAAAGGTATTCATAAAAAATCCTCTCATCCTTAAATGTATTTCAGGACGAAAGGATACTTTCCGCGGTACCACCTGATTTCCCCGTTTTTACGGGACTCTCGATTGCAATTAACGCTTGCATCACGTTTTGCTCCCCGACGACCTTCATCTGCAAATTGCCTTAAAAGCTTCTCAGCTACCGCTTTCTCTCTGTGAGGTTTTACAAACTACTCCTTCAGTTCACAGCATTAATTTGATTATATTCATTAAGCAACTTTTGTCAAATAAAAGATTTTTGCGGATAAAAGTCGCAGACTAAAATAGAACATACTGAAGAACTATTGCATATTATTCGTAACAGTAAAGCTGCCGCAACAATCACAACCGCTACTATGATGATTATAGTAACGCCTGTTTTTTCGTGTTTTCCACACCTTAACCTCCGCTCGTATATTTAATATAGATTTTTATACAAACCGTGTTAATCACTAACTAACGGTGCTATATATAAACTATTTCGGATAATGCTCGTACTTAAAAATATACGGATTGCCATACCTGTCAGTTTTACCTTTATATTTCTCAAGAGCGTTTGCATCGGCAAAATATTCGTCTAAATACTCCATCAGCTGAATGCCGTCTCGCCCTTCAAACAATTTAATTTCCAATGAATCCACAAATTCCGATACATCGCTTTCGGCTGATGTAAAAATACGTGCCAAGCCGGAATATGATACATAGATAGTGTCATATTTATCCTTTGCAGTATACTCTCCTATTATTGTAAAATTACTTGTGCCAATGGATGATCCTTCAACACGGGTTACAATTATTCTTCTGTCCTGAGGAGCAAGGTCGGGCTTTATAAATTTGATTACGGAGGACGGCATAATCACGCAGTCTCTCGTTTTATCCTGCATCATAGCGGCATTAAAACCTTCATAAAATGTAACTTCACAGTCTTTCTTTTCATTGGTTATTACATCAATATCCGTTATGCCTTTACAGTACTCAACCGCCCGTATGATCTTTTTTTCTTCCTCAGTGTTTTCCGTTTTCGCTAGAACTCCAAACGGATATCCGTAAAAAAAGTCTCTTTCGTCCAGTCTGATTCTTACGGAAGAAACAAGAAACTTTTCAATATCTTCTGAAAAAAGCGATTTGTCCGAGAGAATTTTGTTTACATATATGTGTGGCATTCTTAGAGAACCTTTTCCGTCTATTCTCTTAATGACTATGCGGTTGCCATAATCTTCTTTACTTTGACAAGACACTAATAAAGCTGTCGCTGTTACAATAAGAATGATGCCAATCACAGAAATCCATACTTTCTTTTTTCTTTTTTTCATTATCATTACCTCTTTCCTTTTATAATATTAACGGTTTTTCTGTCGATACTGTAAATAAAATATCTTTTCCTGTCCGGTACTATTAAGCAACTTTTGTCAAATAAAAGATTTTTCCGGATAAAAGTCGCAAACTAAAATAGAACATACTGAAGAACTATTGCATATTATTCGTAACAGTAAAGCAGTACTCATACTCCAAGCCCAACTCATTTTTTGACCCGATATAACCTGCCGTTTCATCAGAAGGAGCAAAATACTTTTTCAAATACTTTATCAACTCAGAAATGTCGACATCACTTCTTGTCTCTATGGTTATGGCTTCAATGTGCTCATTTTTGACCGATTGCTTTATATACTTCTCGTTATGTCCCGTGTATGTTATGAATATCGTATCATACTCGTCTTCATTACCGTCCTTGTCATATTCACGCACTTTTTTATTATCTGTCACTTGTTCTTTTGTCCCTTCAGACAACTCATAATATCCTATTACCTTAAATCCTACTCTCAATGGATCCAAAGGATCTATAGCCTTGCCTCTCTCAACCATGTAAACCACGTGGTAGTCTATGCTGCGATGATTGCAAGTAGCTTCATGAATTGTTGCAGGTATTATCGCATATCCTTTTATACCGCCCTCCATGTGCAACCCGCCTTCCTTGAAATCGTCTCTCCTTATCTCTTTAAGGTCCTTATTCGTATAGTCGGTATAAAATGTTATTTCGCAACCTTTTTTCATTCTCTCTATTTCAGTTATACTGGTTACAGCCTGATGGAAACACGGCCATTTCTCGCCTTGTTCTTTCATACAATAAACAAATTCGCTTCCCAAGTCTCCGCCTAATTCTATAGTAAAGTCATAAGAAGGTATATTTGAAAATTCCGGACGATTATATAGGTCCACTCCTTTTCTGCCCGTACTTATATTCAAATCGGTTATATACTGTGAATATTTATAGTAGTCATTTACAAGGGCGTCGGCATATACATGCGACATTTCCAGTTTATCCTTCCCGTCAATACGGGATATTCTTATTATATTCTTTTCAAAACCCTCTTCTTCAGTTAAATCAATTGCCTTGATGTCTACAGTATTCACAAACATATATGAATAAGGCTCATTAAAACTGTTTATCCTTTTTTCATATTGAGAAAGAACATTGACATCTGCAAAATATTTGCTTAAGAAATATGAGAAATCTGTAAGGTCGGCCTGCTCATCCACATCAATTTCCATACAATCAATATGGTCAGATATATCCTTTTGACCGCCAAGTACCACAGTACTTAATCCGCAATAGGACAGATACAAAGTATCACTCTTGTTTTTTGTTTCATACTCACCTATTATTGTAAAATATGCCAGTCCGTTTGTTCCGGGATTCATTATGAATAATACCTTTTCATTTTCAGGTAATTCCTCATTAATATAGTCACTTAATGCAGAAGGAATAATTACATAGTGATGCAAACTCTCTATCATCAGATCTGCAGTATATCCTTCATATATCGTTATTTTACTCTTTTCTTTATCGGAGATTATACCACTTAATGTAGTTACACCTTTACAATACTTTATTGAATCCACTACAGCCTTTGCTTCTTTGCTATCCCCGTTTTTTAAAATATCTTTATAGTTATATAAACTTAAACCTGTATCGCTTACCTCATATTTAACGGAAGATATGTTGATACCTACAATTTCTTCGTTGTATACCAACCTATTATCCATCAACACTTTTGAATATCTGTATGGCATATTTAACGGTTCTTGTGCATCCGACCTTTTAATTACGATATCGCTGTTAAAAGTAGTTGCATCAAAACGATCTATATTACCAAACAGACTGTCGCGGAATATGAATAGAAGTGCTACAATAACGATTACAACTGCTGCTATGATGATAGTAAAACTTATTTTCCTCTTATTTCTCATAAAGATAAACTCCTTTGTTTTTCCTTTGGATTTGTTCTCTTTTTACTTAATAAATGTTTAGTTTTGATTTTACTCCGAGCTCAAAACCAGCGCAAACTCATATAAATAAGGTTCGTCAAATTTATTTGTTTTGCCTTGATATTCATCGAGAGCATTTGCATCGGCAAAATATCCCTTAAGATACTCAATGAGATTGGTATAGTCTTTACCCTCGTTCAACTCAATCTCAATACTATCTATATACTCAGACATATCGGTTTCACTTTTTTTAATTATTTTTGTAATATGGGGATATGATGCATATATCGTGTCATACTCATTGTCGGTTTTGTACTCTCCCATTATACGAAAACATGATACAGCACGGCTATTGGCTTTATGACTAAACGTCATCGACGTATCGTTGAGAGCGAGATCTAATTTTACAAACTTAGTCAATGATGACGGTATAATCGTATATGCATAAAGTGGGTCCGTTAGTGAAACATTAGAAAACCTATCATAAATAGTTACAGTTACATCTTTTTTATCTGAATATATAGTGCTGATGTCTGTTATTCCTTTAAAACACTTAATTGCCTTAAATATAGCCGGAGCATCGTCAGCATCCTTATTTGCCCAATCATCTCTATCCAAACCCCACTTCATGCTGTCATGACTTTTCTCAATTCCGGCGGTGGAAATTATAACTTTACTTATTTCATTTCTATATAATCCTTCGTCTTTTATGATTCTATCCGCATATTCATTGGACATTTTCAGAGGACTGCTTCCGTCTATTCTTTTTATGACAATACGGTTATTGCCTTGCTCATCTATATTCTCTGTAACAATAGTGTTGTTGTTTTCTTGATTGTTTCTCGGTTTATCACAAGATACAAGTAACAACATCACTGTTATACACAACAGAAAAATCAATATCTTCTTATTCATTCACGGCACTCCTTCTATAACTAAACTATTTAGCAACCATTATTTATCATAGTAATGAATAAAGTATACCATTGATACTAATAAAGTCAAACTTTTCTCATATTTGTCAATTATTGATTATTGCAATTCAAAACCAGCTCAAATTCATATAAATAAGGTTCGTTAAATTTATTAGTTTTGCCTTGATATTCATCGAGAGCATTTGCATCTGCAAAGTATTTGCTTAAGAAATATGAGAAATTTGTAAGGTCGACCTGCTCATTCACATCAATTTCCATACAATCAACATGGTCCGATACATCCTTTTGACCGCCCAGTACCAGAGTACTTAATCCGCAATAGGACAGATACAAAGCATCACTCTCATTTTTTGTTTCATACTCGCCTATTATTGTAAAATATGCCAGTCCGTTTGTTTCGGGATTCATTATGAATAATACCTTTTCATTTTCAGGTAATTCCTCATTAATATAGTCACTTAATGCAGAAGGAATAATTACATAGTGATGCAAACTCTCTATCATCAGATCTGCAGTATATCCTTCATATATCGTTATTTTACTCTTTTCTTTATCGGAGATTATACCACTTAATGTAGTTACACCTTTACAATACTTTATTGAATCCACTACAGCCTTTGCTTCTTTGCTATCCCCGTTTTTTAAAATATCTTTATAGTTATATAAACTTAAACCTGTATCGCTTACCTCATATTTAACGGAAGATATGTTGATACCTACAATTTCTTCGTTGTATACCAACCTATTATCCATCAACACTTTTGAATATCTGTATGGCATATTTAACGGTTCTTGTGCATCCGACCTTTTAATTACGATATCGCTGTTAAAAGTAGTTGTATCAAAACGATCTATATGATCTATACGATCTATACGATCTATATTACCAAACAGACTGTCGCGGAAAATGAATAGAAGTGCTACAATAACGATTACAACTGCTGCTATGATGATAGTAAAACTTATTTTCCTCTTATTTCTCATAAAGATAAACTCCTTTGTTTTTCCTTTGGATTTGTTCTCTTTTTACTTAATAAATGTTTAGTTTTGATTTTACTCCGAGCTCAAAACCAGCGCAAACTCATATAAATAAGGTTCGTCAAATTTATTTGTTTTGCCTTGATATTCATCGAGAGCATTTGCATCGGCAAAATATCCCTTAAGATACTCAATGAGATTGGTATAGTCTTTACCCTCGTTCAACTCAATCTCAATACTATCTATATACTCAGACATATCGGTTTCACTTTTTTTAATTATTTTTGTAATATGGGGATATGATGCATATATCGTGTCATACTCATTGTCGGTTTTGTACTCTCCCATTATACGAAAACATGATACAGCACGGCTATTGGCTTTATGACTAAACGTCATCGACGTATCGTTGAGAGCGAGATCTAATTTTACAAACTTAGTCAATGATGACGGTATAATCGTATATGCATAAAGTGGGTCCGTTAGTGAAACATTAGAAAACCTATCATAAATAGTTACAGTTACATCTTTTTTATCTGAATATATAGTGCTGATGTCTGTTATTCCTTTAAAACACTTAATTGCCTTAAATATATCCAGAGCATCGTCAGCATCCATATTTGCCCAATCATCTGTATTCAAACCCCACGCCATGCTGTCATGACTTTCCTCAATTCCGGCAGTGGATATTATAACTTTACTTATTTCATTTCTATATAATCCTTCATCTTTTATGATTTTATCCGCATATTCATTGGACATTTTCAGAGGACTGCTTCCGTCTATTCTTTTTATGACTATACGGTTATTGCCTTGCTCATCTATATTCTCTGCAACAATAGGGTTGTTGTTTTCTTGATTGTTTCTCGGTTTATCACAAGACACAAGTAACAACATAACTGTTATACATAACAGAAAAATCAATATCTTCTTTTTCATTCGCGGTACTCCTTCTACAACTAACTATTTAACAACCATTATTTATCATAGAATGAATAAAGTATACCATTAATACTAATAAAGATAAAGTCAAACTTTTCTCATATTTGTCAATTATTGCAATTCATGACCAGCTCAAACTCATATAAATATGGTTCGTCAAATTTATTTGTTTTGCCTTGATATTCATCGAGAGCATTTGCATCGGCAAAATATCCCTTAAGATACTCAATGAGATTGGTATAGTCTTTACCCTCGTTCAACTCAATCTCAATACTATCTATATACTCAGACATATCGGTTTCACTTTTTTTAATTATTTTTGTAATATGGGGATATGATGCATATATCGTGTCATACTCATTGTCGGTTTTGTACTCTCCCATTATACGAAAACATGATACAGCACGGCTATTGGCTTTATGACTAAACGTCATCGACGTATCGTTGAGAGCGAGATCTAATTTTACAAACTTAGTCAATGATGACGGTATAATCGTATATGCATAAAGTGGGTCCGTTAGTGAAACATTAGAAAACCTATCATAAATAGTTACAGTTACATCTTTTTTATCTGAATATATAGTGCTGATGTCTGTTATTCCTTTAAAACACTTAATTGCCTTAAATATATCCAGAGCATCGTCAGCATCCATATTTGCCCAATCATCTGTATTCAAACCCCACGCCATGCTGTCATGACTTTCCTCAATTCCGGCGGTGGATATTATAACTTTACTTATTTCATTTCTATATAATCCTTCATCTTCTATGATTTTATCCGCATATTTATTGGACATTTTCAGAGGACTGCTTCCGTCTATTCTTTTTATAACTATACGGTTATTGTCTTGCTCATAAATATGCTCTGTAGCAACAGTTTTGTTGTTTTCTTGATTGTTTCTCGGTTTATCACAAGACACAAGTAACAACATAACTGTTATACATAACAGAAAAATCAATATCTTCTTATTCATTCACAGCACTCCTTCTACAACTAAAATATTTAACAACCGTTATTTATTATAGAATGAATAAAGTATACCATTGATACTAATGAAGTCAAATTTTCCCATATTTGGTAAGCCTATCTCAAATTTGCCTTTTATTAATAATCTCCCATATTTGAGATTAAAAGTTGCTAATTCAACTCACATCTTTTTGGATCGGGAAGAAAGTCTTCGAATATGACTATATCGAAACTCTTAACCTTCTCGAATTCCTCCTCATTGCGAATGGTCCATGTTGCCATAACCGGTCGGAATATGAACCTGACTACATTTACACCCCATATACTCAATGCTCTATGGTCACATGCAATAAACTGCGGACGGGCTATAAAATTGAAAAGCATCTCCTGAAGAAGAAAACCCAAGACCTTGTTAACTCCTCCGAATTTAATATAATTGGTCATTAACAGGCCCCTTAAGACAGTGGGATCCAGCTTAGAGTATTTACGGACAATCATGGGATTAAAGGACTCTACACAATAATCGCCCTTGTAGCTTTTCAATATTTTATATGTCTCTTCGGTAAGCTCTTTATACTTCCTGCAGGTCTTTAATTCCACCACCAGCGGAGTTCTGCTGTCAACAAGCTTCAAGACATCGGTAAAAAGAGGAATTCTTTCCTGTGTACCTTTAAGCGATAACTGTGAAAGCTCCTCGTAAGTCAGTTCATTGACCTTCTTATCCACTCCGCACATTCTTTTTAAATCATCATCATGGAATACCACAATCTGCATGTCTTTGGAAAACTGTATATCCAGTTCCATTCCGTAACCGGCTACACAAGCCGCATCAAATGCGGCTAAGGAATTTTCCGGTATACCTTTTTCGTCGTTGTGCAGACCTCTGTGAGCATAGAGGTATTTTCCAAGCTTATTTTTTTCCTCTTTGATATAGTCGGAAGGCCATATCATAAGCATCCATATGATAATGAGCATTACCGATGCGATTAACCATTCCATTGTTAATCCTCCACATCAAACTGTTCCAATTTATTTTTCTTAACCTGGGGTTTACTGTCTCCGTGCTTAACGAAAAGCATGGTTATGAAGGAAAGAATAAGGAACAGTGTGGCATACGGGAACAGAATCTGATAACCGATAAGATAGAACAGTCTTCCCATTAATACAGGAGTAAGTATCTGTGCACTCATGGTACATGTGTAATAATAGCCTGTATATCTTCCTATTGTGGAACCTTTACTCATTTCCAGAACCATAGGCAGTGTATTAACGGTAATGGAACCTGCCACAACACCTACACCTGCAAAAAGGAAATTGGCAAAGAAGGTAAATTCCTTAATAAAAAACGATATGGTAAACAGAATTATTCCTAAAGCCAAAGCGCCCAATATAGTCTTTCTTCGTCCTATTCTTGCTGTCAGATAAGAAACAGGTAGAAAGGTAAGAAATCCGGTTACCGTTGCCACCATAAGGAAACCTGCAGCAAGACCTTCCGGTAAATTAAAGAAGTTTACTACGTACTGCGAGAAAGCCGTTGTGACGGCATTGTAACCGAATACCCAAAGAAAGATAGACGCAAGAAGCAATATCATACTTTTCCTGACATCCTTAGGAAGTTTGTCGGATTTTTCTTCGGTTACTTCAGGGCCGGGCTCTTCTATTATGGGATCACCGTAGTTTATGTCTTCCATTTCTTTTCTGTACTTATTCTCGTTTACGGTAACAAAAAGAATCATTACACTTATAACCATCATGGAAGCTACCACTATGAAGAAAGTGGTATAATCCCATCCTTCACCCGGCTTGATAATCATTTTCAGTGCCAAAACTATAGTACCGCCCAATGTACCCATAAGGTTTATGACTGCATTTCCCTGCGATCGTACGGGCTTTGCGGTAACATCGGGCATAAGAGCTACCGCCGGCGATCTGTATGTTGCCATAGCAATAAGCACCAAACACAGAGCAATCATGAAGAGTACAAGATTATTGGAGTTTGCCGCTATCGGCAGCACAACGGTAAATATTGCCGCTACTGCGGTGCCGACCAGAATAAACGGCATTCTTCTGCCTATTTTTGTATTTACTTTGTCACTTAAAACCCCGAAAAGCGGAAGCATGAATAATCCCAAAACATTATCCAAAGCCATTATGGCGTTTGCTAAATCCACCCTCATTTGGAATTTGTTGGTTAGAATGAGCGGTATGACAAAATCATACATCTGCCAGAACATGCATATCGACATGAAAGCAAGTCCCACAAGAAATGTCCTTTTGTAATTCAGTTTGAGTTTCATTTATTTTTCCCCCGATGTAATAATAATGATATTATAGCATAAGATAACTGTGGAAAAAATCAATTAACGGTAAAGTATTTTCCACAGTCACTTATCCTATGCTATAGTCCGACACATGAATCTTTGAAATTTCAATGTCCTATCGTAACACAAATATTAATCCGCTTTATAGTTATCGCCGTAACGTTTAATTTTTCTTGTTGTGGTCTTTTCAAATTCGTTGTCCCTTATAACAAGCTTCTTAATTGCTTTGTATGTGGGTACGTGTGAATTGACCTCCTGAACAAGTTCCATTATCTTGTCATGAATGAACTTCTTGTCGGTATTGTTGAATTCTTCTTCAAATATCTGAAGTGCGGGATAAACCGAAGCGGTTATTATACTGTCTCCGTTCTTATCGGTTACACCGAATACCAGACACTCTTCCACATATTTGCTCCTATCCAGCTTTTGCTCCAGCTCTTCCGGGAATATGTTTTTGCCGGTTTTTGTGACTATTACGGATTTCTTTCTTCCTGTTATGTATACAAAGTCATTTTTATCCATATAGCCTAAGTCTCCGGTATGGAAATATCCTCCTTCAAATGCTTTGGCATTTTCTTCCGGCATATTCATGTAGCCCTTCATTATATTGGGACCTTTCGCACATATTTCACCTATGCCCTCGGAATCCTTATCTAAAATAACAACTTCCACTCCCGGTAACGGTTTTCCTGCCGATTCATCCACGAAATCCTTATCGGAATTCAGGCAGATTATAGGAGAACATTCGGTAAGTCCGTATCCTTGCAGAAAATCAATACCTACCGCTCTGTAAAACTTGGAGACCGTAGGTGATATTGCAGCCGCACCGGATATCATCAACCTCATATTTCCGCCTAAACCGGCGATGACCGAAGAAAACAGTTTTCTTCTTATCTTATTGTTGAGACGAAGTGCGTCGGCAATTTTAATAAATGTTTCGAGTTTCTTAAGACTGCCGGAATTCTCCGCCGATTTCATGATGGTCTTGTATGTCTTTTCAAACAAAAGAGGAACCGAAAGAATTACACTGGGCTTCAGTTCATCCAGATTCTTTTTAATATACCTGAGCCCTTCGGAATAACCGATGGATGCCCCGAGATACAGAACACATAAGAATCCGCAAGTACATTCATAAGTGTGGTGCAAAGGCAGTACCGATAAAAATACATCGGAAATATATACCTTTATCATGCTGGACATTGCCATAATATTGCTTGCTATATTTCTATGTGACAACTGAACGGCTTTGGATACCGAAGTAGTTGCCGATGTATAGAGAATTATCAGTGTCTCTTCGTTATCTATTTCGGCATCAATAAAAGTCCTGTCACCTTTTTCAACCATTTTACTTCCCTTTGCAATAAGATCGGTAACATTGAAGAAACGTTTATTATCGGTATAATCTCCGTCCATATTTATGAAAAATTTAATATAGGACAGTTGCTCTGCCAGATTTTTGATTTCGGTTGCTTTTCTGTCGGTAAATATGACCGCATCAGGTTTACATGACTCAAATATATATTTAAGGTCATCCTGATTAAGTTGCACATCCACCGGTACAACGGTACCTGTTCCGCATACCACAGCCATGTAAGAAACAGCCCAGAAATATCTGTTTTCTCCCATAACAACCACTCTTTTGTCTTTAAGACCCATATCACATAATGCGGTTCCGAGACTCTTTATATCCGCTACGAATTCGTTATATGAACGGGCTTCATATTTATCCGTTTCTTTATTCTTTTCCAATAATGCATCTTTATCTCCGTATATCTCGGCAGCACCGAAAATCGCTTCTCGGATATTCTTTATTTCTCTTACCTTATATACTCCTTCTTTACCTATTGCCATTTTTGTTACCTCCAATTTCTACCATTATATATCAACACTTTGAATACTGCAATACTTTTTATCACCATGTCATAAAAAGTTTACAAATTAAGCAAATACTTTAAAAATGTGAAAAAAGCAGCAAAAAAAATGCGGTCTCCCGCATCCTTTTATATATCTCTCATAATTTTACTTCATACGTAAAAAACTGGGAATGGTGATGGTATCATCCCTCTGCTTCTTTTCCGGTTGTACCTCAGGTTCGGGTTTCTTTTCCTCAACCTCTTTGGAAACGGTATCAGGCTCCTCATCCCGTTGTTTATCTTCCTCGTCGGGCAGATGAATATCGAATAACCTGGTTTCTTTTAAGTCTTCTGCTTCTTCTTCAGTTTTCTCTTCTTCCGGTTCTTCGGGTCGGATAACTTCTTTTTCCGGTTCTTTTACATCCTTAAAGGTAAACGGTTTCTCTTCTTTTTTCGGGAACAGAATCGAAGGCTTATACTCCTTAACATCATCATTGAATCCCGTTGCTATTATGGTTATCATTATCTGATCGGTCATATTGGGATCAATTGTGGCACCCCAGATGATATCGGCTGACTCGTCTGCAGCTTCGTAAATCTTGTTTGCGGCATGATCCACTTCAAACAATCCCATATCGGGACCGCCGGTAATATTGACCAGAAGCTTCTTGGCTCCTTCAATAGAGGTCTCCAGTAACGGACTCTTTATCGCTTCCATTGCCGCCTGTTCACATTTATCTTCTCCCGAGCCTCTGCCTATACCCATATGTGCTATTCCCGCATCGGTCATTACCGTTTTGACATCGGCGAAGTCCAGATTTATAAGGCCGGGTACCGCAATAAGGTCGGATATACTCTGAACACCTTTGAAAAGAACATTGTCCGCAGTAAGGAATGCTTCCAATATGGTTATCTTCTTGTCGGAAATCTGTAACAGTCTGTCATTGGGTACTATGATAAGAGTATCCACTATGGACTGCAATTTACCTATACCCTTTTCGGCATTTTCTTTTCTTTTTCTTCCTTCAAAAGTAAACGGCTTGGTTACAATACATACGGTAAGAATTCCCAGTTGCCTGGCTTCTTTGGCAATTATCGGCACGGCACCGGTACCGGTACCGCCGCCCATGCCGGCTGTTATGAATATCATATCGGCACCCTTGATGTGGTCTATAATGATATCCTTGGACTCTTCCGCACTTCTTTCCCCTATTTCGGGAATGGAACCTGCACCCAATCCTTTTGTCAGTTTTTCCCCTATCTGAATCTTTGTAGTTGCCTTTGAATTCATCAAAGCCTGCTTGTCGGTGTTTATGGAAATAAACTCCACACCCTTCAATCCCGAAGTAATCATTCTGTCTATTGCATTGTTTCCGGCACCACCGACTCCTAAAACCTTTATCTGAGCGAATTGCTCCATCTCCATTTCGAACTGAAGCATAATACTCCCCTTTCATGTAAGAAATTATACTAAACTAATAATTACCATCATTATATCAAACATTATATCATCTTGTATATACATTACAAACAAAACTTTTGTCAAGGTTTTTTAACAACTTTTTCCGTCATTCCGAAGCGGGGCTGAAGAACGGAGTGTCGGAAACGGTAAAATCCACAGTGCCTTTACTGCTCTGATTCATGGTTGACAGTATGGCACATAAAACATTTGCATTGTATTTCACATCATCGGTCATATCCATCAATATTTCCAATCTGTTGTCATATTTGATGATTATTCCGTCATTTTCCCGTATTTCTATCTCATTTATCAGTGTTCTGATAGCAGTAAAATTAACGGTATCGTACTTTTCTATCTCGTTACATAAGACGGAAATGTCCTCCAACATGTAATTACAAGTCAATATATTGCGTCCCATATAAAAGAAATCTAAATCCAATCCTCTGATAAGTATTGCCTTTTCCGCCTTTGTCGGTGTCGTATCGATTATCGTTCCGTCGTAATCAAAATATATTATATAGTCATCGTGTGATATACACATTACGGGTTTCCTGGACTGACAACTTACGGTAAGATCATTCCTTCCCGACCTTTTTATACTTAAATTCTTGATGTTGACATCAGTCAACACCTGCTCTTCCGCCTTGACAAGGTGCCCGCTTAAAATATTTCCCTTTGATAACAAAAGAAGATTGATGTTGCTGCCTGCAACCACACCGCATGCACCCAGTGTGTCGGTAATATTAACGGCACTTTCTTCAACAGTTATATTTTTCAGCTCATAATACGGTGAAAAAAGAAAGGCCGCTGTACTTGACAGCAAAAACAGTATTATTAAGATGATTTTAAGCGCTTTTAGTTTCATGCTTGAATTATATCACAGGTTATCGGAAGGTCACATGCTTGTTGAATAAGAATTGCAGTACTCCCGCTATTATTACGGACAGAGCTTTGGAGATAAACTTATAAATCCTAAGATTCTCATACAGAAAAACAAAGATGGAAGAGCCGACCAGCAAGCCTATAATGCATACCGATGCAAAATAGATAAACTTAATAGCTATTCTGTCGGTTTTCTTAAAATTATATCTTGAATTGAGAAAAAAACTTAAGGATATTCCGCAAAATACAGAAATACAATTGGAAAGAATATAGTTAAGGCTTAATAAATCCGACAGAATATATAATATTGCCATATCCAGCAAAGTTGCAATTGTACCTATCAGAACATAAGTAAAAAATATCCTGTTTTTCTTTAAAAAATCAAGCATGCAGAAAATACTCGGCAGTTTCTTTCAAGCCTTTACTTAAATCATATTCGGGATACCAGGATAAAAGCTCGTGTATCCCGGTATTCTTAAGATAACTGTCTTTTATATCTCCTTTTCTGGGCTGCGTATACACAGCCTGTTTTTCATATCCCGTTTGCTTTTTCATAACATTGAATAATGTAACTATATCGGTATATACATTGGTGGAAACATTGGCTGTAAAGCTTACTTGGCATTCCAGAGCTTTGACATTTGCCGCCGCTATGTCTTTTACATATATAAAGTCCCTTGTCTGTTTTCCGTCACCGTGAATAAAGCACTCCTTATTTGCCACCATCCTGTTCATGAAGACCGCAACAACACCGCCTTCACCTTCCGCCCGCTGTCTGGGACCGTAGACATTTGCATATCTCAGTATCGCATATGTCATATCGGTATCTTGGGCAAATATCCTTATGCACTGTTCCGAAGCAAGTTTGGATAATCCGTAAAAGGACAACGGATTCTTGGGGTGATTTTCGTCTATGGGAAGATATACGGGATTTCCGTAAATTGCGGCACTGCTGGCAAAAACAAATCTTTTAACCTTATATTTTTCACATGCCTGCAAAAGATTGATGATACCTATTATGTTGGTATTGATGTCAAATACGGGGTTTTCCATGGATACCGCAACGGAAATCTGAGCCGCGTGGTGACAAACCGCATCTATCGGATATTGCTTAAAAATCGCTTCAATATCTTCGGTATTTGTTATATCTCCTTTTACAAACTGCGCTTTACTGTTTAAGTTTTCCATGCTGCCGGAACTTAAATTATCCATAACCAGCACCTTATACTTCTTTTCAATCAAAGCATCGGTTACATGCGAACCTATAAAGCCGCAGCCTCCGGTTACCAGTATCATAGTTATATACCCAAAAATCCTTTCATTCTGTTGCAAACGTCATCCGCCTGCTGTTCATCGGGCATCTCGGCAAAAACTCTCAATAACGGTTCGGTACCGGAAAATCTTGCAACCAGCCAACCGCCGTTTTTGAAATATACCTTCAATCCGTCTTCATAGTTTAATTTTTCAACAGGAACGGCAAAATCCGGAATTAACCTGTCACGGTACAGTATCTTAATAAGTCGCTCTTTGTCTTGAGAATTAAATGCATAGGAGTTTTCCGACATCACCCTGTATCCGTATCTGTCATAAATCTCTTTCAGTATCAATGACAGGTTCTTTTTTGTTACCGCCATCATCTCTATGAGTAAGGAAGCCGCAAAAATGCCGTCTTTACCGAATATATGACCTCTTACAGTCAATCCTCCGCTGGACTCTCCCCCTATAACGGCATCGGTCTCTTCCATCTTTGCACTTATATGCTTGAAACCTACGGGCACTTCATGACATTTATATCCGAAATCGGCTGCCATATCGTCCAGTACGTGGGTTGTGGCAATATTGCGGATAACATCGCCCCTCCAGCCTTTGTGTTTTACCAGATAGTAGTAAAGCAGCATCAATATCTCGTTCGGATGTATGAATCTGCCCTGATCGTCAATCACTCCCAATCTGTCGGCATCACCGTCGGTACCCAACCCTATATCGTAACCTTCTTCCACAACCATGGTGGAAAGTTTTCTCAAAGTTGCAACACTGGGTGAAGGCAGTTTACCTCCGAATAATGTGTCATGTCTGTCGTTTATAACGTCGACATCGCATCTTAAAGTAAGCAATATGGTCTGTAATGATGTTTTGGATACTCCGTACATGGGATCTAAAAGCACTCTCAGTCGGGCTTTCATAATGGCGGATTTATCTAAAAACCCCATTATTTCATCAATATAGTCGTTAAAGGGGTCGATAACCGTCAACAATCCCTCTTCCGTGGCCTTCTCAAAAGGCATACAATGTACTTTTTTCACATTCTCTATATACCGCTCAATCTCGTCGGTTACTTCCAAAGAGGCATCTCTGCCGCCTTGGGTGAAGAGTTTTACCCCGTTGTATATGGCGGGATTGTGACTTGCGGTTACGGCAATTCCGTAATATGCTTTTTCCTGTTTGACCTGGAACATTATAAGGGGGGTGGGAGAATTCCTGTATATGAAATGCACTCCGATGGAGTTACCGCAGAAAACTTCTGCCGCCCATTTGGCTCCTATATCGGACAAAAACCGTCTGTCATACCCTATTATCACCGGCTTATGCTGTTTGTTTGATGCAATAATTTTGTCACATAATCCCTGGACCAGAAGCTGTATGTTTGCTTTGGTAAACCCGTCTCCTATAACGGCTCGCCATCCGCCGGTTCCGAACTTAATCATTTGCACCTCTTGCTTTCATAATATCTTCCACTCTTTTCAGGTCCTCTACAGTATTGACGCCATATACTTCTTCGAGATCGTTAATACTGCATATTTTAATCCTCTCTCCCTCTTCCTTTAACAAAGCGGGAAGGTCGGTAAGATAATATTCGTTCTGTGCATTATTGTTGGTCATACGGTTCAGTATCCAGTTAAGTTTCTTTCCGTTGAATAGCATAACACCGAAAAACACTTCCTTTATCTTCTTCTGCTCCTCGTTGCAGTCGGGCTCTTCCACTATTTCCACAAAGGACCTTTTCCTGTCACGTATTACCCTGCCGTACGGTAATGATTCATCTTTAAGATTAACGGAAAGCATTACACATGCCGCGGGATTATTCTTCTTTATGCTGTCGTTGTATGCTTTGAAAACCTTTTTATATGTCTTTGTTGTCAGAAGAGGCATATCTCCGAAGGTTATAAGGACCGGTCCGTCATAATCGGCAAAAAACTCACTTGCACATTTTACCGCATGCCCGGTGCCCAGCTGCTCTTCCTGTACAGCATAGGAGTATTTATCTCCCAGATGCTCATAAATCTGTTCTTTTTTGTATCCTACCACAAGAATGATTTCCTCTACAAAGGAAAGTTCCTTTACCACATACTCAATCATAGGTCTGCCGTTAACAATTCTCATTGCTTTGGGCGTACCCTCTTTTTCCGAACCTATCCTTCTGCCTTTACCGGCAGCTAAAATAACGGCTTTCATAAAACAACCCTCCTAAAACTCCGCATATACCTTCCATATACCGTTCTCCAACACTGTTTTCCAGACAACGGTTTTGTATATCTCCTCGGTACTTTCACCTTTAGTATATCGCAAAGTGACCGAAACATCAGCATTTTTTCCCGCACTATCGGTAACGGTATAGGAATTAACCGTGTATCCCGATATTTTATACGCCTTTAAACCGGGCAAGGTAATATCCTTCCACATATCATAGTCGGAATCCCTTGCATCCAGCGGAGTGAGTACGTAAAGCATATATTGATTGGAATCATATATATTGCTCATTACCGAAAGATACTCTTTTGCAGCCATTGCCGGAGTTCTGCCTATCGGGTCTTTATCACCGTCTTTCAAGGGATATTTATCGGTATCCTGCGGGAAAACATATTTATCCGGACTGTAATCCACACCGTTATTCCAGAACATATAGGTAAAATCTCCTAATTCTCTCAAAGCTCTTACCTCACCGTATACCTGCTCATAACCGTAATAATAGATGGCATCTGCGGGATAAAGATATTTTGCGGTAAAGTCCTGAATCCATAAGCGGATTTTGGCAGGGTTTTCAAAAGCGGAATTTTTCTCTATTGAATCTTTCATTGCACCTAAAACCATTCCGTAAGGATTCTTATCGGGATATTCAAAACCGTACCAACCGGTAGAATAATGACTGGGATAAATCATCGGACATATATAGTCCACAACAGTGGTTATTCTGTACCAGTTCTGTCCTATCTTTATACAATCTTCCGAATCCCACTGTCTGGCTACCAGGCCGAATATATCGGCACTGACATTTACATTGTACGGCTGGAGGGCTTCATATGCATCTTTGAGAAAATCATGTATTATTATATCCGACCGCTTGCCCTCATGCAGTAGCATGTATTGGTTATAGTAGGCGCCCCATCTTCGTCCCTCGGGAAATCGGACATAATCGAAGTTAATCTCGTCAAAACCCGCAAGCGCGGCTTCTTTTGCTGCAGCTATATTGTATTTTTGAACCCACTCATCATTCGGATCTACCCATGCCGAACGGTTATCATCCAGCCATATGCTTCCGTCGGGATTTTTGATGGCATGCTGGTATTCATTGTATTTGGCAAGGGTGTTATCCTGGAAGGATGTTACCCTGCCTATTGTATAAATACCGTAGCTTTTGAATAGGTTGAGTACATACTCAATATCGCCGAATCGGGCGACTTCGGTCTGAACCTGCTTTATGCATTCCGTCTGCATAGGCATGGTGATAACTCCGTCACCGCTCTTTATATTCAATACCACGGCATTCATCTCGGTACCTAAGATAATTCCTATAACTCTTTCCAGAACGGACAGACTGCCCTGAAGATACTTCAACTCATTTATCTTTTCCGTGTTGTTAGCCGCCAATGCTTCCACATATGTTTTATACAACTGTACATTTGCATCTTCACAACGAACAAACCTCCAGTCGGGCTGTTCTTGAGAACCGTGATTTTTTGTAAGAACCGAATCCACCAGGTATAAAGCCCGGACATCATCACCGTCGGGCTTTTGCCCTGTTTTATCCAACGGTTTTAACGGTACATAAAACTCCTTATCCTGCTCTTTTCGCTGCAACTCCAACTGTTCTCGCTCCCGTCTTGCTATTTCTTCCGGACTTACAGTCTCGGTAGGTTCGGGAGAAATGCTCTCGCCAGGTTGCTCCGTAGGTGTCGGACTTGCCGAATCTGTCTGTGTAGGTTCAACAGATAAGGTAGGTTCAGGGGTTACAGTCGGGCTTTGGGTATGACATGCGGTCATGGAAAGCATAATTGCTATTATAAAAAAGATTGTTATACAGGATTTTCTCATTCATCTCTCCGTTTTCCTATTTTTCTTTTGCTTACATACCAAACAAGGCGATGTTATCACCGCCTATTATATTACTTTTATTGCTACTAAGTAAAGCATTTATACAGCTTTTCTACTTGAGACTTTTTCTTGCTTCCTTTAGAAGGCGTTCAATCTCGGTTTTATCCTGTTCGGTAAATCTTTTGCTGAAAGAACGTATCAACGATGCGCTGACGGGAACCTTATCCGTATATTCATTCAGACCGATAAAATACTGCAGATAAGGATTCTCGTTTATTTCCTTGATTATCCTTGCTTCGGAAAAGTTATATTCCTCTTTCAGTATATATGCTCCTAAAACCTTTCGGAGCGGCTTTGCCGGTGCACCTCTGTTGCTGAACTTGGAAGCATAAATCTTTTCAATCTCATCCCAGGGAATTGCTTCGGCATATCGAACCCATCTGTTGTCCTTGTTCAGCATACCGCCGAACGGTGTTACAAAAGAATAAATAGTTATTTGTCGGGCCTGTTTCCTATACATTTTCAAATACCTGCAAATATTTCTTACTTATACTGTCCAGACTGTAGTAATCCAGGATTCTCTTAGCTCTGTTTTCCAGATATTCCGTATTTTTCTCGCTTTTCAGCACTGCCAGCATTTTGTTTGCCACTTCCCTTTCATCATCTTCATAGTTCAGGGCGGCATCAAACTGCACATTTCCCAATTCGCTGATGGAAGGTATGGGGGTGCTGACTACGGGAGCCTTAAAAGCCATGGCTTCCAGCGGAGCCAATCCGAACCCTTCATATGTTGAAGTGTTGACAAACAAATCGGTATTTTTATAGTATCCGAATAATGTTTCCCTGCTCACTCTTCCGGTTACTATAATCCTGTTGGAAATATTATTGTCCACGATATAACGGAATATCTCGCCTTTACCCGATATATCGCCTACAAGTATAAGGTCGTGTTCTATAATCGGTACAAGTTTCTCAAATGCCCTCACCACCAGCATTATATTCTTCTGAGGTTTATCGCTTCCTACCGCCAATATATTCTTTTTTTTGAACACCACATCCACACTCTTTGTCATATTGGCCAAAGGGTTGGGTATGGTAATAATCTTTGAAGGATCAATGCTCCTTTTTTTTATCAGTTGATTTTTCAGAAAATCCGAGGCGGCTACCACTTTAGCCGCTCTTTTTATCATTGCCGGCCTGAGTTTATCCAATAAGAAATCATCACCTTTGATTAAACCGTGTGTTGTAATGACTATTTTTGTTTTAAGCCGGAAATTCATAAAACGTACATACTGCGGATAGTATAAAACATCCACACCGTACTTCTTTACAAACTGCGGTAAAAATTTATTATAAAACATGAATCCTTTTGCAGTGGTAATAACATTAAAGGATTTGTACATACTTTTTAAGTCTTTGGCATTATCCTGGTTTGCAAATATTATGAAATCCTGTCCGCTTCTGTTGTTGTGTAAACCCTCAACAATACTTAAAGCGGATATCTCGTTGCCGACAGCCTTTTTGTGATCCTTGATAAATGTCAAGTCGATACCTATGGTATAGGTCATAATAGTCTCCGTTAACATACAAAATAGGGTCAATCAGATTATATATTAAATATAGCCGTTATGCAATTAAAAAATATACACTGTTGAATATAATCACTGTAACAACAGGCGCAAATTTCTGTATTCTTCCTTTAGAGCGGGATACAGCGATTTATATATTTCATAGTACTTATTATACTCATTTGCAGCGCTTTTATTGTATTTTTGCCTGTTTTTAGTTGTAATTACAAGCTCGCATGCCTTGGTAACCGACGGATATACTCCGCTTGCAACACCTCCTAAGATTGCCGCACCCAATGCCGACCCTTCGGAATTGACCACAGCCGCAATATCGCTCTCATATATATCAGCCTGCATTGTCTTCCACAGAGGACTTTTGGCTCCTCCCCCCGAAACCCTTACCTGGCTTACATCAATACCCATTTCTCTTAATATACTGACACTGTCTTTTAGCGAATACACCACTCCCTCCAGTATCGCCCTTATAAAATGCGCTTTTGAGTGAGTGGGAGTAATACCGAAAAACACTCCGGAACAGAAAGGATCCAGGTGAGGAGATCGTTCTCCCATGAGATACGGCAGGAAAATCAATCCCCCTGCTCCTATTGTTATATCTTTCGCCATTTTATCCATTATTACATACGGGTCTGTTCCTTTTGCCGCCGCCGCATCAATCTCTTCTTTGCAAAAATTATCTCTGAACCATTTTAACGACAATCCCGCAGCCTGTGTAACGCCCATAACATGATAACATCCGGGTACAGCATGACATAAGGTATGAATCCTTCCTAACTTATCAATATGCAGTTTATCGGTGTGAGCAAATACCACGCCGCTTGTACCTATTGTAGAAGATACTATTCCTTCTTTTACTATTCCGTTACCTACTGCACCGCAGGCCTGATCCCCTCCCCCTGCGGCAACTATAGTTCCTTCTTTAAGTGCAGTCAAAAAAGCAGCCTTTTTTGTTACTTTACCTGCCGCATCCGCCGATTCGTGCATATAGCCCAGTAATGAAGTGTCTATTTCCAGTGCATCACATAATTCTTTGGAAAATACTCTTTTCCTGACATCCATCAGCTGCATTCCCGAACCGTCCGACACGTCGGCACTGAACTCACCGGTAAGCATGTAAAGAATATAGTCTTTGGGCAGCAGTATTTTTTTGGCCTTTTTATATAAATCCGGTCGGTTCTGCATAACCCATAATATTTTAGCTGCTGTAAACCCCGTAATGGCGGGATTTGCAGTTATGCTTATCAATCTGTCTCTTCCTATCTTACCTTCGAGATATTCAGCCTGTTTTTCCGTTCTTTGATCGCACCATATTATGGAGCGTCCAAGAAGGCGGTCTTGTTCGTCCAACATGACAAGACCGTGCATCTGTCCGGAAATACCTACGCCCTTAATAAGTCCGCTGTCAATACCGGTATCGGTAATAATCTTCTTACATGTAAAGCATACAGCTTCCCACCAGTCATCAGGATCCTGTTCCGCCCATCCCGGATTGGGCTGATAAAGCGGATATTCATATGATGCGGATGCGTAAGCTTTTCCGTCTTCACTGAACAAAACGGATTTTGTGGCTGAAGTACCTATATCTATTCCCAATAAATAATTCATAAAGAACCTCCGTTTACATATTTATTAATTTCCGTATAACATAACCTGCAATGATAAGTCCCGCTGTTGAAGGCACATAAGATATACCGGATATGAGATCAGGGGCGCTTACCTGATTCTTACTTACCGAATACAGTACATCCACACCGGTTATACCTTCGGATGATAATATTTTTCTAACCTTTCTTGCCAAAGGACAGGTATCGGTCTTTTCAACAGGTGCAATTTTAAACCCCGTATTATCAATCTTATTTCCCGTTCCCATGCAGGATATTATGTTTATGCCGTTTTTCTTGGCATATCTGATTATATCAATTTTTGATGAAACGGTATCAATTGCATCTATTACATAATCACAATCATCAGGTATTATGTCTTTTATATTATCTTTACTTACAAAAACATTATGCACGGTTACTTTAATATCGGGATTTATGTCTTTTACACGTTCTAAAGCAACCTCCGTCTTATACTTCCCCACGGTGGAATGCAAGGCCAATATTTGCCTGTTTATATTGCTCTTCTCAATCTTTTCATAATCGGCAAGTATCAAGTACCCTATACCCGCTCTTGCAAAAGCTTCCAGAACATAGGAACCCACTCCTCCGAGTCCTATTATAGCGACTTTCTTTTGACGCAACTCCTGCATTGCCCGCTCCCCTATAAGGCGGATTGTTCTGTCATAGATAGCATCACTCATGTATTCACCAATACTTTCACTGCATTTTTGAAGTAATCATCGGGCGGTGCGGTAAACTCACAATATTGCTTCTTTACCGGATGTACAAAGCCCAGAAGATAAGCATGCAGAAGTTGTCCCTCGGTAAACCGTTTATCCTTACCTCCGTAAATGTCATCACCCAATAAAGGATTCCCTATAAAAGCCATATGCACCCTTATCTGATGGGTTCTGCCCGTTTCCAGAACCGCTTTTATTTTTGATGCACCGTGCATCTTCTCCAATACTTCAAAATGAGTTACTGCATTCTTACCGTCAGAATCCACTGCCATTTTCAGCCTGTTAAGCCTGTCTCTTGCTATAGGAGCGTTAATAAGGCCTTTGTCGGAATCGGGATAGCCTTTAACTATTGCGGTATACTCCCTTTTAATATCATGTCGTGCAAATGATTCGGTTAAAACTCTATGCGAATAGTTATTCTTGCAGGCCAAAATAACGCCGGAAGTGTCTTTATCAATCCTGTGTACTATTCCCGGACGTTCCACCCCGTTTATATCACTCAAACTGTTTTTTGTGTGGTACAGCAGGGCGTTTACAAGGGTATCGGTATAGTTTCCGGTAGCGGGATGCACCACCATTCCCCTTTTTTTATTTATCACTATTATATCGTCATCTTCATATAATATATCCAAAGGAATATTCTGAGGTTGTATGGAAGAAGGTAAAATGTCGGGCATTATTACCTTAATAACATCATTACTTTTAACAGAATAACTTGCATTTCTTACCAGACTATTAACGGTAACCTGTCCTTCTCTGATAATCTTCTGTATAAATGACCGTGAGTAATCTTCCATGTACTTAGTGAGATAAACATCCAGTCTTATTCCCGTATCCGAATCTGCTGAAAAAACAAGTTCATCAACCGAGACATTGTCCTGTAATATTATCTCATCACAAGTATCATTAATATTATCCATACTCACGGTGACATCTCCCTATGAACAAAGACCATATATATTATCAGCAGAAAGACACCTGCCGTTATAGCGGAATCGGCAACATTGAATGCGGGAAAATCATACCCGAAAATATATGCATCTATGAAATCCACAACCCAGCCCAACCTTATCCTGTCTATGGCATTTCCTACCGCTCCCCCGATTATGAGAGCCAGGGAAAAGGCGCCGCATGCTCTTTTCATGTACAAAAGCATAACTACAAGGGCAATTGTGGCTACAACGGAAAATATTGCCAAGTATTCGGTATGTTCGCCGAATATTCCCCATGCCGCTCCGGTATTTCTGGTGTGGGTGATATACAAGAAGCCGTCAATTATTTTAATGCTGTCGCCCAACTGAAAGTTGCTTACAATAAAGAACTTGGGCAGCTGATCTGCCGCAATAATCAGAATACTGAGAAACAGCCATAGAATATTCTTAAAATTAATCCTTCTCAACACTGTTTATTCTCACAATGCTTATTGCTTTACCGGTCTTTTCACATAATTCCAGTATAACCGCATTGAGTTGCCCCCTTCCCTCCTGACTTGTAAAATATGCCGGCATTCCCGTAAGAAACTTCTCTATTACCGTATCCCTCGAAGCCCCTATTATGCCTTCATGCGGCCCCGTCATTCCCGCATCGGTTATAAAAGCGGTTCCGAAAGGCAATATTCTTTCATCGGCAGTCTGCACATGAGTATGAGTCCCTATAACCGCCGATACTCTGCCGTCAAAATACCATGCAAATGCCGCCTTTTCACTGGTGGCTTCTCCGTGGAAATCCACCACTATATTTCTCGCTTCTTTCTTAACTTGGTCCAGCACCGACTCTACGGCATAAAAAGGATTGTCGCAAGGCTCCATAAATGCTCTTCCCGATACGTTAATAACGCAAAGAGGAGAACAACCGTTTTTAAGTATAGTATAACCTTTTCCCGGACAAGTCTCTGCATAGTTTAACGGTCTTAAAAGCTTAATATTTTCATCCGAAAAAGCAGGTAATATTTCTTTTCTTGCATAAATGTGATTTCCCGATGTAACAACATCCGCACCCATGGATAATAATTCCTGTAAAAGTGTCGGTGTTATGCCTTTACCCCCTGCGGTATTTTCACCGTTGGCAATAACATAATCGGGAGCATATTGCTCTTTTAAGCAAGCAATGTTGTTTTTTAATATAACTCTTCCGGTCTTACCGTATATATCGCCGATAAATAAGACTCTCATTCAAACCTCGATTCTATTGTTTAATTATAATCCATTCACACACATTTGAGAAGTAACCGATAACAACCGGTTGCAGCACTTAACATTTTGCTATACTATTTACCTATACAATAATGAGGATGTAATGAAAACTCCGGAAAAAAGCATTTTAAACAGAATAAAGCAACCAGATATACAAAAAAGTATACCTTTTCATATGCCGGGGCATAAGAGAAATGTAAACTTCAATAAACACCTGAATAAAATCGGCATCAGGTATGATTTTACCGAAATACCGCAGCTGGATAATCTGCAAACTCCTGAAGGCATCATTAAAAATGTCATGGATAAAGCACAACTGCTTTGGAATACCAAAAAAAGTTTTCTTTCGGTAAACGGAAGCACCTGCGGAATAAATGCAGCTGTGGCCACACTGGCAGACCTGAAAGACAAGATAATAGTTGCAAGAAACAGTCATAAGTCTGTGTATAACGCTATTGAACTTCTGGACCTGGAACCGGTGTTTATAACCCCCGCATTTAACAATAAACTGAACATATCCGGCTCAATCAATCCTGAAACGGTCTATAATGCGATATTTTGCAATCCCGACGCCAAGACGGTGCTCTTAACAAGTCCCACCTATGACGGCGTTATAAGCGATATAAAGGCCATTTGCGATATATCACATAAGATGAATATACCGGTTATTGTAGACGAGGCACACGGAGCACATTTGCATCTTAGCAACTACTTCGGCAACAGTGCCGTTTCAAAGAATGCGGACATTGTAATACAGAGTCTGCATAAAACATTACCCTGCCTGACACAGACGGCAATAGCACATATATGCACGGATAGAATAGATGTTAATAAGTTTCAACGATATCTGTCGGTTTTTCAGACAAGCAGTCCCGGTTATCCGTTACTTTCCTCAATTGAAAGCTGTATTGACCTTTTATTAAACAATAAAGACAAACTATACTCTGACTGGATAAAGAACATTGACTATATAGATAACAGAATATCCGAACTTAACAACATAAAAGCATTTTATCACGGTTTATCCAAAAACGAGGTATACGGGAATATATACGCATATGACCGATCCAAACTGTTGCTCTCGACAGATAACCTGTCTTTAAACGGTAAACAGCTGTTCGACATGCTTATGAAAGATTACGGTATCATATGTGAAATGTATACAAACTCCTATGTTTTGGCCATGCTGTCCATGTGTGACAAGAAATCCTCCATAAGAAAACTGTGTAATGCTTTGGAAGAAATAGATTTAACCTGCTCCGAAAATGATGCACCCGCCTTAAAAAACACTCAAACATACGATATCCCCAAACGGTGTATGAGTATAAGAGAGGCAAGAAGCAAAAGAAGTACCGGTATCCCCATTCCCGAAGCACAAGGACATATCTGTGCGGAGTACATATGGGCGTATCCTCCCGGTATCCCCTACCTCATTCCGGGAGAAAAGATAACACGGGAAATAACAGATATTCTTAAAGAAGCAATTGACAACGGTATAGATTTAAAAACCGATAACAACAAACAAGGCTATATCACGGTATTGTGTAATTGACATATTACCTTATTTAATCTAAAATTATCCTGTAAAATATGATTTTGTAAAAGGATCGGTAAAAGAAATGGAAAAGACAAAAAGAATTAAAACAATAGAGACCCGTAATTTGGTAAGCAGTATTAAAAACGGCGGTTGCGGCGAATGCCAGACATCCTGTCAGTCGGCTTGCAAGACTTCCTGCGGAGTTGCTAACCAGAAGTGTGAGAATACTGATAAGTAATTGCTCTTAATTGTTTATGCGCCGTCCTATCTGCAAACTATGGGTATGACGGCTGTTTTTTTTGTAAAAAGAGAAAATGATACATCAATACAAACTTAACGGTTACAATATAGTACTTGACGTATACAGTAATTCATTACATGTAACGGATAATCTCGCATATGACATTATTGCTCTGTACAAAGACAAATCTAAAGAAGAGATTGTTGAAATTATAAAAGACAAATATCCCGATTTGACATATAACGATATATGTGAGTGTATTTCGGACATAGAACAGTTGGTGCGGGATAACAAGCTGTTCAGCGAGGATGTATATAAGGATATTCCGGTTAACAAAATATCTGCAGGTAACATAGTTAAGGCATTGTGCCTTCATGTTTCACATGCATGCAACTTAAATTGCAGTTATTGCTTTGCAAGTCAGGGCAATTACAAAGGTAAGCGTGCTTTGATGAGTTTTGAAGTGGGCAAACAGGCTTTGGACTTTCTTATCAAAAACTCCGGCAATGTAAGAAATCTGGAAGTGGATTTCTTCGGCGGTGAACCTTTAATGAACCTGGATGTATGTAAGCAACTTGTACAGTATGCAAGAAGTATTGAAAAGCAACATAACAAGAACTTCCGCTTTACCCTCACCACAAACGGAATGCTCATAGATGATGATGTAATCAAGTTTGCCAATGAAGAAATGGATAATGTGGTACTCAGTCTTGACGGAAGAAAGCATGTACATGACAGATTGCGTAAAGATATTAACGGAAACGGCAGTTATGATGTTATAGTGCCCAAGTTTAAAAAGCTGGTAGATAACCGCACAAAAGGAACCTACTACATACGGGGAACATTCACACATCACAACACCGATTTCACAAACGACATATTGCATATGGCCGATTTGGGGTTTAAAGAACTCAGTATGGAACCGGTAGTATGTAGCCCCGATGATGCATATGCACTTAATGAGAAGGATTTACCCGTTCTTCTTGAACAGTATGAGCTACTGGCCCAAAAAATGCTGGAACGGGAAAAGGCCGGAAAAGGATTCACCTTCTACCACTATATGATTGACTTAAATCACGGCCCCTGTATACACAAAAGATTATCCGGATGCGGGTCCGGCAGAGAATATCTTGCAGTAACACCGTGGGGAGAGCTGTTCCCCTGTCATCAGTTTGTGTCCGACCCCCGATACAGCATGGGCGATGTATGGAAAGGTGTGACAAATACCGGTTTGCGAAAGAAGTTTGAGCTCTGTAACACATACACAAAAGAAGAATGCAAAAATTGCTGGGCAAAGTTGTACTGCTCCGGAGGATGTGCCGCAAATGCATATCATGCAACCGGTAACATCAACGGAGTCTACGAATACGGATGTATTCTTTTCAAGAAACGCATGGAATGTGCTATCATGCTGCAGATAGCAAGAGCCGATACAGCGGATTAGAAATATTAAAGTATAATCCGTAAAAGTAATATTATAAATAATATTCACTCCTGAAGGGTAAAACTTTTTATCAACCGGTAAGTAACAGATACACAAAAAAATCTAAAAAAAAAGCATGTACTCGTTTGATACATGCTTTTATTACTTACTTGGCAAAATCTACAACTCTTACTTCCCTGATGACATTGACTTTTATTTGTCCGGGATATTCCATTTCATTTTCAATTCTCTTAACGATATCTCTGCATATGAGCACCATATCGTCATCATCCATCTTCTCGGGCTTTATCATAATTCTTATCTCTCTTCCGGCTTGTACGGCGAAAGATTTTTCTACGCCCTCGAATGAATTAGCAATCTCTTCAAGTTTTTCAATTCTCTTTACATAAGCTTCCAATGTTTCTCTTCTTGCTCCCGGTCTTGCTGCCGATATAGCGTCGGCTGCCTGAACCAGTACCGCAATTGCACTTTCCGGTTCTTTATCACCGTGATGCGACATTATTGCGTCTAATACCACGGGATGTTCGTTATACTTCCTGGCTATATCCGCTCCGACATCAATGTGAGAACCTTCGGTTTCGAAATCTATGGACTTGCCTATATCATGTAAAAGACCCGCTCTTTTTGCCAGTGTGACATCCAGACCCAGTTCCGCAGCCATAATACCTGCCAGTAACGCTACTTCCAGTGAATGTTTAAGTACGTTCTGACCGTAACTGGTTCTGTACTTCATCCTGCCCAATAACCTTATTATCTCGGGATGAAGGTTGTGAACTCCGGCTTCAAAAGAAACTTTATCGCCTTCTATCTTGATGGTATTCTCTATCTCCTTTTTAGCCTTGTTTACGGTGTCTTCTATCCTTGCAGGATGAATTCGGCCGTCTACAATAAGCTTTTCCAATGCAATTCTGGCAATTTCCCTTCTTATCGGATCAAATCCCGACAGAACAACTGCCTCCGGAGTATCATCAATTATCAAATCAATTCCCGTAAGAGTTTCCAAAGCCCTTATATTTCTTCCCTCTCTGCCTATGATACGCCCCTTCATCTCATCATTGGGTAATTCCACAACAGACACCGTATTCTCTGCGACATAGTCTGCGGCACACCTCTGAATTGCTGCGGAAATAATATTCCTGGCAAGATTATCCGATTCTTCCTTGGTCTTTGCCTCATATTCTTTCAGCAGAAGGACTTTCTCGTGTTTGATATCATCTTCGAGTGTTTTAAGAAGATATGTTTTGGCTTCTTCAACCGTAAGTGCGGCTATTCTTTCCAGTTCGGTAAGCTTATCCTGATGGATTTGCTCAATTTCCTTTTGTTTGGAATCAATATCCGACATTTTTTGATTAAGAATTTCTTCTTTGCTTTCCACGGAAGCAAGTTTTTTGTCCAGGGCTTCTTCTCTTTGGATTACTCGGCTCTCCATCCTCTGAATTTCCTTTCTTCTTTCTTTGAGATCCCTTTCCATTTCCACTCTGCTCTTGTGGACTTCTTCTTTGGCTTCAATCAATATCTCTCTCTTGCGTTCCTCCGCACTTTTCTCACCCTGTAAGATAAGTTTTTTAGCTTCGGATTCCGCACTGCCTATTTCCTTTTCAGCAACTTTTTTTCTGTGTCGTATTCCCAAAAAAAACATTACTATTGAAAATATTGTAAGAAGAGCGATAATGACGAGACCTATGATTTCTCTGTGATTCATTCCCTTTTATTACCTCCTTATTCGGTTTTCAAAGTTCATATGTAAAATTAAAATAAATAATCCATACAATTTGTGATTTTATTATTTTTTTGCATATATGTCAATAAATTTTACGCTTATTACAGAGTACATTAGGAAAATTTATAATTTGCAAACATTTAAAGTGCCGATATTTATCATTATTTATTCCTTATACGATGGTATAATAGCTTCACGGGAGACACTTATGAATATCAAATACATAAAAGATGCTATTGCACATAAACCTACTGCTAAAGTTCCCTATCTTATACAGCTTACAAGAAAAGCAAACGAGAAATACGGAGAAAAACTCTTGCAGGATTATTACAGCAAAGATGCAATGAGTGCCTACAAAAAAGGTATCATATCCGGATGCGATGCAATATATTTATCCGTTAAAAATCATGCGGTAGGAATAAGTGCTCCCTGGTGGACATGGCATGATTACAAGGATTATTATCTTACATCCGATCCTCCGCCATATATGCCGGCTACAAAAGGCACGGGCAGTTATACCGACTTTGAACAATACACAACTTTCTTAAAAGAAAACTTCGGAAGTTATGTAACGGTTTTTATCTGGGGCAGCCATTTTGAAAAAGCATATTTTGCAAGAGGTATAGAAAACTTCCTTGCCGATATGGCAGGCGAACCGGAATTTGCACGCAATCTTCTGGATACAATCATACGGAAAAACATGGTTATGCTGGAAAATATCGTAACAAACGGGAATGTCGACGGTATTCTTCTCGGCAGCGATTGGGGCTCTCAGAAAGCGTTATTGATGTCTCCCCAAATCTGGAGAGAAATGATTAAACCGGGCGAGCAAAAGGAATATGATTTAATACGAGCATATAAAAAAGATGTCTGGATACATTCCTGCGGAAATGTCCGTCAGATAATTCCGGATTTATGTGAGATGGGAGTGAATGTACTGAATCCCATACAGCCCGAGTGTATGGATATATTTGAAATAAAGGAAACTTTCGGAGATAAGCTGGCATTCTGGGGCGGAATCTCCACACAGCACACTCTTCCGTACGGAACCGTAGAGCAGGTTAAAGCCGAAGCGGAAAGAGTCATTACCCGCATGAGTACAAACGGAGGATATGTTGCGGCACCCGCTCAGGAAATACAGGAAGATGTCCCGTATGAGAATATAACCGCGTTGATTGATGTACTGAGATATTACGGTGCATAGCCTTAAAATCTTATCATCAACCTGTAAGTTATCATTGCATTATTGTGAATTAATTGGTAGAATAACTCGTGATGAATTTTATTGGAGGATTAATATGAAGTCAGCCGGAGTTGTAAGAAAAATAGATGAATTGGGAAGAATCGTAGTTCCTATAGAATTACGAAAATCCCTTAATATAGGTAAGAGAGAGGCAGTGGAAATATCCATGGAAGATGATTGTATACTTATAAGGAAATTTGAACCGGGATGCTGCTTCTGCGGTTCTACCGATGCTCTTGAGGTATTTCACGGCAATAAAGTATGCAACAAATGTATTAAAGATCTGTCATCTGCTACCGAATAATATCGAATAAACATCATTTCTTGACATGTTAAACAAAACGGCAACTTTTCGCATGGCATCTTTACGGGAAAGGCCGTTTTTTATAAGTTCCTCATATTTTTCGACTATATCCCGTTCGGAATGAGGGCAAGGGTTCTCCGTTTCCTTGTTTGTATCGGTATTACCCTCGAAAACCAGTACATACTCCCCTTTCGGCGGGTTCTGCTCCAGATATTCCGCTATACCGTCCAGACTGTCCACAACAACCGTCTCAAATATCTTTGTTATTTCTTTTACCAGCGATACTCTTCTGTCACCGCCCATAACCTGTCTTGCGACATCTATTGTTTTAATAAGTTTATGAGGTGCTTCGTACACTATGCAAGTACGCAATTCCTCACGAATCTTCTCGAAAAACCGTTTCTTTTCCGATATCTTTACCGGAGGAAAACCTTCGAAACAAAAAGAAGAAGTATCAAAAGGCGATATCATCAGGGCACTGATTGCGGCATTGGGTCCAGGTATGACCGTTACCTTCTGGTTGTGCCGGTGCATAAGTTTTACAAGCTCGTTACCAGGATCGGATATTGCGGGACAACCGGCATCGGAAACCAGACAGACATCCATCCCGTTAATCACATCGTTAAGTATACTCTGTCCGCTTGACTCCATATTATGCTGATGGTAACTTACGAGTTTCTTCTTGATACCCAAGGCATTCAGCAGACGCAAAGTGTGTCTTGTATCCTCCGATGCGATATAGTCGCAATTGGAAAGAGTTTCTATTGCCCTTTTGGATATGTCGGAAAGGTTGCCTATAGGTGTAGCAACAAGATAAAGCACTGTTAATTCCTCCCGTACAATATGTTAAGTTCTTCGGTATAACTGCCGTCCGGTTTATGTATTATAAACGGAGGCTCCACGCTTATTGACGGATTCATGTCTTTTAATCCCTGTATCAGCACCAGAATAGCGGGCGATTTGACATTTGCATGCACAAATCTTATTGTTTTAGGCTCAATTGCATAAGTTTTCATCAATAACAATATTTCGTCCAACCTTTGGGGTCTGTGAACCATTGTAAAGACACCTTTGGTCTTCAGAAGATACTTTGTAGCCTTCAGTATGTCCTCTAAGGTGCACAGTATCTCATGCCGTGCATATGCCATCGTGTCGGCTGTACTAATTATACCCGTTCCCGTCTTGAGATAAGGAGGATTTGTCACGACATGATCAAAACTGCCGGCCTTGAAGTACTCCCTGATATTACGTATATCGCCGTTTATAACGGTTATCTTATCCTCAAGATTGTTCAGTTGAATATTTCTTACGGCAAGATCATATGTATCCTTCTGTATTTCTATGCCCGTAATATGTTCCGGCTTATACTTACCGTACAGAAGAAGAGGAATTACACCGTTTCCAGTACCGAGGTCGATAACACTCGATGTGCTTCTAACATTGGCAAATGAAGACAGCAAAACAGCGTCGGTTCCAAAGCAGAACTGTTTTTTGTTCTGTATAAGTTTTAAACCCTCCAGCTGAAGATCATCCAGCCTTTCATCTTCATGTAACATATGTATATATTATACATTTCGGAAAGTGCTTTATACAAATAAAACTTTCATTTTTTGTCGATATCTGATGATATCCTGACATATATTAAAAAAAGTTGTTATTGAACCTTCAGAAACAGTTTGTTTCTGTTAATGGATATCTCTTCAATTTCGGTATTTGTATACTTTTCCAGGGCTTTGAGCAGAAGTCTGGGATGAAGATTGCCTTTTGCGCCGGCTTTACATAACACCGTAAATCTGTTTTCATCGTAGTAATCTATTTTGTAAAGATGAGGTAATATATCTACAAGACCCTTTTTATTGGATTTCTCCACTTCAATACTGTCCAAAGAAATGAGTTTATCCAGTGATTTTTTCAAGTTTTTACTGCTGTTGACTCTGAATCCGTAGATGGCCGACCCCACATCCTCCATCAAAGTGGATTTCTCTACATCGTAAGCTTCCAGTAAAACAAATCCGTCCGGCAGTGCTTTCGAAAACTTATTCAAAGCATACTGACATTCGTATTCGGTATTAAACCATATATCTGCATATTCACTGTCTGAGGATACACCGACCGGCAAAGGTAATGCAAAAACCATTCTGATACTCGGGTTGAATCCTTTTGTGTAATATACATCCAATTCCGCTCTTCTGAGAGCACGCGAAAAAGCATTGATCATATCAACATGTGCTATATATTTGACTTTCTCGGTTTTTCTGAATTTAAATCTTATTATCTTCAAAACATACTCCGCATCTGTATTTTGCAATCCCGCAGTTATTACACTGCTCTTTGCAATTTTCGGTTGTTTCTTCCCTCAATGCCTTTTGATATTCGTTTTTAAGGAAACTCTTTTTTATACCTATGTCAATAAAGTCCCACGGCAACTCCTCATCTAACGCAATCTGTTTGGATGCACACCCGTAAATATCCAAAGAGCATTCCTTAAATGCCTGTTCCCATTTTTCCATATCGAATAACTCGTTCCAGGAATCGAATTTGCATCCTTTTTCCCATGCTTTTATAATGGCTTGCCCTACTTGTCTGTCTCCCCTGGATATAGCCGATTCCACAACCGAAGTGTTGAAATCGTGCCAGTTGTACTTTATTTTCTTCTCCTTTATATGACTTTTCAGCAGTCTCTGCCTTCTTATCATTTCTTCCACGGTAATCTGAGGACACCACTGAAAAGGAGTGAAGGGTTTCGGTATGAAGAAGGAAGTGGATACCGTTATGTTAATCCTGCTCTTTCTTCCGAATATATCTAAAATTTTCCCTGCCAGATTGGCAATCGCTATCACATCCTCGTCCGTTTCGGTTGGCAATCCCAGCATAAAATACAACTTTATATTGTCATAACCGCCGGATTTTGCTATTTTTGCGGAAGTCAATATCTCCTCTTCGGTAATATTCTTGTTTATAACATCCCTCAGCCTCTGACTTCCCGCTTCCGGTGCAAAAGTCAGCCCGGATTTTCGTACATTCTGTATTCTGTTCATCAGTTCCATGGAAAAATTATCTATTCTCATGGAGGGAACGGATAAATTAACCATTCTTTTCTCGGTGTGCTCCAGCATTCCGTCACATAAAGTCTTCAGGTCGGTATAATCCGATGTGCTCAGCGAAACCATCCCTATTTCATTATAGCCGGTGTCGGAAAGAATCTTCTTTGTCTGCTCAATCAGCGTAGAGGCTTTCTTTTCTCTTACCGGTCGGTATATGTAACCGGCCTGACAGAACCTGCAACCTCTTATGCATCCTCTGAACAATTCTAAAGAAGCTCTGTCATGCACAATACCGATATACGGAACTATGGAGTCGGTAGGAAAAGAAACAGAGTCCAGATCCTTTATTATTCTTTTTACCACCTTTTTATCGAAATCATGATATTTCGGTACATATACCCCTTCTATTCCGACCGCTTCTCTCAAAAAGTCCTCTTTTGATTGCCCTGTACTTTTCCCGTCTTCATAAAGATCCAGTACTTGATTAATAACCTCCTCACCCTCACCGATAAGAAAGATATCTATGACATCCTCCAAAGTGACGGGATTTGCGGCACAAGGTCCTCCCGCCATAATTATCGGGTGCTGATCTGTTCTCATACTTCGTCTTATAGGTATATCGGCCAGATTCAGCATGTTCAGTACATTGGTATAGCTCATCTCATACTGTAAGGTAAAACCGACTATATCAAACTCTTTCAAAGGCTTTTTGGTTTCTAAGGAAAATAACGGTACTTTATTTGCACGCATAAGCTGCTCCATATCGGTCCACGGAGCAAAAACCCTTTCGCATACGGTAGTTTTCCTTTGATTTATAACATGGTACAGGATACGCATTCCCAGATGACTCATCCCTACTTCATATATATCGGGAAAACAGAATGCATAGCTTGATTGCATTTTATCATGGTCTTTTACTATCTCATTAAACTCCCCGCCTGTATATCTGGCGGGTTTTTCCACATTTATGAGATTTAACATAAACCGTTATTCCTCTTCTTCCTCGTCATCAAAGTCCGAATCCATCTTTTCCACAAAAAGCTCGAAAAGCTCATCCAGCAACTGCTCGTCTTCAACCGGTGTCAGTATTGCATCATCCTTGTCTTCTTCATATTCAAATATGTATGCATCCTCTTCCGATTCATCGGCTGACTGCATCAAAACATAGGTTCTATCATCATATTCCAGCATCTCCAGAACCGTCATCTCTATAGGATTGCCTTCATCATCTTCCATCACAATAATATTGTCTCTTTCGTTATCCATTATTTTTGCTCCTTTACGCTTTTATATACAAATCCGTAATCTTATTATTTTTTTGTTTTATTCATTTCATCAAGATAGCATTGCAGTATTACACAGGCTGCTACCATATCTATTCTTTTTTTGTCTTTTCCCGTCTTCTTTCCCTGCATATGCATAATGTCATGAGCCTCTACGGTGGAAAGCCTTTCGTCAAACAGTATAACGGGTATTTTGCAACGCTCTTCCAGCATGGATGCAAAGGCGCGCACTTTAATGGCTTTTTCACCTTCCGAATCATCCATATTGAGAGGAAGCCCCACCACTATGCGACCTGCTTTGTGCTCATCAACAATCTCCTCTAATACATCCAGAGGTTTATTTATGTCTCTATTCCATTCTATTGTTGTAACACCGTGAGCCAGAAAACCCAAAGGGTCACTCTTGGCAACCCCTATTCTTTTGTCGCCGTAATCAATTGCAATAATTACCATCTAAGTTATTTTGATGCGAAATAATACTGAATAAGTTCAGTCATTATTTCATCCCTTTCCAACTTTCTAATAGCATTCCTGGCACCGTTATGGCTGGTTATATAGGTTGGATCCCCTGACATAAGATATGCGACCAGTTGGTTTACGGGATCATACCCTTTTTCGGTCATGGAAGTGAAAACAAGTGTAAGTATTTCTCTTGTTTCGGCATGATGACCTTTCAGAAAGTCGAGATTAATTGTTGATCCTCTATCCACTTTACATATCTCCTTTGCAGTTCATACTTGTAGTTTACTGTAAAACATTGTTTTTTTCAAGAATAAATATGTAAATTCAATCTATAGTTTTTTTAATTGACCGCTTTATCGGACAGTTTTTTTTGCAACAACCTCACCCATAAGTCCGTCATCCGTCAAGCCGCAAATCAATACATCGCAAAATGTATTGATACAGTCGTCTGCAGTATTGTCATCCGACGGAGCCTGCACTTTTATATAGTTTGCCGTATGACCGGTAATGAAACCGTCTTCGCTCTCTTCAATAAGTATCCGTAATGTCTTTCCGAGATACCCTGAAAGTCTTGATTTTGATATTTCCGATGCATAATTTATTAACTTTTCGCTTCTCCCGTTAAGAATTTTGCCGTCAACAGGTTTAAGTTTAGCCGCTGTTGTACCGGGTCGTTTGGAGAATTTAAAGACATGCACTTTGATAAACCGGGCTTTTTCCACCATTTCCAGACTCTTATTAAAGTCCTCTTCCGTTTCGGTCGGATATCCCGCTATTATGTCGGTGGTAAACTCCACATCGGGAATGTTGTTTCTCAACATGTTTATTGCATTTAAAAACATTTCCGAATCATATCGCCTTCTCATATCGGATAAAACTGCATCCGAACCCGATTGCAATGACATATGAAAATGGGGGCATAATTTGTCGTATTTCTTTATTTCTTCCACAAAAGTTTCCGTTATTATTTTGGGCTCCAGAGAACCTAACCTTATTCTTTCAATACCCTCTATGTCATTTATCTTTGAAATGACGTCAATAATGCTCAGATTACCTTTGTCTTTGCCGTAAGAGTCCAAATGTATGCCTGTAAGTACAACTTCTTTAATGCCCTTGGATGCCATGTATCGGGCTTCCGCAACGATATCGTCAATATCCCTGCTTCTGGCTCTTCCTCTTACGTAAGGTATAATGCAGTAGGAACAAAAATTATCACATCCGTCCTGTATTTTAAGATACCCTCTGGTTCGCTCCCATTTATCGGGAAAGCAACCGTGTATATATTCTTTTTCACGGAAAATATCCGAAACAACCGTTAATTTACCGGTTTTTTCCTTTAAATATGATGAAAGTATCGTATCAATGCAGCTTTTTTCATTATTTCCCAGTACTATATCCGCACCGCTTCCGTGCAGGGCCTGTGCATCGGCTTGAGCCGAACATCCGGTAGCGATAATGATGCTGTCTGTATTTGACGCTCGCGCTTTACCTATCATCTGCCGTGATTTTCTATCGCTCATAGCGGTCACGGTACATGTGTTTATAACATAGATATCGCAAATATCGGGAAACTTTTTGTATTGAAAACCCATTGCATCAAGAGTTGATGCAATGGTCGCCGATTCATATTGATTTACTTTGCATCCCAAGGTTACTATTGAATATGTCTTCATCTTATTTTCAGTTGATATCCAAATCGGGATTATTCATCTGCATTTCCGCCCACTCGTCTCTGGAGATAAGTACCGCTCTGGGCTTGGAACCTTCAAAAGGTCCGACTATACCTCTTAACTCCATCTGGTCCACAATTCTTGCGGCTCTGCCGTACCCCAGTTTCAGTTTTCTCTGCAGATAGGAAACCGATGCCTGACCTGCTTCCACCACAAGGTCTATTGCCGCAGGCAACAGTTCGTCAACTTCATTTTCCATGTCGCTGTCCGAACCTTTTTTGTCCGCTTTTTCTATATTTTCCACTACATCTTCATCATAAGTTGCAGAGGTTCTTTGTTTAATAAATTCCACCACCTTGTTTATCTCGGCATCGGATATATATGCGCCCTGCATTCTGACCGGTTTGGATAAGCCCATGGGATGGAATAGCATATCTCCGTTTCCTAAAAGTTTCTCCGCTCCGCCCATATCCAATATGGTTCTGGAGTCTACCTGACTAACCACCGCAAAGGAAAGCCTGGACGGAATGTTTGCTTTGATAACACCGGTTATGACATTGACGGAAGGTCGCTGTGTTGCGATTATAAGATGGATGCCGGCAGCTCTGGCAAGTTGTGCCAGTCTGCATATGGATTCTTCCACTTCGCCCGGATTGGACATCATAAGGTCGGCCAGCTCGTCAATTATTATCACGATATTGGGCAGTTTTTTCAGTTGCGGATCGCCTTTTACCGAGTCGTTGTATGTATTGATATCGCGCACTCCCCTTTTATTGAACATGTCATATCTGTTGGTCATTTCCTCTACCGCCCAATTCAAAGCTCCAGCGGCTTTTTTAAGATTGGTGATTACCGGAATCAACAGATGCGGTATCCCGTTATAATTAATCAATTCCACTTTCTTAGGGTCTATCATTATAAAGCGCACATCATCGGGAGTGGCTTTGTATAAAATACTGGTAATAATACAGTTGATACATACGCTTTTTCCCGAACCGGTTGCACCGGCTATAAGCATATGAGGCATGCGTCTGACGTCGGCAACCGTACAGTTGCCGGCAATATCTTTACCTATTGCAATGGTAAGAAGGCTTTTTGAACCCTGAAACTCTTTGGAAGCAATAACTTCTTTAAGCGATACCACACTCTTTTTGGTATTGGGTACTTCTATACCCACTACCGATTTTCCCGGCACCGGAGCTTCTATCCTCACATCCCGTGAAGCAAGGTTTAAGGCTATATCATCGGCCAAAGCCACTATCCTGCTGACTTTTACACCGGCTTTGGGTTGCAGTTCATATCTTGTTACGGTAGGACCGCACATTATATTGGTTACCGTTACTTCCACACCGAAACTCAGCAACGTATTTTCCAGCTTTCTTGCTATCTGTTCATGATTATCGGTATTACCGCTGTCCACATAGGAATCCAGAAGCGACAGCGGAGGAAATACATACTCACCTCTGACCTGAGGCTTTTCCGTCGTTACCGAAGCTTCTTTTACCGGCTCCTCTTTCTTTATAATTATCGGACCGGTATATTTAGGTACCGTACTCTTGGTCTCTTCCTTTACGGGTTTGGATTTGTTGATTATTATATTTGCAGGCTCTCCGCTTATTGTTTCTTTAACCGGTTCGGCAATATCATTAATCGTGCCTTGTACATACTGTTGTTTTTTAGATTTGGCAGGTTCAGGCTCTTCTTCCTGCTCTTCAATGGGTTTGAATGCATCTTTCATCCAGTGGAAAAACTTGACAAATAAGTTTTTTATCTTTACCAGAAAATCCAGAAAACTTTTGTTTGTAATGTATATAAGCAGAGTGAGTGAAGCGGTTACGGCAACTATATATGCACCCGTTATACCGAAGAAGGTTACTATAGGTGTCATAATTATACCGCCGAACACACCGCCGTTATAGACCTGTGAAATACCAATTTTGTACATATGAGCAATAAACTTCCAGACATTCATGTCAACGGCTATATCCGCAATATTCTTGGACAAATAGGCTATCTGGAAAAAGCACGGTACCATGAGAATGAGAATTATAAGGTACATGGTTTTTCTGCTTAACCACTTTACCCTTCCCGCCAGCGCCACATACACTCCGAAGAGCAATATGACTAAAGGTATGAGGTAATGAGCCCAACCGAACAGGCCTGCGGTCACCTGCTTAAAAGGTCTTCCGAATGCACCGGAATTACTGGTAAAAAATATACAGATAAATGCTAAAAGAGCTAAAGCGATTATTACAATGCCGGTTATTTCTTTTGCAAGGACATTGTTTTTAGTTGAAGTTTCAGGTTTTTCAGTTTTCTTTTGAGTATCAGATGTTCTTTTCTTTTGTGCCATGTAATCCTCCGATTGTTAAAGACATTTTATCACAATAGATTTTGCTATGCAAACATGATAAATATGCGGGAATTGACACCGATAAATCCATGTGATAGACTCATAGGAAATTTTGAGGTGTAAAAAAATGAGCTTTACATATATACCGAAAGGATATCGTTCGAGATTAAATCTGTATGAAACACAGCTGGCAATAGGCACATTAAAAAGAATATTCGAAGAACATCTGTGCAGAGCGATAAATTTGAAAAGGGTTTCGGCTCCCCTGTTTGTCAGAGCCAATTCGGGACTTAACGATAACCTTAACGGTATAGAGCGACCGGTTGCATTTGAAACCAAAGAAGGCGGTATGCAGGCGGAAATAGTGCACTCACTGGCTAAATGGAAGCGACTTGCACTGCATAAATACGGCTTTCCCGCAGGAGAAGGCCTTTATACCGACATGAATGCGATAAGACGTGATGAACAGATGGATAACATCCATTCAATATATGTTGACCAGTGGGACTGGGAGCGGGTAATAACAAAACAGGAAAGAACGGTCGCTTTTCTGAAACAGATAGTAAGCGACATAGTAAGCGCCATATGCGACACATACGAAAGAATGCGCGACATATTCCCCGCGTTGGACACGGATATTTCGCGTGAAGTGTTTTTTATAACGGCTCAGCAACTGGAAGACATGTATCCCGACCTCACATCAAAAGAAAGAGAAGATGCAATAGTAAGACAGCACAAGACCGTGTTTATAATGCAGATAGGTAAAACACTGAAATCGGGACAGAAACATGACGGCAGAGCACCCGACTATGATGACTGGGAACTTAACGGTGATATTCTTATGTACAACCAAGTGTTGGATTCCGCTTTGGAAATATCTTCCATGGGTATAAGGGTGGACAGCGAATCTCTGGCCCGACAGCTTAAATTATCCGGTTGCGAGGACAGAAAAGAGCTTATGTTCCATAAAATGCTGCTGAATAATGAACTGCCCTTATCCATCGGCGGCGGTATAGGACAGTCGCGCTTATGTATGCTGCTTCTTAAAAAGGCACATATAGGCGAAGTACAGGTCTCAATATGGGATAAAGATACTATAGAGGCATGTAAAGAGGCTAAAGTTATTCTGCTTTAAACTACACACTGTATAAAATATCGGAATATGCAGGCATAGGCCAATAACTCTTTGCAACCACACACTCCAGACTGTCTGCGAAATGTCTCAACTCTTTCATTGCCGGTACAACTTTATCTTTGAAGGCATAGGCATCTTGCGATTGTTCCGTCAGTTTTTCCAGTTTAGATATACATTTTGAAAGACCTGTTATGTTATCGGAAATATATTGGGCAAGTGCCACTTCGGTCGATACACTGAATTCTATATCTTTTTTCATTATTATCGTATTGTATATTTTGCCTGCAAAGTCCATAGCGGCAGGCAGTATTTCCCGCTTTGCCATTTCCAGCATGGTTCTGGACTCAATGGATATTATCTTACAGTAATTCTCCATCTTTATTTCATGGCGCGACACCAGATCGGCTTCGGAAAAAATACCGAACCTTTCAAATAGTTGTACATTCTTTTTGTCTACAAGACAGTCCACGGCTTCCGGTGTGGAATTGAGAACGGGCAGTCCCCTCTTCTTTGCCTCTTCCACCCATTCTTCGGAATAGTTATTTCCGTTGAATATTATTCTTCCGTGCTTATTGACGGTCTCTTTGATAAGCTTGTCTACTTCCTTGTCAAAATCTTCCGCTTTTTCCAATATATCGGCAAAATATTTAAAAGAATCGGCAACAATGGTGTTTATAACGGTGTTGGCATCGGAAACCGAACAGGAGGAGCCCGGCATACGGAACTCGAACTTGTTACCGGTAAATGCAAAAGGAGAGGTCCTGTTACGGTCACATGTATCTTTGAAAAGTACCGGTAACGTTTCGCTTATATGAAACTTTTCTCTTGTCCTGTTATGTACGATTCTGTCATTGGCTATGTCTTCCAGTATCTCGGTCAGTTCCGCTCCCAGGTATACCGATATGATGCCCGGAGGTGCTTCGTGCGACCCTAATCTGTGGTCATTTCCCGCGGTAGCGATACTTTGCCTCAACAGTCCGGCATATTGGTCTACGGCTCTGAGAACAGCCGCTAAGATTAATAAGAATCTCTTGTTCCGGGCAGGATTTTTACCCGGTTTTAACAACATCTCTCCCTCATTGGTGGCAATGGACCAGTTATTGTGTTTTCCCGATCCGTTTATATTCTCAAACGGTTTTTCATGCAAAAGACAGGCAAGGCCGTGATGTTCCGCCACTTTCTTGAGCATTTCCATGATAAGCTGGTTATGGTCTGCCGCTATATTAACCGTTGTATAGATAGGGGCAATTTCATGCTGAGCGGGAGCGGCTTCATTGTGCTCGGTCTTTGCGGTAATGCCCAGTTTCCACAACTCCACATCCAGTTCCCTCATGAAATTCTGCACTCTCTCACGGATATTACCGAAATAGTGATCATTTAATTCCTGGCCTTTAGGTGATTTTGCACCGAACAAGGTACGACCGCATATGAGTAAGTCTTTTCGCTTATCGTACTGTTTTTTATCTATCAGGAAATATTCCTGCTCGCATCCCGCAAAAGGCGTCACTCTGGAAGCGGTTTCATTGCCGAACAATCTTACTATTCTCAAAGCCTGCTTGTTAAGAGCATCCATGGAACGTAACAGAGGTGTCTTGTTGTCCAAAGGCTCTCCTCCGTAAGAGCAGAATGCGGTGGGAATATATAGAGTTTTGTCTTTTACAAAGGCATAGGACGTTGCATCCCAGGTGGTATATCCTCTTGCTTCAAAAGTCGCTCTTAAACCGCCTGAAGGAAAACTGGAAGCGTCGGGTTCGCCCTTAATCAATTCCTTACCCCTAAGCTCCAGTACGGGGATATTATTGCGTATCATAAGGAAGGAGTCATGCTTTTCCGCGGTCATACCGGTCATAGGCTGGAACCAATGGGTATAATGAGTAGCGCCTTTGCTTATAGCCCAGTTTTTCATGCTTTCCGCTACAATATCCGCTATACTGTCGTCCAGAGGACCTCCCTGCTCTATTGTTTTCTTTAAAGATTGGTAGACATAAGCGGGAAGTTCTTTCTTCATCACCTGGTCGTTATATACATTACTTGCAAATATATCTAATATACCTTCCACCTATGTGCTCCTTTTCGCTCGTTTTACCTATTATAATTAACAAACGGATAAATTACAACAATTTGTTAATACTCCTGCATTCTCTTACGATAATGCATGTAATCCAAGAATTCCACCTCTTCGGGTACTCCGTGGTCGCATGTGGGAATATATCCGCCGTGCTTCTTCATAAAAGGCATTATTCTGTCTATTTCTTTGTCTATTGCATCTTTTCCGGCAGCCAATATCCTTTTATCTATACCGCCGGACATCAGAAGGTCGGGATATTTCTTTCGAACCTCCACAACATCGCATCCCGAAGCCACTTCAAACGGTGACATATTATCCATACCTATGGATTTGTACAAATCAATAACCGCCGTTGCTTTACCGTCGGTATCCAACTGAAAATGCAACTTTCTGCTCTTATCCGACTGCCTTTTCTTTACATTGGCAATAAGTTGCTGATAGTACGGGAATAAAAACTCTTTTATCATATCGGGCGAAATCAGAGGACCGTGATTGTAACAGATATCCTCCCCGAAGTAGACTTCGTCTACCGTTACATATCTTTGATGAACTTCACAGGTTTTATCCATTACATCAAACCATATTTCCATACATCTGTGAATTAACTCGGGATCATCATAAAACTTATACAGCAAATCTTCCGGTCCTATCAAAGACCGCAAATACATATATCCGCCTATTATATTGGCACATATTATATATCCCTGTTTTTCCGACTCCACGGCCTTACTCATTCTTTCTTCAAGGCCTTCAAACCTTTTAGGGTCATCGGGATTCAATCTCCAAAGGATGTTTTCTTCAAATGTCTTAATATCCTTTACGGGATGCTCTAAATATGTGGGCATAAACCCGCTTCTTCTGCCTTTAAAGTATAAGACCTGTCTGCCCGCATTATCCTGCTCTATCTCACATTCATCTGTAGTACTCAGAATCTTTCTTTCAAAGGAAGGAACCAACGGTGCTTCACACCACCCGCAACGGCCTAAAAAGAATACGGCGGGCTTGTCAAATCCGAACAATTTATCGGTATCGGTGTCGTCATTTATCCAGCCTTGCTCTTTCCATTTACCCTTGACATAAAAACCGAACTCTTTCTGAAAGATGGCGGCGTCTTTTTTGAAGTTGTAGAAGTCATGAATCTTCTGAACGTGCTTTTCCATATTGTCTCCCCGCTTGAAGTACATAACAGATAGTATTATAGCACAGTTAAGTAAATACTTATTAAGACTTTAATTCAGGTATTTGGATATAAATTCCGATACTTTTTTATGATACACATCCGGCTCTTTTGCAGAAGACGCACCGTGTTCCGCTCCTTTTACAACCAATATGTCTTTCTCACAGGCCGCATTGTCATAAAGCGGTTCCAGCATATAGAACGGGACCAGTTGATCGGCATCACCGTGTATAAATAAAGTGGGTGTTTTGGACTTTTTAACGGCATTTAAAGGGCTTGCCTGCTTAAAATCCATCCTGACTCTGGCCCGGGAAATAATATTCGAAACATAAAGTACGGGAAAAGCCGGCAGTTTGAAGAACCTTTTCATATTATAGCTGAAAATATCCCATACCGATGTATAACCGCAGTCCTCTATTGCGCATTTAACATGATTGCTCAAATCTTCCCCCGTCGTAAGCATAACGGTAGCGGCTCCCATGGATATTCCGTGTAAAACAATTTTTGCATCGGAATCTTTTTTAATAATCTGACTTATCCAACCGATTATATCGACACTGTCATAATAGCCCATTGTGGCATACTGCCCTTCACTGTCGCCGTGTCCCCTTAAATCGGGCATTAATATATTGAATCCGGTCTCATAGTATTGCTTTGCAAACTGTGCCATATGCCATCCGCGTGATGTATATCCGTGAACCAATATTACCCATTTATGACTACCCTTATTCTCAACAAATACGGCTTTAAGATTAAGATTATCGAAAGAAGTAAGACTCCACACCGAAGTAGTGTTCTCCTTTACCCACTGTTCACTTGATGCGAAAAACTCTTTTATCCGCTCATCAATATCTTCTTCTTTTTTATTGAAATAATTCCTAGGCGACCTGGGTATCATGGTTATATTAAACATAAACAAACCCGCTATAAACGACAGGATAAACAAAATGACAACAACAAATATTACAATTGATAAAATAATCTCAAAACCCATTTCCCCCTCCGTCATACATTAAAATTATATCACATCATCACTCTCATCTATCAGATTTATGCAAATTTAACTCTGTATACAATACAATTTAACCTATAATCCCGATATTTATTTTTAGTGTGATAAAAACACCTTTACATTATCCTTAACGCCTGTTATACTTCCGGTAATATTGATAGAGGCGCGGGAGTCATAAGTATCCGTTCTGACCGTACAAGGCGGGATGATGACGGAAAAAGGGGCAACCGCCGAAGAATACGCAGCCTTGTATGCGTTTGTCTGGTCGGTTTTGTCAATAACGGACCGACTGTCACCGTCAATTTGCGGTGGAGAGCTGTCACTTGGAAGGTTTAAGTAAAGGCTCGCACAGGCAGCCTTTTTTTGATATAATATGACAGCAGGCGGGTGAAAAAAATGAAAAAATATAACTTGGCAATAGTAGGCGCCACAGGTATGGTGGGAAGAACCTTTATAAAGGTTTTAGAAGAAAGAAAACTTCCTATTAAGAATATCTATTTCTTTGCTTCGGCGCGGTCTTGTGGCAATACCATTACTTTTTCCGGTAAAGAGCATGTCATTTTGGAGTTGAATGAGCATTCATTCGACAGATTGATTGATATTGCCCTGTTCTCGGCAGGCAGTGATTTAAGTAAAATATATGCTCCCGTTGCGGCACAGAAAGGCGTGGTTGTAATAGACAACAGCAGTGCGTTCAGAATGGATCCGACGGTTCCTCTGGTTATACCCGAGGTAAATAAAGAGGATATTGCAAAGCATAACGGCATTATAGCCAATCCCAACTGCTCCACCATTCAGGCTTTGGTTGCGGTAAAACCGTTACATGACGCCTATAAAGTGAAAAGAATGGTGGTTTCCACATATCAGTCGGTATCCGGTGCGGGCAAAGCGGGATGTGACGATTTGGAGAATTGCTTAAAAGGGCTTCCCCCTGTCAAATTCCCTCATTCCATAGCCGACAACTGCATTCCGCACATAGATTCCTTCCTGGATAACGGATACACCAAAGAAGAGATGAAAATGGTAAATGAGACGCAAAAAATGTTTCATACCAAGGACATTTTGATAACCTGTACCTGTGTCAGGGTACCGGTAATGAGAAGCCACAGCGAATCTATAAATCTGGAATTTGAAAAACAGTTTGACATAAAAGATGTATATAAAATACTGAATAATGCTCCGGGTGTTAAGGTGGTGGATGATCTTTGCAATGCAAAATATCCGTTGGCAGCCGAAGCGGCCGATACCGACTGGACATATGTAGGCAGGATAAGAAGAGATGATACCGTGGAATCGGGATTGAATATATGGGTGGTTGCGGACAATGTAAGGAAAGGTGCTGCTACCAATGCCGTTCAGATAGCCGAGGAACTTATTAAACTTTGGGAGAAATAACATGTTATTCAAAGGTGCCGCAACGGCGGTTATAACGCCGTTTAACAAAAAAGGAATAGATTATGACAATTTCGCATTACAGATTGATAATCAGCTTAAAGCGGGAATTCAAGCCGTTATAGTATGCGGAACCACCGGCGAAGCATCCACTATGACAAAAAAAGAAAGGTATGATGCGATATCTTTTGTAGCAGACAGAGTGCAAAAGGCGGTACCGGTAATTGCAGGAACCGGCTGCAACGACACAATGCACAGTGTTCAGCTCACCAAAGATGCGTATAAAGCGGGAGCCGATGCAATACTTGTAACCGCTCCCTACTATAATAAGACATCAAAAAAAGGACTGATTGAGCACTTCAGTGTAATATCTGAAAGTGTTCCCGTTCCCATGATACTGTATAACGTACCTACCAGAACGGGTATGAATATTGAGCCCGATGTAATGGTACACCTTGCAAAAAACTGCAACATAACAGGTGTAAAGGAATGTAATCTTTCTCAGGTGGCGGATATTATCCAGACTGCACCGGAAAACTTTACCGTTTACAGCGGAGACGACTCCATAAACCTTCAGGCTCTGTCATTAGGCGCAATGGGAGTGATATCGGTTATGTCCAATGTCCTGCCCGCACATGTGGTGAAAATGAACAAACTGTTCTTACAAAACAAAATAAAAGAAAGCCGTGAGCTTTTCTATAAAACCAAGAATCTTGTAAAACTGCTCTTTATTGAAACCAATCCGATACCCGTTAAAAAAGCAATGCAGCTGGCAGGTTATGATACCGGACTTTTAAGGCTTCCTCTGGTGGAAATGGAAGAGAAAAACGCAAATCTTCTCAAAGAAGAACTGATTAATCTGGGAGTTATAAAATGAACATATTACTAGTAGGCTGTTACGGAAAGTTGGCAAGTGCAATAATAAAAGCATGTTCCGGGAAAGAGGACATGAATATAGCATGCGGAGTGGATCTTTCGGTAAAAGATAATCCCCTCTTCCCCGTTTTTACCGCTGCAAACGATATACCGTCATCAATAGACATTGATGCGGTTATTGACTGTTCTCATCCTTCCGGAGTTGTATCTACCGTCCGATTCTGTAAGAAATACAAAAAGCCTCTTGTATATGCAACAACCGGTCTGGACAAAGAGCAAATGAACTTACTTCATGAATTATCAAAGCATGTTGCCGTTTTCCAGTCGGCCAATATGAGCCTGGGGGTAAATCTCCTTATAAAACTCTGCAAACAAGCCGCAACCTTCTTAGGCAATGACTTTGATATAGAGATTATAGAGAAACACCACAATCAGAAAATAGATGCTCCGAGCGGTACAGCTCTTAAAGTAGCCGATGAAATAAACCAATCGCTGAATAACCGGATGACATATGTTTATGACCGTCAGTCAAAAAGAGAAAAAAGAGATAAAAAAGAAATAGGCATACATGCAGTAAGAGGCGGCAACATTGTGGGACAGCACGAAGTAATCTTTGCCGGGCAGGATGAAACAATAACAATAAGTCACGGGGCATTTTCCAAAGATATATTTGCACAAGGTGCATTAAGAGCCGCTTTATTCATAAAAGACCAACCTGCCGGTATGTACGGTATGAATGATTTGCTTTAGACACTATTAATACAATTTAACTTTATTAATTCTCTGCTCTTTCATTATCGGATCTAAGTGTTTTTCCAATGCAGGCCATGTAAAGAAATTAATAATATACGAAGTCAGTCCGAAAAGAACGGTAGCCATAACCGCCGCTCCGAAAAGTATATGTATCTTAAAAGGAAGTATCGTTAAAGCCGCAATACCCGCTATAATCAAAAGATTGGGAAAGAATCTGAGGATTGCAAAAACATAAGAGTATCTGTAAAGCTTCCAGATGGATAGATTATACTCCACAAGAATCTGATATATGTACATATGCATCATGATGAATAACAGCGAAAAACCCGCTATAATAAGCAACAGGGCTGTTTTCCAGAAACCTGCCTGTAAATTCAACTGATAAAATCTGGCTGCAATACCCAGACAAACGGTTATAACCGTGGAAATTGCCGTAACCGCCAGGGATTTCCAGAAGAACTTTTTCATTCCGTCACCGAAGTCGGAAGAAAAGCTGTCATCTCTTCTTACATAGCTCCTGAAAACTACCGCAAGCCCGGAGACCGCTGGACCGAATGCCACAACAGGTATTGTAAAGAATACCAAAGTGTAAGGGATTCTTAAAATCAGTATTGCCCATAATTCACCGAAATTGGAGTATCCCTGCTGATAATCGGAAACATCAACGGGAAAGTAAATCTGTGATACAAAGAATGCGTAGAAGACTATAAAGAGTGCGTATATACCCACACATATCATATTGTATTTGGCTATATTCCAGAACCTTGTCTTTAAGATTTCCATAAACTTCATAAACTTGGTTTCCGTAGGTTTCTGTTCTTCGTAATTTACCTTTTTTTTGTCACTCATAAGATAACTCCTCGCAAAGTAACATTCTATACATTTTTCCGATATTTATCAAGCAAAACGGTAACAAAACCCTCCATACCCTGCCCTGACAGTCAATTTTTGCGTTGACAAACAATTACATGGTAGTTATAATTCCTAAGTAAGCGGTCATGGCGAAACTGGCAGACGCGTACGTTTGAGGGGCGTATGGGCAACCGTTCGGGTTCAAGTCCCGATGACCGCACCAGATAATAACAATGGTCTTTATATCATTTCAGACCATTTTTTTATTTGTGACACAAAGCGTTTATCATGTTCTTCATAATTCGGTTATATGTCCAAACAAAAGCACATTATTTTATACAAAACACAGCATATAGAGGAACTGATTTTATGTTATTATCAAACCCGAAGTTTTTTGACGAAACTCTTATTGCATATTGCGGGCTAAACCGATTTATATACTCGTTTAAGCTTTTGGATCTGATGTTGTCGCCGGATTTCACTTCAATAGGGATAATGTCGTTATTTAGCCTGATAATAAAGTCTATTTCCGCTTGATTAGCACTTGTCCAATAAAAACCGGTAAACTTGTTAGCTATTAACTGATTGTTAACATAATTTTCCGTTAACCCGCTTTTAAAGTCATTGAATGCCGGATTATCATACAAGATGTCATTTATAAAAACATCCTGACTGGCAGAGCATAATCCGACATCATTCATATAAAACTTGAAATCATTTAGTGATTTGTAAGCGTTTAGCGGGAGTTTAATATGTTCCACTCTATATAGTTGATTTGCAACACCTGCTAAACATAACCATTCAATAGCATTTGCAAATTCGCTTGCTCTGCCACCGCTTTTTATGGAAGAATACTTAAATTTCCTGTTTTCTCTTGCAAGTTGAGTGCTTATATTTTTATATACTTGTTTTGTTTTCGGAATTTCAGTTGCTCTGTTATACTTACCCATATCATTGAAGTAGGCTTCCAATATTGCCAGTTGTTTAATTTTAACAAGTTCATAGTTATTATTTTTCAAATACTCTTCAACAACTTCAGGCATTCCGCCGGTATACAAATATATTTTATATAATCTCAAAGCTTCCCGGTGAAAAGGTTCAGGTAACGACTTATTCAAGTTATAACAATCCTTAATTTCATCTATTAAATAACTAACATCATTGGCCATCAAAAACTCTTCAAAATCCATAGGATACATATTTAGGAATTCAACCTTCCCGACAGGAAAGGATGATTCCTTTCTGTTAACAGAAACACCGAGCAACGAACCGGTTGCAATCAAATGATATTCATTTGCTTCTTCGCAAAAGTATTTAAGAGAGGTTAAAGCTTCAGGGCAGGCTTGTATTTCGTCAAAAATAATCAAAGTATGAGAAGGTAAAATCTCTTTTCTTTTGTAATTGCCTAATTTCTCTAAAATATTTACAGGCTTTAAATCTGTAAAAAAATCCGCTAAATCGGGCTCTTTCTCAAAATTACAATAAACCACATTGGCATAATTATCTGCTCCAAACAAATTAACAATATATGTTTTGCCAACTTGCCTGGATCCTTGTAATATCAAAGGCTTCCTGTCACCGGAGTTTTTCCAGTTCAATAAATCTTTATAAATTTTCCGTTTCATAACTCCTCCCTTTCTAACATACATAATATCAGCAAATGTGTTAAAAATCAATAAAATCACATTTTTCGGCACATAAGATTTTGCATAAATCACACTTTTTGGCACATAACTGCGTTTTACTATGCTTTTCAAGAGAAATAAGTGTTTCCACTCACAGCTTTCAGGTTATAAAAAACATCTGAATTACATAGCCCGTTGTAACCGCTTTGTTTATCCAATATAATAATGGTATCGAAATTCGGGAGGATATTTTATGACGAGAAAATCCATTTTGTTTGTCCAAGTCGGAAAAGCGGAGCTGGTTGACATACCTTTACCGGAATTAAAAACAAACGAGGTACTGGTGCGTACCGCTATTTCTACTATAAGCAGCGGTACGGAACGCGCTAATCTGTGCGGGGATTTAAATGTTTCGCCGATGCAACCGACCCTTACGGTTGCCAAATTTCCGCGCTCGTCCGGTTACAGCACATCGGGTACGGTAGAGGCCGTAGGTGCGGCGGTGAAAAAAGTTGCCGTCGGTGACCGCGTTGCCATGTGCTGGTCATGTCACACCGATTTGAATGTTCTTTCCGAAAACCTGGTATATAAATTGGACGACAATATTTCATTTGAAACAGCGGCTTTGCTCCACATCGGAACTTTCCCTATGGCGGCAATCCGCAAAACACGGTTGGAGTTTGGTGAACCGGCTATCGTCATGGGACAAGGCATACTCGGTCAGATTGCCGTATTACAACTGAAAGTCGCCGGTGCTTCACCGGTCATCGCGGTTGATCCGGTTAAAGAACGCCGTGATATTGCCTTGAATCTGGGAGCTGATTTTGCGCTGGATCCGACCGATTCTGAATTCGTAAACAATGTCAAGGCAATTTGTCCTTTAGGTGTTCCCGTAGCTATTGAAGTCACCGGCGTCGGCAAGGGATTTGATCAGGTGCTGGATTGCATGGCACAGTTCGGTCGTGTCGCTTTGCTCGGTTGCACCCGTAACAGTGATTTCACCATCGACTACTACCGAAAAATCCATCGGCCGGGCATCACGGTTGTCGGTGCTCACACCATGGCGCGTCCTGAAGTAAACTCTTATCCGGGCTATTGGACACGGACCGATGATATGGAAGCGCAACTTCGTTTAATCAAATACGGTCGGTTATCCTATGACGGTTTGGTCAAGGACACCAGAAGTCCCGTTGAAGCACCGGAGGTTTTTAACCGGTTGGCTAACGATCCGCACTTTCCTATTACTCAATTTGATTGGAGAAGACTTTTATGAAGCCGTTCAGAATCGCCCAAATAGGCACCAGTCGTTGGAGCCACGGTAACGAATGTTTTCGTGCCTTGAAGAATAATCCGGACGTGTTCGAGATTGCAGGATACTGCTTCCCCGAAAACGAGCCGGAAAAGTTTCCAAAGCAAATGAATATATTCGAGGGTTACCGCGAATTGACGCTTGACGAAATATTAAATGATTCCACTATCGGCGCTGTTGCAATCGAAACCGAGGAAAAATACTTAACTAAATATGCACTTTCAGCTGTCCGGCACGGCAAGCATATCCACATGGAAAAGCCCGGCGGTTTGGATTCTGCGGAATTTGAACAGGTTATAACAATCGCAAAAACCAATCAAACGGTGTTTCATACCGGCTATATGTATAGATATAATCCTTATGTACAGGAACTGTTGGAACAGATTAAATGCGGTGAACTCGGCGAAATTATCAGTGTTGAAGCGCAGATGAACTGCTATGAACCGTTGGAGTGTCGGAAATGGCTGGAAGATTATCCGGGCGGTATGATGTTCTTTCTGGGGTGTCACCTGATTGATTTAATTTACACCATTCAAGGTCGACCGAAGGCAATCATTCCGCTGAACAAATCCACAGGTCTGGACGGTGTTAGCTGCAAGGATTTCGGTATGGTAATATTCGAATATGACAAAGGCGTGTCTTTTGCCAAAACATCAGCGGTAGAAGGCGGCGGGTTTGAGCGGCGTCAGTTGGTTGTTTGCGGTAGCAAAAAAACCGTGGAACTGCATCCTTTGGAGCGACACATAGAAAACAGACTGCTGACAACCGGTCGTTACACACGGGAAAATTCCACTCTTTGGAATACAGTCCATGAGCAGGAGTTTGCCAAACCGTTTGACCGATACTCCCCTATGATGTTGAATTTTGCACAAATGGTACGGGGCGAGAAGAAGAATCCCTATGATTACGATTACGAACTTACACTGCATCAGCTTGTAATAAAGGCTTCCGGAGGATAAAAAATGCTTCTGAACAGGCAGCGGCACACTCGGGCTTTACGGTCAAGGAAGAAGAACTGAATGTTCTTGAAATATATAGACGCTTTTTTTACAGAAAATGTACTTAATATGGAAAAAACCCTTGAACAGCAGCCTCACCAGATGATAAAATAAATATGCGGAGGATATAATAAGCTTAATGACAAGAACCTTTTACATAATAAAAGCAATACTGATGATAATATTTTGGCCGTTTGTTGTTCTGTTAAAAGCAGCCGGAGTAATCAAATCATAATTAATAATACATTTACACTTACTGAACACCCGCATATGGTATATGGTGAGAAGAAGAATCCTTATGATTACGATTACGAACTGAAACCGCATCAGCTTGTGATAAAGGCTTTTGGAGGATAAAGAATAATGCGCAGAACTGTTGAAATTATAAAATTGATACTTATAATATTGTTCTTTCCTTTTTATGTTATTTTATTAGCAGCCGGAATAATCAAATCATAATTAATAATACATTCACACTTACTGAACACCCGCATTCCGCAGGCGTTTTTTATTCTTCGTCAAAGATAATTAGGCAAAATCACATTTTATAAGATTCTGATTATTCTTCCGGTATTTATCCGATACCATACCTGCTTAATATCACCCTATTCTTTTTTCAGAAAACAGTGTCTTAAATTGATAATTCACATAATTTCTATAGTATAATACATCTGACGGGAGTATTTAATATGGAAAGAAACATATCTGCAATAATATCGGAAGGCAAAACCTTTATCGGCATAGAGTTCGGCTCTACAAGAATCAAATCTGTTTTAATTGATGATGCATTCAATGTTCTTGCTTCGGGAAACTTCGATTGGGAAAACAAACTTGAAGGCGGTTACTGGACATACGGGAAGGACGAAATAATTGAGGGGATGCAAATCTCCTATCGGAATCTCGCAGCCGATGTTTATGAAAAGTACGGCATAAAATTGATAAAGACCGCAGCCATAGGCATATCCGGAATGATGCACGGTTATTTGGCATTTGACAGTGAAGATAATCTGTTAGTTCCCTTCCGCACCTGGCGAAATATAACTACGGGAGTAGCTGCAAAGAAATTGAGTGAAACTTTATCATTCAATATCCCAAAGAGGTGGAGCATTTCCCATTTGTATCAGGCAATCTTGGATAAGGAACCGCATGTAGATAAAATTGACCATATAAACACTCTTGCAGGACATATTCACTATCTTCTCACAGGAAAAAAAGTAGTGGGAATCGGTGAAGCGAGCGGCATATTTCCTTTATCGGGTAATGGGTACAACAAAGAAATGCTGAAAAAGACCGAAGAGCTGTTTTTGGCAAGCGGTTACTCTCTGAAATTGGAAAAACTGCTGCCTTCCGTTAAGAAAACCGGGGAAACGGCAGGTTATCTTACCGAAAGAGGTGCCAAATTATTGGATCCCACAGGAACACTGCAACACGGAATTCCTCTTTGCCCTCCGGAAGGAGATGCAAGCACAGGCATTGTTGCCACCAACAGTATCCGTCCCGGTACCGGTAATATCAGTGCGGGAACAAGCATCTTTGCAACAGTGGTAATGAAATCTCTGCTACCTATCAACAATCCTGAGATTGATATTATGTCCACTCCGGACGGGTATCCCACCGCCGTGATTCATTGCGGCAACTGTACCGGCGATATCGATGCATGGATGCACATATTTCAAGAGGTTCTCAAAGCAACCGGTTCTTCCATTGAAAAATCCAAGCTCTTTGAGACTCTGATGAATAAAGCCATGGAAGCTGATGCCGATCTCGGAGGTTTGATGAATTTCAATTATATCTCCGGTGAAAGCATTACAGGAATTAAACCCGGAGTACCGCTTTTTCTAAGACAACCGGGAGCAAGGTTTACCCTCGCAAACTTCCTGCAGACACATCTCTTTTCCGCTCTTGCCACACTCAGGATAGGTATGGAATACTTTTTCAAAGAAGGTGTGAAGTTTAACAGAATAATCTGCCACGGAGGTTTTTTCCACTCACAGGCGGGAGCCAAAGCAATGGCTGCTGCCCTTGATTCTCCTGTCTACCTGTATAAAACCGCAAGTCTGGGCGGACCCTGGGGCATGGCTTTACTGGCAGCCTATTCACAATCTGAAGAGAGTCTCACACTTGCCGATTACTTAGATAATAAAGTATTCAAAAACTTCGAATTGATTCAAGTGCTTCCCGACCGGGATACGGTCACAAGCTTTGTGTCTTTTTTAGAAAAATACAGAAAATTCCTCAAAGTAGAGGCAGATGCATCGAGGTGCTTTAATGAATAGCCTAGCACAATTAAAACAAAGAGTTTATCGTGCCAATATGGATTTAGTCAAACACGATCTTATTGTCCTGACATGGGGCAATGCCAGTGCGATAGACAGAGAAAAAGAGCTGGTTGTCATTAAACCCAGCGGAATAGAGTATGATAAACTGCAACCGGAAGATATGGTCATAGTAAATATGGACGGCAAGGTTAAAGAAGGCAGTCTCAAGCCCTCGAGCGACATACTGACTCATATAGAGTTATACAAAGCATTTCCTGAAATCGGCGGTGTTGTCCATACACATTCCTGTTTTGCGACAGCTTTTGCACAGGCCGGAAAACCTGTCTTACCTTTCGGCACAACTCATGCCGACTGTTTCTTAGGGCCTATCCCCTGTACCCGCTTTTTGAAAGACCGTGAACTTGCGGATTACGAGAAAAATACCGGAAAAGTAATTGCGGAAACATTTACTTCTCTGGATTACCGTACAATACCTGCAGCATTGGTTGCCGGACACGGCCCTTTTATCTGGGGCAGAACACCTGAGGAAAGCGTACTTCATGCTGTGACACTTGAAGCGGTGGCAAAAATGGCTTATCTGACCATTACCCTGGGCGGAGAACAATGTATAGGACAGAAACTTTTAGATAAACACTATTTCAGAAAGCACGGAAAAGACGCTTATTACGGACAAGAAGAAAAAAAATGAAACATATTTTTCTCGTAGAACCGGAATCTCAATTGAGAAGGTGTTTAAAAACAGGTTAAGAACGGTAAAGGTTAAAATCCCATAATAAGTAATTGTCACTTGACTGCTACTCTGCTATATGTATCATACAATTAAAGAATTGCACAATTTATGGTGTCATTATGGTTGCATTTATGGTATCATTATAGTATCATATGAATATATATCGGTGATAAAGAGAGGGCCGGTTCAAATGATTAATGAAATGATTGCAGAGTGCAGTGATTATGATTTCAAAGAAATATTGGAAGTTAAAAGACCGCAAAGCTGGTTAAAAACCGTTTCCGCTTTTGCCAACGGAACAGGCGGGACATTGTTTTTCGGCGTTGATGATACCGGTGCAGTTGTCGGCCTGGATGATATAAAAAGTCATATCGGGAAAATAACGGACATGATTCAGGCAAAAATTGAACCGAATCCTGTTTTTCATATTATTCCCTGCAAAGAGAATAATCTGACTTTTTTGAAAGTGGATATTTTGAGCGGTCAATTTACTCCCTACTACTATTATAGTGACGGAAACAGAATTGCGTATTATCGTTTAGGAGATGAATCAATCCAAGCACCCTCATATATCCTCAACGAACTGATACTCAGAGGATCCGGTCAAACTTATGATTCTGTTTTAACACAAGAATTAAGTAGCGACTATTCATTCAGCTATCTTAAATCCAAGTATTTAAATACCGTTAATTTGCGTTTCAATTCCGAGGATTTCGTCTCTTTCGGATTATCCGACGGGAAGAACTTAAGTCGAGCGGGTCTTTTGCTTGCAGATACTAATAGAGTAAGACAGAGCAGAATTTTTTGCACCAGATGGAACGGGGTTGATAAACTCAGTGAAGAAACGGTTATTAATGATGCCGAAATAAGCGGTTGTCTTCTGATTCAATTGGATCGTGCTATTGATTTTTTCAAGGCAAACACAAACATCAAATGGCATAAAGAAAGAGGTGAAACAGTCTATAATCCCGATTATGATGAAGGAGCGGTAAAAGAAGCTTTAGTTAATGCTATTATCCATAGAGATTACAATGTACTCGGTGCGGAAGTTGTGCTGAATATTTATGATGACAGATTGGAAATAACCTCTCCCGGAGGAATGTGCTCAGGAAAAGAAATACCCAGTGTAGTGGACAAAGTAATGGAATCCATACGAAGAAATCCTATTATAGCTGATTTATTTCACAGATTACATCTTATGAACAGAAGAGGATCCGGTCTTGCAAACATAACAAACAGAACCAATAAACTTTTTGATGACGGTGATAATCATGTTTTTTATCGTTCGGATAACGAGTTTTTTGTTGTTAAAATTGAAAATGCCAATTACAGTGTCAATGTTGAAACCATAAATGACAGGAATGAAACCTTAAACAGGAATGAAGCAGCTGTTCTTAAATTAATCAAGAAAAATTCTTTCATTACACAAAATGAAATGGCAAATGCACTTTCCCTGTCCAGAAGCACAGTTATAAGGATAACAAATAAATTAACACGGAACGGGATAATTCAAAGGGTGGGCGCTAATAAAAACGGTTATTGGAAAGTGATTAGAATGTATTTATAAAAAACAGACAAATATGTATTTATTAGGTAATTTAACGGTTGCTTTTGAGTTCCCTCTCCATATCCAATAGCTTTTCTTTCAAGTCAATTCCCGGTGCATAACCTGTTAAACAACCTTTTTTACCTATAACTCTGTGGCAAGGCACTATTATCATTACAGGATTCCTGTTACATGCCATACCTACTGCCCTGCTTGCTTTTGCATTTCCGATGAGTGCTGCAATTTCACCGTAGCTCCTTGTTTCTCCGTACGGAATATTCAGCAGTTGCTCCCATACCGATTTCTGAAACTCGGTGCCCTTCAGTGAAAGCTTTACATTGAAACTTTTCCGCTTGCCTTGCAGATATTCGGCAAGTTGCCTGAATGTTTCATCTTTCAGTTTTGATTGCGATAAATGGCTACACTCATTTGATGTGCAAATAGATACACCGCATATACCTTCGTTATCTTCCGATATATTGATTCTGCCTATCTTCGATTGGTAACAGCAAACGGTTATCATTATATAATCTCTAAAAACTCGTAGGTCGGTAAAGTCGGGAATTTATTAAAGGGCAGGGTCTGGTACCAATAAGCCACCGAAGAAACATCATCCTGCAGTGCAAGATATTTGGTGTTACTTCTCCAACCTAACGCCTGCATGGTAACCCTTAAGTCTTTTTCAAATCTTATAGGGTCGGTTATATGCCATCTGTACATGGAAAAACGCTGATGACCTTGCGCTTCTTTTTCATATCTTACGGGATAAAATCCGCTATAGGCGGTGGAATAATCCAGATACCTGTCATTTTCCATAAAGCAGTATGCTCCGCAGAAATAGTCTTCGGTACCGGTACCGCAGATTGTCGGGAATTTATCGTCTCCGTCCATAAAGAACTTGATCTCCCCTTCTCCCCACCATCCGTTGTTATTGGCTCCCCATGTCATGTATGTTCCGACATAGTGTCCTTTGCCTTTTATATTATCGATAATAGTGTAATCGGTCTTGTATTTAACGGGATTTTCTCTTCTGAACTGAGCAAAGAAATATGCACAGTCATCGGGTATTTCAGTTAGTATATAGTCAATCTGATAGTAATGATATGCTCGTTTCGGACCTACATTTTCCAGTGTTATCTTACAGTGTTTACGAAAAGGCATTTCCCAATAACAGTTAAAGCCTCTGACACTGTTGTTGCATACGGCAAGTGAATTAATCGGTATGTGAATAGGAAGAAAAGCATTGGCAAAGAAATCACCTATGGGACATTCCACCGACGGATATTCACAGTTATCCCAGTAGAACCGTATAACGGTATCTCGCCCCGTACCGCCGCTTGTAATCCATATATGCTTAATTGCTCCCGGTCCTTCTATATCGGCAATTTCAAAAAGTTCGCCCGGTTGCAATACTATTGAAGGAGAAACTTTCCAGCCCAATCCGCCTAAATCCGATGCGGGATATGCACCGGTACCTTCCGTTGCCATACCGCCTTTTCCTTTTTCTCCTTTGAAATTTTCCGCACTTATAGATCTGGATTGCGCATCCGACAATCTGCTAAGACTTGATAAATCACTTCCTAATCCGTTATACATTTGCTACCTCCGATATATTTAAATATGTAGTTTTTTTATAAGTTCATTCTGCAGTTTTTTGTTGCCCGCAAGCAGTACCAATCCTATTATCACGGGAATTATGGATGCCGCAACAATATATGACCAGGACAATTGTATATCGGAATATATGTAGTAGTCTACTACTCCGTCCGTAACAAGGCAAAGGATAATAACCGCAATGAGCGATATTGAAACGGTTTTCAGTTTTCCGGGTTTTTTCTTTATTACAATCAGAATTATAAGATATAAAAGCGACATTACGGTTATGCATATCGGTAAGGCGATAAGTAAGAACCAGCGCATTCCCGATAAGGCCAAAGCTATCAGCAGAAGATATAGCGTGGCGGATAAAAACAGCAGGAATATATGCAGCAGCGGTCTTTTCTTCTTTATCGCCATCGGGAATATGAAAATCATCCACAGCAAAAGACTTCCGCCGAACACATAATACATCCAGTATACTCCCGGGGTGTATATGAGGTTGATTACAAGACAAGCCAGATTGGGCACAAGCAGAATCATGGTCAGAAGTATAGAGAAATACCCTCTGTTCAACTGTGATATTTCCAACTTCTCTTTCGGATAGGGCGGAATTTCATCGGGCAGCTCCATCATTACCTTTGTATTGCACAAAACACACTTTTTTGCGCTCTTATCCAGTTCCACTCCGCATTTTACACAATAAGGCATATACTCTCACCTACTCTCTGTTACTTTCAATTTTAACCTGAACACCCTGTTTAATCAAATATGTGAAAAAGGTTCTCTCGATATCGGTTTCCTTTATTTTACTGGTAAAATTCAATACCAGCGTATCGTCATAACTGACAACGGCAAGATATGGGGTGCGTATCTTTGCCGCTCCCAAAACCAATTCAAATCTGTTTACATGTTCTTTCATCTCAGGGGGTACGGTCACAATACCGATATTGGAAAGAACAGTGGTTATCGGTCTGTAACCTATGGTGTCATGAGCTATGGACATCAGGAAATTCTTTAAAAACAAAGGAACTATTCTTATAAATAAATTCCTTTCCAATATCACATTCTGAGTCATCATGGCATTGAGCACTTTATCATTCAGATTGGCTTTCATGAAATACTGAATCTGTCTCAGCATTTCCTCCATCGTATATTCACCCAATATCGTGTCTATTCCCGGGTTCAAAAACGTGGAGAAATTCCTTTTGGTGTTACTTTTGAAGTAATTTCTCAGATTAACGGGGATAGATACCGCAATCCTCGTAGGTTTTTTGTACAGTCCTTCCTTTTCCTTTTGTTTGTAGAAAGAATAAAGCAGAATAGCTGCAAGATATTCCGTTATCGTGGCATGGTGCTCTTTCGCAAGCTGCTTTATTTTCTCCAGAGAAACTATTCCGGTGATTATGGATATATCCAAATCATCCAGTCCGGTACCCTTCATATGATAGGCTTTGGGTTCTTTCGGCCGCCCCCGCTGTCTGGAATTTGCATATTTAACGAAAGAATCCTCATATTCTTCCTTATCGGGTTTTTCCTCAACATCCAGTATTCCTTCCCCTGTCGGTATTTCGTATCCTTTGAGTGTAAGATAGCGGGCAGTCAGCGTTTTAAGAAACACCATAGCTCCGGTACCGTCGGTTAAGGAATGAAAGAAATCTATGGCTATTCTCTTGTCATAATAGAAAACTCTCAGTAAGAAACCGTTATTGTCTTTCCATCTTATGGGTGCACAAGGATTATTTATGTCGGGCTTTACCTGCAGTCTCTTCCTTATATTACTTTCAAAATAGTACCAGAAAATACCTTTTCCCATCCGTATATTGAAACTGGGAAATCTTTTGATTGTCGCAACAAGAGCTTCCTGAAGAATAACGGGATCTATTTTCTCGTTCAAAGTAACGCTCAATCGGAACATCCCCGACCATCTTCTTGTGTTGGCGGCGGGATATATCTTAGCGGCGTTATCCAGTTTAAACCAGTGTCTGTATTTTTTCTCTTCTATTTTCCGCAACATTTCTTATATTTCTTACCGCTGCCGCACGGACAAGGCTCATTTCTTCCCACCTTATCTCTCACTGCGGTGTGGTCGGCTACATACTGCTTCCTTATTCTTTCTCTTTCTTCCTTTGACAAAATATCTTCCCATTCATCTAAAGAGTAGAGCCATTTGGCTTTGGCGTTATGCATATTGTAATACAGCTTTTCAAAGTCTATTACACAATCAAGTGCGGTATCATTACCTAAAGTATCCAAATCCACGCTCTTTTTCAGCGATGTATTGATTCCGTCCATAAAACCGGCAAAAACCCAGTCTTCCATACCGAACTTTTCCGCCAACTCCGCCACCGTTCCTTTGAGATGCTTATCTTTCTCAGCCAGTATCGCCTTATATGCCTCGGTCTCCTGTTCTAAGTAGGTATTATAGAATTGTGCTGCATCGTCGGACTTCAGTTTGTCGTTCCATTTATCATATATGTTCATATATCACCCTATAATTTATTCTCTATCTCTTTAACTATCCTGTTCTGGAATTCCTCTAAGAACATGGTTCCGATATCCCCTATTTTTCTTACTCTTACGGATATCCTGTTATTTTCCATCTCGTTGTCTCCTACGATAATCATATAGGGAATCTTTTCCAGCTGCGCTTCTCTTATCTTGTATCCTATCTTCTCCGAACGGAAATCACATTCCACACGGATGTCTTTGGCAAGCAGAATATCCCGTATCTTCTGTGCATAATCCGCCTGCCTGTCTGTAAGAGGAAGTACCTTTACCTGAACAGGTGCCAGCCATACAGGGAATGCTCCGGCATAATGCTCGGTAAGTATGGCTATAAACCTTTCAATGGAACCGAACAACGCTCTGTGCAGCATTATGGGTCTGTGTTTGTTTCCGTCGGCTCCCATATATGTCAGATCAAATCGCTCGGGCATCTGGAAATCCAGCTGTATTGTTCCGCACTGCCATGTACGTCCTATGGAATCCTGTATATGGAAGTCAATCTTAGGTCCGTAGAACGCACCGTCTCCGGGATTCAGCTCGTACTTCATGTTCAAGGACTCCAAAGCGTCCTGCAGAGCTTTTTCCGCTATATCCCACTGCTCTTTGGTTCCCATGGAGTTTTCCGGTTTTGTGGATAATTCCACTTTGTATTCAAAATTGAAAAGAGCGTAAATCTTTTTCATGAGATTGATAACCCCTATAATCTCATCGGTAATCTGCTCTTCGGTCATAAATATATGCGCATCATCCTGTGTAAAACATCTGACTCTCATAAGACCGTGTAAAGCACCGGACAGCTCATGACGGTGCACAAGTCCCAATTCCGCCGTTCTTAAAGGCAAATCCCTGTAGGAATACATGCGGCGCTTAAAAGCCAGCATTCCGCCCGGGCAGTTCATGGGTTTTATGGCATAATTGCCTTCATCTATCGTTGTGAAGTACATGTTATCCTTGTAATGATCCCAGTGTCCCGATTTGTGCCACAATTCCTCATTAAGAATAATCGGTGTGATTATTTCACCGTAACCGGCTCTTTTATGCTCTCTCCTCCAGTAATCAATTAACTGATTACGAATTTCCATACCCTTAGGGAAGAAGAAAGGAAAACCGGGGCCTTCATCAAATATATCATACAAATCCAGTTCTCTGCCCAGTTTGCGGTGGTCTCTCTTTTTAGCCTCTTCCATCTTGTATATATATTCGTCCAGCATGGTCTGTGACGGAAAAGATGTAGCATAAAGTCTTTGCAACATTTTATTCTTTTCGTCTCCGCGCCAGTATGCTCCCGCAACCGACATAATCTTAGCAACCTTTACCCTTCCGGTAGAAGGCAGATGGGGTCCGGCACAAAGGTCTACAAAATCGCCTTGTTTATAGAAGGAGATTTCTTCATTCTCATCCAATTCGCTTATCAGCTCGTATTTGTACGGGTTATTTTTAACCAGCTGCAAAGCTTCATCTTTGGGTAATGTAAACCTCTCTACGGGATAATCCGCCTTGATTATTTCTTCCATCTTCTTTTCAATCAAAGCAAAGTCTTCATCGGTAAAAGTATGTTCCGTATCAAAATCGTAGTAAAAGCCGTTGTTAATAGCCGGACCTATTGCAAGCTTTACATCGGGAAACAGCAATGTAACGGCATGAGCCATTATATGACTGGAAGTATGATGATATACATGAGCGCCGTCTTCATCTTCAAACTTCAATAAAAGTAAATCGGCATCACTCTCAATAGAATCGGTCAGTCCTTTAACTTTTCCGTTAACCTTTGCCGCCACTACCGCTTTTGCCAGGCCTCTGGAAATATCCGTTGCAACCGATAAAGCTGTAACAGCATTCTCATATTCTTTTATAGATTCGTCAGGTAATTTTATCTTTATCATATCTTTTCCTCCTGTACGTCAAATAAATTTAAAAATGCCCCGAATATATCATTCAGGGGCAGTGTATCTTTCCGCGGTTCCACCCTGATTAGCCGTAAGGCCATCTCAAGTAATCGTATCGTGATCTGAACGGTTCTGCTCGGGGAGCGGTCTTTCGGTGTTTTGTAAAAGGATTTCAGCCATGTCCTCTATCTCTGTGGGTTTCACCTACTTTTTTCCCGTCATCACAGCATTATTCGCTATTTCAAGATTCTATCACCTAAAAAAGCATTATGCAAGAGATTTTTCTAAACCAGTTTCTCCTATTAGATTGCATAACTAAGTTCCGTTCTACAGGGGCATGCGGAAATTAGTTTTGC
>ENA-UPXM01000386-UPXM01000386.1-activated-sludge-metagenome-genome-assembly--contig:-NODE-386-length-65168-cov-24.876169_pt1 | contig 65168 bp, 105 predicted proteins | sample MGYA00238178_ERZ772708 | MGnify/ENA primary metagenome ERZ772708 (study PRJEB29002, sample SAMN05720212) | activated sludge metagenome | isolation source: anaerobic digester from wastewater...
ATAGTGATGACCGATGTAAAAAACTGCACGAGAAACAGACACGAGTGGGTTAAGATTTGTTTTAACACCCGCAACGGTTGCCAGTACCCAAGGTCATCCAAATGCTGCGTTTGGCAAGATGGTTAAGCCGTAAGACCTTCAATCTTACATGCGTGGGTTCGAGTCCCACACGCAGTACACTGATTATCAATTAATTATGCTCGGTTCATCTAATGGTCAGGATTACGGGTTTTCATCCCGCCCATAGGAGTTCGATTCTCCTACCGAGTACAAATAATATATGAAATACCACACATTAAGTGGCAAAATCGGGGTTAATGACTGGTTTACCATACAAAATGGGGTATATTATCCACAAAAACGACAATTTTGGGGATAATAAGCAACATAACATTAAATAGATTTTACAAAAACATATACATTTGTCAAATGTACTTAACATTATGCTTCCTTAACTCAGTCTGGGAGAGTGTCTGTTTTACATACAGAAAGTCGCAGGTTCAAACCCTGCAGGAAGCACAAATCAAATTGCACTCTTAGTTCAGTTGGTTCAGAACGCTTGCCTTACAAGCAAGAGGCGAAAGTTTACGGGGGTTCGAATCCCTCAGAGTGCACCAATACCTCAAGTGTTGTAATTGGTAGCCAAGCCAGACTAAGAATCTGGTGTTGTAATGACGTGTGGGTTCGAGTCCCACCTTGAGGACAAACGCAAACAAAAGACAGCAAACAAGTTTTATTGGCATTTTTGGCAACTTTTGGACATAAATGGAATTTGTTTGTATTTATGAAAAATTTAAATTATGAAATGTATATATTGTTCTGGTGTAAATCTTCATAAATATGGTGTTAGAAATAAAAAACAAAAATATCATTGTTTGGATTGTCAAAAGTTTTTTACTCGTACAAGTAAAAAATATAATGGGAATACTATTATTGAAGGGAAAAAATTTTGCACCAAATGTGGGAAATTTAAAGAATTATCCAAATTTAATTTGAAATACGGAAAACCACGTTCCAACTGTAAAGAATGTGATAAAAAACATACATCCAGATTTAGCAGATATGATTTAAATAAAAATGATTTTCAAGAAATGATTTTAAATCAAAATAATAAATGTGCTATTTGTGGAAAAAATTTTAAAAACAATAGATATACTTATATTGACCATAATCACATCAATGGTAATGTGAGAGGATTATTGTGTCCTAAATGCAATGCTTTATTGGGTAATTGTAATGATAATATTAAAATATTAGAATTTGCAATACAATATTTAAATAAATATAAAAATGCGGATGTGATGGAATGGTAGACATGACACGCTTAGAACGTGTTGCGAAGTAACAGTAACGTGGGGGTTCGAGTCCCTTCATCCGTACAATTTGGGGTCGTAGCTCAATTGGCAAGAGCACCTGCCTTGCACGCAGGGGGTTGAGGGTTCGAGTCCCTTCGACTCCACAAAATGAAATACAGAAAGTCTGGGTCAAACCCCAGAGAGACGTAAAATGTCGAGAAGTGTGACGGCACGTCTGTATTTCATTCTTTGGGGCAGTAACTCAACGGCTGAGTGCTTGACTTGCAATCAAGTGTATGCGGGTTCGAATCCCGTCTGCTCCACAAAATTGGTTGGAATTATTCCGTCAATTCTGTAATAAGAGCGTCAACAGCTACGGCATTAACTCTTTCCAATTTTAACATGACCCCTTGAATTATGCAAAATAGGCACAGCAGACAGGCTTAAACCCTGATTCTTTGTGGGTTCGAGTCCCACAGGGGTTACAAATTTACGGCACAGTAGTCCAACTGGCAGAGATACCCGCCTCAAAAGCGGTTCAGTGTGGGTTCGAATCCCACCTGTGCTACAAGCACGCACACAATGAATCGAAAATAAATTTTCGAAGTATTTATGATATATGATACCACTATATACACAAACGGAATTTGATTTAGCAAAAGATAATGATAAATTACCTTGTAAATGTGTTGAATGTGGTAAAATTTTTTATAAACTGAAAAGGGTGATAAAAAGAACATTCATTGGCTACGATAGAAACATTGGTGATTATTGTTCAAGAAGATGTGCTCGATTATCAAAAAAATCGAGTGCAGATGTTGTTTGCAGTAATTGTGGAAAATCTTTCAATAAAGTAAAAAGTCAAATTAAAAGAAGCAAAAATCATTTTTGTTCTAAATCATGTTCTGCAATTTATAATAACGTCCATAAAAAACATGGAACACGAAAATCCAAACTTGAAAAATGGTTGGAATATAATCTCACCAAAATATACCCAGACTTAAATTTTCATTTTAATTGCAAAGACACCATTAATTCAGAACTTGATATTTATATTCCATCATTAAAATTAGCTTTTGAATTAAATGGAATATACCATTACGAACCAATATATGGTGAGGATAAACTTCAACAAATTCAAAGCAATGATAATCGTAAATTTCAAGCCTGTTTGGAAAAAGGTATCGAACTATGTATTATTGATACTTCACAACAAAAATATTTTAAAGAACAAACATCACAAAAATATTTAAAAATCGTACAAGAAATAATAAACACACATCGGTAGTTCAGTGGTAGAACGTTGGTCTCCAAAACCAAATGTCGGGTGTTCGAATCGCCCCCGGTGTGCTAAATGTGTCTGTCGTCTAATGGCTAAGATATTGGCTTCCAAACCCAAGGATGAAGGTTCGAGTCCTTCCAGACATGCCAAAACACGGAATAAAACCGTGCCAATTTTCGTAATGAAACGGTGAAAAAATCGCAGGTGCGAGGCACAATCACCGTTGGAGTCCAAATCCGACACAGATACCACTGAGGGCAGAAGTGTACCCAAGAGCAATATCAGTTAGTGGTTCGTCACCGTTTCAGAAAGTTTCAGTATTTTGTAACATTTTCAAATTTATTTCGTATAATCATTAAAAAGAAAGGAGCATGCCTTCAAAATAACATTTAAATATCGCAAGACTTGGTGGTGGAGATTTGTACATTACAATTATTTTCACAAGCAATTGTTCAGAAAATATTATGTGCAAAGAAAAAGAGCACTTACCGAAAAGGAAATCAAGAAGTATAAACGATATCAGAAAATCGATGACTTGATAACTTTAAGAAAAGTAGATTGGTTGCGAGAATTTATATGGCGATTAGAACCATAATTTTGTATTTATTGATAAAAGTGAAAATTATGAAAAAAATATTGTTTCTTTTAACTCTGGTGATTATTGCAATGTTTTTGATGTCACAGACACAAACAACAAGGCAGAAAGAAGTTTATTATCAGGATAAATTTGCTGAAATCATCAAAGGCAGCACAAGCGTTACATTATGGGATAAAACTGAAGTCGATATTCTTACCGACACATTTGCAATCGAAGTTGATTTTTCTGAGAAATGGGCAGAAAGCATAGGTCAGTCATTATATTATGCTGAAATGACAAATCGTAAAGCAGGTGTTTTACTTGTTGTAAATAGTAATCTCGATGAAAGATTTATCAGAAGACTAATGACCGTTGCTATGAGAAAAGACATTACTGTTTGGTTAATGGACTATACCACAGAAAAATGGTGCAAAGTTGATAGATTTGTTGAATATTCTTATTCATACGAATTTAAATAACACTTGTTTGTTTCAGAAAAAAGAATTAAATTTGTCACCCTATGTATATCATTGCAAAGAAAAAGGACTATTATGATGGCGTTGCTGGAAGTACTGGCATTGACAAAACCATTGTTTATGACCGTCAAATAGTTGAACTTGAAAGGGACGAAATACCCACTGAGTTCAGGAAAAGGGGTTATTATACTAAAGAAAACAACCCATTATATCTTTTAAGCAATGCCAGCATAAAAAAAGAATATCAGGAAACATATCCAAAAGGTGCATATTTCATTATTGGATTTTGTGGTAAACTTTATCTGGGGTGGAAATTCTATAGTTTCAAAAAGAATTGTGAGTATAATGATTATGAAAACATTAATACTTTAATAACATACGATTTGGACTATATTAAAGAAATCCTTGAAGAAAAAACTTGGTATGGTGTCACTGCTGACCAAATCGAAAGTGTATTAAATTTTAATGCAACGGATTGGTTCAGAAAATTTAATGCTCCTTGTTTTGTTTACGATTATGATTATGGCAGAACACACCTTGATGAAAAATATTGGAGAAGTGATAATGTTTCAAAATTTATAATCAATCCTCTTTTAAAAGACTACGAATTTTATAAAGTATTTGATTCATTTCAAGCATTTCAGGAAGTTTCGATGTTCATAGGCGGTGTACTTGGCAAGGAAGAAAAAGATATTGTAGAAGTTGCGGATAAATATAAAATTGCGCAACATGGTTTTGATAAATGGAGTTTCAGAAAAATGCCAAAAAATGAAAAATAGTGTTACGGATGAAAATGATAATCCAATTGGATTGATGGAACAAATAAGAAAGCAATCTGAAGAGAACAAAAAAATTGAAATTAATCTCGAAGAAAAATTAAGTGAGCCTTGGAAAAAACCCAATATTGACACAATATATGGTGGAATTGAATTTATTGAAAAATTTAATGAAGAGTTAAATGAAACATAATTGAAGACTTTATTCATGAAGTCAGATACAGTATTTCTTTAATGGATGGTACGCATCCTTGACGTTCTTTGGGGCAGTTTGGTTTTGACAGCATGCTTGAATGGTATGTAAGCAAGTCGTAGTTTGAGCAACACTACGTAAAAACAGGTTCAAAACAATAAATGCAGAGGATATAATGTCCATTCCTACTTCTCTAACGAGAGGTCGCTTATTTGTAGAGAGTGCTGAACTCGCAATGGTAGCGTAAGGAAGCAGCAAACGCAGCAAAAACCTTCCAAATAAACCCATCTCGATGGAACTTGTTATTTTAACAGAGAGATAAGGAAGTAAAATAAAACAGTGGATAAAAAATAAATGTTTTGCTGATTTAGAAAAATCAGATAAACTTGTAGAAAACGTATTGGGCACATGACTGCACACGGGTTCGAATCCCGTCTGCTCCACTAAAACATTTAAAACATTGAAATTATGAGTGACCATAGTAAACAAATAGAATTACTGGAAAAACTTCTCAATTCTGAGGAAGGTAAAGCCTCTATGAAAAAATTTTTCAACGATTTGGCAGATAAGAAAAAAATTGCTGAAGGTCGTTATAGGAAATTTGAAAAATGGCTTGAAACTCACGATTTAGATGAAATAATGCAACGTCTTGAAAAAGAACATTGTGTTGAATGGCGTAATAAGTGTTATAATAATGGTTATGAACCATATCCAAATAACAAACTTGCTTTTTTAATTGATTATGTCGTTCATAATTATTATTCAATTAGCGTACCGCAAATTGAAAGCGAACATTTCGCAAATCAATCTTGGTTTTTCAAAGGATACTATATTAATATGACTTGGGGTCAGGGAGTGTTCACGCAAATATTTGACAGCAAATTCAATCAAATTATTGCGCTATGAAAATATATCACAACAAATTGGTGAGAGATAAAATACTGAAGACACTAAAAAAATCTGGTGTTGGTCATAAATATCATATTGCAAAAGACGATACTGAATTTCTTGAAAAACTTAATGAAAAACTTCGGGAAGAAATACAAGAATTTAATGAAAAACCAAGCATTGAGGAATTTGCGGATATACTACAAGTACTTGAAACCATTGCAAGATTTCATAGTTTTGATTTGAATGAAATTAAAGAAGCAAAAGCCAATAAATTCTATAATAAAGGTGGCTTTAATAATAGAATTGTTTTGGAAGAAACGAATTAACTGAAACTTTTTGCGGTAAAAATAAACGGGGGTGTGATGAAATTGGTAGCACATACGGGACTTAAAATCCCGTGGGCAGTAATGCCCGTGTCGGTTCGAGTCCGACCACCCCTACCAAAACATTTGGTAGCATTGCTACAAATAAACAAAGGCGGGTGTGGTGTCCCAACATCGGCAATTTAGATGCAATTGTCGGTAGCATGAGTTCGAGTCTCACCACCAAATGTTTTTAAATTAAAATGATATGTTGTCATACGGAAAAAATAAGAAAATGCGTGAAAACTATCCTGACAATCATCCCAAGAAAGGATATGTAAACTGGTGGGAAGTTGAACTTGGAGATATTGATAAAGGTCGTGAACGTCAAGAAGCAAAACGTAACATAAAAAAAGAATTGGAAGATGGAATTATTGACAGGAATGATTGAAATGTTCAGAATGTTATTTGTCAGTGACCATGACGATGCATATACTGAGTATCTTTCGGAACAACCGGGTATTTATGTTCACATAAGTGATGTTTATGATAATGTTTAGAGAAATGCGTAAAGAAGTTAAGTTTTTATCAAAAGAAATTAAATTTGCAATTCGCAAAGAAATTCGCAAAGAATGCCGTCAGGAAGCAATACGAATACTTGAACTTGCAGAGGAAAAAGACCGTGAGGATTTTCTTAAATATCATAAAGAAGACCAAGGAAACATTTGCTGTATGGTGTTGGATTTTGCAAAGAAAAAATTAGTTGAAAAGGGTGTTATGGAACAAAAACCAAACGATTGTTTTGAAGACCCGACAATACATTTGGAAAAATGAAAATCAAAAAGAATTTCAATCCCAATGATTGTGGTTGTGGTAAATCTTTAAAAACTAAGGATTCTCGAAGAAAAAATACCACACCAAAACGAATAATAAAGAAAAAAAGTAACCTCAAGTGATGGATAATAAATCATATTCATATTTGTTGGGGCAGTATTTAGGTGACGGCTGTGTTTCTGAAACAAAAAGAACGTATAGATTACGTATTTTTAATGACGTTAAATATAATCATTTAAATGACTATATATTTCAAACAATACAAAAAATATTTCCAAACAATAAGGTGAATACATGTTTTTATCAAAATCATGTTATTACTTATGTTTATTCAAATGAAATTCCCAAATTATTTCCACAACACAATCTGGGATTAAAAAAAAATAGAAAAATTCAATTATATGACTGGCAAATAAAAATATTGGACTATAAATATTTATTTGCAGGATTGTTGCATTCAGATGGTTGTATTTATTTTGACAGAGGATATAAAATGTGTGTATTTACTAACACTTCATTAGACATATTGGACATTTTTAAAGATTGTTGCGATAAATTAAATATTGAATACACCATCAATAAAAATAGGATACAAATAAGAAAAAGAAAATCTAATGATTGGATTGAAGAAAATGTTGGTGATAAAAATATAATTAAAATATAATGCCCAGATGACGGAATTGGCATACGTATTAGATTCAAAACCTAAGTTTTGTGGGTTCGACTCCCACTCTGGGCACTAAAAAAAATGTATTGGTTATGGCAAAAATACTCAAAGTTCCAATGAAAGGACAATGGTATGATTTTGATTGCGGTGTTGCTATAACATATTCAATATTAAGATATCTCAAAATAAAGGTTAGTTATGAAGATGTTTTAAAAACATCAAAAGTGTGCCCGGTAAATGGCATAAAGCCAAACAAGCTTATCAATTTGTTTAAAAAATTTGGATTGAATGCTGTTTGCGAAAACGATAAAAACATTAGATTCTTAATCAAACAAATAAATGCCAATAATCCAGTAATTGTATTAATTCAATGTAGAAAAGAATATAAAAAGTCTTGGGCGAGTACGTGGGCACACGGACACTACGTTGTGGTAATTGGTTACGATAAAAACAGAGTATTTATATTTGACCCGTCAATGGGTGGTAGCATAAAAACATTTACACATAAACAATTTTATGGTCGTTGGCATGATTATTCAAAAAATAATACTTATATTCGAACCGTAATTTATATTGATGATGAAAATGAGAAATGAAAGGGCATCAGTCTTTTAAGTTAATTACTTAAAAGATGAAAGCAAAAAAAATCTCAGACGAAACCACTAATCGTGGTGAATTCAATCGTGCATACAAGTTTTATCTTGAGCACAGTGGCAAAATTAGCTGTAGTTATTGTCGTTACAATCGTGGCGAAAATTCAAATCAAAAATGGTATGGTGGTTATCTTTATGATGACATGGAAATTTGTCGTGGTAAAAGAAAGGGAACAAATACCAGATTTCCAAACTGGAAACTTGTTTCAAAAAATAAAAAACAGTGGATGGAAAAGCCAATCAAAATGAAAAAAAGATATTTTGGTGGGTATACCAGAATTTATATCGACATTGTTTGGTAATGTCGATTATTTGGCGGGATAGCTCAGTTGGTAGAGCGATGGAGTCATAACCCATAGGTCGTGAGTTCGAATCTCACTCCCGCTACAAATAAAAAAACCCATCGAATTCGATGGGTTTATGTTTCCAGTGTGTTTACTTTTTCTTTTTTTCTTTTTGCTGTTTGATGTATGCTTTGATAACTTTATCCAATCCGAAGAATTTCCAGAAAATCCAATATCCCAAAAGGATAAATCCCCAAAGTCCAACCAGTGTTGCAGCACCCGATTTTCCAGCATCGTCTAATTTACCATATGCAAATAATACAACAAATACGTTTACTATTTGAATCCACGCAACTTTTAACCAAGGCAGTGCGGTTTCTTTTGCCCATTTTTTAATTTTTTCCCAAAGATTTTTCATTTTATTATTTTTACCATAATGTTATTTTTATTTATAATCAGGACTTATTTTGTATGATTTTGCTGTAACATACCCGCTTGATGCACTCTTGCCTGTTGGAACAATTGCACCCATATCAATGAGTGATTTTGCAACTGGTTCATTTTCGCTCCAATCTTTCAAGAAAAATTCGTCTTCAGCAAGTTGCGCTGATTCCGGCATATTAACCGAAATCATTGCAAATGGTTCGCCATTGGTAGTGATTAGTTCAACGGCAAGTGCATTGTTGTCCCTATACCTGTCAAATTCGAAATATACTTCATCATCTTCACCCCAAAGATTAAGTGTGAATGTTTTCTGCGGACTTTCATTCAATTTTCTTTTCTTAAATGTTTTATCAAGTCTGCCCATGACTTCATAAAGTCTTTTTCTATCTGTATTTTTCATATTATTAAATTATTTCAACTAATTCCCACTCACTTGAATTTTTGGGTGATTGAATTTCTTCCGAAACCACTACGGATGAACCTCTTTTTATTCTTAACTCTTTGATGATATCATCATTCAACAATTGTTCAAGAACCGCATCTGATAGTGGCGATGAGGTAAATCCTCTTGCAAATGTCCTTGAAATCCTATAACGTTGTAATTCAGGATTTTTTGATTTAACAACTGTAATTTCCAAATCACTCAATCTTCCTTGATTTACAAATTTTTCCATTAAGTTGAATAGATGGTCAGATTCTTTATTATAAACTTCCGGTGTCGTTACAGTAACACTATATTGTTTATTCATGTGAATAATTATTGCAATCAAATCTTTTTGTCTGACATTATCAGACACGTTGATTTCACCTTCATGTGTTGCAGTTATTTTAAATCCATATCCCATACCATTTATTCTTCTTGCTTCACGTTCAAACGAAAATCCATGATTTCCGTTTTCCTTAAAAATAAGAAATTGCTTCACGTGAATCATTTCGTGTGCAAATGTATTTAAAAATTCTCTATATGGCAACTTATAAAAGGTGGAAATTGCTAAATTTTTTACAATTATTTCACGTGTGTATCTATTAATCAATGCCTGTACCTTACCAAGCGGTCTCATTTTCATTAACACCAATGGAACTTTTGGTAATTGATTATCAAAAAGCAATAGATTTAATCTATCGTATTCCTCTTGCAGATTAATCTTGTTCAAATCAACGATTTCATCATCAGCATACTTGCCATATTCAGTAATAAAACCACCGATTTCTTCTTTTATGATTACATTCAATTTCATCTATTAACCAAATATTACATCACATTTCATTGTACTGAAATCTATTTCAACTTCTGTTGGATATACTCCATCACCAAAAACTCTATCTGTAATTGAAGTATTAAATTCCCACTGATACTTTGCAACATCAAGTTGTGCTTCTTGGTCAGGTACGTTTTCATCTGACGATACGATTTCATAATATATTGTGCCTACAATGCCATCAATCATAATCATCATGCTTTTAATTCCATAATCCCTAATTTCTGGTATAATGTGCCATTTTACATCAACTTTCTGACGATAAGCATCAACATATTCTGCTTGTGGATAAAATTTTTCTTTTAAGCCGTCAATATGAACCTCAACATTTTTCGAATAAAACGACCAATCATTATCAGTCATTTCATTCATTTTGGGTTTATACGATTTATCAATAGCTTGCATAACTTCAACAAGCCTTTGTTTTTTATTGCCTTTCATGTCGTGGAATAACAATTTTTCATAAATACTTGACAACGATTAAAATTCTATATAAATTCGCAGCATGTTACAAGAATATACTTCAGCAAAATCGTGCATTAAACAAGTTCCGGCTGGTTTTAAAATTGTTCATAAATATTTTGGCTGGCAAGAAAATACCGTTAATCTTGATATTGGCGGTGGAAAATATAATTTGATGACCAATAGATTAAAAGAATTGGGTGTAACAAATTTGGTGTTTGACCCATACAATAGAAGCATCACCCACAATATCAAAGTTGTGAATAAGATATTCAATAATGATGTGGATACGGTTACAATCTTTAATGTTTTAAATGTAATAAAAGAACGTGAAATTCAATTAAACGTATTAAAGCTTGGATTTAACGCACTTAAAAAGGGTGGAATGGTATTTGTCAGGTCAACATATATGAACTCAAATAAAGCCTCTGGTGTGACAAAATCGGGCACATTTCAACATTACCTCACCCAAGGACAATATCTCGAAATAGTAAAAGAAGTTTTTCCAAACGCCCAATTAAAATACGGCATAATTTACGCAACAAAATGATTAGAGATTACAATAAAGACCATTGCTGGCAATATGATATCAGATTAAATAACCTTGAAGAAGATTTAATATTGGCTGGTTTAACTGCAGATGATGTAAATAATCTTAATATCGCTGATTTTGTTTTACAGCACGAAGAGAAGGAAATCTGCTATGAGGAAGTAAAGTCTTTCATTGAAAGACACGAATGGCTTGGAAGAATGAGTTTATATCCAACAAATATTTTTACCGCAAGATATAATGGCATTTTAGCTGGTGTGGTTATAATGGATATGCCAAGTGTATTTTCAAAAATGCTTGGTGATGAAACAAGAAAAATTGAAAGACTAATAAGCAGGGGGGGCATGTATCAGTTGGTCGCCAAAAAATTTGGGAAGTTCTTTAATTATGTTCGCCATAAAATGGATGGTAAAAAACACCAGATTTCGTTTGTTTGTGGCGTATTCGGATATTGAGGCAAAAGAATTGGGAACAATATATCAAGCATGCAACTTTTATTATATCGGTAAGAAATCTGGTGCAAAGAAACAATATAAAATAGAATCAGGCAGGTGGGTTTCCGATAGATATTTCAGAGCAAGGTCTGTATATAAAAGACTGGCGAAAGAAGATGGAATTGTTTGGCAGGATGAATGGCAAATTGGTGATAGTGTTAAATTTGATAAAATGCCGGAAGATGTTGCCAAAAGAATAAAAATGTTATCGAAAAACTATCTCAATTCTTGTGAGAGTAGGGAAATAATGCCAAAGCATAAATATGTTTATGTCTTAGGCGAAAACAAGGCAGAAACGAAGTATTTAAGAAAAATGTTTATAAGTAGAAATAAAATTTACCCTTATCCGAAAGAAAGAGGTAATTAATTGTAACATTTTTAAATATTCTTCGTATAATTGCATTATGAAGTTAAATTACAAAATATTAGAAAAGGTCGATTGGAAAGTCTTGCAGACTTACATTGATAACAGTCTTATTGTCGCAAATAAGCATCCAGAATATGACATTTGGATATTGAACTATTCACCAAAAGTTCAATCTAAGAAATTCTGGGATGAATATACTTTATCTGCACGTGGACTCGTTATTGATGCAGAGGGTAATATTGTTGCACGTCCATATCAGAAGTTCATGAACCTTGAAGAACATGACCCAGCAGACATTGATATGTCTCAGGAATATGAGGTTTTTGAAAAGGTAGATGGGTCATTAATCATCCTTTTCTATTACGAACCACGTATGCAATGGATTTTTGCTTCAAGAGGCTCATTCATTTCAGAACAGGCATTGGAAGCACAGAAAATGTTCAACCACACTGTTCAGGAAAAAATGAGTTCAAAATATACTTATTTGTTTGAAGTCTTATATCCAGAAAACCGTATTGTGGTTGATTATGGTAGCAGAAGGGAACTTGTGTTACTTGGAAAAATGAACACCACTACGGGTGAAGAATGCCCATACGAATATCTTGTTGACAAATATTCAAAGCATTTTACTGTCGTGAAAAGAATTGACGTAAGACTCGATAATTTATCCGAATTAAAAAGGCTTGAAGAAGACAACAAGGAAGGGTTCGTGGTGAGATTCAAGAACGGTTTCAGGGTTAAAGTCAAATTTAACGAATACGTTAGATTGCATGGTATTCTAACAAATGTTTCAAACATAACTGTTTGGGAACATTTGGTGAATAACTATAATTTTGACCAGTTGCTTGACAGAGTACCAGACGAATTTTATGGTTGGTTACAAAGGGTCGTAGCGTCATTGCAAGGAAAATACGATGAAATTGAAAAAGAATCGTTGAAAGAATTCGTGAGAATTTACCACACCAATGGTATTATTGAACGTAAGGATTTTGCAATGGAAGCTTTGAAATCGGACTACCGTTCGATTCTTTTCAAAATGTACGACAAAAAACCATATGAATCGATAATCTGGAATATGGTGCGTCCTGTATATAGTAAGCCATTCAAGGATGGTTTCGAATATAGCATATAAAAAAAAGCTACCAAACGGTAGCTTTTTTTATTTATCGTATTCTTTCTTTATTGTCACCCATGTAGGTGTATTTAAATGCCGGATTCTTTAATAATGCACTTCCTGCAGCAATTGCAGCAATTCTTTCTTCCAACATTGGAATTATAGGGGGTGGCGTACCAGAAGGTATTGAAATATATTGTGCAATTTCTTCGTAAGGCACAACTTCCCAATCCAACGTATATACAGTATGAAATGTTGCATCTTCCTGTGGAACAATTGGGAAATATCTACCGTTAGGTCCTTCCACCATTATTTTCACACCCTCAATTGGCTTGTATTCAGTTGTACCGCCAACAAATTGGAAATTAGGGTCTTTACGCAACATTGATTCTTTGTATGTTTCTGCCCATCTGAACTTATAAGGCTTGTGTTTAAAAATCCTACCAAAATATGGATTTGGATTTGTTCTTGAACCCAATGTCTTTGGTGCTCGTGCGGGATATGTATAATATACGTATCCAAAAGAATATTTTTGTGGGTCTCTACCCATAAATTCGAGAAAATCCTCTACGGTTGTAATTTCACGACCTTCACTAAGTTCGTATATAAAATTTCCCATAAATCTTTAATTTTTCTATAAATACTTTCGACTCACTGAAAACAATTTTGTATTTATATTAAAAGCAACACTATGAAACTATTTAATTTTTTAAAAAGAAAAAACAAAATCGAACCACAGGTTAGTGGAAATAAATTAGGACTTGGTTGGAAACGTGATTTACCTGACCCAAGAGACTTTAAATTTAAAGTAACTGCACCAATTCCATTACCAAGTTTGGTTGATTTAAGACCAAAATGCCCACCAATTTATAACCAATATGAACTTGGTTCATGTACGGCAAATGCAATGGGTGCTGCATTTCAATTTGAACAAATGAAGCAAGGAAAGAAAAATTTCATGCCTTCAAGACTTTTTATTTATTATAATACCAGAGCAATTGAGGGTACAATTAATTCCGATGCAGGTGCAACCATGAGAAATACAATGAAAAGTTTGGTTGATAAAGGCACTTGCCCTGAAACAAAATGGGATTATAATACCAGCAAATTTGCAGAAAAACCAAATTTCTGTTGCTATCAGATAGCAAAGGATAATCAAGTTCTTCAATATTTGAGAGTAACGCATGATTTAACAGAAATAAAACAATGCCTTGCTTTAGGATACACAGTTGCATTCGGTATGATGCTATTTAATTCATTCATGTCAAACGATACTGCTGCAAACGGAAATGTGGTTATGCCACTGCCAAATGAATCATCAATTGGCGGTCATGCAGTACTTGCTGTTGGATATGATGAAGAAAAGAAAGTGCTGATAATGAGGAATAGTTGGGGCGTGGAGTGGGGAGATAAGGGTTATTTTTATCTACCATATGAATATATAACAACACCCAACTTAGCTGCTGACTTTTGGACAATTAGACTGGTTGAGTAAAAAAATATTGAAAATTTTGTAACATTTATTTGTTTTTATCGTATTTATCCTTACATTTGTAACCTCAAACTTTGTAAAGACATTTTTATGATGACTATTTTTGGAACATATTATTACGGTAAAAAATCTTATAAGAAACAACTTATAGGAATCGGGAATACTATGTCCAAAAATTAAATGGTTTTGATTTTAATCTGACATGAACAACCCGATTCCAAAAGAGTCGGGTTTTTTATTTTGTATATTCGGCAGAATGGTAAGTGGGTGAAATCACAGGTCTGTAAAACCTTCGCCATTGGCTATGGGGGTTCGAATCCCTCTCTGCCGACTGAAAGAGTTTAGGCATTTTCTGTATCGCTGACTGAAATATCCAAATTGACTTCGTATCCGTAGTGGCTTTCGGACTTGACTCTTAATCAAGGATACGTGGGTTCGAATCCCACCGAGGTCACAAATGGGAGTGCGCTATCGTTGGAGAGATAGGCTTGTCTGTAAAACAAGTGCCATTGGCTGAGTTGGTTCGAATCCTATCACTCCCACAAATTTGCGCTTGTAACTCAGTTGGTAGAGTAACGGACCTTTAATCCGTGAGTCGTGGGTTCGACCCCCACCGGGCGCACAAATATTCTCCTATAGCAAACAGGATGTATTGCCCCGCTCTTTTAAAGCGGTGGGTCTGGTTCGATTCCAGATAGGAGAACAGACAAGCATTGTGTTCATACTAACATTTAATTAATGAATATAATGCTTTTTCGTTTTGCAATGTATTTATCATAAAAGTATTTTTTATGTATCATTGCAATAAATGTGATAAAAACTTCGAAAATCGGTATTCTTATATAGCACATTGCCGAATTCATTCCAATTATGTAAGACCCAAAAATCCAAATTCAAGACGAAATAAACCACCCAAAACAATATGTATATATTGTGGTAAAACTTTTCAGAATGGACGTAGTTTAGGTGGACACATGACCCATTGCGAATTAAATCCAAATCATAATCTTATTTTACAAAACATGTCCAAAGCAAGTCCAAAACGAAAATGGTCAGAAGAAGATAAAAAGAAAATTAGTAGAAGAATGATTGAATTTTTAATGAAAAATCCAGACAAAGTACCATATAAATTAAATCATTCAAGTAAAATGAGTTATCCTGAAAGAGTATTTGAAAATGCATTAAAATCAGCAAATATTTCAGGTTGGACATACAATTACCAAAATGGAATTTATTCATATGACTTTGCGTTTCCAGTTTTGAAAATAGATGTGGAAATTGATGGAAATACACATATCCAAGAAAAGGTGAGAAATATTGATAAACGCAGGGATAAATTTAGTACCAATAATGGTTGGATTGTAATTCGTTTTACCGCAAATGAAATTAAAGAAGATGTTTTGAAATGTATAAATACATTAAAAACATTTCTTTAAGTATTTATATTCCCCATTGTTTTTATTTAGTCTAAATAAAAATAACTTGCATTTTTAAATAAAAGATGTTATATTTGGGGAAAATAACTTTTAAGTTTAAGTATTATGAAGCATGACTAAAAAGAAAAAAGTAACGACAACCGTTACGACTACCGTTACTGAAGAAATAATTTCTTCGAACGAAAAAACTCAAATTATCTGTATTCTTGACCGTTCTGGCTCTATGTCAGAGAACGGTGTAATTTATGAAGCAATCAATGGCTTCAACGAGTTCCTTAAAAAACAAAGGGAGCTAAAAGACAAAGCAACACTCACTGTTGCACTATTCGATGACCAATATCAGTTACTTTATGATGATGTTGACGTAAAAGATGTTCCAGACATCACATACGACACTTGGACACCAAGAGGGATGACAGCATTGCTTGATGCAATTGGTAAAACAATCAACGCTGTAAAGGCAAACCGTATTAAATTAGGCTCAGAAAAACCCGATAAAGTATTGGTTTGCATTGTTACTGACGGCAAAGAAAATGCAAGTCAGGAATATGTTGCAAGACAAGGCAATAAAGGCGATGTGATAAAAAAACTTATTAAAGAATGTGAAAATGAAGGCTGGAATTTCATTTATCTTGCTGCAAATCAGGACGCATTTGATGTTGGCAGCACATTTGGTGTAAGTTATGGAAATACCTACAATTTTGCTGCAACTGCTGCTGGCGCATCTGCAATGAGCATGACGTTAAATAACGCTACTGTATCATACAGAAGCATGAGCACACAAGACGCTGGCTATCAGAAAAAAGCAAAAAATCTTATTGCTGATTTAGGCGAACAGGATGAAAAAGATGACTCACAAGATAGTGATAATAATACTGTAACTGGTACGGCTACAGGTAATGTTACTTTTGATGTAAATAATATGTCACACACATAATTATTTTTCTGTTTTTTTTCGTATCTATTTCCGTTTTAAAGGGTGTTTTCCGACACCCTTTTTTTGTTAAAAGTTTCAGCCATAGTGGATTAAAAAAACGTGAAAAATTTTTTTAAAAATAATTGTGAAATGTCAAGAATCCCTTGTATTTATGGTTGCCCTTGCATATATTTGCAAACATAAAATTTCATAAAAAATTATAAAAAATTATGACAGAAAAATCGCAAAAAATTTATTCAAAACAGGAAATAGAAAAATCAACATTACAGTATTTTAAGGGTGACGAACTGGCAACAAAAGTCTGGCTTACAAAATACTGCTTAAAGGACGAAAAAAACTATTACGAATTAAACCCGGATGAGATGCACAGAAGACTTGCCAAAGAACTCGCAAGAATCGAAGCAAAATATCCAAACCCTCTCACAGAAGAACAAATTTATGAAACATTAAAAAATTTCAATAGAATTGTACCACAAGGGTCTCCAATGTCAGGTATTGGCAATGATTTCCAAGTGGTATCTTTATCCAATTGTTTCGTTATTGGTAATAAGGGTGAATCAGATTCCTATGGTGGAATATTAAAAATAGACCAAGAACAAATACAATTAATGAAACGCAGAGGCGGTGTCGGACACGATTTGTCCCACATTCGTCCAAAAGGAAGTCCGGTGAAAAATAGTGCAATTACCAGTACGGGTGTTGTACCTTTCATGGAAAGATATTCAAATAGCACAAGAGAAGTCGCACAAGACGGTAGACGTGGTGCACTTATGCTTAGTATTTCAATAAAACATCCAGATTCTGAAGCATTTATTGATGCAAAAATGACACCGGGAAAAATAACGGGCGCAAACGTATCGGTGAAAATTGATAATGATTTCATGGAGTGTGCAATGCAAGGGACTACATACACTCAAATGTTTCCTACAAAGGGACATCCAAAAATGATTAAAGATATTGATGCGCAGAAACTTTGGAAAAAAATTATTCACAATGCTTGGAAATCTGCCGAACCGGGAATACTTTTCTGGGATAAGATTATGGAAGAAAGCGTTCCAGATTGTTATGCTGATGAAGGATTCACAACCGTAAGCACAAATCCTTGTGGCGAAATTCCACTATGTCCATACGATAGTTGCCGATTGTTAGCAATTAATTTGTTTGGATATATTAAAAATCCTTTCACTAAGGAAGCAGAATTTGATTGGGATTTGTTTGAAAGAGATGTCATTATTGCTATGAGATATATGGATGACATCATTGACTTGGAAGTTGAAAAAATTGATGCAATTCTTGAAAAAATCAAGTCTGACCCCGAAGATGAATTTCTTAAATTAACTGAAATCAACCTTTGGAATAATATCAAGGAAATGACGCTTAAAGGCAGAAGAACCGGACTTGGTGTAACTGCTGAAGGTGACATGCTTGCAGCTTTGAATTTACGTTATGGAACTGATGAAGCAACAGATTTTAGTGAAAAAGTACATAGAACATTAAAATTAAAAGCATATCGTTCAAGTGTTATTATGGCAGAAGAACGTGGCGCATTCTCCGTTTGGAATGGCGAACGTGAAACAAAAAATCCTTTCATTCTTAGAATAGCTGCTGAAGACCCAGAATTGTTTGAAGATATGATGAAATATGGACGTAGAAATATTTCATTACTCACAATTGCACCAACTGGTACTGTTTCAATCATGACACAAACAACTTCGGGTATTGAACCAGCATTTGAAGTGTTTTACAAACGTAGACGTAAAATCAATCCACAGGAAAAAGATGTTCGCATTGATTTTGTTGATGAAGAAGGAATTGCGTGGACTGAATATCCAGTCTTTCACCATAAATTCGAAACATGGCTTGAATTGAATGGATATGACGTTAATGTTGTAAGAACAATGGATAATGCGCAACTCGATGAAGTTGTGAAAAAATCGCCATATTATAAAGCAACGGCAAATGATGTCGATTGGTTAAAAAAGGTCGAAATGCAGGGTCGTTTACAAAGACACGTAGACCACTCAATTTCGGTGACAGTCAATCTTCCTGCAGACATTACTGAAGAAATGGTGGCAAAAGTTTATGAAACTGCATGGAAATCTGGCTGTAAAGGTTGTACCGTCTATCGTGATGGTTCACGCAGTGGTGTGTTAATCACTGAAGAAAAGAAAACAAAAGAAAGTGAATTTCATGATACACACGCACCAAAACGTCCTAAGAGATTAAAAGGTGAAATTCATCGTTTTCAAAACAGTCTTGAAAAATGGATTGCAGTTGTCGGTATTAAAGATGGTAGACCTTATGAGATTTTCACGGGTAAAAATGAAAACGGCTTGAGTTATCTTCCAAATAATTTAAAAGAATGTGAAATTGTTAAGCAAATCTTTGAAGTTGAAGAACCGGACGAAAATGGTAAACTGGTTAAAGTCAGAAAGAAAAGATATGACATTGAATATATTGACGCTAATGGCGAAAGACAAGTACATACTGGCTTAAATCATGCATTTAATCCTGAATTCTGGAACTACGCAAAATTCATATCTGCAGTTCTCAGGCATGGAATGCCACTTCTTTATACATGGGAATTAATCGATTCATTGAACTTTAAAGAAGACTATATCAACACTTGGAAAAATGGTGTTGCTCGTGTGATAAAGAAATACATTAAAGATGGTATTGAAGTAAATAAAAAATGCCCGAATTGTGGTAGTGACCATTTGGAATTTAAAGAAGGTTGCCTCACATGTATGGCATGTGGAAACAGTAAATGCGGTTAATATGATAATATTGGAAAACAAAATTATTGGTGAAAAGTACGTTGCAGGATATTACCTGACAATGGAAGATTTAAAAAGGCTTGTAAGAGATTTTCAAGCTGATTGTCATGATGGATTCGTAAGTAATGATGAAGCGTATCTTGAACAGTGGCTTAAAAAGCACGAACGAATCGAAAAAAAATAAGCAAAAACCCCGGAAAGCCAGTATTTTCGGGGTTTTTTATTGTTTGTTGTAGTATTTATTATAAAAAATTATAAATCATGGAAACTGTGTTAACAATATTGTTACTTTACATATTGGGAGTGACAATTTATACTATCTTGGTAAGAAAAAGTCCAACAAATAAACATGTGCCGAACTTTAATTATAAGTCAACAATAATTGATGGAATGAAAGGGATGGCTATTGGTTTTGCAGTTGTCGGTGCATTATATTTTATCTTAGGACAAATTTTAACTTGGGTTCATATACATTGAATATTAACGAGTTAGATTTTTTCTGTAAAAAAAATGAAAAAAATATTGAAAATAATTTGGTATTTATGAAACATTTTATACCTTTGCATCGTATTTAGGTAAAAATGAGTTTATGAAAAAACCTTTTTATTATTAAAAACGAAAAAAATAAAACGATGAAACGAATAGCGTACATATTAGTATCGAGTCTAACGACAACCAGTCGTATTGGAGAAGGTACATTTTGCTCAGATTTCGGCAGAAATAATATTGCGGATACGGGTTCAGGTTTTATTGACTTAAAAAGATAAGTAGGTGGTAAAATAAAACTGAAATAAAATCAGAACCCGGAATCCAAAAAAGTTCCGGGTTTTTTGTTTTTAATGCGTTCTTTACATATTGCCAAGTTAGTTTAACGGATAGAATCTCTGTGTGGTATTCAGGGGATACAAGTTCGATTCTTGTACTTGGCTCAAAAATATAAGTCTTACAGCTTATAAACACCGAATATAAGGTTAACATCTTATATTCACTGTAAGATGTTCTTTGACATGCTGGATTACCTGTCGGGATGCCTGAGTGGTTGAAAGGGGCGGTCTGCAAAACCGTTTGCTTAATTGCACACGTGGGTTCGAATCCCATTCCCGACTCTACGGTTCAACAAACTAATGGCGTTGAATTTTATACGCATGCATGCCAATACGTATGAAAGGAAGGGTGAAACCCCCTTCACTGCACTTGTTCGGGTTGCTTTAGTTGGTCGAAAAGTCCTGCCTGTTAAGCAGACGGAGAAATCCCACCGCAGGTTCGAATCCTGCCCCGAACGCAAATCTTTTTCATACTTTCGACTATTTATTATAAATAATGAGATAATTAATTAATCGAAAGTATGAAAACAAAAGATAGTGTAATTAAACTAAGACTTTCTGGAAAAAGTTATGGCGAAATAAGTAAAATGCTGAACATTTCTAAACCCACAGTATCCTACCATTGTATAAATGCCGGATTGAATGAACCAATTGATGGTCGTAAAATATTGAATGAGGCTGAGAAAATTGAACTTAATGAATATTATAAATCACATACTATTTTCGAAACAGCAGAAAAATTTAAGATATCAAGAACAACTGTTCTTGCAAACACTGAAAATAAGAGACTGGTATTGTGTGAAATTGAAAAAAGAAAAAGAAATTATGAAAAGGTAAAAAATAGGCGACAACGGCTTAAAGAGATGGGTGTTGAATATTTAGGTGGAAAATGTATGAAATGTGGGTATGATAAATGTATTGCTGCGTTAGAATTTCACCATAGAAACCCAGAAGAAAAAGAATTTGGAATATCACGTTATCAAAATTTGAGTTGGTCAAGAATTATTGTTGAATTAGATAAATGTGATTTACTGTGTTCTAATTGTCATAAAGAATTACATTATGAGGAACATTGGGATGTATCACCTCTGCCTGATAAGCAGTCGAAAGTGTAGTTTGGTTGCACGTGGGTTCAAATCCCACCTTCCCAACAAACCTTGACGAAGGTTTAACGTTGCAACGTTGAAATGGCTACCTGTGGTTAGCATAGCTGGCAATGCTGCCCCCTGAAATGGGTGAAGGTGAGTTCAAGTCTCACACGCAGGAGTCATTTATTTGGAGAAGTGTCCGAGTGGTTTATGGTGGCAGTCTTGAAAACTGCTGGATGTAACAGTCCCGTGGGTTCGAATCCTACCTTCTCCGCAAAGTCGTGTGCATTGGACTATCATCACACGATTTTCACATCAAAAAGGAGTCATGACCCGGTTTGATGTCAGGGTTCTGGGTTGCATAAGAAGCTGCCCTGATGTTCAGTGGCGAAATCATGTACTCGCATTTGGCAGTGCGAATAGTACACGATAAGTAGTTGAGAGACATCCAAGTTAGTTGAAATACTTTCGGGGGACGTGAGTATGAGGCTCACACCAGAACCAAAATGGAGCGGTAACTCAATGGTAGAGTGTCTGCCTGAAGAGCAGATGGTTGCAGGTTCAAGTCCTGCCCGTTCCACCGAAACGGTTCGCACTACACGATATGGAGAGTAGGAAGTGCAAATGGGGAGATAGGGTTAATTGGTAGACTCGTCAGTGTGAAAACTGAACTACGAAAGTAGGTAGTCCTCTTACAAAAGTCAGACAGAATGAGGGTTGTTGTTAACGTGCGCACAATTCTAACAACGCTTCCACTGAATGTGAGTAATGACGAGAGGTTGGTGGTTCAAATCCATCTCTCCCCACCGCAACGGTTCGCACTACACGGTGATTAACGAGGAAGTGCAAAATTGTTGGGTAGTTTACAATGGGCAAAACGTCTGCCATGCGCAGGTGGACAAGAGGGTTCAAATCCTTCTCCAACAGCAATTAAGAACTGGTCGCACGGGTGTTTGTCCTAACCAGAAAAACATTGTTCACCGAATAGGTGAGTATCCGAAAGTGGGCGATTCGGAGTGTGAAAATTTTTTATAGGTCGGGTCACAGAGGGCGTGGCTTGGGTAACTGTCTCACAAGGCATCCTGTAAATACGGTGCGGTAGCTCAGTTGGTAGAGCAATGGACTGAAAATCCATGTGTCGGCAGTTCGATTCTGCCCCGTACCACCCCCATCCATGCGGTTCGCACTACACGAAGTAGGAAGTGCAAATGCAGGAATAACTCAATTGGCAGAGCGTCAGCCTTCCAAGCTGAAAGTTGCGGGTTCGAATCCCGCTTCCTGCTCAAAATGGGTCTGAGGGAGTCCCTTAAAGGTATAAATAACCTGTCCCTCTCCATAGTGGTGTAGCTCAATTGGTTAGAGCACTCGGCTTATACCCAAGAGGTTGGGGGTTCAAGTCCCTTCACCACTACAAACGCAGTGCTCACAGTCTCGCAAACTGTTATAAAGGAGTAGTTAAACCCGAAATCGGTTCTCGAAATCGGCTGCGTTTTATTTTTTTGGTTAACAATTTGTGTTAACCACGTATTTATGCATAAATTGTATTTTATGATTAAAGAATGTAAAAAACATGGGTTAACTGAATTTAGTTGTGTTGGAAATGGTAATGGCACAAAAAGATGGCGATGCAAAAAATGTGTTGTTGATGCAGTAACCAAAAGACGAAGAGTTTTAAAAGAAAAAGCAGTTGCATATAAAGGTGGAAAATGTGAAAAGTGTGGATATGATAAATATATTGGAGCACTTGAATTTCATCATCCTGAAAATAATAAAGAATTTGGAATCGGTCAAAAAGGATATACAAAAAGTTGGGAAGCAATAAAAAAAGAATTGGATAAATGTATGCTTGTTTGTTCTAATTGTCATAAAGAAATTGCTGCTGGTATAATATAAGCTTCGGTAGCTCAGTTGGTAGTAGCATCTGACTGTTAATCAGAGGGTCGCAGGTTCAAGTCCTGCCCGGAGCGCAAAAAAGATTTGGAATCATCATTTTAATTATTATCTTTGTTTTTTAATTTTTATAAAATGTACGAATATCCAAAGCTTAGTGAACGGTACTTTTTCTGGAAAAGATTGTATCAAAAATTGAAAAAGGGCAATAAATTCTATCACACATGATTATAACAGTAATATTATTATGCCTAATTGTTGTTTTTGTTGTTTTCGAAAAACTCAATTTCGATTTAAAAGACCCGTTTTATATTTTAAAACAAGCAAATATTTTTTTCAATGAATTGTGTCGTGACGATAATGTTTTCATGGTCGAAAAACCACGTCCTGTTTTATATTCGTATTATCTAAACGATAAGGGTAAAATCAACAAAAATACAATTGCTTTCGGACAATATTTTCCATTTAAATTCTTAAACCATGAAAATGATGAGAAAAAAAAGTATTTGACCTTAATTGCAATAAGATTATTAGAATGGCTTAAATTATATTATTCTGGAAGAATTTTAATAGAAAATGGAAAACGAATTTCATCAAATAATATTGTCATCAAATTTAATGGTTTCACGTTATTTGGAAAATATGTGGTAAACAATGGTGGAATCTATACGATATTTCTTTTGTTTTTATTTTTTTTATTAGATAAAATTATATGAAAAAATACCTTTTTGTTGGTGAACGCAGAAGTCCAACTGCAATTCGAATGAATGTTACATGGGTAGATAAACGCCTTGCTGCAGGACACCTTTATAAAGCATTAAAAAATCTTGATATTTGTTGGGATGAATGTGCATTCGCAAACGTCTTCGAAGACAAAATCGAGGACATTTTGTCCTTCAAAGGTGTGGTTATTGCAATGGGCAGAAAAGTTGAAAGAGAACTCAAAAAACACCAAATACAACACGAATTTATTTATCATCCCGCAACTCGTGGAGCGGTAAGAAACATTGAAAAATATAAAAATCACGTTAAAGAAAGAATCGGTCATATTGCTTGAGTATTTATATTAAACTCGCAACATGAAAAAGATACTTAAAGCAATACAACGCTGGTTCGAACATTACGGATTGGTTAAAATCCTTGCTGCATTCATAATCTTGGCACTTGCTGTCGCAATTGGAAGAAGATTTCCTGAAACACAAACAGTTTGTGGATGGATTGGTGCAATTTCCGGTGGATATTTATTACTTACATTTGTTGTATTTTTTATTGCAGGAATTGTTAATACAATAAAAGACATAATTGCAGTCAGAAAAGAAAAAAATGAAGAAAATAATACCGAAGAATAAGAGAAGACCATTTCCGTACTTTGATTTCTTCATACCAGTATTAATCAACAGGAATAAAGATTATTCAATTATCAGATATTTTAAATTCACTGAAACTGCAATTTATTTGTTTAATGATGAAGACCAACACGATGTGAATAAATTATTTGGTTTCAGTTTTGGTTGGCATCACAAAAATTCAGTGAGGTTTGGTTGGAGACCCAACGAAACTCTGGATAAAATTGAAATTGTTGGATATGAATATATTAATAAATTAAGAGTACCAACAATACCAATTTGTGATATTGAATTAAACAAATGGTATGGATTTGAATTGAAATATAAAAGTGGTGTTTTTGGACAAATTGAATATACCGTAACTGATGGTATTGAACATCATAGCACAGTTCATCCAATCACATTAAAAAATACTTGGAATTTAGGTTATAAACTTTTCCTCTATTTTGGTGGAAATAAAAAAGCACCACACGATATTTTAATATATCAAGCAAATAAATAAATGCCGAAGTCGCTTAGTGGTCGATAGCACTGGTTTTGTAAACCAGAGGATAATATCCCACGTGGGTTCGAATCCCACCTTCGGCTCTCATTGCCGACATGGTTTCAGTGGCAACAACACCACTTTCGTAAAGTGACAATCGTGAGTTCGAATCTCACTGTCGGCTCAAGTAATTTGTACCCGTACTTGTACCCCGGCACATTAAATTCAAGATTTTTACTTTGCAATCGTATTAGTATTTATATAAAATACGATTGTTATGAAATCAAACAATAAAGTATTATCCATTATCAATGAGGAAATTAATCTTTTCGAAACTGACATTAGTGGACACGCTTTTGGTAGGATTAAAAATAGGTTGGATTTGATGAAAGCTGGTGGTGATATCACATCAGAAGAATATGATGAAATCAAAAGAAATTTAAATAACATATTATCATATGAATTTGATTCAAAAAGTTATGGAATTTTCTTAGGCAAATTTCAACCAAATCCAAAATCACCATTATATACAGTAACAAATCCTTATGACCCCGGAATACCGTTCTATCAAATATTTTCTGATGACGGTGTTTTCGCAAAAGATTCAACTGGCGATGAAATGTGGGCAATTGTAAGAAACAACATTTTAAAAACAGTAATGCTTAGAAAAAGTCTTCAACGCAGGTCAATGAACAAAGAAAGAAATGTTGACGGTGGATTGGGTGTTGATATAGCAATTCCAAATTTGGAAAAATTCTTAGCAAACGAAAAACAAAAAAAGGAATTGTTTCAACAAAAAATGTTGCAAAGGCAGCAAGAAGAAAAAAGCACAATCAATGTGGATGGTGTCATCTGGGCAATTGATACAAAAAACCAAAAACTTTATAAGAAAAATAATCCAAATGTTTTTGTAACATTTGATAACATATTAAATCATCCTGCATGGAATGAAAATACGCAAGAGAAAGTATTTAATTATGTAACCGATTATCTCGATACTTTAAAGTAAAAATAATAATTATTAATCCTAAAACTATGGAAAGTGATGAAGGTGGTAAACAGGGAAAAAACAGCAACCTTATTTCTGTTCTTAGGGACTTTTTTCAATCCCTTGGGATACGATGCTTTACTCAAATGGCTAATGGATACAACAGGCAGTTATTGGTTTTCAATTTCTATTTTTTACCTTGTTTCAGCCTCATGCTTTATTTCATACTTCTTGTTGGCTAAAGTAAATCCATTTGCTTGGTTGAAAAATAAAAGGAAAAAGAGTGAATAATTTCACTCTTTTTTCATATCTTTGTAATCTATGCACCCGTAGCTCATTTGGATAGAGCATCGGTCTTCTAAACCGAGGGTGGTGAGTTCGAATCTCACCGGGTGTACAAAAACACACAAAATGAAAACAGTTATTTGTCCAAAATGTGGAAAAGTAATTGCAGTGCCGGAAGGAAAAGATTTTGTAATTTGCTGCGATGAAGTAATTTATGTGATTAATGAAGTTCACGATTGAAAACATGCCACCACTTATAGTGCTGGATGAAAAAGGTAAAGAAGTAAAATTAAATGGTTATGCTTTTATGGATGAATATAAGCATTGCATTATAATCCGATATGGAGAGGGAAGTAGAGATGCAATGGCAAAGTATTTAACTGAAGAAGGCGACCCATTAGGAATTAAATACCACTATGTTAATATGCTCCCATCGTCCAACGGATAGGGTGAAGGTTTCCTAAACCTTAGATGCAGGTTCGATTCCTGCTGGGAGTACAAAAAATAAACGCCCTTGTAGTTCAATGGATAGAATGCTTGGTTTCGACCCAAGAGGTTTGCGGGTTCGAGTCCTGCCAAGGGTACAAATGCATCTGTGGCGCAATTGGATTAGCGCATTGGTCTACGAAACCAAAGGTTGTGAGTTCGAATCTCACCAGATGTACCAAAGTATTTATGGTAAAAGATTAATATGTGTCTAAAACCAAAAGTAAAAAAAATGAACGGCTTCGTGAGTTTTATCACGTTTGGCTTTGCAGCAGGAATTACATTAGCACCATTCGGTATTTACATCAAAGAAAAATATTTGACGTTAAAACGAATGGTAAACCACGAAAAAATTCATTGGCAACAGCAATTAGAAATGCTGATAATCTTTTTCTACATTTGGTATTTTGTTGAATGGTTGATTAAATTATTTTTTTATGGAAGTAAAGCATATTATAATCTTTCATTTGAACGTGAAGCCAATGAATATGAAAATGATTTCGAGTATTTGAAAAAAAGAAAACATTTTGCTTGGATTAAAAGAATTTTTAAGTAATTTTGCATACATGAAGAAAACAAACACATCGTAGTTTATCCGCTTGCTGATAAATTGCGATTAAAATGTTGTTTAGAGAAACAAAGAAGCAAGAAAAGCCAGAAGTCGTAAAAGACGATTCTTTCTACAGAAAGAATCCGAAAATTGCAAGACTCTGGCTCGTGGAAATTACCTCTACGGATGGTGAAATCCACAATTTTTACGTTAATGCCTTAACACAGTTCGATGCTTATGAAAAAGCGGACGGTTATGTTTACTGGCTTGAAAACGAAAAACTAAGGAATATACTGAAAACTTTTCGGTTGATGCCTTAACAAAAAAAGTGAGTTGTATGCATGGAGTGTGAAGTCTGCCCCGGTAACTTAAAACTGCGGTAACGTGCAGAGACCGATGGTGCTCCACACAACTTATTTTAAAATGCGGGATTAGCTCAGTGGTAGAGCACGACTTTGCCAAAGTCGGGGTCGTGGGTTCAAATCCCATATCTCGCTCAATTTTGTAACATTTTTAAATTTTTATTCGTATAATGAGAAAAACTTAATATGAATTACAAGGGTAAGAAATATAAAAAGGTGAATTTGTTCTGGAAACAACATCTAAACCCAATTAAAAAAGGTGATTTAGTTGTTGTACATTGCAAACCCAGCAGTGATTATTTCAAATATAATGGAATATATACTATTGTAGATGATTGGAGAGGTATTGATATTGAAAATTATGATGGCGAAGGTCATACGCTCTGTTTGAAACTTGGATATAATATCAGTTACAGAGATTTTTCTAAATTGGTTGAAGTCGAAAGAAAGAAAAATCTTCCAATGCCACTAAAAGAAAAACAAGAATATTAGTGTGGTTATACAAAAATCGACTACCCCGCCACACAAAAAAATAACACAGAGGATTCATCGCTTATAGGACATTTTATAGGACAAAGTGTCTCATAAGAGGAACTTCAGAACATCGCTTTTATTAAAAATCATTGTATTTATAATAAAAAACTATGGCAAAATATTATCATAAGTGTTCAATATGCAATAAAAGAGTAAAAAGAAAAAAACCAAATTTTAATGGTAAAATAATTTGTAATCCTTGTAAGAAAAATGAAAATACTGTAAAATGTTTATGTTGTGGAAAATATTTTAAAAAAAGAGTTTCTAAACGTAAATTTTGTTCACGAGCATGTTCTGGAAAATATCTTGGTGAGCATACATTAAAAGGTAGAAAACTTTCAACAATTACAAAAGAAAAACTTTCAAAAATTGCATCTGGAAATAACAACGGAATCATAAAAACCAAATATTATAAAATATTTTCACCACATATGAATAAATTTGTTGCCGTTCAGGGAACATATGAATTGAAATATGCTAAATATCTTAATGAAAATAATGTTGATTGGATAAGGTCAAAAGAAATTTCAATGCAATATAAAAAAGCCGATAATGTGACAAGAAATTATTTTCCAGATTTTTATCTTCCAAATACAGATGAGTATATTGAAATTAAAGGATATTTTTTTCCTAAAGATAAAGAAAAAATGAAATTGGTTCAAAAACAAAATAACAATAAAAACATTCGGATTTTATTTAAAGAAGACTTGGAAAAACTAAACATTATTTTATAGATATTCATTATAAGTGAGTAGTAGCGTGTATTTTACATGAGAAAACTCCGAACACCGTTGCTGGACGCAGGAGACCTAAACAGTCGTTAATACTGCGGAGTGGTGCAAGCCAAATAGACTTAGAGGGAAAGCAACTCAGTGATAGTCGGGTTGGTGCATTAGATAAATTACTACATAAAGCAGAATTCGGGTTACGGCTGTAATGAATATTTATAAAATTCTGGGTACGCTCACGTTATTTTTATTTTTTTTGTAACATATTCAAATTTATTTCGTATATTTGCCGAATGGAAAATGAATTATGGGAAATATTAGTCCCTGCGTCAAACAATAAAGACCAGAAATTCAGCTTTGAACACCACAAAGCATGGGATGCTTTTGTAAAAAAGACAACTGGTGGTGTTACAATAATGAAAACAGCCAAAGGTCAGTGGGTTAGTCCTACTGGAAAACTTTATATTGACAGAATGATACCCTGCAGAATTGTTTGTACTGAAGAACAGATGTCAGAGATTATTGACTTTACACTGGAACACTATAATCAGGAAGCAGTTCTGGCTTACAGGATTTCAACGAATGTAATTTTACGTTATAAAAATAAATAATCATGAAACTTTATCATTTTAATCACAATGGCTATGGTGAAGAATTTTATGTAATGGCAGAAAATAAAATTGATGCACATAAATATCTTCTTAAATATCTACAAGAAAAAATTGATGACCCAAGAAATCATGTCTATAAAAGCATGTATAAACAAGACCTAAATGATTGGATAAATGTGAATCCAGAAGACCCAGATACTTTTCCAAGTTCGTTTACTTTAGACGAATATGAGGAAGGTTTTGTTATTCAATCAGAAGTGGCTTGATTATTGGAGAGTTGGGTGAGTGGCTTAAACCAGCAGTTTGCTAAACTGCCGTATGTAACAGTACCGAGAGTTCGAATCTCTCACTCTCCGCAAACATAATTTTTCGTATTTATATTAAACGAAAGTTATGTGGGAATATAAAATGGTTTACGTCAAATATAAATTATTTCAAGAATTAAATGATAAATTAAACGAATTTGGCGCAGATAATTGGGAAGTAATTTATTATCAAGAAAATAAACCCAAAGAATGGGGTAGTGAGCACGAAGCAAAAATATTATTTAAGAAACAAAAAAATTAATCCAGCATGTACACACCGAGAAAAGCAATAACTATTAATAGTGATGGCGATAGCGCATTGACGTTAGTTAAGCCATTTTCAAATGAACATCCCGATGATTTGTTTGTAATATATGAAGACGCATATGGCGAAATGTATGGGATATTAACACCAATCAGTATCGTCAGAGAAAAATTCAATGGAACTGATGAAGAATTCAGTGAAATCTTAGAACGGCTATGAATGTAACTGCAACAAACATACCTGATGTATTAATAATAACACCGCACATTTATCGTGATGAAAGAGGATATTTTTTTGAGACATTCAATCACGAAAAACTTGAAAATTACATAGGTGAGTTCAATGTAGTTCAAGAAAATCAATCCAAATCATATCGTGGCGTTGTAAGAGGATTTCATTTTCAAAAACCACCATATAATCAAGCTAAAATAGTGTCAGTGGTTAAAGGAATGGTATTGGATGTTGTGGTAGATATACGTGTCGATTCTCCGACATTTGGTGAGTGGGTATCGATTATTTTGGATGGTACAAATAAATTAAGCTTATTTATTCCGAGAGGATTTGCACACGGCTTTATCACATTATCCAAAGACGCAATATTTCAATATAAGGTGGATAATAAATATTCACCCACTCACGAAACTGGCATTAAATATGATGATAAAGTATTAAATGTTGATTGGAAAATGAAGGCAAGATTGATGGTCAGCCAAAAAGATAAAATGTTGCCAATCTTTAATCAATGTGAATTTTATAAGAAAGGAGAATATCATGAAAATCCTAAATGATGTTGAGCAAATATTTGCCAAGTACGATTTGAAGCCAATCAAACTTCCCGATGGCATTAAAAATCTTTATCGTTATAAAGATAAGAATCCTGACGATGCGACATACTATTATAATATTGAAAAAACCGATGGATATTTCTTAAAAAAGTATGCGGATTATGTTCCACACGGATGGTATGGGTTTAGCATCGGCACTCCGATTGTTCCAGAATGGTTGGATATTCTGGATGAAATTCTTGAACTCTGCACAGAACTCGACCAAGATTTCGAAATACATCAAATTAAATTAAAATTTGGTGGCATTCGCTTTTATGTTTATAGTCAAATTATTGAAGATATTCATGAAGTTGAAATCTTCATTGAAAATAAATTGTTTGACGAAGCATTAATTTATTAGTGCTTTTTGTAACATTTTTAAATCCTTTTCGTATAAGTATCAAAATGGAAAAGAAAATGAAAGTTGAAATTACCGAAATATTCATGGCGAAAGCTGACTGGAACAGGTGTTTTCACGGCATAATCAAAAGAGAAAAGGACGAAAACGGTGTTCCGGTACTGAGCAGCAAGATATATGTCAAAAATGACAAATTTGACGAAGTAATCTTTGCCAAAGTGTCAGATGCTGACAAAACTCAGGAAGAACTGCAAGACCAGTTGGGTGAACAGCTTGACGAAATGGTTATAATGATACTGGACGGTGGACTCACCCAAATGAAACCAGTTACCGAAAAGGTTGGTGAACTCGATTATTTCATCAATTAGATGCCAAAAGATTTTGAACTCCTGAAAAGAACATACCCGGTCTCAGAATTTGATAGATTTTGTGACGGGTATGATTATATAATGCAAAATAGTACACCTGAAGAAAGGGAAGAATGGGGAATTAATGAAAATGAATTGCAGAGAGTAATTAAAGAAGGTGAAAAATACATATATCAAGTAGCGAAAGAGGGAAAAGAATTTAAAATAATGACATTATGTTTTGCGAACTATGCCATTATCAGAAAAAAAATATTTAAATTTGAAGATGATTAATGTACATCATATTTTTCATAAAACTTAATCCATTTTCTAATCGAATTGTCACTAACACCATACTTTTTACCAGTTGCAACATATCCTAATTCAATAATATCTTTTTGAAGTTTCTCACGCACTGGACGTTCTTTGAGCCTACTGTTAATAGATTGAAGTTTTTTATTTAAAAATTTTTCTTCTTTTGTTTTTAGTTGTAATATTTTTTTATTTCTCTTACTATTTCTACCACAATGCGTAGGAAGTGCTGCATTACAATTAGGACAAAGAATTCTTAAATTTTCTGGTCGATTATCATCATGAATACCATTGATGTGGTCAAGAATCATACTTATATGTTTTCCACGCCAATGTTCATCTTGCCCACATTCTTCACATATTGGCTGTTTTATATCTTCTTTATATAGCCTATTTTTAAGATTTGTTGTGTTTTGATATGTTGAACCAGATGTTAGTATTTTTTCGAGCGGTATTTTCTTCGATGATAATATCAAATCTCTTGTTCTCATATATTGCTGACTTTTTGTTTCAAAATGTGAGATGTCGATATTGTTATTTTTGATGTATCTATTTAATTTACGATAACCATATGTTTTTGTATCCCAGCCAATTTTTTTCAAAACTTCAAGTCTATTTCTCGAATTTTTTATTATATTTGCAATTGTTTCCATATCGAACAGAGTTTATTATAAATACTCGATATGTATAAAGAATGCAATGTATTGTTGAAATAAATGTATATGAACTCGATTCTGTGGCAGAGTGGTTATCGCACAAGTCTCTAAAACTTGCAAAATCGTGGGTTCGAATCCCACCAGAATCACAAAATAAATTCATATTAATAACAAAATGACTGAAGCTAATCTCAAAAAAGCGATAGATAACATTAAGTTGATTATTTTAAAATTAAAGTATCATGTTGACTTTTATGATGAAATTATTTCATTATCCGAAGAAGAATTAAATTTGATACAAGGATATAGAGACATTCAATTATTATATGAAGACTTCTATCAATTAATTATTGTCGATATTCATAAAATTTATCCACGTGCAAGAAGGAGTGGTAATGACAAATATTGTATGAGAAAAATATATGATTATATCATTGATAATTATGATGAATTATATGCTTTAGCCACACATCCATTACCAAAAAAATCAAAGCAAGAATTTGTATTTTTATTAAATGAAATAACACAATTTATAAATAGTGATGAAATTGATACGATTATTAAATATAGAAATAATATTTCGGCACACATTAATGTCGAATTTAGGAATCTGCGTTTAAATCCAATTAACATTAACACAATAAAAAATATTACCGAAAAAACGATTAAATTTATCGATGAAGTTACATTATTTATTGATGGTTCTTCCACTCACTATATGGGAGAAAATAATCGCAACATAATATCAAATAGAATAAAAATACATAAAATTTGGTTATTATTACGTGAATCTAACATCAATCAAACTAATGTTGATACGGAAAAACTTTTAAAAATACTTCGAAATTAAATTGGTAGAATAAAATTTTTGTGTATATTTGTAACATTAAACAAAATTTTGGTTATGAAAAACATCGTGGTATTATTGACAATATTATTTATCACTCTTAATTCATTTGGACAATCACCAATTAAATTTGTGGCAAATGAAAAGTCATCAATTATATTGGGAGACACTTGGGATTACGAATTCACTTCATTAAAAACTCCAATTAGTGTAAATTTCGATGGTAAAGTTTTGAAATTAACATACACTGATGGTAAAGAATGGGGAAGTTACGATATAATAAGTTTCGAAAAAAAAGAAAATACAAGTGACGGAGAAGTAGATAAGGAAACATATATTTTACTCACAAAGTACAGAAATTATTATCAATATATTATCATTGAAAAAGATTTTAAGATACGTAAGCTTGATAATGGCATAATATATACAATAAAGATACCATTTTTATCTAAAATCAGCGAAACAATTAGTTATGAAATATTTCGACAATTCTAAGTATTTATTAAAAAACAAAGTACAATGAAGTAGGTAAAATTAGTAACCGTAACTCGCAAAGATATCTCTCCGGGATATCAACTCGTCCAGTCAGGGCATGCAATTGCTGAATTTGCACAGCAATTTCCTGACAAATTTGCTGAATGGAAAGAGCAATCCAATTATTTAATATCGTTATCAACCGATAACGAAGAATCCCTCAAAGACCTTTATAATAAATTGCAGTACTATGGTGCTGACGTTATTGCTTTTTATGAGCCTGACGTTCAGAACCAGATGACTGCTTTTTGTTTTTATGGTACGCCTGAAATGCAATTGCATACAAAAAAATTAGATTTAGCACTTCAATAATTCGCAAATGAGGTATTTTTATTTGCAATTCAAGTATTTATTATTAAATTTATAATTATGATAAATAAATTAAATTTAAAAGAAGGTTCGTACTACATGGGTACTTGCAGAAATACCAGTATAGCCAAATGGTATAAAGGTAAATTCATTTTCATTAATTTTGAATTTGGTAATCCATATGTTGAGACTGTCGATTATTATGGAGATGTTAAAAATCAATCAACAGATGGTTTTATCCCAATAAGTGAAATAAATGTTGATATTGATAATATTGTTAAAGAAAAAAATGCACAAGATTATAAAAATAGTGCTCGCAAAATTTATCAAAATTTAAATACCAGCAATTTAAAAGACGAAATTTGGAAATCAATACCCAACTATGAAGGATTATATTATGTGTCAAATATGGGTCGTATAAAAAAACATGGATATCCCAATACAGATAAAATAATGCGTCAAAATTTTATTCGTGATTATCTTGTTGTAAGATTAACTGATTATGAACACAATGCAAAAACACATAGGGTGCATAGATTGGTTGCAATTACATTTAAAAATAATGATAATAAAAATCTTATTGTTAATCATATTAACGGCATTAAAACCGATAATCGTGAAACTAATTTGGAATGGATTGAACATGCAGAAAATTCAAAACATATATATACATCAGGAATTTTCTCAAAAAAATTAACACCAAACATCGTATTGGAAATTAAAAAAGCACTACAAATTGGTGTGATGCAAAAAGAAATTGCTAAAAAATATAATATAAGTTGTAGTACCGTATGTGAAATAAACAAAGGTAAAAAATGGAAAAATATTAATGTTATGAAAGGTACATAGGTAAATATCAGACCACCATAATAATTTGAATTCCGTAAAATACGTAACGTAAATTACGTAACGCAAAATGTGAAATGCATAATGCGAAATACAACAAAATGTATAATACAAAATGTATAATACAAAATGTATAAAAATTATTATAAATTTAAAATCATATTATTATGGAAACTTTAGTTAAAATAAATATCGCAGCAATGAAGGACGCTATTAAAAAAGCAAGCGAAATTCAGAAATTTTACAAAAATCAGAGAAAAACCGTTCACATTAAAGGTGATAGGTTAATGTCGGCAAAAGATGCCACATATCAGCACATGGCAAATCGTGAGAAATTACGCATCATGTATGCAGCTTATGGTATTGCCAGAGGTAAAAGCCTTTCTCAAATTGAAGCACGATGGTCTGAAGAAAACCATCCACTCAAGAAATATCAATATGATATTGATAAATTATTGAAACAGTATGCTGTTAAAGATGCTGAATAAAAAAAAGAAGGGGGTTCGCCCCCTTTTTTCTTGCATCTAATTCAAATATTACTTATTTTTACGTCAAAATAATTTTTATTTTAACCATATTAATATGTCAGAAAACAATGAAGGTGTAATCAATACACCGAAAATTGAAGAAGAAGGAAGAGTCGATGAATTTCCGCAACTAATCACAGAAGAAATTGAAAATGAGGTTCAAGAAGAACTAAAAAATGAGGGAGCAACTGACGGAGCTATTGAGGGTGCTATTGACGGAGCTACCCAAAAATACATAAAAATATCTCCAACATTTCATGTATTATTTTTAAGTGGAAATAGTGAACAGGAAATATACCGGGTTTTCAATCCACAGACCGGAACGGTAGAAGAAAGAGAATTAACTGACAATGAAAAACACGAAATTGTTGTTAAAGAACTCAAAGAATCAAAAATAAGATTCCGTCCTACAAAGTTTGCTGTTAAAACAACAGACATTATTGAAGTTCCAAGAAAATTCGGTGGTACACGTAAAGAAAAAAATAAAACTGTTTTAACAAACGTTACTGTAAATCAGTTTGGTTCTGATTACCGTAAAGAACGCAGACGTAAAAACAGGGCACAAAGAGCATCACGTAAAGCTAATCGTTAATCAAATGACAGGCGCAAACTACATGCAGGTTGTTCCAGATAGCCATTTCTGGACTGATTTGAATCAAATGTTGAATGCAATTAAACTTCATCCTGAAGAATTAACACCAGATTATTTAAAAATTGGTTTAAGTAATTCAAAAAAGAACGGGTATGAATTAAAATTAATAAACAAACCGAACATAAAATATCCTAACATTAGTTGGACATTTTATGGTGAAATTAATGTTGATGAAATTATTAAATTCATTGATTCAAACGAATTTGATTTATTTAAATTAAATAATATGCTCACTAATTACAGTGATGCTGGTTATAACTTAACAAACGGAATAAAAATGGAAAGAAAAGAAATTTACAACCGTCTTGATGGTGAAAGAGACTACCAAGATGCAAATTGGGGTTCACGCAGACAAATGGATGGAACTCCTGACGAAGAAAAGCCAGTGGCTGAATGGATAAATTACATTGAGTATCACGTAAGTAAGGCAAAAGAAAGAGTATATCATCTTGATACTGTCGGTGCAACACATGAACTTCGTAAGGTTGCTGCACTTGCAGTAAGAGCAATGGAAATTCACGGTTGCCCGGAAAGAATTGTAGTTACTGGTACTGACGAATCAGTATGCACATGCTCTGACTGTGAATGCAAAAAGGACGGCAAGCCATTGAATTAAAATGGAAAATATTGACCTTAATAATACTTATTGGGATAGACTCAGAGGTTTTATCAGCGAATTACGTGTAGATGCACGTTGGATTTTGCGTGAGAATGGAACGACTAAACCTCTGGGTTCTCTCCGTATTGTGTCACATCCTGATTTACCACCCGGTCATCTTCGTGCAATTTTTATGTTTGTGACATCAATTCGTAAAAAATCAAAACAAGAAAAAATTAGAACAACAGAAGATTTTGAAATGGATGAGGCTGAATTGGAAGTCTATTCTGTTGATGATGATATCAAAACAGATATGATGAAATACGAAGCACCATTTAAAGAACTTCAAGACATTTTTGGTGTAAAAATATTCGAATAAAATGGAAAAAGATAATTTAGTTAAACAAGTAATAATGGAAAAACAGGAAGAAAATAAAAAAGAAAAGGATTTCAGCGATGCTCTTACAGGCAAAGGTGGCGGATTTCGACTCAATAAAGGAAAGTTGAGATATGATTTAGTTGAACCACACGCATATAGAGACTTTGTTGAGGTTTTAACTGATGGTGCAAATAAATATTTTGACCGTAATTGGGAAAATGGTTTGTCTTGGACATCTGTATTGGCTTCTCTCAAAAGACATATTCAAGCTATTGAACTTGGAGAAGATTATGACCCGGAAAGTGGACGTTTACATATTGCACACGCAGCATGCAACGTTCATTTCTTAAATGCATTTTATTATACCTTTCCGCAAGGTGATGATAGACCGAAAAGATATTTGAAGCTTCCAAAAATCGGACTTGATATTGATGGTGTTCTTGCTGATTGGACAACGGCATGGAGTGAATTATATCCTGATGTGTTGTCTGAACCAAATTCTTGGTACTTGGATAGGAAGGTTGGTAAAAGATTTAAGCAGATGTTAGAAAATAACACGCTTAGTGATTTTTACATCAACAATGTTAAGCCACTAATAATGCCCGTAGATTTGCCATTCATTCCGCATTGCTACATCACATCAAGACCAGTTCCTGTTGAAACAACAGAAGCATGGCTTGATAAATATCATTTTCCTGCCAGACGTGTATATAGTATAGCCGAAGCAACAAGTAAAATTGACATTGCAAAAGAAGCAGGTGTCCAAATTTTCATTGACGATTCATATGATAATTTTGTGGAACTCAACAATGCTGGCATATGTACTTATCTATATACTGCACCTTGGAATGTTAGACATAATGTTGGTCATCTGCGACTTAATTCATTGAAAGATTTGCCGTTACTTAAATAACATTTTTTTAATAATTCTGCATCGACTTATAACCGTCCATAAGGTATTTATAGACGGTAAATAATACGTAAAATTATGAGTAACATATTGGTGGATATTGTTGATGACGTTCAATTAAAGCCTTCAAAAATGAAACTTTTATTGAAATGGGTCATTGGTGTTGCAAGCACAGCAGTGATTGTGTCATTCACATTTGGACAAATAAACGCAAATCGTTTAAATAAATTAAATAGCCTTGAAAATCTATTGGATGCGAATACTGCAGCAATGGTTGATTTAAGAGCAGAAATGAAAGCGGGTTTTGAAGAAGTTAATGCAAGAATAAATAAGGTTTATGATGACAATTATAAAGCACTTGCGGATTTTCAAGTTTTCAACAACAAACAACTTGGCTTAATTATTGATTATAGTAAAACAAACAAAGATTTGTTAAAAAACGTACTTGAATTAAATTCAATGCAACAAATGAAACAATTAGAAACTGGAATCGAGCAAGCAAAACAATCATCATACACACCATCAATAATTGTAAAACCAGTTAGTAGAGATTCTGTAAAAATTATTAAATAATTATGGTAAATATTAAACCCAAAAAATATACGAAACAAGAGTTTCTTAAATATCTCGAAAAAAATAATGTTGGTGGTGAAATAATAGATAAATTTTCCGAACTCCCAGAAACAATACAACGAAGTGGTGACACATTTATGCTCGATGTAAATGTAATTTGGTACGGTGATGGAAACACTCACTACGAATTCGAATTAAACTACTATTCTGAAGACTTGATTGAATATCTGTTTGGTTCGAAAGTTTTCAAGAATATTGAAATTTGCATTAATAACATTACTTGCGAATTAATTAATGCAAAATATGTTAAGAAAAACGGTAAAAACGGAAAATCTTGTAAATAATGAAACTTTGCATAATATCAGATACTCACAATAAACACAAACGTTTACCGCCCCTGCCGGAAGCCGATGTAATAATACATGCTGGTGATTTCACTTCTGTTGGTCACAGTCATGAAATTGTGAATTTCATGCAATGGTATTCTAAATTGCCATATAAATATAAAATAGTTATCGCAGGAAATCATGATTGGCTTTTTGAAACTCATCGTCTTTTAGCACTTGAAAAAGTTCCAGAAGGCGTAATTTATTTGGAAGATTCTGGTGTTGAGTTGGATGGGGTTAAATTCTGGGGAACGCCAGTTCAATTGCCTTTTATGAATTGGGCATTCAATAAACCAGAACATAAATTAGTTCCTCATTGGCAAGCAATTCCTGATGATACGGATGTATTAATCACACACTGCCCACCATATACAATCTTAGATTGGAGCATATATGATTTAAAACATACTGGTTCACCTTCACTATATTTTGAAGTGATACAAAGAATTAAACCAAAGGTTCACATCTTCGGTCACATTCATGGTAGTTATGGTAAAAAAATTATTGAGAGCACTACATTTATTAACGCTTCTAATTTGGATGAAGATTATATGTGCGTGAATCCACCAATGATTTTTGAGGTTAATGCTTAAAGCCGGATATTTTCCGGCTTTTTTTGTATTTATAAAAAAGGATTGCACTGTGAATAAACTCAATAAAATCATTAAAGAAGAACTTAGTAAATTTATTCGTGAATATAACGATGATGATACTGATTGGGATTTATATGATAAACTTGACCAAGTAAAAACAGATATTTTAACTGGTTTTCTTGAACACAAAAAACGTGGAATAAAAGAACAGCCTTGGAGATTAATACCATTTCCAAGATTAAGAAAAATTTGGGAAGATTTCATGAGAATGGGTATTGTCAGAGATACTATTGGTTTGGAAATGATTGAAGATATTATTACTGAAAACATTTTAAAATTATATGTTAATACTGAATTATCTGGGCATACACCAGTAGACCCCGATGATGACTTTGAGGAATATGGCTACACCGAACAAGATAAGGAAGATTTCTGGGACTACGTTAAAGAAATTAGTGATTATGGATTTAGTGATTTTGGTGGCAGTAGACCCGGCTTAACAACATTGTTGGCACGAGTGAGAAAAGCCAGAACTCCTGAAGAAAAGCTTCCACTTCTCGACCAAATATTAAATGTTGTCCACCAACGTTCAGATTTGGCTGCATTATTTGTTGAAGGGGGGTCTCGTGCATTAAGTCAATTAAGTGGTAGTCCAAGCGAAGTAGAAAACAATAAACGTTATGGGAAAGTTATTAGATAAAATGTATTTTGGAATTAAGAATTCCATAATAAAACTATACCACATATTGATAGAAAAAATTGGTATAGATAGAGTCGCACACTTTGGCATTGGGGTGTTTATTACCATGCTATGTATACTTACATTTGGATTATGGCATCCATATGTAGTGGTCGTTAATTCAATGTTATTTACATTTATTGCTGCAAAAATAAAAGAATCTTTAGACAAGAAAAAAGACAATTGGGATATTGCTACAACAATGATTGGTAACATTGCAATGTTAGGGATTTATTTCTTTATTTTGTTTGCGCTTTAATGTCTTTTCGAAAAATTTCTCCTATTTATGGTAAAATTATTTCTACCATAAATATGTTATTGATATGAATATCAGCGAATTGTTTGAAGAGATTCAAAATAAATTTCTCCCCGAAGATTTAAATGGTGAATTGACACTACATGGAAATTGCATAATTTGGACATATAATCTTGATGAAGAAGAAGTTGAGATTATTGTTCCTAATGATGACGAAGATGAAGATGCGCCATTGTTTGACTTCGAATCTTCAAGTTCAGAAGAATTATTGCAAGATGCATACGATGAAGATATTTTACTTATTGAACAACTTTTGGATGAATTAGAAGAAAGCGGTAATTGGTCGTTCTCAGAACCAGAAATAAGTGAAAATATCATATCCTTTAAAATTTTTTAAAAAACATGTAACAATTTGATTTGTTTTTCGTATAATTGCAAAAACAAATCAGTAATGGGCGGTAAAGCATTAAATAAGTACGGTGTATTCACCGAAAGGAAAAATACTGACGAATTCAAGCAGATAGGTACTGAATTGAAAAATAAGGTGCTTACCGAATTGGCATTGGAGTGTACTGTGGTTCAGTGTTACCACACTAAAGAAACACATGGTGATTTGGATTTATTGATAAAAATGCCAAAAGACAGGCAAATAGCTTGGAGAGAATTCATAGCATATAGATTGCAACCGCAAGCTATACACAACAATGGTGGTGTATATTCTTTCGATTACAAAAATTTCCAAGTTGACTTTATTCCAATAAAGGAAGATAAATGGGAAATAGCGCAAACCTATTACTCATACGACCCGCTTGGAAACATAATGGGTAAAACTTTCCACAAATTTGGATTGTCATATGGATGGGACGGATTGTTCTATAAGTACAGGAACTTTCGTGGTACAAATTCTGCTGATATATTATTGACTACCGATGCAAAAAGAATATTTGATTTTGGTGGCTACAATTATGATAGATATTTGCAAGGCTTTGATACTTTGGAAGACATATTCAAATTTGCAATTGACGGTATAAACTTTGATGCTGAAATGTTTAAAATAGAAAACCTTAAAAGCATCGATAAAAAAAGAAACCGTAAACGTGGCTCATACCATTTATTTTTGAATTATCTGGAAGAAAATGACATACGGACAAAAAAGGATTTTAATCCCGATAAGTCAGTATATATAACCGCAATTGATTTCTTCTTTCCTGAAGTGAATCTTAAAAATAAGCTTCAGGAATTGCAGGAAAAGGATAGTCTTGATATGTTCATATCGCAAAAATTTAATGGTGATATTGTAATGTCATGGCTTCCAAATCTTAAAGGAAAGGAATTGGGTGAAGCGATGTCGAAATTCAAAAGTCAATTCGAAGGCAATGATTTTAAAACATTTATCTTAACTGCTGATTATCAAACAATATACAAGAAATTCATGCAAGTCTATAATGGGGAGCGTTAGTCAAAATAAGGAGAGGAACAATATCCTTAAAGTTGGAAGCAAAAATCTGAATGCTGAAAACTGGCTCGTTTTCCACCCCAATGGAAGGCATATGTTTACTTGTGGTGAGAAGAAGGCGTTCTGGTATTTGGAAAGAGAATTAGCCAAACAAATTGGTGAAAGAGAAATTGAACTCACTTTTGTTCCAAAAGGAAATGGCTTTGAGGATAACGAAGAATTTGGTCGGAGTATCCGTGAATCCAGATGTGTTGTAACCGGGATGGAAGAAGGACTGCAACGGCATCATATTGTGCCGTACTGCTACCGTTCTTACTTCCCGGAACAATACAAATCCAAAAATCATCACGATGTGGTGCTTGTTAATCACGAAATACATTCAGAATACGAGCAAAAAGCAAATGAATATAAAGATGTTATTGCCGAAATGTATGGGGTGAAAACAATAAGCGAACTTAATGCCGAATATACCAGAAATTTACGTGAGAGAGGCAAAGGAAATTCTATTTTGCTGAATGCAATTCATTCACTATTTAAATCATATGGAAAAATGCCTGATGAAATAAAATTCGAAAAATTGCGTTTTATATCGGAACACACCAATATCCCTTACAGCACAATAGGAAGCTTCAGTTACATTCAAATGTATAAACTATATCTCCTACTGAAAGAGGAACATTTGACGCAAATGTACGTATTTAAAGAAGAAAATAGAAAATATTACGACCACGGATATCATGTAGTACAAAAACTTGACACTGAAGATAAAATTGAAGAGTTTGTTAAGCTGTGGAGAAATCATTTTATCGATACAATGAACCCAATGTATATGCCAAACGGCTGGTCAATTGATTTTAGAATAAAAACAAAAATTTAAAAACATTTGCATAATCAAAATAATATGCTTATACTTGCATTGAAAAAATAAAAGCATGGGAACTATATTTCAAATCATTTTAACAATCATTGCTTGGAATCGTGGATGGAGATGGCTATCATTAATTCCAATTGCTGTTGGATTAGTATTGGGATTTTTGATTGGTGCTATTGGTATTAGCATGGGATACTCCATTGAAGATTTGAGATGGTCAATCATTCTTGACCTTTTGCTTTATGCCGTTTTAATTTATATGTACTTAAAGCCGAAACAGAATAATACTGAAAAATTACCGGAAGAAAATAATAAACAATAAGAATATGAAACTTTACAAAGCATTAAAGCTAAGAAAAAAACTCATTGGCGAAATCGCTCAGTTGAAATCGAAGATTCAACAGAAGAACTCATACATGGTGGGTTCATTAAATCCTGAAAAATATAACGTACAGAAGCTTTACGATGAACTTGTTGGCAAAATCGACCTGCTCACTGGTCTGAAATTTGCAATCAATGAGGCAAATCGTGAAATTCAGTCAAAAATATACGTTATCGCTGAATACAAAGCATTAATTGCTTTCTGGAATAGCGTAAATACCACAGAAGGTATGCAGGAAGCCGGAAGATTCGGTTCTGAGTCTCTGAGGGAATATAAGGCACAGGTTGATGACGAAACCCGCAATAAATATGTTGCTGATTTCCAAAAGCGTGTTGATGCAATTCAGGAAGAAATCGACACTTATAACTACACCACCGAAATTCCTTGGGATGAGCCGGGTGAAGATGAAAAAATTCCTTTCATCGAAGAACCAAAAGCCGAATAATACAACTGGAGTGTTGTGCTGAGTAACTTAGTGAGTTGATTCTGCGCAAGATTTGCGTTCTGACAATTATGGTAAAAGATAATGACATTGAGTTTTCAAGATTTATGCTCTCATGATTATCAAGATTTAAGCATCATACCTCAAGCCTCATTTACCATCAATTTCATTTCGAGAAAAGCACACACTTCTTTTTTTCTTAGACCGTAAAAATGGAAAATATAAAAGCTAAATTCGATTTTGATGATATCCTCATCGTTCCAAGTGTAAACACACACGTTACAAGCAGATACAAAGATATTAAACTTCCAAAAAAACTTCCATTATTTACCGCACCAATGGACACTGTGGTAAATCTTGATAATTTTAACACTTTTTTAGAAAATGGGATTCATGTTACGCTTCCACGTACAATTAAATATGACCAATTTTTGGCACGTGAAATTGTGAGTGGGTCGAAAAGTGATAAAGGCGTGTTTGTAAGTATGGGTTTTGAAGATTTGGATAGATATTACAAAACCAATTTTAAAGATTTCCATAAAAATGCACATATTTTAATTGATATCGCCAATGGTCATATGCAAAAAATTGTTGACTATTGCCGGGAAATAAAAAGATTAAGACCAGATATTATTATTATGGTTGGCAATATTGCCAATCCTGAGACATATCGCTGGTATTGCCAAAATAACTGCGTTGATTATATTCGAATTGGTATTGGGAATGGAAATGGTTGTCTTACAACGAAGCAGTCTGGAATTGGTTATCCAATGGCATCGCTAATTCATGAAATCAAACAAATAAAAAATGAATTTGAAAGCGATGATGTTGATATAGTTCCCCCGGAAATCGTTGCTGATGGTGGAATGAAAGATTATTCCGATGTGATAAAATCATTAGCACTTGGTGCTGATTATGTCATGATTGGCTCAATATTCAATAAAGCATTCGAAAGTGCTGCAGATAACTATCTTTACGGTTTTAAATTAAGCAAAAATTTTGCAGAGAAACTTTTTGACAGAGGATATCCAATAAAGAAATATTTCAGAGGTATGAGTACCAAGGAAGCGCAAAAAGCAATGGGAAAGACCAGTTTTAAGACTTCTGAAGGCGTTGTAAGAATCAGACGAGTAGAATATCACCTGAGTGGTTGGGTTGAAAATTTCGAGCATTATTTACGTAATATGATGAGTTATGTAAATGCGAAAGAATTAGATGAATTTATAGGAAATGTTCAGATTTGTCAAATTTCAAAAAACGCATATGATAGATTTAACAAATAAAAGTGTTGAAGAAATAAACGGACTTATTCAAAAATACGCTCCCTTATTGGAATTAACTAAGAATAAAAAGGAAATTCCATATTTAGCATATGTATTAGATATTGCCATCAAACACATTGAAACAAATCATAATGAAAAACATAAAGACCAAAAAGCGTGGGCAGCAACAATTGTTAGGTCACAATATTTGGATGGGAAAATAAAAAGAGAATCTGAGATTACACAAACAATTGATGAATTTTTTCAGTACATTGAAGATGAACTTGAAAGATATCTCAGCAATATGGTTGGTACTGATTTAGAGGCAGGGTTTGCACATCAATTCATGGAGAAAAAAAATCGGCAACCAAAGATTGCCGACTTCCATTTGTAGTTTCGTATCTAATTAATAATCACCCGTTTGTTCTACTTCTTCGAGCCACAATTCATATCTTGCTTGCTTTTCTTCCATTTTATCAATTTTCTTCTGTGAAATGCCACATTTTTTCATTTCTGCAACTTTTTGTTTAAATTTCTTAGCTCTGTGGTCTAAAACTTTCAAGTCTCTGTCTTTTTTTGCGCCCATGATAGTATTGTTTTATATTAAATTATTTTCTTATAAATACTAAAAGACTTGCATTCCAATCCAAATTTTATTATATTTGGGAAAAGATATTTTCTAAATGGAAAGATTCATTAAATATAAAAGAATTGAAGAAAAATTAACATTACCAGAACTACAAGTCCTCTTTGATGAATTAATTACAGATGGATTTGAAATTATCTATTACAACGAAAAAAAAGAAGAAGTAAATAATGTTTGGGGTAAACCTGAGATTAATGTTGTAATTGTGGCTGGTAAGAAGCAAAATGATTTAAAATCAGTCTTATGAGTACAGATAGAAATCCGGGTTATCTGGTAGAAACCAAAACCGGGAAAAAGGGGAAAACATATCATCGTGAACCGTTGGTAAATAAAAAGCAAGTTGTTCATGTTGAAGATGAAACAGGCAAAGAATATAAACTTCTTTGTGACCCTAAAACAGTAAAAATAATTGGATATTTTGATTAACAACATGGATACTGAACTTAGAAATTTACAAAAGGGTCACACATACTTGCTTTTACGCAATCATGGTAGCGTATTTGCAGCAAAAATTCTTTTAATTACAGATAAGGCATATCATATTCGTTGGGACAGTGGAAACGAAACGTGGGAACTCAAAGAAAGTTTGTACATTCAGTATAGTTTAATTGAAGATATTAGCGATTATGTAACATCAGAAAAAAAGGATGTTGAGCCAGTAGTATTAGAAGCCAAGACAGAACTGGTGCAATGTTATATTTGTCACGGCATGGGAACAATTCCTGAACCAAGTTCAACTGCCGGAAAAAAAACATGTCCCGCATGTAATGGAGCTAAATTAGTTCCTAAAGTGATAAGTGTTGCACCGAAAATAGAGTAATTCATCTGATTGAAACGTATTTATTAAAAAGAACTTTTAATGAAACGTTCCGTTTTTCAAGTTATAAAAGAAGAAGTCCAGAACTTTTTTTCTGATTGGCAAATGGGTGATGAACCAAGCATCGCTGATAAGTACTATGAAAAATATCACGGTATAGATGCTGGCGACCCAAATAAAGAAGCCAAGCAAGTAGACGCAGAAGTGATTGGCTATGTTACAACTGATTGGGGTAGAAGAAAATTAGAAACCGCAATTCCAATATATAAAAATCCAAGGTCGCTTGAAGGTATCGGTAAAACTGCAAGAGGAATTTTAATGCAAAATGGCGATTTTTATGTTGCAAAAACATATTATGGCGCACATGAAATTATTCTGGAAGAACTTGCAAAAAAAGGAATTGTTCCCCAAGGATTGGATACTGATTATATGCATGAATTACCCGATGAATTTATTGCTGTACAGAGAAATGAAAGTACCAATGTATTTGTACAATCAGATGCTTATCGACAATTCCCGGAGAAATATCAACAAATTTTCAATAATGCTAATAGGCTGCATCCATATAAGTTTGAATTTATGAAAATTGTTGACGAATATGTTGAAAAGCGCAAATAGAAGAAAAGTCCTACTTATTTTAGAATGGTGCATCTCAAATTTTGGAATATCAAAGTATTGTGACGATTTTCCGTCACTTAGAGTATATAAATCAAAAGGAACTTCAGAGTACTATGCCGATGAATCAGGTGTGCGTGGAACTTATGGCGATGGATTAATTACCATATATTTGGGCACAATTTCATCATATAGAGATTTATGTGCAACAGTCATACACGAATACAAGCATTATCTTATGAACAATGAAGAATACTTAAAAATTGAGAAAAAAATGTTTAAAGTGTGCCCGGACAATGATTATGTATATGAAAATCATCCACACGAAAAACGTGCTTTTAAAGCAGAAGAAAAATGGGGTGGTGTTTGTTACGAAGAATTAAAAACAGAATTTCGTAAACGAAAGTGACTATTTTTTTTAATTTTTTCTTATTTTCCGAGCATTTCTAATGCTTTCTGTAAGCCAAACTCCATTGCATCTTCATATGTTTGGTATTCTTCATCACGTGCATCATTTTGTGGTATACCATTAATATAAGCAACATAATCACGATATTCTCCATTTCCGTTCTTTGTGGAAGAATAAGCATAAACCTGAAGATTGTGCATATCTCTCAACCATTTGGCAAGATGTGATTGTGTTGGTGCTGTAAACCAAATGTCAGGATTGGACTTGTTATGATTATCATAGTGGTGTAAACCCTCATATCCATCAAATACGCCCCATAGATGACTACAATATTCATCAAAGCCACATTTTCTTGCAAGTTTTGCTGTCTCGTAATTGATTTTTCTTTCTTGTATTAACATGATGGTATGTGTTAAAGCGTATCAAATTCCGGTATCCAACGTTTCGGTAATCTCTTGAAAACAAGATTAACCTCTTTTTCTTTTTTCAGGTCAGAGAAGTCTTTATAAACTCCACCCTCACCAGACTTGTGAACAGTATATTTGTCACGCCTGTCCGAACGCCTTCTGCTTCTACGTGGTTCAAAAATGTAAACACGTTCTTTCCAGAATTTCCAATGTCCTCTGGAACGACCTTCACTCCACATTGAAATATAGCAGAAATAATGTGTGTAATGTTTTTTGAGATATTTTTCAACTTCTCCCCGGAAACCACGAAGAATAAAATTACCGTGATGCTTCGAATATACAAATATCATTGTACGTGCACCTTCAAACCAATCGGGTTTACCTGTGGCTGGAACATCAATGATTGGATATTTGCCCTTTTCTGCGGGAAATTTCTGTGTCATCGACACTTCGAATTTTACATTTTCACCTACGTTGTCCATAATTTTAAGTTAAAAGTTTAGGCAGGTGCGGGAACATATCGACCATTGTTAAGCATTATATATTTGAGCCAGATTCCCGCACCATCGGATTTGTTATGCAATCTATTAAAGAACCACCATCTGCCGAAGCAGAACCCAAACAGTTTGTGAGGGCAGAGGGAGTCGAACCCCCACGAAGACCGGACACTTCAAAAACAAACAATTGCGCACTCATTCATTAAATTCGTATCCAATCTTTCCGTTAACGTGCTGTACATCACAACGGAACTCCCGTCTGCATGACGGGCAACTCTACCAATTCGTCCATACCCTCTTATTTCAATGAACCGGGACGGTGGGGACTTTTACCCCAGCGAAGGAAGTTTACGTTTCCTTTTGCAACCTTACGTTAGGCTTAACCATCTTGGATTGCCGTCCGTTTCTTTTGCAATTATACGACAAAATTTTTAATTTGTTACAAAAAAATCAGATTTTTTTTACTTTAATTTCAAAATTCATTTCATTAGTGCTGGAACACAACCCATTAGTATTGATTGAAGAATAAATTCTTTTTGAGTTAGCATATAAAGGTAGTTCACGAATCTTTACCGAATAGTCAGTACTGAGATTAAAAAACATTGACCCTACACTTTCAGGTAATCCATCTGGATAGGGTGCTGCAATGTTAAATTCAATACCATTACATATTCGGCTTCCTTCAACACGAAATTTATCATTCTTAATTAAACCAAGAGCAAGGGAAAGTTGCTCATATAATTGAATTTCTTCTTTTGTGCCAGAATTGGTTTGTCTTGCTCTTTCAATGACATCCATTCTCGCATCTTCTATCTCATCATCATCGTCATAAAACATGGCAATTAATATTACAAACAAATATAGCGAATTTAAATGAAATTTCATAGATTTTTATAAAAAATTATACTTTTTTAACCCTCACAGTATTTATATAAGTGTGGTTCAGATAAATATGACAAAACTCACATTAAATAACATAAAAGAAGGCATTGTTTTATTTGGCGCACAAATGACATCATTTGCTGTTATTAGCATCAATTACAGAGCAATAGCACAAGCAAATTATCTATGGTCGGTACTTACCGATATTGTCGTGGCAAGCATATCATTTTTCGTTGTAAGAAGAATAGCTAAATCAAATGCAAACAGCATTGCACAATGGATTGGATTTACAATTGGCAGTGCTGTTGGAACAGTTATTGGAATATTAGTTTCAAAAATTATTCTTGGCAGTTAATGCATCACTTCAATTTTTACTGAGTCTTTAAATAAAATTACTTTATTTAATCTCAACTATCATGGCTATTTTAAGAAAAACAAAAAAAAGGGCACTTTGCGGTGTTTGTGGTGGCATTGCAAAATGGATTGACCCAGACATTAACCCACTTGGAATTAGACTTATGTGGGTTTTCTTAACAATTTTTCATCCTTGGACAATGATTGTCACATATTTCTTTTTGGCTGCAATTTTGAAAACGGAACTTGTTCTCTTTAAGGAAGAACCAGCTAATGGTTAATTATTTCATTGAATAGTATTTATGTGAAAATATACTATATGTTGAATGATTTCTTATTAATACTGGTGAAAAACGATGGTAATATCGTTTATGACATATTCGCTACTTCTCATAAAGATTTGGTGAATAAATACATTACTCCCGAAGACGAAAAGCAAAAATCATATTTCAAAGCAGCTTTTGTTCCAAAAGAAGGACATAGACTTGATGAAGTAAATGAATATGTTTTGAGAAATGCAGAAGTATCATATCCGCTTTGGTTTACAAATGATATTCAAAACATAGCAATTGCTAATTTAAAAAGCATTATTAATTCAATGATTATTAAAGGACGCAAACAATTACTTTTACATGAGGGTGCAATTCTTGCTGGAAATGCTGTGGTTGACGAATTAAAACATTCAGTAATCTTTGCAATGTACGATAACGCACACGTTAAATTGGTTGATAATAGTTCCGAAATTCAGAGAATGACTGATGAAACATTTATTGATGAGCTTTGTGATAACTCAAAAATCGAAGAAGTTTGGGGGTTTGCAAAAATCAAGGAAATGCATGACTATTCAAAAATCATGAAAATTTATGGTCAGGGTAAGGTCGGAAAAATGTTTGACAATTCACGTATTGCAATGCTTAAAGGTGACGCAAATATAATGGAAATGCTTGACCAATCTAAAGCCGACAGACTCAAACACATGAGCAAGGTTGATGAAATGCACAATCACTCAGTAATCGAAGAAATGTGGGATTGGACAGTGGTTGAAAAAATGTTTGACCAGAGCCGTATAAATTATATGGACGAAGAAAGCCGTGTATTAGAAATGTACAACGATTCAACCATTGAATTTATGTGCGGTAATGCAGTTGTTGAAAAACTTTATGAAAATAGTTTGGTTCGCAAACTTGAAGAAGCTGCAAAAGTCCTTGAAAAGAAATTGAAAGAAGAATAATTTGGATATTTTTGGATAAAATATGGATACTCAAAAGGTATCCATTTTTTTTTGTCAAACCATTCGTCAAAAAAAATCAATAATACTATTGACAATGCCAATTATTTTTATATATTTGTCTTCTAATTTTATAACACATGACAGCAAAAGAAGCCTATCAGAAAGCATACGCACATAGTGAAAAAGAAAAAGGTATGCTATTTTACTTTGTAAACCGCAATAACACAGAGGTATTGTGTAACACTGAATGGATGCTACTTAATAAAAAGCATCACGAAGCTAATATTGCCTATATGGAAACCATCGAAAAAACCGTAAAAGGTTTTATGTTCTGGAGTATTTCAACAGAAGGTGAAGCACATGTTGCAAAAAAGGGCAAGAAAATGGGTATTGTTTTTTCATCCATAATGTTCATGCAGAAATAAAAAACATATTGCTTGTAGATGATATACATAGAATAAATCCATTTTGTCAATTTTTTCCCTGCCACGAAGGTTTGGAAGACTGTACATTCTGTTGGTGTCCATTTTATCCTTGTAAAGACTTGGAAAAGGGTAAATATATAAGAAAGGGAAAAACCAGAGTTTGGGATTGTAGTGGCTGTAACTGGATTCACAAGAAAGAAGTTGTTGATAAAATATTTGAAGTAATTAGGGCAAAGGTAAAATGAAAATAAAGTTTAAAAACTACAAATATCAGCAAATTGATGGCATATTGGTACGTACCGAAATGCCACAGTCCAATCTAAAGCGTTTCTTTAAGTCGATACTTCTATGGTGCTTTAAATTAATTAATTATAAACATGTAACAGCAAAAGACCATAACAATAAACCCATGATTAAAGAAATACTTGATATAAGAGGTATAAGAACCTGTGCTTATGAGAGTAATGGTGGTCAAGTTTATATTTGTCAGTTTATGTGGAAATTTGGAAAATATTATATATGATTGGTGGATATAAAATAATAACATTGTGTGGCAGCACAAGATTCAAAGATGAATTTTTTACTGAACAAAAACGCTTAACATTAGAAGGTAATATTGTTATCAGCGTTGGACTTTTTGGGCATTCAGGTGATGATGAGGTTTGGGAAGAAGGAACAAAAGAAATGCTTGACGATATGCATAAAAGAAAAATTGATTTGGCTGATGAAATTTTCGTAATTAATCCAAATGGATATATCGGAGAATCAACCAAAAGCGAAATTAAATATGCAAAAATGAAACATAAAAAAATAAAATATTTATGGCAACAGAAGAAAAAGATTATCCTGAATTAAAGAAGCCAATGACTACCGCAAAAGAGTTGGCATTCAAAGCATTTTGTCATAATCTACCAAAAGATGTTGATTATGCAACTGCAGACTTACAAATGAGATTCGAAAATTGGTGGAGTGAATGGTATGGAAGAGAAGAACATCGTGACGGCTTCTATCACAAGCACAGCGTTTTTATTGATTTGAAACGATTTATACAAGCAGAATAACTATAATGTCATGACACTACTCAAAACCAAAGTTCAGACATATCGAATTGATAAGGTCTGTGATAAATGCAAAAAGGGTTTACTGATTGCAACAGGAACTGCAATGTCAGAAACATTTCATTCTTATTGGGAACACATCTGTAATGAATGCGGAGCAACCGTAACAATTCGTGATGAAAGATATCCACATGAAATAACTGAAGATATTGACAAGCCAATAAAAATAAAAGAACCGCCAATAGACTTGCAAAGCATTGCCGATGAAATGAATTATCATAATATGTGTGCAAGAGCAACTTTGGGTGATGTGCCAACAATAACAGTAGAAGATTTGAAAGGCACATCAGTAACAACTGGTGAACAAAAACCAATACACATTAAAAGAAATCCAAACACAATCTGAGCCATGAAAAATGTTATTAAAGGAATATTGGAAAAAGAACTTTATGTTGACGAGCAGAATAAAATTGCTGGTGTTGATAATGCTGTGGAAAGACTTGCAATGTGGTTTAGTGGTGATATTAGACTTGCTGCTTTGAATCTGGTTCAGCGTGAGGGGCGGAAAAACACTTGTAGTTGCTGCGGTAAAAAAATGGAAGAGCATCCAAAACCAGATTATTACGTTTGCACAAATCCTTATTGTGATAATTACATTAAAATGGTTAAGTAAATTTTTCACTTTATTATCACTTAACAATACTTTCATAGAAAATTTACTAAAGCGATTTTTTGCAATAAGTACCGAATTTCGATAATTATTGCAAAATTTCTATTTTAGGTCACCCTGAAGTATTTATAACAAATGAACAGTTTAAGAAATATTATTAGGGAAGAAACCGAAAATTTCTATCCGCTTGCCACCAACGTTTCTCTTGTGACCGAAACAGGCGAAACAATGCCAATTGAAAAGGGTGAAACTGGTGATTGCTATAAAAATGTTCAGGATTATCTGCTTGATAATGATATCCCCAATGCATTTATTATACATGGAGTTGTGACAAGCAGAAATGGCACATTAAATCATGCTTGGATTGAAACCGATAATGAAGTGTATGACCCGACAACTGGAATTAAAACCAGCAAAGAACTATATTATTCAAAACTTAATCCAAAGGTTGAAGCAAAATATGGCTTTGAAGAAGCAATAAATAAACGATTCGCAACGGGCAATTACGGTCCGTGGGATGCACCGCAATCACTCACCGAAGTTGGTGAAGCTAATATTAAACCTTACAGAATTTATGATGAATTAAATAACCTGTTTTATGGCTATGGTCAATTTCATTTTATAACTGAAGAAAATATAAAACATACCATCAAGTTTAAATCTTCTCAATTAATTGAATATAACGAATGGGTGGTTAAAATTGATGTAAGCAAAGGTGATTTACCAGCGAATAAAATATCGACATATTCTGGTGCAACAAACATTTATAAGATTTTTGCAACATATGTTGACATTATTAATTCGTTTATTGATGTTGAAGACCCAGATATTTTAGCGTTTCTTGATTTTGGTGAGCAGAAATATAATATATTCATGCAATATCTTAAACGTAATCCGCCACGTGACTATGAAGTAGCTGATGACGATAAATATAATTTCTTACTTGTGAGAAAGGATTTTGAAGAAAGAACTGATTCAATGTTGGAAAATAGATATCATGCCTCATATGGTAAACATAGAGGTGAATTAACTTTTGATAAAATAGTCAGAAGGATTAAAAACAATCCATCATTAACAAGCAAGTCTGATTTATTTACAACAATATCCAGAAGAGCATATGATGAATTGAAAAGATTTAGCAGTCCACAGGAAATCATGGATAATGTTTACTGGCATGGAAGTGGCGGTGGTGTTTCTGGTGGTTTACAGGCAGGATTTAATTTCACAAAAAAAGGTGTTGAAGGTGGCAGTGGCTATGGTGATATACTTCATTCAATAAGCCTATCAAAAAATAAAAATACAGCAAGTGGTTTTAGTGGTTTAGCTTATTATGGTTCGGTATATCCAGTATTACTTCGTAAGGGTGCAAATGTGGAAGAAATGCCACATATTCAAGATGCAAATGAAATTGAAGATATTCTTGTTGACCTTTGGTTAAAGCAGGTCGATGCTGTTAAAATCGGGAATTGGGGCGATGGGTATAGTGAAGACGAACTCGTTGTGTTAAACCCAAGAGCAATATTAAAATTTCAGGGAGAAAGTTTTAAAGTATATGGAAAACAAAGATTTGCCAATCCAGATATTAAAGCATATGAAGCCATATATAACACGATTCAAAACAATCCTGCACCATCATCAAAAGATGTGCTAAAAGTACAGTATCCTAACGAAAACCCCGTTGTAGAAGTTAAGAAAAGGAAAAAACAATTAACTATGGCATTACCAATTGGAAAAATATTTACAGCAGGTGGTGTTATTAAGGAAGGGAAAGGATATATGAGTACTTATATGCGTGGGCATCCCATCTATTTAAAAGAACCACCTTCTGACTGGCGATATGAAGATAATGATGAAAAAGTGATGGGAAACCCAGAAAGACCTTGTGCTAAATGCGGAAAACTTCCAACACCAGAGGGACATGACGCATGCATTGCTAATCTTCCAGATGTTAAGTATGCATGCTGTGGTCATGGTAGGGGTGATGGATACATCGCATTTAATAATGGTACTGTTATAAGGCAGAATGAAGACCCTAAACGTTTTGAGCAAACAATAAATGATTTGAAGGCAGAAAGAGATAATACAAAATCACATATTATGACAAGAGAAGAATTTAAAAGAATTGTACAGGAAGAAATTGGGCAGTATCAACGTAAAGTTTATACAATCCAAGACCTTGCTAATTTTGTAACCCAAAACATAAGTACTGACCAAGAGATAAAGGATATTTACGCACCAATACATCTTAAAGTACTTCAGGACGCATTCCGTAGTGGTGGGGATGAAGGTGTTGTTGAAGAATTTAAAGAAATGTGGGGAAGTGATATTTTTGTCATTGGAAAAGGAAGATATAGTTTTGAAAAATTGTATTAAAATTTATTTGGATTTCCCTTCAGAAAAAAATATCATATATACGTAGTATATATGATATTTTTCAGAGGGGGGTTGTCAGGGGGGATTTTTTAAGGAAAAATTGAATGAAAACCATTAAACAAATAATAAAAGAAGAAATAAAAAAACTTTTTATCAACGAAGGTTATTATGATGATAAAGGTGTCATAAGATTATACCATCGAATTGGTATGATGGCAGGAAGTCCACCACTTCCAGAATTGATTAAAAGTGTATATCAAAATGGCTTAATTCCTAAAGATAATGGGGAAGTGGGAAAAGTAATCTGGTTCTCAGATGATTATAATGACTATGCCCAAAAGGGAAATTTCGTGGTGGCTGTGGATTTTGATACGGCTACTAATGGATATACAAATAATGAATATGGAATACGATATGATGGTCACAATGCATTTGCAATTAATACAATTCCTTTTGATAAATTAATTATAATCAAAATACCTGTATTGGAATTTACAACTACTGATTATGTTATGAGCCACGATAAGCTAATTAAATCAATTAACGGTGAAGAAGGAATACAAATAACACCTGATGGTTTAAATGATAATCCAATGAAGCCAGTTATATATGCAGATATTTTTAATAAATATGTTCAGCCATATATAAATTATCCTGATTTTATAAAAGAATTAAATCCAAATGTGGTGAAAATAATTAACGTGTTGGGACATACATATTAAACTTTTTCACAAAATAGTCTCTCAAGTTTTTCACACGCCATTTTCTCATATCGTTAATAAGCAATTTTAATAATTCCCTGAAATATTTGTCTGGATTGCCCCTGTGATTATGTATTTCTGCTTGCATTACATAATATTCATCATCAATATATCCCCAGCCATGTCCAAGACTTTCTGCTTTTTTATTAATTTCACTCATTAATTCTTCATATTGGTTGGCAAATTTATATTCTTCAGCACATTGCTTTAATATTTTTTCAATAGCATCTCTTTCATCGTTAAATCCATCATTCATATCATTTTTCGCAATAATTGCAGGTGCAATCTTTTTGAAAAACCATTTTGCATCATATGCTGACCTTTCTAAATTCTCTTCTTCACTACGCCTTTCCAGCTTATCTGCTACGCCAAGATTTTCTGGTGGTATTGCTTTGGCTTTATTCTGTAGCTTGAAATCATTATCGTTGTCATAAAAATAAACAGGAATATTGCCAGCTAATCTTAATATTTCCTGAACCTCACCTTTATCGACAAAATCCTGATAACCTTTTGTTAATATATGAATTTCCAATATATAATCTTTTGCATTGTCAATATATGGCTTATCAGTCATAATCCTATCTTCAAGTTCTTTTGATTGTAATGCATTTATATAATCATTATCACTTTTATAATCACTGCGTTTAAACGACCAGTTCCAATAATCAACAGGAGAACCTTTATATTTCTGATTTAATTTCTCACCGTCAAGAACAATTGCAACATTTCCATGATTTTTACCATATCCAGACATTCCTTTTGCCCTTGAAGTTGAAAAGAAAAAATTCTTGCCACCACTCTTCCAAGCATCAGCAACCGAACCCAAGTTACTGGAAGTAGCAAATTTATTCATTTTTAATATGCTGAATAAATTTGATATATGTGTGTAGTGATATAATATCTTGGATAATCCTTCAGATAAAATATTTTCAAATTCTTCCTTAATAATTCGTTTAATATTCATGTCATTTATAAATACTAACAAAGTTTTCTCTGTATTTATAAATAATGAAATCCATTAAAAAAATAATAAACGAAGAATTGGAAAACTTCTACCCACTTTCACCAACCATTTCTTTAGTGAATGAAGAAAGTAGCGGTGTCCTTACAATACGTGACCTTGCAGAAATTGGTGCACGTACTGGTAATGATGAACAAATTCTATTTGAAATATTCATGGACGAGTATAGAAGGGGTGGCGATGAAGCTGTTGTGAAATTATATAAGGATATGACTGGTAATGCATTATATGTTTTAAGTAGGGGAAAATATACAATATCCCCTGTTTATGACCCAGAAGCGATGAGAGAAGATATCACCGATAAAAGAACTCCAAAAGAAAGATTCGTGGCAATGCTCACTTCAATCCTTAATGTCGGCTATCAACCATATATGCTTAAAACTCGTGGCGGTGGACGTTCGGGTATAAGCAGTGCAACAGCATACCAGACAAAAGCACTTGTTGACCTACTCCCACAACTTTCACCAGAAGAAGTCGAAGAACTTAGCCAACAAAACTATACTAATCGTAATGGGAAGACTTTTAATTTCAAACCATATATCGAACATTTCCAAAGACTTGGTGGTGAAAAACAAGCAAAAGCTGATGTGAAAAACATCAGTCAAAGTGCCGACCAGTACGGTGAGTTAATAAAACAAATCAAAGAAAAAATTGAAGATTTCCTTGTTGAACAGGAAGCCAAGATTGATATTGATATAAAGAAAACCCGTGACTATATCCAAAACGATTATAGAACATTAGGTCGTGAAGACTTCGCAAAAAAACATGGCGAGAAGAAATATTTTAAAGCAATGGGTGGTCAGCCAGCAAAAGAATATTATTCGTTGGCAAAATTTGAATATTCACGTCTTGGTGTACTTTTACGTTTACGTGATGAACAATTACCGGAATTCATAGCTAAAGCACAAAAAGCATACAGGGAAAAAGAATATGATAAAATAAATAAACTCATTTATAAACTCAAAGCATATTACCCAAGTCTATCTAACTTCATTATGACAAACTTCCGTAAAGGAGTGGATGGTATCGAATTTACATTATCTGCCGATAATCCAGATGGAAAGGTAAATATATTTACACAAACAATTTATGCTGGCGGTTATAATATACAGAAATTACATTTGCGCTGGTTAATGCACGTAAACGATTCTCAGGGCAAAAAGATAAAGATTGAACAAGGTTAATGCGTAACATCAAAAACATAATCAAGGAAGAACTCGAAGATTATCGTGGCTATCATACAGCACCAACTGCTGCCGATTCTCCTATGCATGACGTTACAAACGCATTCGGAGAAGATATGTACGATGGCTTGCAAAAAGCCGTAAGATATTTCGGCAATGGCTATCCATACGATGCATATAGTATTTCTTTAATCCAGAGAGTACGAAACAAACCCAACGCACAGGTTAAAATATACCGTGCAGTTCCTATCGCAATAACCAATCAGGAAAAAATTAATAACTACGAAAAACAAAAAGCATATATCCTGAAAACAGGTAGACTTCCACAAGGAGTAGATAACTGGAAAAACAGCAGAGAATACTATGACTGGATTTCAGGTGAAATCGATAAACTAAAAGCACTACCTGCAGAACAAGACAGCAAAGTTAAAATCAATAGCGGAGATTGGGTAACAATAAATCCGGCATACGCAAGAGACCACGGCAAAAATCATATAGGCAAATATCGTGTGCTCACAAAAACAGTCCCGGCAAGAACATTATTCACCGATGGTAATGATATTCATGAATGGGGATACGTTGAAAACGGAGTAAATGAAACTCCCGATAATAAAAAAGTCTACGACACAATCTGGGAAGAATTAAATAACTTCGATTCAGAAATCCCTATTGAGGAAAGAAAACGCAAAAGAACAAAAGGTATGGCATTACCACTTGGACGAATATATTCAATGGGATTGGGTGAACAAACAAACCAGTCCGGTAAAAAATTATACTATCACGGCAGAAATCAAAATCGTCCCTACGCTGGTAAATACATATACATAACAGATTCACTTGGCTACGCTGCAGGTTATAGCGATGGTAAAGAACTTTATGTTTATACACTACCCTTTGGGGAAAATAAACTCTTCTCAATTAAAAACCCAATGCACCATAGATTGCTTAATCAATATATTGACGACTACACACTAAGCATGATATTCAAATCAAGCGGTAGAAACGAAGAAATAGATTGGGCAGCACTATCATATATCTCAACAGATGAATTCGAAAACCCTGAAGACCTGTTTGAACACTTAGGCTTCTACGGCATAAGACTTAAAGAACGTGCAGGTATTGACTCAATATACGTCTTTGATGAAAAATATCTAACCCCTGAAGGAACTATTGACATAACCACACCAGAAAATCAGGAAAAGATTAGACAATTCTATAAGGACTTCACTAAGGATAAAAACTTCTTGGAAGAAGAAAAGTAAAATCATAATCCCCCGTCTTAAAAACAAAATTATTTTTGATTGGACTTAAAACAAGTCTAAACACCCTAATTTTTTTAATTGTCTTTTTTAAATAAAATTGTCTTACCCTTCGGTGAAAAAAATATTATATATACGTAGTATATATAATATTTTTCAGAGGGGGGGTCTGGGGGGGATTTCTTCGGGGAAATTTTGAGAATTCAAATATAAACATTTATTTTAAATTCCAAATCATTTTTGTAACAAATTTAATTTGCTTTCGTATAAGTGGTATGGCTAACAATTAAAATGCAATGAACGCAAGAGAGGCATATTTCAGAACCAACTACTACGTGGGCGATAATAAAGACGTGGTGATATTCTTTTTCTTTAAACTGCAGGATGTCGTTCGCATGGGTTGTACCCAGAGTATGAATATGTGCAAGGAAGACCATGAATATAACGTGGGTCAAATGGAATATATAGAAAAACGTTATGGCAAACAGTTTATGTTCTGGTCGGTAAGCGATGAAGGAATAGAATTTCAGAAGGAAAGACTCAAAGAAAAAAACCTTAAAGCTAATCTCGTACTTTTCCTTACTGGTGGCGATATAAACATTATGGCTGCTAATGTCAAGAAAATGATTGAAGGTGTTGTGTGAGAAATAGTTAGAAAGGCATTTACAATTTATAGAAAAATTTTTTTGGGAAATTTTTAAAGACCTGAATTTTGGATAAGTTCCAGAGTATCAGGATTTTTAATTGTTTTACTTAAACTAATGGTAAAGGTTTTTGCCAAAATTTTCAAAATTTTTTTTTAGAATTTTTTTAAGGGTCTATTATAAATTACTCGTGTAGCACCCCGGCTCTCCGTGAGGGGGTTCTAAGCCGGGGGGTAGAGGGGGGGGATACGGGGGGGAGTGACGGGGATAGGGCAGGGGTGTTAGGTTAGTTTATTTACCCTGTTATCTGCCCGTATTTTAATTTAAACTATCTAAGCAGTATCTTTATATCACTTCAATACTGACTGCCTTAAAACGTCTTAAAATAAGCCAAAAAAAAAGGGTGCGTTTTGCACCCTTAATTTATTTGTCTTCCTGTTTACAGGGTGATGGTATCACCTGTTATCCTGACGCTATCAATTTTATCTTCACTGACTACGAAACTGCGGTATTTTGCGGTTGTGAGGTCGAAGTATTTTTTGACTGCGTTCTGTGCAAGGGTGAGAGGCTTTGAGTTTACAGGTTTGTATTCGATAGGAACAAGCACCTGTTTTGAGTGACCTATTGCATAGATGTAGAGTTCACCCGTTTCGTTGTGCATTTTGATACAATCAGTTACCTTTGTATAGGTTTCCTTCTGTGCAACTGACTGATTTGAAGCGGTTTCGGGGTCGGAGTTCTTTTCAAATGAAGCAATCATTTTGCTAATAGCTTCCTTTACGAGTTCGGGAGAATGACCACCTTTGGCAATGTTTTCAATATCTTCAGCCGTTGCACCTTTGAGTTTTGCAAGGTCTTTTTCAACGGCATTGCCATAATTGAAATTGGCAATAATAACATGGTTTGAAACTTCACCTTTGGAGTTTTCATACCCTCTGATACCTACGAAAGATGAGCCGTTCATCATGATACACTTGGCAAGAATTGCCTTTACTCTTTCGTCCCTGTTGTTTAAATTCAAGTTTGTCATAGCTTGTTTTTTTTAGTTATAAGCGGTTTGTTTGTGTCCGCTTTCATGTACTTATACGCTGAAAGGGTGCAAAATGTTTCATTTATTTGTAACTTTTTTAATTAAAAATGTAAAATATTTTCTTTGATGTTAATTATCAGTCAGTTATGAATGAAAATATTTTTGGTTCGGTCTGCTATATAATAAGGTATATATATTAGCTTGTTTAGAATGATTACAAATTAGCTATAAGGGTGAAAATAATTGCTCAAAAGTGAAACATTATTTTGTTTTGTCCGTTTAACTTAATACAAGCGAAAACGACAGGCAAAAAAAAAGATAAAAAAAAGTCGCAAAAAAGTTTTTAAATTAAAAAAGTTACTATATTTGCATCATGTTTAACTCAAATCAAAAAGCTATGACAAACTTTTCAGAGATTTACGCAAAGAATTACACCGAAACTGTTAACTATATCATTTACAGGGGTATAGATGCCGAAACTGCGCAGGATTTGGCACAGGACGTTTTTGTTAAGGCTTTAAGGCTTTATGAATCAGGTAATTACAATCCTGACAAATCAGCCGTTTCAACGTGGTTGCGGACAATTACCAACACTGCAATAATTGACTTTCACCGCACAAACGGTTACGGCAAAAACACCACTGCACTGACTGAATTTGATGATGAGGAAACCGGAGCATTTTTTCAGATTGTTGACAAGTCCGCAAAGGCTGACAGTCTTATACTGAACAAGGAACTGAAAGCAAGGATAAACAAGGCTTTTGGAAAGCTGAACGACAAGGAACGGATTGTTGCAAACCTGTACTTCAAAAAGGAATATGAGTATGCCGAGATTGAGGAAAAGACAGGTTTTCCAATGGGAACGGTCAAAGGGATAATAAACCGAGTAAGGGCGAAACTGCAAATCGAGTTGGGCAATGTCCGGTTCGCATAAAAAGAGAGGGGCAACCCTCTTTTTTTTCCCTTTGAATGCAACATTTTTAATTTAAATTCGTATATATTAATACAAACCAGTTAAAACGACAAACCAATGGCAAACGCAAACGCACAATGTTCAAACGGCTTCCGGTTCACAATGGATGACTACATTAAGGCAAACCGGATAGGTAGCAGACAGGCAGAAATGGAAAACCAGTCCGGCTGGTCAGCAAAACACAGGGTGCATAAATCGGCAAAGGCATACAGCCGGAAAGACAAAAGCTGGAAGAGGGAATTTTAACCCTCTTTTTTTATTTTGCACAATGTGCAAAATATATTGTCCCGGATGTAACATTTTTAATTTAAATTCGTATAAGTATTAGAAACCAATTAATTCAACAGTCATGACCAGCAAAACCAAAACACCAGCCAGACCGCTTTACGAAATTGCCAGAGAGATACGCCAGAACTGGAAACGTTCGGTATCTGGAACTGAAATGTACTTTGGTGCAGTCCCTTACGTTGACGCAATGTCCAGTCTGACCAGCATCAATGATAATTACATTATGGATTCCGGGCGCAGTATTGTTGCTTACTTTTTGGCGAACGCTTCAACGTGGAGAGGCGAAACCGCCAAGAGGGTGAAAGCAGAACTGAACGCAATGTTAAAGAGAGGGTAACACCCTCTTTTTTTTTTACACAATGTTCAGGTTTAATGTAACATTTTTAATTTAATTTCGTATAAGTAGTATAAACCAATTAATAATACAGCAATGAAAATCATAACCAAAGAAATTGAGGAAGCATTTAAGAAGCAGGGTTACACAGGTAACAAGTCCGCAAAGGATATTAAGATTGTCATGAAGTTGTTTTACCCGGCTGGTGCTGGTACGTGGTATCTGTACGAAAAGATTGATGAGGATGTTTATATGTGCTATGCAAATCTGGGAGACCCAATGTTTGCAGAATGTGGTACTGTTTCAATGTCCGAACTCATGGCATTCCGTGGTAGGTTTGGTCTGGGTATTGAAAGGGATATGCACTTTAAACCAATGTCCATGACCTTGCAGGAAGTAATGGATAAGGTTCAGGCAGGTCAGCACGTGTAACAATTTAATTTAAAATAGTGTCCCGGAAATGTAACAAATCCGGGACATTTTTCGTATAAGTAGTATAAACCAACAAACACCAAACGCTATGACTGGTAAAGAAAAAAGAATGGCACAGAAACGTGAATACGAAATGATTAAAGATATTCGCAGACGTTATGAAGCTGGTGAGCCAACCACATTTGCCGAGAGGAATATAATGTTCATATACCTGAAAAAGATAGCAAAGAAAAACGCTGCATAGTGTAACATTTTTAATTTAAATTCGTATAAGTATATATAAACCAAAACAATTACGGCAATGACTATTGAGAGAATAATTGAACTGCAAAAGGATTACGGAGTAACCGGAACGCAGAAAGGAATCAACACCGGAGAGATATGGAAGTTTGAGGGAAGTGTTGGAAGATTCGCAATGAATATGTTGGAGAATGGAGTTTGTGTTCTGCCCGAAGAACGGACTCAGGACTATTACGGAAATACGATTCCCTCACGAAACGATTTGAAATCCGGCACAAAGGGAACATTGGAAAATGCTGAGAAGTTTTGGCAGAGTGTTGAAGATGGCGACTTTGAAGCAATTGAATTCCTTGAAGGAACATTTGCACCGGAGAATGATATAATTGATTTTCCCGAAGAAGAATAGTGTTTGTTTTCGATTTTGTTGAAGTTTTTGTGACTATGTTGGAAACCCTGTTCCGTTTAATCAGAACGGCAGGGTTTTTTTATTTAAAATAGTTGTGGGAAAGTGTAACATTTTTAATTTAAATTCGTATAAGTAGTATAACCAGTTAGTCACAAAGCAATGACAAATTATACGTTACCAAGCAAAAAAAGCATACCTACATTTCCTGCATCACAGGGAAACCAAATTACCAAAGAGTATTATAATTTCTTAGTGGGTGAAATTAACAGAGGCACTATATTAAAAGCGGTATGCAGGATTGAAAATAAAGTGTTTGGAACAACATCATATTATTTAATATCGTCCATGTAACATTTTTATTTTAAATTCGTATAAGTATTAGAAACCAATTAATGACACAGACAATGAAATCAATAGCCAAAACACTCAACGCATATTACAGGGCAATAGCTTGGACAGGTGCAATACTGTTCAGTCTGATTTGCTGGTATGGCATTATCACATTCATCAATTCTGTAATACACTAAGGCAATGGCAAACCACATAACACAATGGAAACCACAGGTGACTATAAACGGACAGACAACCAGTTTTAGCACCTATGCAGAAGTGAAACGGAACATGAAACTCCTGCTGCAACGGAGCAATGATAATGAAGTCCGGGTAAACCGTTCCAGACGTGGTGAATGGGGTGAATGGTTTGAATACTGGTCAATGTCCAATGGTAAGCCAGTCATCACCCGGAAAGGTTGGATGTAACATTTTTAATTTAAATTCGTATAAGTAGTATAACCAATTAATCAATGTACAATGGCAACAGTTAACGCAGAGAACGCAATGTCCGC
>ENA-UPXM01000390-UPXM01000390.1-activated-sludge-metagenome-genome-assembly--contig:-NODE-390-length-64459-cov-10.213481_pt1 | contig 64459 bp, 31 predicted proteins | sample MGYA00238178_ERZ772708 | MGnify/ENA primary metagenome ERZ772708 (study PRJEB29002, sample SAMN05720212) | activated sludge metagenome | isolation source: anaerobic digester from wastewater...
CGGAAAGAAAAGATATTAAATACTTAGCTACAATACCACTATTTACTTACTAAAGATTATGTGAGTTAGCCACAAAATTGATGGGTGGAGTCATTGTATATAAAGCATTTGTAATAGCAGTAGGGGAAGCGGCGGAAAGAAAAGATATTAAATACTTAGCTACAATACCACTATTTACTTACTAAAGGTTAAGCGAGTTAGTCACATAAACAATGGTCATAACATATGGTAAGCTTGTATAATGGTGACAAAACACTCTACGAGTATTTGATGTAGGGGGATGAAAGATTATCTACACATAATATGGCAAACAAAGGTGAACCATTAACTAAAAAACACGGCGATTTGATTTATGACTTTTTGCAGTCTGGTATTTACAATGAGACAGTTTTTTCTAAAACCAATCTTTTTGCTTGGCCTGACATAAGTGATATGTGCATACATATAGATGATGATTTTTTAATTATTTCATATGATTGCAAAAGGAATAAAAGAGTGACAATGTCGCCTCTAGTTAAGAAAAAAGAAGACTTTATAAAGGGGGTAAGTTGCTTAGAAAGTCAAGGCATTAAGTTTTTAGTTTACGTAAATGAATGGCAAGCAGAGATACTAAAAGAGAGAGGATATGAAGTAGAGGTTTGGGAGTCAAGGAGCGAATATCTTTATAGCCCAGAAGATTTAATTACACTAAAAGGCAAGGAGTTTTACTCAAGGAGAAGGACAATAAATAAATTTAAGTATAACTATGAGTATAGACCATATAATGGTACAAATGAAGATAGACAAGGAGTTATAGATTTATTTGAACTAAATAAAAAAAATAGAGAAATAAAACAAAAGGAGTCAGGTATAAAAGGAGAGAAAATGGAGTTTATAGAGGATTATTACTCTGAACTAGAAATAGTTGCTATAAACAAAATTTTAGATGATTATGGTTATTTCAATGTACAAGCCAATGTGCTCCTCATAGATGGTAAAATTCAAGGATTTGTGGCAGGCGAGGTGTTACCCAATGGGATTGGCGGTATGTATTTTCAAAAGGGGAATAAGGAGTATCGTGGCATTTATTCTTTGATAGATAATTTATTTTGCAAAGGATATTTTAATACCGAAGAAATTAGATATATAAATAGACAAGAGGATTTAGGCATACCGGGCTTAAGAAAGTCAAAGTTAAAGCATATGGTAGCAATGGCAAATCTATATACCGCACTAGCTCCAGATGGCATTTATTGTGATTGTCCAGAATACGAGAATAATAAAAAGAATAATATAAAATGATTTAAGGAAATTTATGGCAATATCATTTACTCCTCTTGGGAGTGGTAGCAAAGGTAATTCAATTTTAGTGTCTAATGATAGGCATAAGTTTTTAATAGACTGTGGCTTTAGCTGTAAAGGCATTATAGAAAAACTAGATTCAGTAGATGTGAGACTCGATGAAATCGAAGCAGTGCTTATAACCCATGAGCATACCGACCACATAAAATGTGCTCACACCCTTTCTAAAATGTGTAACATCCCAATCTATGCAACACCTAAAACACTTGTTGAAATAAATAACAGTGTGGGTAGAGTTAATGGCCATATTGTTGACATGAAAGGATTTAATATCGGTAATATTGACGTTTTGCCTTTTAGTATTCCGCACGATGCAGTAGACCCTGTAGGGTATGCATTCGCTGATAAAAACTCAAGAGCTGTATACGCAACAGACTTAGGGCATATGACACTTGAAATAATGGCGCTTGCTAAAGACTCACATCTTATGATGATCGAAAGTAACTACGATGAAATGATGCTAAAACATGGTCCCTATCCCTCATTTTTAAAACAAAGGATAGCTTCAGATAGAGGCCATTTATCAAACAAGAGCTGTGCTAAAGCTATATTGGAAATAATAGAATCGGGACCTAAACAATTTATTTTAGGGCACTTAAGTGAAAATAATAATACCACAGCAAAAGTGAGAGAAACATTAGATTCTGTCGTAAAAAAAGCTGGCGCGGAGGAAGGAAAGGACTTTTTTGCTTGCATAGCAGCGCAACGCACGGTGACTGCTACAGTGCTTTCAAAATGCTATTAACTAAGTATAAAAGCTTAACTAATCTAAATTAACATGAGACAAAAAGTAACAACAAAACACGTATTAATAATATTTGCAATTCAGATGATTCTATCTGTTCTTTTTGGTGTTGTTATTGTACTCTTAAAAAACCCTGAACTTTCCGTGTTGTTAAATTATGCGCTTTCACAACTATCTATAATTATTGCAATTTTGTTTATTGTACAGTTAAACAGGCTGGATTTTTTTGATGCTGTACCGTTAAAAAGAAAGATTAACATTCCTATGCTCCTCCTCATGCCGATAGTTGCTGTCGCTCTTATTGCGCAAAACACACTACTTATGAGTGCATTTGTTCTACTAATGGATAAATTTAACATTACATTAAATGTGCCACTTCCTGACATGTCTAAAGGACCCGTAGTTGCCATCTTTTCAGTTATCATAATTGGCATTTTACCCTCCATAGTTGAGGAAGTGTTTTTTAGAGGTGTTGTTTTGTCGCCACTTAAAAACAAAGGCAAAGTATATGCAATTTTAGTATCGAGTTTGATTTTCTCACTTGCACACATGAATCTAGCGCAACTTGTCCATCAATTCATAGTGGGTATCGTTTTAGCATATATAGTTTTAGAATCTGATAATATTTGGTATGCAGTAGTTGTGCATTTAACAAACAACATAATTGCTCTTTTCATATCTAATTTTACCTGGTACGAAAACCTTGCAGACATGAGTAAATCGTCCATAATCAGTATGGTAATTATGATGGTAGTAGGATGTGTTGTGCTTGTTGGAGTACTAGTTGCTTTCGAATATTTAAACAAGAAATTTAAAAAGCCAAGTTCATCGGATGCAGAAGCCGATAAAGATACTTTAGAAAAAATTACAAGGTTTGATGCAAGCGAGGAATATAAAGAGGTTGTATATACTGGGACTGGCGAAGAAAATATAGAAGAAGAAAATCGAATAATAGATAAAGCGCTTGAAAACCTAAAGAAAAAGCCAGGAAAACTTGTAGATATATATGTGCTTTCCATATGCCTCTTTTTAGCGATTATGACTGTAATTACAACGATTGCTTCACTCTACTTATAAATCCAAAGCCTTAAGTTGTGTTTATTCTCATATTCGTTGAAAAGCTTAACTTATTTATCAGTTATTACGAGAAAGCGCTGAATAGTGTCCGAGCATCTGCAGTTGTGTAAGTTGTCATAGTAGGTAAGAGCTAGATAGTGTTTGGGCATTTGCGGTTGTACCAGTCATCATATTAATTGCAGTGGTAAATAGACTAGCACGTTAGTTGTACCAGTTGTAATAAATTAAATGCATATCTTTGAATAATTATAAATAATGTTGTATGATATTTGAACGCGCACATGAATAGGTGATAAGATAAGTGTAGTGAGCGTTAGATAGAGAAAAAAATGAAAACACTAAATGCAAGAAAAGAAAATAATAATAAACCACTGCCTGTTGATAATGACAAGCGGACATTTAGGCTATCTATGATTTTTGCTATAACTGTTATGGGACTTATGGTTCTAAGAGCAATTTTTGCAAATGTAGTTATGTCTGACAATGTTAGTTCTTGGGTTTTCTCCTTTGCTATGCAAGTAGGAATGATGGGGATAGTGCCCATTGGGCTGTACATGCTTTTAATTAGAGGAAATAAACAAGAATTAATTCATGACTTTAAATTAAATGTAAAGCTAGCACCTAACGTATATGTGATGGCGTTTGTAATCGGCATATGCATGTATATGGTCAACTCTGGCGTGTCTGTGTTTTGGGCTAGTTTTTTAACAACAATAGGGTATCAGTATCCTAATCCTGTCGGAGTTTTGTATAGGACTCCTGAAATATTAGTGATGGAAATACTCACTACTTGCATTCTCCCTGCAGTATTTGAAGAAATTACTGATAGGGGACTGTTTCTTAATATCTTTCGAGATAAAACCGATCGTTTTAAAATTGTGGTTGTAGGGCTTAGTTTTGGGGTTTTACATCAAAACGTTCCTCAGCTTTTACCCGCCGCAATAGCTGGACTGGTTTTAACCTTTGTTGCAGTAAAGTCTGGAAGTATTGTGCCGGCTATGATAATCCACTTTATGAATAACTTCTTAGTTACCATTACAAACTATGCAGATCAAAAGTCTGATGGATTTAGTAAGTTTGTAAGTTCTCTACAAAACCTGATGTATGATAGTACTATTAACTTTTTGATAGCTGTTGTAGGCGCTACTTTCCTACTAGTTTTCTTAACAAGACAGTTTGCAGTACAAGCAAGCTCACGAAGAGAAGAAATTGATGGGCCTGGCGCAGGAGTTGCGACCATTCGCATAACACCAGCTCCATCTCAAGCGAGAGATCTATTAGAAGTATATGGTCCCGAAGTTTTAACAGAAGAGGAGAAAAAACAAATTACGCTTGAAATAGTTGAAGCGGTACAAAAGGCTAAAGAAATGAGGCTACAAGCGGTTTTAAAAAATGGTGGTGTTAAAGCTGTGAAACTGCAAACAGAATATCTTCCAGTCATAATAGCGTTAGTGGGTGCTGGAATATTTACCATTTTAACATTCATATTTAGGTTTAGACCATAAACTGTTTTTATACGTGGTATAAAATGCATCCCAGGCTAAATCTAACATAGCCTTGGGTTTTAAGGCTTAGATGAATCGGATTAATATTCATTTAGATTTAGACCTATACAACACTAAGTGAATCAAGGCTAAATCTAAAAGAGTGTAGAGGATTAACAACACATAATGATTAGGATCAATATTGTAGCTGTAGGAAAATTAAAGGAAAAATACTGGAAGGATGCCATTTCCGAGTACTCTAAAAGGATGCAAAAATACTTTAATTTAAACATAATTGAGGTAAATGAATACTCTAATTCAAAAAACATCGAGGTTATAAAAGAGCAGGAAGGACAGGCTATTTTAAGTAAAGTAAAGGGCAAAACAGTGCTTTTAGACATTAAAGGCGATTTGGTTTCTAGTGAAGACTTAAGTTCGTTTATTGAAGAATCGGCAGTTAAGGGCGAATCAGAGATAACCTTCATCATAGGTGGTTCCAATGGTGTTTCCGAGCAGGTGAAAGACAAGTCGGATAAAATAATATCATTTGGAAAAGTTACATACCCTCATCAAATGACAAGGCTAATTCTAATAGAGCAAATATATAGAGCTGGTACAATTATGAATAACGAAAGTTATCATAAATAGTAAATTTAAGCATCGGTTTTACAAAAACAGCCTGCTAGTATTGACGAATAGATATATAAACTTACGATAGCTATCAATAATAAAGAGATCTATCACAAACCACGGAGAGAGCCATAGTAAACAAGTGGCATAATTACATATTAGTCGTGGAATGAATTGCTAGGACAGAGATAAAATGAGTAAAGAAGAGTTTATGAAGGAAGCCATAAAAGAAGCGCTAAAGGGTCGGGATTTAGATGAAGTCCCTGTTGGTGCTGTCATTGTCAAAGATGATAAAATTATAGCTAGAGCGCATAATGAAAAGGAAAAACATAATGATGCTACAAGACATGCAGAGATGGTTTGCTTATCTAAAGCAGCAAAGAAATTAGGGTCTTGGTGGCTAGAAGATTGTGATATGTATGTAACATTAGAGCCTTGTGCTATGTGCGTTGGAGGAATGATAAACTCTAGGATTAGGAAACTATACGTCGGAACTATGGACCCTAAAAGCGGTTGCGCTGGGAGTGTTGTAAATTTAATTAAGCCAGGGTTATTCAACCATAATATAGAAGTTGAACAAGGAGTACTTGAAAAAGAATGCGGTCAGATACTGTCAGATTTCTTTAAAGGAAAAAGAAAAAAGAAGTAACTTTATCAACGTACTCATATGGCATAGTCCACAAAGCAAAAGTGCATTTGTCTTTTCACTACGATAATAGACAATAAATTGAATGAACTTACGCTGGAAAGTAAGCTGTGCATGATATATTATTTAGATAGCAAAATGTAATGCCTTACAAAACACGAAATTAAACATTAGTTGGTGAAAAATGATAATCATTATTGGTCTTGGTAATCCCACTGAAGAGTATGCAAACACATACCATAACATGGGGTTCATGGTTTTAGATAAACTGGCTGAGATATTTAAAAAAGACATTAATAAAAGAGAATGTAACTCCCTTGTTGCATCTTTTTCTGTTAGAGGAGAAAAGGTTGTTTTAGCCAAGCCTCAAACATTTATGAATCTTTCAGGGGAGTCTGTTAAGTGTTTACTAAAGAGATATAATGCAGACGTGTCTGAGATTGTAGTAGTGTTTGATGATATTGATATTGAAAAATATACTGTTAGAGCTAGATTGAATGGAAGCGCTGGAACTCATAACGGTATGAAGAATATAATTGAACATATACAAAGCCAAAACTTTAAGAGAATTCGTGTAGGCATTGGTAAAAACAATCAAGTTTTGAGAGATTTTGTACTCTCTGAAATAAAGGCTGATGAAAAGGAAAAGTTTGATGAAAGTATTGAAAAGTTAGCAAAAATATTACAGCAATACATCTATAGAAAAGACTTTAATATGCTGATGAGAGAAACAAATAAGATTGGTAAAACAGAAATAGTTGATAAAGCTGAGGAAGATAAAGAATAAAAGACAAATAGGCAAAACAGAAATCGTTGATAGAGTTGAAGAAGACAAAGAGTAAAAGCCTAAAGAATTTGGAGCTAAACATTATAGTTAACCAGGAAATAGAATAGAAAAGTAGTGTTGTTAACCATTTGTACCTGGTTAAAATCCAACAACATTATTATTTGAGGAGATGACAATGAAAAAGTTTTTAATTTATGCAATGAATGGTGAGAAAATGTGCTTTATACATGGCCTCTTAAACGCTTTAGACTTAAGCGAAAAAGGAAATGAAGTCAAAATTGTTTTTGAAGGTAAGTCTGTAACATTACCACCAGTACTTGATACAGAAAAAAATCCGCTATACAAAAAAGCTTTAGATAAAGGTTTGATTGATGGTGTATGTCTGGCATGTTCAAAAATTCTTGGCGTCGAAGAAGATATCAAAAAGCTAGGACTTCCTTTAATTTCCGATATGTTTAACCACGCTGGAATTAGACCGTATGTTGAAAAAGGATACGAAGTTTTAGTATTCTAATACACGCATACAATAGTTGTCGAAATTAACGAAAAAGTATAGCAAATATTTTAATAGAATAAAGTTTTAACGATAAAACAGCCAAAGTGTAATAAATTTTGGCTGTTTGTTTGTTGTGTAATATCAAGGTGCATATCATTTATTCAGAAAGGCTACATTGTACTATCACACACTAAAGTGGTATAATTTGAACAATAACACAATTTCCTACCATCTCATTTATGATGCGCTAAACACCAGGTGAGTTACATAGGAGAGTGGTTTTATGAAGAAAACATTACTTTTTTGTTTGATATTTATTTTAGTAGTTGTTGCTGTTTTGTCTGCCTGTTCTTCTTGTTCTTTACTTTCTATACCAAGGAATCCTCAACAAGGTGGAGGTGGTGATGAAGGTGGCGATGTAGTAGAAAGTGATGGGCTTGAGTTCGAGCTAGCAGAGGACGGTGAAAGTTATATACTTACTGGAGTGGGGTCTTGTAGAAAGGAAAAAACAATCGTAGTACCTTCAATGTGTGAAGGAAAACCTGTTGTAACATTGAAACCAGGTGCTTTTTCGGAGGCAAAAGATTTAGAAGAGCTTGTTTTGTCTGACCATATGAAATTTATTCCCGAGAGGGGTATTTCCTCACATCCGACATTAAAATCCGTAACTATGGCGGATTCTGTTGTTAAGATTGGTAAATACGCTTTTCAGCAATGTCCTAATCTAGAATCAATTAGCATATCTAAAAATGTAGAAACTTTACAAGGTGGTCTTTTTTACGAGTGCCCAAAACTATCAAATGTAACCATTCCTAACAGTGTTACTAAAATAGAAGATAATGTCTTTTACGGATGTGCTGGCTTAACCGATATATCTCTACCAAAAAACATAGTGGAGATGGGTTTAACCGTTTTTGGAGGGTGTACAGGACTTACGTCTATAGAAATCCCAAATAATGTTACGAGGATTAGTGACGGAATGTTTAAAGATTGCGAGAATTTACAAATAGTGAAATTACCAGATGGCATAACTTACATAGGAAGCACTGCCTTTTTCAGATGTAAGGCATTGAGCACGATAAAGATTCCTCAAAATGTCCAGACTATAGGGGCAAATGCATTCAAAGATTGCATAGCGCTAACTTCTGTCGAGATTGGTAATAATGTTGGGGTAATAAACAATTCTGCGTTCGCTGGTTGTAGCAGTTTACCCTCTATCGTTATACCTCTTAGTGTAAAGAAAATGGGATCATATATATTCTTTAATGCGAAGGCAGATATGGTAATAAATGTAAGAGCTCCTTCCAAACCTAAGGATTGGGAAGCTAACTGGAATGATGGCGACCGGACAGTAGTTTGGGGGTATACAGGGAAGTAGGAAGCTATGAAGCTGTTTCACATTAGCTTAGAATAGTATAGAGAACTAGAAATCCACTATGTTTTGTAGTATGGTGGATTTTTTGATAGAGAAAGGTTTTCCACCTGATATTTTTAGCACAAATTGGTATATTGATGTGTTAATTCAAATGTTTATGGCAATGCTTCAATAATTCATAGGATTTTAGGATTCGATGATAATAGTAGGCATAAACAAAGTACATAAATGTGGTATTTTGAAACTCGTTGCGCTTGAAAACACACGCGTATAATTGTAATATATAGGTAGCGCGTTTTTGTGCTAGAGATTACAAGTTTTTTGGGGGACAATATGGCAATTAAAACTCCGTTATATGATGAGCATGTGGCACTTGGTGGTAAGATAGTAGATTTTGCGGGATATGAATTACCTGTACAATACTCCTCTGGGATAATTGCGGAACATACTGCAGTTCGCGAAAGAGCAGGCTTTTTTGACGTATCGCATATGGGAGAGTTTATAATCTCTGGAGTAGATGCAGAAAAGTTTCTAAATTACCTGCTTACTAATGATTTTACAGGTATGGAAATAGGTAAAATCAGATATACTTTAATGTGCTATGAAAATGGAGGAGCGGTTGACGATTTGCTTGTTTACAAACTAGAAGATGATAAGTTTTTACTCGTTGTAAATGCAGCCAACCTAGAAAAAGATGCAAGCTGGATAAAAGCAAATATAGGTGGATTTAAAGTTAAATTTGAAAATATATCAGAAGATGTAGGTCTAATTGCAGTACAAGGACCTCTTTCAAAAGTTTTGTTAGAAAAGATTGCATCTAATCTACCAGAAAAATATTATACCTTCATCGACAATGTGACTGTTAGTGGAGTTAATTGTTTAATTTCTATGACAGGCTATACAGGTGAACTAGGCTATGAAATATATATTCCTGCAAGCGAAACAGTGAAAGTATATAGAGATATTGTAGAGAAAGGGAAAGAATTAGACATAATCCCTTGTGGGCTGGGCGCAAGAGATACTTTAAGACTAGAAGCAGGACTTCCATTATATGGACATGAACTTGGAGCAGACATTCTGGTAAATGAAGTAGGGCTATCTTTTGCCATAAAGATGAAAAAAGATGACTTTATAGGTAAACAAGCTTTAGAAAATCATGTGCCTGCATACTCTAGAATTGGTGCATTTCTTGTCGATCGTGGTATAGCTAGAGAAGGAGCTACAGTCTATGCTGGGGATGAAGAGGTCGGTGTGGTTACATCTGGCACGCATTCTCCTACACTAGGAAGAGCGATAGTGGTGCTAAGAGTAAAGAAAGAGTACATTGACTCTGACTTAACTGTAGAAGTAAGAGGGAAAAAGCTAAAGATTGAACAAACAGCACTACCTTTCTATAAAGCATCCAAATAGAAGGATTTGGTTAAATAGATGATAAGAGATATACTAATCTAGATACCCTTCCATAAATTAATCGAGTAAAGAGAAACTAGTTGAACAGGGTGGCATAAAATCAAATGATTAAATAAAGCGCTACTTTCTGTAAAACATCCAAATAAACGGAAACTGAATATGTTGGTCAAAGGATACTTTCTTAGTAGATAATTCAGCGAAGGAAAATCTAAATAAATGTATTAGGTACGAGAAATAATCGTTAAACAAGTAAAAATATATGTAAAAAGGAGTTTTAAAAAATGAGTTTATTTTATGCAGAAACACACGAATGGGCAGAAATTAATGGAAAAGTTGCAACGGTTGGAATATCCGAGTTTGCACAAGGTGAATTAGGCGACATAGTATTTGTGGAGCTACCTGTTGTAGGAGATACCGTTGATGCAGGTGGCTTTCTATGTGAAGTAGAAAGCGTTAAGGCTGTTAGCGAAATTTATGCGCCAGTTGCTGGAAAAATTATAGAAGTTAACGCTGAACTTGAAGATGCCCCTGAAAAGATTAATGAAAACGCAAGAGAAGCTTGGATTTGCAAAATCGAGTTTTCAACTATTCCAGAAGGATTGTTAAGCGAAGAAGAATACTTAAAACAAAACTCATAATATAGTTTCCTGTTTTATGTAGGTGGTTTTTTGCAGTTTTACACAACACTGTATAGGCTAGGCAAGTCTTGATTAGTTTAAGTATATGATGATGTAAGGAGACAAAGCATGAGTAATTATGTTCCACACACTGAAGAGGATATAAAATCTATGCTCAAAGCAATAGGCGTAAAGTCTACGATTGAGCTATATTCTGATGTCCCTAAAAAGTTGCTTCTAAAAGAGTTAAATATACCTAAAGGTATAACTCAACAAGAAGTTTTAGAGTTTATGCAAAAACTCGCGGATGAAAATACGGTATATAAAGCAGTTCTAAGAGGAGCGGGAAGTTATAGACACTTTATTCCTTCTGTGGTAAAGAATTTAAGTTCTAGAGCAGAGTTTGTAACTGCATATACTCCATATCAAGCCGAAATGTCACAGGGCATACTTCAAGTTATTTTTGAATATCAAACAATGATATGCAATTTAACAGGGCTTGAGGTAAGTAATGCTAGCGTATATAACGGAGCATCTGCAGCTGCAGAAGGCATTCTTATGTGCAGGGAAAGGAATAAATCTAAAGCTATCATTTTAGGGAATATCAGACCTGATACAAGAGCTACTATTACTACATATACCGAAGACCTAGGTTTAGAAATTATAGATATAGCATTTGATGAGGATTTACAAGGGCTTAAAGAAGCATTAGACGATCAAGTTGCTTGTGTATACGTAGAGCAACCTGGATATTATGGCCAAATTATTGATGCGAAAAAGGTTGGAGATGTTGTAAAGGAAAGTGGTGCAAAATATATTATGGGTTGCAACCCAATATCGCTTGCAATCTTAAAAAGCCCTGGTGAATGCGGAGCCGACATTGCAGTTGGTGATGCTCAACCTCTAGGTTTACCACTGGGATTTGGTGGTCCATATCTTGGATTTATGGCTTGTACTGAAAAGATGATGAGAAAAATACCAGGAAGAATAGTCGGTGAAACTGTGGATGCAGAAGGCAAAAAAGCATATGTATTAACACTTCAAGCAAGAGAGCAACATATTCGTAGAGAAAGAGCGCTTTCTAACATTTGTTCTAATCAAGCATTATGTGCATTGACTGCCACCATTTATCTTTCTGCAGTAGGCAAACAAGGACTAATTGATGTTGCAAATGAATGTGTTAACTTGTCCCACTATTTCAAAAATGAACTGTCTAAAGTACAGGGTGTTGAATTTGTAGAAGGTGAGTTCTTCCATGAGTTTGTGACCATAACTCCAGGGAAGGCAGATATAATACTTAGCGAATTAAATAAGGTGAACATACTAGGAGGACTTAAGCTAGATAGAGATAGAATTCTATGGTGTGTGACAGAAACAGTATCTAAAGAATGCTTAGATTTGGTAGTTGATTTAATAAGAGGTTTAGTATGAAAACGATATTTGAAAAAAGCAAAGTAGGTAGCATTGGAACAGAAATTAAAAAACAAAATGTACCTAAATATGAACTTCCAGAATGGCATAAAAGGGAAATTTTAGATATTCCTGAAGTATCGGAAGTTGAGGTGGTTCGTCACTATACAAATTTATCAAGAAGGGCATTTGGAGTGGATAATGGTTTTTATCCATTAGGCTCATGTACTATGAAATATAATCCCAAAGTCAACGAAGAAGTAGCCCAAATGCGAGGTTTTACAGATATTCATCCCTTACAAAATGAAGAAAACGCGCAAGGTGCATTAAAGGTAATTTATTTATTATCTGAGTATCTTTGTGAAATAACTGGGATGGATGATATTACATTACAGCCTGCAGCTGGAGCACATGGAGAATACACAGGATTAAAACTAATATCGGAGTATCATAAGTCAAGAGGGGATTTAAAAAGAAATAAGATAATTGTCCCAGATAGTGCACACGGCACCAACCCTGCTAGTGCAACTCTTGCTGGATTCGAAGTAATTAACGTTAAAAGCGATGAAGAACACGGAGTCGATTTAGAAGAACTTAAAAAAGTTGTCGGAGATGATACTGCTGCTTTAATGCTAACTAACCCCACAACGCTTGGATTGTTTGAAAAAAACATTGTAAAAATTGCAGAGATAGTACATGGTGCTGGCGGTAAATTATATTATGATGGTGCAAATCTTAATGCAATTATGGGAGTAGTAAGGCCAGGAGATATGGGGTTTGATGTTATTCATCTAAATCTACATAAGACTTTTTCTACACCTCACGGTGGTGGAGGCCCTGGATCTGGACCTGTTGGATGCAAAAAGGAGTTTGCTTGTTTTTTACCTGGACCTAAAGTAGAAAAATATGGTGAGGAATATTTTTTAGTTAATCTACCTGAAAGTATGGGTAAAGTCGGATCTTTTTATGGGAACTTCCTAGTCTATTTGAAAGCGCTTGCATATATACTCACACTAGGTAAAGAAGGCATTCCGTATTCAGCACAATGTGCAGTGCTTAACGCAAATTATTTAAAAACAAAACTACAGAAAAAGTATGATACTGAAAAGAAACGCCACTGTATGCACGAATTTGTCGTGAGTATCAAAAAGATTAAGGAAGAGACTGGTGTTTCAGCTATGGATATTGCAAAAGGGATGATAGATGGTGGTATTCATCCGCCAACGATGTACTTCCCATTAATAGTTGATGAAGCGTTAATGTTTGAGCCAACTGAAACCGAAACAAAAGAAACACTAGATGCGGCAATTGAACTATTAAATGAGCTATATGCTAAAGCTTATTCTGATCCTGAAACATTAAAAACAGCGCCACATAACGCAGTTATTAGAAGACCTGATGAAGTTTTAGCAGCTAGAAAACCAGTACTCAGATATGTGAAACCAGTCGAGTAAGTATAGCTAGGGCTTACAGCTAGAGCTTATCTAGCACTAGAACATTAAAAGCAGTAGCGTATAATGCAAGCCTAAAATAGCTGGCGAACTTACGACCGCTCAAAAATGTGCCTAATGGATTAACTATAGTTTAAGAATGTAAACTAAAAAGGAGCAAACATTGTATTCATTTACATTAATTAGAAACCTATTTAAAAAGCACAATATACCCATCATTATATACATTTTAGCCAATATCACACTGATATTTTTCTTGTTTTTTTGGATGAATGTAGTACCTTTTTCAAGCGTTACAGATATAGAAAAACATAAGATATACAACGGACTTGTAGGCATTGGAATCTATTTAGTTGGTGCTACTATATTTATGTCTCCAGTTGGTGAATTTTTCTTTAGAGCAACAAGGGGGCTTAAGCGAATTGACGATATGCCTGAATTTGCTCAATTAAAACAAGCTTTTGATGAAGTGTACGCTAGAGCAACTGCAAAATATGGAGATTTACCAAAAGGTATTAAGTTATATCTACAATTGACTGGAGATAAAAATGCTGCTGCATTAGGGAGAAAAACCATATTTTTTACACAGGGTATTCTAGCACTACCAATAGAGGATTTAAACGGTGTTATGGCACATGAGTTAGCGCACCTATACAACGGAGATACGGTAATTTTACTATTTTTATTAACAGGCAATGTCATTATTAACATAATTGCGAGTATTATAAAAACTCTTTTATATATCTTGGGTCTTGCGGGTTTGCTCTTTGGAGGGGACGATTCTCGCGCAGGACGCCTTTCTTCACTTGCAGTAATTCTGCTTGGTAGATTAATAATCGATGGAATTGTGGGACTTTGGACGCTAATAGGCGTTTTAATGAGAAATATTACCAGCAAGCAAGTTGAATTTGAAGCTGACGAGTTTGCGTGTAGTATAGGTTATGGGAAAAACCTTGCCAATGCACTTTTACTTATAGATCAAACTGGAAGTCAAGGCGCCAGAGCGAGACAGACACTTTTAGATAAAGCACTTTCCTCCCATCCTGAAACACACGAAAGAGTGAGAAGATGTAATGAATATGCCTATGCCTAGAAAACCCCATCATCGAAAACATTCAATATAAACAGCTCGTTCAACAACACATCTAGAAACCCCCGAAAGAGTGAGAAGATGTAATGAATATGTATATGCTTAAAAAACCCCATCATTAACTAGTATACGAAAAAACAAATTATCGAAAACATTCAATACTGAAAAGCTCGCAATACGGCATGTCTGCAACTAATGAAATAAGTATGCCTATGCCTAAAAACATCATCATTAACTAGAGTACAAAGTGAAAAAGCCAAAGTTATTAGAAATAATCAATGCTAAAAGACTCGCAAAACGGTTTGTAGTGCGAACTTTGATAAAGCAAAGAAAGCCGATAACCAAAGGTGCAGTTCAGATAGCGAAAAAAACTGGTATTGCAAAACAGGTTCTTAAAATAATAGGTTTGTCTTTATGGAGTTTAGTTTGTTTAGCAGGGTTTATATTTTCAATAGTTTTGATGACTGTTTATAACGAGATAGAGGTTGGAGTTGTTGTTCTTATACTATCTCTAGTTCTTTCTATAGTTCCATTGCTGGTTAGACGTATAATTAAAAAACGAAAAAAGGCAGTAGGGAGTCAGGTAAAAAGGCTATCACAAACAGGTTTAAATTCAACAAAATCAAAACCTATTACAGTTGATGAGATGATAGAATTTGATGAATTAGAGGATTAAAGCCACATATAAAAAACCATTGTATATAATTCACTTCAACTAAAGCCGAACTTACTAAAATTGCTGAGATGATAGGTTGAATGAGCTGGAAGACTAAAAGCTTTGGTTTGTGCCAACATCTATGCATAGCAGGTTACCACTGGGGAGTGAGTGCAAAAAAACCACATGGTGATGTGCCATGTGGTTCAAAATTATATACTAAGGATAAAATTACGAGCAGTTATTTTTCGAGCTTAATTACAGGTGCGTCTTTTGATTGATTTGCAACAGATTTCATTCCGTTAATGCAGCCTTGTTTGCTTACATAGCCAGCTTCGCTAATTGCTATAAGGTTACCATTGTTAGCTCTTAGACGGAAACGGAATTTACCTTCTTTGTCTTTGTAAACTTCCCATTTTGGATTGGTGACCTTTTCTACTTTTTCTTTGGTCTGGTCTTCAATCTTTCCATCAAAAACAATGGGTGAAAAGTTGCGCACGCTTTCGATGCCACCAATGCATGATGATTCGTATTTGTACGCTTCTCCACCATGTGCTAGCGTTTCATGGTTTGATGCAACTAGATAAAAAACAAAGTTGCCATTATCTGTTTTTCTGTATGTGAACATACCAGTTTGTCCACGTTTTGCTGTGTCTTCTGCCATTTTTTACCTCCCTGAAAATATTAATTTATTATTGCTTTTAATCAGCTTGAATATATTTTAGACCCATAATAAATTATTGTCAAACAAAGGGTTGGAAGCTCATTAAAAAATCATTTAAGCTCATTAAAATATCGTAGAAAGTAATTTCAAATACGCATTTGGGAGGACGGGCATAATGTGAATATAAATGCAACTTTTAAGTTCATTAAGATACAAAAGATAGTAAAAACAGCCAGACGCTATGCAAATATTTTAATTTAAGCGTGAGGCCAAATATGCAAATTTAAGCTCATTAAAAACATAGTTTGTTTTAATTTGCTTATCAAACTACATGTAAGCTCGTTAATAATGCATATTAATTTGTTTCCCAAATCATACGCGAGTCCAGGAATAAATTTAGGTATATTTGTTTTGCGAGTTTTGACGGACAAAGATGAATTACTTTGATAAGGCATAGGATAGACTAATAGCTTTTAAACTCGCCAACAGTGAAAATGTCGGCAGATCATTTTGCTTTACACCTAGAAGCAGCTATATGATTTATTGATTGTTAGTGATTATTTATCTTCATATATGGTACAATGAAATACACAAAAATATATAACCTAAAGAGGATGCTGTGAGCAAAAAGCATAGAATAACAATTGAAAACATGGATAAGACATTTCTTGTGGAAGAAAACATAAACCTTGGAGATGCACTTCGCCAACAAGGGATAAAGATTGCTTTACCATGTGATGATTGTGAAATTAATAACCCCGATTTTTGTGATAGGTGGAAATGCGTTGTGCTCATTAATGACGCGTTTGTATCGGCAAATAAAGTGGTAGTAGATCGAAATATTACCTTATCGCTTATATCATCTCCGTATAAATATATGGGACTATTTAGTCGGAGATATTCAACACTTAATAAGTTCGAAATATATAGAAATAGATTGTTAGGGTATAGAGATGCTGTTGCAGTAGTAGATTTGGGTACTTCTAATATCACGATAAGCTTGGTCATAACAAGTGATAAAATCATACTAGATGAAAATGGTGAAATCTCCAAAAATGAATTGGATTATTTAAATCTCATCGGAAAAAGCAAGATAGATGATCTAGAAGATATTGGCAATCGATTTAATCCATATAAAATTGTATACGCCTACACTAGAGAAAAAGATTTTGATCTTTGTAAATTTGATGAGGTAGATGAATTAAGTGTACCTGAGGAGTTTAGAGTTTTAAAAAATCCTAGACTTGTTTTTATAGACGAAAATAGATTTAGAAAGCGTGAAATTAAATCTGAGGTGTATAACGATTTTTATGTTCGCTTTAAACCTAATACTTATGGCTACAGATCAAAATCTATTACTTTTGCAAATCCGCAGATAGTCCACGGGAAAGATGTTATAACTAGAATCAGTTACTCACTTAAAGGCGAGGGAGCGATAGAGTTGCAGAGACTCGTGGTGCAAGGGCTTGCTGAACAAATAGAAAAAGCATCCAAGAGGAGAAAATGTCACTTAAAGTATATTGTGATTAGTGGAAATACGGCCATGATAACAATGCTTTTAGGAAAAAGTTGCAGCTCAATTGCAAATGCGCCTTTTGATACAGCACTGTTAAGAGTTCCGCCGATAACTACAAAAGAGATTGGCATGGAAATTAAAGCTGAGAAAAAATCAATGGTTTGTGATGTGGATGGAAAGATATTAAGAAAAGCAACATCTGGTGAAAAGCTAAATATACCTATATATTTTATCCCAGCGATATCTGCCTTTGTAGGCGGGGACTTTGTGTCCGGACTTAGCACTATTGAACCTCCCGAAGAAGGAAAATACAAAATTTTTGTAGATCTCGGTACAAATACAGAAATGGCAATAATTGGATCTACCAAAACAATAACTACCTCTGCTCCAGCTGGACCTTGTTTTGAGGGCGCAAATATTAGTTCGGGTATGCCTGCGACTGAGGGAGCAATTTACATGGTTGATGTAGATGATAACGGTATGAATTCAATTATGTTTTATGATATACAAGGAGCGGATGATAATAAACCTTTAGGTATTTGCGGAACGGGTTTAATTGATACCATATCAGCCCTTAAAAAAATAAAAGCGATAGATGAAAGCGGTACATTAGTTACTGGAAAACCATATAAGATTTTTGGGGATATAGAAATTACTCAAGGTGATATACGCGAATTCCAAAAAGCTAAAGCTGCAATTAGAGCGGGGCTAGATCTTTTGATTAGTGAAGCAAAAACAACATTTGATGACGTGGAAGAAATTATCTTTACTGGTGGATTTGCAAGTAAATTGAGGGAAGAGAGCCTAGTTCAGAGTGGACTAATACCAGAACAATTGAAAAACAAAACTACGAGTTTATCAAATAGGAGCCTACTAGGTGCAGCAAAGACAGTAGTGGAGGGCTTTAATAAAGTTTTTTATATCTCAGAAAATGCAAGATACATTAATATGGCAGCACACCCGAAATTTGAAAAGTTATACATAAGCCACCTAAACTTTTAACTCTTATAAACTGTCGGTTTTATCACTATAACCGTTTCTTCACAGTTATAGTCAATTACTCTAAATTTAGAAAGTTACATATAAGCCATCTAAGTTTTTAATCGTTCCTTGTGTTATATGCAGATTTAAATAATGTGAAAAAATATATGTGACTTTATCTCGCACGAGCCTTATATGCCTTAAATTAGTGACAAACTGTATGATTCTACCTCTGTTTGATAGTAAGCTTTGCGATAATTTCAGTAAACTAAAAGAAATTTTACTTTAATTTTATAACCTAATGATAAATGGGCGAACCGAACAAATTAGGTTTTCAATCCACATATGTGTCGAATGCTAAAAAAAATCAAAAAAATCATTGAAATTCCAAAATACTTTCACAAAAGAGATAGAAATTACTCTGTTTTCACACATAATATACGCGCACGCGTGTACAAATTATCATTATAATCTATATTGACACCATTTTTTGTCTGGGGTATAATCGTAATATACTGGACGTATAGTGCCAGAAAATATTCCTACATAGGAGGTTAAAAAATGAAACGGAAAAATCTAATAGCTGTCATACTTGCGTTAGTTCTTGTTTTTGGACTTGTTATGACTATGGTTGCTTGTGGACCGAAAACTCCACCGCCAGACAATAATAACAACAATAATAACAATAACAACAATGGTGACAAAACACCCAAAATTAATTTTGGGACTGAAGTAGATGCATTAACAAAAGCAGCGGACGCTTCTTTTAAAACTTTTGCAACTGCACAGGATGCGGTTTATGCAGGTGCAACTGTATATTTACAAGTTAGCACAGACGAGATGGCCGGATTAGAGCCAATAGATCTTAGTTTAGAGCTGGCGATTAAAGCATGTATTGATAGTAAAAATGCGAAAAACAATGCCGCTTTAATAGAAATTAAGGACGCGAGAAAAGAAAACGGTCTAGGAACTGTCGCTGCAATATTATTCAAAACAGATAGTGAGGGCAAGGAAATTATCTATCTTGGACAGAAAGTTCTAAATAATTCTTTCACTTGGAGACAATTCTCACAAGCTAAAGATGCAAAACTAATGTCTAAAATGGTAACAGACATGTTGTTTGCTGAAGATTTTGCAAAGACCAATCCACTTGGATATAAGATGGCATCAAAAGAAGGACTGGTAGGTGGTTTGATAGGCAAAATAAAGAGTATCTTGACATTAATTCCAGCAGACTTAATTGAGGCAAAACAATATACTTCAACAGAGAAAAAGGTTGTTTTCCCAGAAACATCAGGCAAAAAGTCTTCAGTGCTAACTCTCCATGCAGAAAAAATTGGTGGATTGGCTAGCGGTTTAGGTGGTATGTTAAGTGGTGCCCTAGATGGTTTGGATGCTGGCGTTTATGATCTAATTGACAAAGCTGTTGGAATGGTTTTAGGACAGACTCTCGAACAGATACTTGGCAAAAAACCTGCTCCTGCCGAAGTAAAATATCCTACAATCCAAATTGCAGTTGGATATAATACTGACAGTAAAGGCGCGATTACATCACTTGCTGGGTTAGGAATTCATTATGATTATAAAAACAACGCGGACCTACCCATTAAGTTAGATATAGGCTTAAAGAACATAGAAGTGCAAGGGAGTGCAAAAGCAATCACGCCCACCGAATCATTAGGCACACCTGAAGAAGCCTCTATTGAACTTAGTGCAAACATTACATTAAGAGGTGCTAGTGAGCCAGTAAAAGCTGAATTAAAAGCATATGCTTTCCCAGACATTCAGTTCACATTAAAAGACTATGTGTATCCAGCGGAAAAACCAGGATATGAGTGGAAATATGCTTTACACGACGGTACTCTAATTGCAGTTAAAGATACTGAAGTAAAAGCAGTAAAGAATACCAAAAAAGTCGGAAATGAGACATATACATTCAAAGCAGAGCAAGACCCAAAAGACACCAAAAAATATATACCTGTATTGCTTGAAAAGCCAGATGAAGAAGGTGTCTATAACGCAAGAGTAAACGATGGGTTTATTCAAACTTGGGAACCAATAGACAAGGTACCATTTGCACAATTTGACTTTAGCGGACTATGGGGCTTTGCAACGATTAAAGCCGAAGGTGGAACAGAGAAAGTATTTGCTGACTTCAAAGTTGACAGTACAGATGCAAAAAATTCTGGTTTCAAACTTGACTTAACACCAGTGCTTGACATTGTTAATCCAGCAGCAACATATGCAAACACGAAATATTTCATACCACTAGATTTACAAGGAATGTGGGAAGCGCAACTAGCCGAAATGGCAGGAGTGATGGGACCAGCTAATGCAGAAACTGTAAAAATAGACGACATAATTGACATTGCGTTTGACGATAAAGGTAAAATCGACTTCTTATCTATAATAGGTAAAGTATTAGATATGGCTTTCGTAGAGAAATTAGTCAATACAGTCAAAGAAATTGCTACCGAAAAAGGAACGACTCCCGCGACTGCACTCCAATATGTCCTCGAGTTCAATAGCGCGAAGAAAGAATTCAGTGCCACTGCAGACATTGCAACATTAATGACCAAATTAATAGGCGCAACTGGCAAAACTGGTTTAGTTGGTGAAATTACTTCTGATAAGGTAAACCTCAAATCATACTATGATGCAGACGGTAAAGTTCTAGCTACTCCTGCAGAAAAGAAAGTAGGTGAATATATTACTGGTGCTGATGTATTACAATCAGTTGCAACACTAATTAACTTAGAAACTGGTAAGAGACTTGCAAATGACGCTTATAAATTAAAGTTTCCAAATGCAACAGAGGAAGAAGTAACTAATGCAAGAGATGCGTTCTTCGCAGGAGAAGAAACGGCTTGGGTACTTGCTGACATTCCAGCAGAGGAACTCTGGACAGTTGAGAAGGTGGCAACATTTGTTACAAAGCTCACTGGCATAGAGTTAACCGCAGACAATGCATATGATGGACTAGATGCAAAAGTAGGCTTGACCTTTGGCGATGGTGCAACATTAAAATTATCCATTGCAAAAGACAATGTAACCGGTCTTGATATATCCATTAACTTTAAGCTCGCAGGAGAAAATGCAGCTGCAAAGACGGCTTATACGGCAAGTGGCTTTGCAACAGCAGAAGGATTTATAAGCACTATAGATGGTCCTGAAGGGGATGACACTTGGAATGGATTAAAGACAATCTTATTTGATGAAATGATGATATTCGTAGGCATTAAATAAGTAGTAGCAAACAGTCTTAAATAAACGCTTAGTTTATAACCAGAGGCACGGAGCAATCCGTGCCTTTGTTTTTGTATTGTAAGGCTAATCTATAACAAAGTCTAATTCAAATGTAAAAGAGCGCCTAGTTTAGTGTTAGACGCTCTTGTTTTCTATAAAGTGATTATCATAGTAGTTATGCTTGATTTTTATATTACTGTCCAGATTGCAAGCATAGCTTGATTGAGTTGAGGTGAGTGGTTATTAGATATCTCAGTTGCTGCCTAGATTGCAAGCATGGCTCGATTGAGTTGAGGCAAATAGTTATGGCTGATTTTTTAATATATCGCTTAAAATTCTGCATAACTTGATTGAGTTAAGGCAAGTAGTTATGGTTGATTTCTCATATAGCCACCCTTTACTACTCGCACATCACTAACCGTTATAACGGCATTAGAAACATTTTTATTTATCAGCGCAAGAGTGGGACGGATACGCCTTCTTTTTAGGTGTATTTGAAGTATTTCTCTAGCACCATCACGACCTTCACCATGTGTGATAGTAACGGCTAATTTATTGTCACGCAGCACTTTAACGAGCTCGGGTGATTCTTCGGGCTTGACGATTATCTGAATGGTACTAAGTCCAAGTGCAATCAAGTCTTCAAGATAAGACCCGAGGTAATTACCAATGGCAAACGCAAAGGCAAATACAACAGCTTTTAGTGGGGCAGAAGAGAGACCAGCAAGCACACTGCCAGTTATTGAAACCCAGAGAAGGATTTCTACAAATCCAACCAACGCACCAATTGTACGCTGTCCGCGGGAAAGCAGTACAAGACGTAGCGTTTGCATAGAGTTTTCAACTATCTTTCCAAAAAAGATAATAAAATACACGCCTATATGATCACTTGCTAAATATTCCAGCATAAATCCTCCCGTACTGTCATTATGTTTTGTTAGTAAAAATAGCTACATTATCTAGATTATATATCAATAACTTTAGTCTGACAATTGAAACTAAAACAGTACCCACTTATGTGAGATAGCAATTCAGTTTGAAATAACTTAAAGTATAATGATGAAAAAGGCAGGCATTTGATAATAAAATAAGAGTAGAAATACACTTGTTTTTAGTATTTAAAAAGATAAAATTAAGGTGGTCTTTTGGTGCTGATTATGAATGATTTCATAATATTTAGATACGACTTCCGAGTATAAATCGCATGATAACATAGAGAAGGGATTGAGTAACAAATAGCTAAAATCAGACTGCTTTAAGCGGGTGCGGGCAAACATATTTTCTGTTAATTAATTAAACAATTAGGATACATATTAATAATATACAGTACCCCAAATAGACATATAATTTAATGAGATTTTGCTATCACATTGTACTTTTTATTCTAGGCGTAGTATGCTTAAGTGAGATTAATAATAATTGTTTTTAACACTTTAAATTATGATGGTTAATACGGTGTCTTTAAGTTGCCGTGTACACTCGAACGAAGTATAAAATCAAGCATAAATTAGAGCTGGAGTTTAAACATAACCAGTGCTACGCCTCATCATAAATCATTCCTTGAGTTCAAGTACAAATAGTACAATCAGGTGCGCAAGCTTACCTGAAAATCGAGTGAGTGAGATTAAGTTTAAAACAGCGCAAATCAGGTATAAGGCTGTACAACTGGCGCTTGAGCTTGTGTATAAATTGCTTGCCGTGATATTAACACAAACATAGGTGACGGATAGAGTTAGTGGAAATAGTTTGTGTTAGTGGTGAAGATTTATGGCTATGTTTGAAACAGTTATGAAAGTTCGGTGATATTTCGCTCTTGTTATTGACATTAAAGTACATATATTTTAATATAAAATAGCGCACGCGTTATAAATGCACCTGTGCTTATGCATCGTAACGTAAAAATAGCATGCTTAAAGAGTAATGGTCCCAATTCGAGTGATGTTCTGGTAAGCACGCAGGAGATTTGCTTGGGTTGTTGGAATAAAAACCACTCCTCGACTAGAGAAGTGGATGTAGTCTATATATGCAAAATAGCTGTTATGGACTAAAGAAATTGTGAATCGTGATTGATTCGCTTATATATACGCGCGAAATCGTAAGAATTAAAAAAAATTATCAAATTGGGTGTGCGTTAATAATTACGAAAAAAGCAAATACGCGCTAGTAACTAGAAAATAATGCGCGTTAGTGACTGGAAAATAGATGTGCGCTAGCAATTACGAAAAAAGCAAATATGTGTTAATGACTAGAAAAGCAGAAGCGCGTTAGTGAGATACAAAACAAAGGTGCGGTGGTGAGACGAAAAAGAAATGCGCACTGGTAACCCACAAAGGATAAAATACACTTTAATTCTGCGTAGGGTGAAAAAAGAAAAAACCGGTTAAGGTAAAATGTTAGGAAAGACTAAGTTGAAACAGAAAGTATTGGTTGCAGTGATAATTATTGTGCTAGTTGCTTTGGTAGCTGGCATTATGGTGTCTTGTAGTCCACCATCCGATGTGCAAGCTAGTCCATTTTTTATAAACGATTCCATCGAAAATGAAGTTAACAAAGATAAAACCCAAAAAGATGAGGCAGTTGATAGAGCAACAGGCTCTCTTGATAACCTTTTGCAGTATTTGGATAGCGAAATAGTTTCTACAACGGGATATTATGTTGGAGCTAAAATGCATGTCAATACCGAAGATGGTTCTGCATTCATTTTAAACCTGCAGGCTAATATGTACACCTGGCCATATGAGCAGTATGCAGAAGGTACTCCAGAAAGGGAAGAGGCGCTTGCAAAACATAATGAACTCATAAAGTACAATGACTTAGTGCTTGAGTGGTATGACGGAACCACCAATACCATGCTTATCGGATTTTACTTTGATGGAATTAATCCGGATCCTGCTGATCCTGGAAATATTTTGTATTTGAATTTGCAAGGCTCAAAAAGATATTTTCTAAATTTTGGTGACACGGTACTTTACCAACAATTAATTAGGCTCATAACACAATTTAGTTTGGAAAACGTCATCGCGTCTACTAGTTCAGACGATAGTTCAGATACTGCAATCTCTAGTGTCAATGCATTATTAAAGCAAGCTGTTACTACAAACTACAAATTGACATTAAATGGGGATGTAACTTCGGTTTACTTTAACGACATTCCTTTAACTATCATTGCTCCAAATGTTACTAATTTTATTCAAGGGATTTTTGGACCGTTTGATGATAAGCTAGACCCGCTTACTTTCAAGTATCTAGGCTTTTTATTCTCAGTTTTGGGCACTGCAGAAATTAGAACACTAAATAGCTACATGCAATTTTTAATGAAACCTAACGAAGCCTTGGGAAAAGAGATACTAACTGGTATGGATGTTGAGTTCAGAGGTTCAAGTCTTGTCAGGAAAAAGAATCGTGAAGGGGACTACAACAGCGAAAACGTACCATTCACCGTGAAAATTGCTGTCGATTACGATATCAGGGTTTCTCAAAACATTGTGCTAGATAGAGAAAACTATAAACTGTTTGAAAATGGTAATTTCGAGTTTATTGGAGACATGTATATACCACAACTCGATTTAAAGTTAGATACTTTGATTAGAACAGACATGAACCGTTTCGACAATAAGACCAATAAAGTTTATATGTCAGCTAGAGACTTAGCTACAGATGACTTAATTATTGGACTTTTCTATAAAGACGAGCTCACTTACATAGATATTGAAGGACTTCAGCATCTATATGGAGGTATCAAATTTGAAGACATAGGCCTTCCTAAGGCTTACAAGGGAGGCTTTAACTTAGCAAGTACATTGGAGTGGTTTTCGGAGTTTATAGATGCCATGATTGTGCTTCTCGTAGATAATATACTGACGCCCAAAGAAAACGATGCGAGTAGTAAGTATAACGAAGTTATGACGGCAATAATGGATAACATTGAGTCGACGATGAAGGATGAAGACGATCCAACCTCGCATGCAACTATCAAAGTAAAAATAGATATGCCTTTGATAAAAAGGGTGTTGTCAGTGACTTCTAAAACCAACACTAATTTCACTACAGATCAGATTATTCAACTGCTAAACAGACAATTTAATATAGACTTAGAAGCAATTGCTAGTATTTTGGGTATGAGCGTAGAAGAACTGCTAGACCGAACGTATTTTGAGATTACCTATGATGTTGATACGCATGCCATAAAAATAGAGGTGTATTCTGCTGCAGAAAAGCCACGCGGTGCTCCTGCGGATTTATATTTACGTTTAGACTTGATTCCAATTAAGTTTGGTGAAAAGGTTAGAATTGCCTTCCCAAATTTTGATAATTTTAAAGAACTTCAAGATGTTATGACATATTCGGGATACATCGAAGGCCAGTTTTTGTTTGCCCAAACAGAGGAGGTAGACCTAAGCAGGGCACTTGGTGCATTCATGGGTGATACTAGTGGCTTGAACACTCCGTTTATTCTCCCTAAAGCTGCAGACATTTACTTCACGATGCTCTACGACCAGTACATTAGAGAGCAAGTGCTTGAGAATGGTAGATGGACAAGAAAGGGGAGAAGTGCTTTCGATATTCGCGCATACATGATGGAAGGCTCAGATAAAACTGAAGTGTTGAGAATATATGCTAATGACGTCAGTTTTAATACCGCACATCCCTTAGAGGAGCTAGGCTATGTGTGGCTTGATTATAAGGTATTTGATCATTTACCCAAATTTAAGATAAGAGAAGATTTATTTGTTACCTCACTTTATGAGTATATGGGGTATGACTTTGAAAATGAATCGGGCGATATAGTTTTAGGATTAACGGATATAGTAAAAGCACTCATGGAAGACAGCTGGGCTACTTTCGAACCCGATGTAATTAGAGTCACCACTTCAAATGATACAATTAAACAGTTCTTTGGCGTGGACGAGATGATTGGATCACTTGCTATACAAATTGGGTTTAAACAAAGAGTTAAAAATATTGACCAACTAGAGAAAGACTTTGCAATGTACTCAGTAGGTGAGTTTACAAATATTACGGGAGCAAGTCCATATTCTACCAAGCTACATGAAACAATTCCAGTTTACTTTGATTTTGGTACAAGAATAGAAACCAGAAACTTAAAGTTTTTATACAATCAAGATAGTATCGAGATTATCGCTGGAAATGCATATTACAGACCCAGAATAGATAAGCAATTCATGGGTGTAACCAGGGACTACCTAGTGTATATAAGCAGTTCTACAGGAAGACAAAAAATTGCGCAACTTGTGGAGGATTATTATGTTTGGGAGCCACTTGGTGTTATCCCAACTTCTGTAAGGGCTTACTATGGCGAAATGAACATGGTCAATACTTATGCTGCAGACTACAATTTGCACGCTGTATTTAATAAAAACAATGAATACTATACAGTCGTTTCTGAAAATGGGTATGAAATTTTATATGATTCGGATAACAAAGTCTATATAGTGGGGCTAGGCAGTGAGTATAAGCTTGATAAAGCATACGAGGAGCTAGGACCTGATGTTACTGTTTATCCCAAAGAATTTACATTTGGTCCTAAGTCTCTAAGACACTTATACGATTTAGGATTGAGGCTTCCAGGCTACTATGTTGTACAAAACGATGCGGGCATGAATATTTTATATAACTACAAAACTATGCACTATATCGTTAGTAGCGAAGATTATGCCCGTATGGAAACAATAATGATAGATGATGCACCGGTTGAAAGACGGGTAGTGGAAGGACTATTAGGAAACTCTGCTGTTATTAGATTATATGACGCAAAATATGCTGGTAAAAATATGACATATGATATAGTAACAGGCTGGTATATGGCTAGTGCGGTAGGCTCAAACGGTACTGTATATGAAGTGCACTACAATCCAACTGCGAGTGAATATATAATACCTCCAGCATTAGAATCTCAACTTCCTGCAATAGCAGCAGCTCTTGGTACTGCAAGAATTGTGGTAAATTCAAGTTTGGATTTAGCCGAATATCCATACACTAGGATAGATAGAACAGGTGGACTCATAGACGCTGTGGACTGGGATGGTAGTATCTATGATGGAATAGAGTATAACCAGATGACCTGGGAGGATTTAACACTAGAAGGTGGTAAGTTTGTTGTTAAGGTAGTTATCGGTGAAGGAATGATGGCTACGTATGTAGAACCAGTCGTTGTAAAGGTGCTGAATAGAACAGTATTAACCGATCTACCATATATAAATATAAATACACCTAACGGACAAGTTAAAGCTCCAATAGCTATGACTGTAGATGTAGATCCTATTGCATATTTACTGTACAAGGCGTATTACATAAATGGATTGCGCAATAATGAAGCTGGGTTTGTAAGATGGTTTTTTGATAAGTATGATGTAAGAATTCAGTTTACAAAAGTATATCCACTAAATCCAGAAGAAGAAACTCCAGATGAAGTTGGGGCGTTTGTCTGGGCCTTTGATTTTATAAATGAAAATACCATATATACCGAAAAACAAATCAATAACTATGGTGATGTAACCGACCATAATTATACTTATGTATACACTAATTTCCACGGACAAATAATTGCACTTCGTCTTAGAGTGTTACCGAGAGAATTTAAGTATTTCACGCTACCAGGAGAAGCTAAAAACAATACTCATACTGTTGATGTTTTATATCCTAGTACATATTATATCCCAACAAATCTAACATATTACTTTGAAGGTCTAGGCGGCCAAATGTATACCTTAAACTTTGGAAACTTGCTTGGTAGCACAATTTTTGCAGATAAGCCAACTAGAATGCCTAATATTGGTAGTGTACTGAAAGGACCTAATGCAAAACCATTAGTAGCTTGGGCACATGAAAAAGTTGATAATGTAAAATTAGTAAATGAAAGAGACGAAAATAATAACCCTAAACCATTCACAACTGCAGTGGATAATAAGACTACCGCATTTTTAAATTTCAGTGGTCACTTTGACGAAAATAAAGAGTGGTTTTATGAAGATTGGTTTAAGGTGCCGTACCTTATTATGAATGTAGATGTTCCAGATAAAGTAGTGGAAACATTTAACAAAGAGCTAAAAACAGAAAATCATACTCTTGCAGAGTACGCACTAAGAAATATAAAAATTAAAGACTACATTAATGCAGGCGAGGAATACGACATAGATGATGAATTGCTTGGTATTTTCAACGTAGACCCATTTGATAAATCTACTTGGGTACTCCCAACTGAAATAGCAGTGTTTTTCACCATAAATAAAGATGCAGGTATTTATCAAAGATATGATTACAATAATGAATACGACAGTGAAGGCACATTAACAAAGTATGGTGTGGAATGGAAAAATATCGAAGGCGATACAGCTGTACACTTTACGGTAGATAGTGACGGTAAATATACCATAGCTGATGTAAGCGAAAATCCTGGTGCATACTACTTAGAGACTACAATTGGTGATGCAACTACTGATAACCACATAGTTTTGAGGTTGCTGGTTAGGAATTTATCTGTGGTAGCTTCTGATGTTGAGTTTTATAACGCAGATGGCAGTACCCTTAAAAATGCCGCATCTGAAGAACTTACCATCATATCTGAAGCAAGAATCCTAGGAGTAAATGATGGTAATTTAGGCGATAGTCTTCAAGAAAAGGTATTTACATATAAAGTCGACACGTACAAGAGATTCGATATACCAAAGCTTTTAAGAGTAACATTTAAAGATGGTAGCGTTAGAGAATATTTCGTAGACGATAGTGAGAGAGAATATTTCGCCAAGTGGTCGGAAAACACTCCTTGGAAAGAAAACACTTTACACACAGAAGTTTATGTAACTCTAGGTGCTAGCCCAGCATTTAGTCAAAAAATATATTTAACATACGATGTAGATAGAAATGATTTAGTTAGTTTGAATATAGTAAATTGTGATGCAGGTGTCTGCACCATAAACATCGATGAGGAAACTAGAACCATAACGGTTGACGGTATAAAAGTATATAGCAGTGCAGCAGATAGCAACGATGTAAGTAACAATGGTTTCGTAGTAGATGCAGATGGTGAATTTGTTTTAGTCAATAATAAAAAAGTAAACGTCTATGACTATTTCATGTATCTATTTAGCGAAATAGAGGGAAGTTTCTTAGTCGGTGGCTCTAATCCAGAGACAATAGCTATACATGATGCCGCTACTTCAGCTGAACTTCCATTGTATGGAACTATTGACTTACAAAAAATGATTACTATACTCGGACAAGGTGTGGATATATATGTAGGGCAAGGTAAAGGTGCAGATGACTTTACGGTAACTGTTAAAGTAATTGATGCTACTCCCGCAAATCAATTAGTAATTGATGAAGATAGAGATAGTTACATAATAAAGATTGACGGTTCTGAATTAGGCTTAACCTTACAGGCATACAACCCAGACAATACCCCTAAATATCCTAATGGATACGTAATTTCAGAAAACTTTGGCTTTAAGGTTAAATATGTTGATGGGAGAGAGGTTTACTATGCAAACTCTGTAACTGCAGATGCTCCCGTTCCGAGATGGTGGTCGGTTGTTAAGTCGCCTGTTCCTGGTCTAGATCCCGAAGAGACTTGGATGTTAGGACTTAAAGAATTTGATAAGATTGATAGGCTGTCTGAAATCAGCATATATGGTGGTGGAGCAATATGGCTATCAACACTTCTCCCAGATGGTTCTAGAGTGTACGCAAGATTTGCTTCAGTAGGTATAAGCATAGGCTCTGACTATAGCTCTGAAGAAGGAGTTGGAAGATATTATATTGAAAATGGAGTAATTACAATTAATAATATATACGACCATTATACTCTTGGAACAAACATCATCCCATCAAGACTGCCATCAAGAATATTACTTGCTGGAAGTTTAGTTATAAGTGGTGTTGAATGGACCATGGAAGTAACGCCTGCAGAACTTGATGCAATTAACTACTTAGGAACAGCAGAAGACATAGTGATTGCGAGAGCACGAGTTATGAGGGAAACGGTTTATTTGAAGCTAAGAGTGTTGCCTTGTGAAGTTCTAGGTGTGTCATATATTTATGAGGATGAAAATAATAGTAGATCTTTAATAAGTCAGTTAAAAAATGACGATGGGGATATAATTATCAACTTTGACGCATATAAAAATAGTGCATATGCTGGAAGTATTGGACTATCGAGGGTGCTGAACTTACATTATGGTGGAAGTAGAGTTTTCGTATATCAAAACATTGAATACTTCCCAGTCAATCCAGATACTGGACATGTGGCAACTGTTAGACAAACATCTGCGCCATATGATTTAAATGGGCATACCTTATCAATCAACGGGTTAGATTTAGACAAACGAAACATACGGTTCAAAGTTACATTAATTGATGGTCAGGTTGTGAATTTAATTCTTCACTTCAATGATAAGACTGTTAAAAAATATAGTTTTGCAAATATTGGTGATAGCGACAATGATAAAAATATTACATTAAATCCATACTCGGAGTATGTTGATATACCTAGTAATGTGACAATAGAGTTCTTAGAAGGACCACCGCTTGTCAATTATCCCGCAGTTTGGACAAGACCCCCAGATTATGAAGTGAGATATGATACCAATAAGACCATACTAATTCATAAGCCTGATAATCAAAAGTATTTTCTCCTTACCTCAGAAATTGTATCAAATGCAGAGGAGTTCGCGGGCTATCCTCATCAAAATTTGGTGTTGAAAGTAAATATACTCGACTATATATTAGAACGTTGGAGTTTAGAAGCAGGAGTTGATGATTTTTATGTTACATCTGGAGATACTCACTACGAAAATCCAAACGCAAAATATCACATGAGAGATCCATATGCAGGCAAAGCTACCGATCTTCCTTCATCTGTAGAAGATATAAGATACTATCCAGGTAATGATGAACATCGCTTGCCGGTTGTTTGGGACTTTACTGATGCTGATATTATAGCTGCAGGGACGCCTTCTGGGCATATCTTAGTAAAGGGATGGATATATGATAGAGATAGAGGGCAACCTATAACTATAAAGCTATACATTGATACTTGGGACTTTGACACTATTAGAAGGTTACAGGGTGGAACTTATCAAAGCATGATGCACGATATCAGATTCTATTTCTCACAAATATCAAATAAATCGTCATACCAGACATACGAAGTTGCGTTTAAGGTGAAAAATGTACGTGATGGCTCTGACCCAGTTTCTAAAAGTGTCATCTTCATACCTGAAGACATAGACCCAACAACGGTTAAAATTGCTGGCACAGACAACTATTATCCAGCTGATCATCCATACAGAATCAAGTGGGACGAAGGAGCGCTTATAAGGGCAAGAAATGCTATGAGTACAGGCGGAGACGCAGTAGGCAACTTCTCCTTAGCAAATGGCAATGCAGCTATAGTAAGAACTACTCCAGCATATAATGCTTATTATCAATTTGAAACACTTACTATAACGCAAGTTGATTTAGGATATGGATACGGCAGCACAAACGAAGCAATATATGTGGTAGATCCTTTGAACCCATATTTCGGAACCAATTATGTGTTACCAATTAAAGCAAAAGGCAACTATAACCTTGAATCTAATATTGATTTGAATTCTAAAGGGATGGTAGTATCAGCAGTTTGGTGGCAACCAGGAACGCCTGCTATATCTATACCAGACAAATATGTTGGTGGCGGTGTGTATAAGGGCTGGGCTGTGACCATACGTGTAGAAAACCCAAATACTGGCTTTATCTATCAAGGCGCATTCAGAATAATGATGGTCTTTTTAGACATGTCGCCGATAACATATATTAACAATCAAAGCATGAATGTATTGAATAGAGGTGCTATTAAGACCAATTACAACACTACTACATATGTAAATGCAATTAATCCATATGAAAATTCATATACAACCTCACTTATGAAAGAAAGGACACTCGTTAGAGATGGCGTAAATGTTACAGGAAATGTCTTGAATATAGCGATAAAGGATTATAACTTAGAAGGCAAGACTTTAGATTATACAGTTACTGAGTGGGATCCCAATATACTAATAAATAACAACATGCACATCCAATATAGTAGGAAAGTAACTATAAGAGGAAGGTCGTACACTACAAGTATTGTAAGAAGACAATATAACGCAAAATTCGAAATAACTGGTTTGGACTTAGGATATGGAATGGGTATAGATAGTGCAAAATACGATATGTTATCTTCAGACCCAATGGCGATTGCAGGAAAGGAAAAAACCATGTATATGGTAAACCCATTAGACATAAGTTTTGCAAGCAGTGGTATTCCTATGGCGGGCGACGAATATAAATATACATTTATGCTACCCGAAACAAAGGTTCAAGGTAATTATAACGGTAGTCCATTTGTTGCAGGTGCTTTTAAATACAGGGTGGAATGGTGGAATGAACAACTACAAGGTAATCTCTACTTTGCAAGTGATATAGCAGTTGGTGGGTACTTAGATCATTTCAAGGTTGTACTCAGGGTGTTTGAAGAAAATGAAGAACATGTTGATGTCGAAGTATATTCTCAAGTGTATAACATAATACTATTCTTCCTTGACGCAAGAACTGGTTCGGAAATGAAGATTATAAGTGCAGGCAGTAACATAACCATGGGTTCGCCAAAGAAAGTATATGGCGCAAATGACTATGCAGGAGGGGAAAATCCATACGGCGCATACTATACTGATTCGCTAAGGACTGAACTTACAAATCTTGCAAGTGTTGTACATGCGGATAAGAGTTATTTATACGAAGTAACGAAGTGGAACGAAGCAGTTGTCGAAGGCGGAATGAGTAGACAGACAGCTAAAGAAATTAGAATATACCCATCTAATTCAAATCCATCCAACCCAAAGACTATATATTCAGCAACACCATTCATAACAAGAGAGTATGCAGTATAAAAACTGAAAGAAAAACATATAGAAAACAAAGAAGGAACGAACAAAGGCCTAGCTACTGAAAGAAAAAAATAAAGAAAGTAGTAAAACTAGCAATCGATAAACTCGAGGTACTGATAACGTAAAAAGCAACACTAATGTCAATGCCTTCATTACAAGGGAGTATTTAGCGTAAAACAGTGTATTGAAATGATGTGTCAATAATAAGGATAAAGAAGGAACTGATAACGGAAAAGTAAACACTAGTAATTGGAAAATGTTCGGTATTATAGTAGGAAAACTTTAGTGTAAGATGTAAAAGCGATAATTAACAAGCTTAGTTGATAATGGAAAGAAGGTAACATGAAACTTAAAAAACTAACTACAATTTTATTAGTTATTTTTATGATAGCAGCGCTTGCGCTTGTTATTAGTTCTTGTGCTCCCGAGCAAACAGGGGAAGATAAAAAAACGCAAGACAGTAATACTGTCATTCCCGGATTATCACTTGATAAAACTGAAGTGTTTAATAAAATTAGTACTGGTGCCACTGCATTAAACCAGCACTTAACTTCGGATAGAAAGACAGAGCAAATAACATATGTAAATTCGCAGTTTAACGTAGAGGTTAAAGACATTAATTTAGATATATCATATCAAGCTAACTACAATAACGAGAGAAGGCAAGATTCAGAGATATATCTTAAGATTTTCGATCATTTCAATCACCAAGATAAGATATCTGTCTACTACGCTAATTCCACTCTTTACTACAGAATCGGCAAGCAATTCAATAGGATTGAAGGTTTTGGCGGAACTAGCATGTTTAACGTTTTCTTTGATGTAATGAAGAACTTTGATTTAGGAGAGTTGATTACTTCAGAGGCTGTTTTAGAGACTTTAAATATGGTGAGGTTTTATACCTTAACTGAAAATATTAGCAAAGCAAATGTAGCAAATAACATAGAAAGCTTCAACATCATAAATGTCCCCTTGGATACATCAAAAGATGTAGTGAATGATGGTATCCAGAATTCATTAGTGCCATTTGGTGCTAAATTTGATCCATTGACAGATTTGCTTTTAGGCGTGAAACTATCTTCTCTTAGCGCATTTAAAGTAGAAAGATTTACTTTACGAAGATTTAATGCAACTGTCGAAACACTCCCAGATCATTCCACTTATGTCCATGCTATGGAAATTGTTTTTGATGATGATGAAGAAGGTATGGAACCGTGGGGTACGGTTAACAATGATTATAGAGTAGAAATTAAATACGCTATTGATACTGAGAGGCAGCAAATTCTCACCCAAGAAGATAGAAATAACCTAAATTCATATGTAGAAAGTAAGCAAGGTCAATTCCATTTCAAAGGTTATTTAGAGATTCCTGATTTGGACGAAAGGTTCCCAACGGACTTACAGTTAATCCTTGACATGGCAAACAATACAAATAATAAAATACTTCTGGATATAAGAGACAAAAGTGATAATCTTGGGGAATCCCATTCCATTAATGAGCAAATGATAGCCTCTTATTATAAAGATGGAAACTTATACATAGATAGTAGTGGATTTTTAAACAGATATGTAAAAAGAGCGGTAGATTACGAAGCGGTCAGTGCAGACAAAATAAAAATTACCACACTAGATGTTTCTAGTATGCTTCAAAATGCCATAGGACAGGCAACGGCATTACTAACAAAAGGCTTTTCAATAAGTAGCTTGTTAGGATCTACAGGCGCAGAACCAGACGCGGGGGGCATACTGTTAAGCAAAGTTCGTAGTGAGGGAGACCGTGTAATACTTAGAGTAGATGATGAATTAGTAACAGGACTTTCTTCAAATAGCAGTGCAACCTTAGTGTCGCAACTTTCAGAACTTTTGGGTATAACTAGAGGGCAAGCTGAATTATTGTATGCGCTAGGAATTTTTGATGATCTTTATCTTGAATTTTCGTATAACACGAACAAACATGCTCTATCACCAACCCCAGGAGAGTTTATGTTGCAGGCTATAAGTAAAGATAGAGTGTTATGTACTTTAGCTTTAGTTTCTGAAGATATTCCTGTAGAAGGTTTAGATATTTTGTTCCCAGATGAAGTTAATCCTTCATATTTTCAAGAATATGAACAGCTTGTTACCCCAGATATAGTAAACGTTGAAATCGATGCTTTGATATCTACAGAAAATGCTTCTACTTCTCAAAACGCTGATTTATCTAAACTTATGGGTATATTTATGGGTGATGTGTCTGGCAAAAACACACCGCTCCGCATCTCTCCAGGAACGGACAATGGTGTGAAAATACAGGGACATATTGCTACATATAACGACGATACATATGTAACACTCACAGTCTCAAAAGGAACGGAAATTCTAGTTAGGGTTAATACTGATATGGACGCTCCAGAAGATGTACTTGTAGATAACCGCATGATAGGTGCGAAGTATCGCATGAGAGTGTCTGTAATAAAAGAAGGACTCAACAAACTTTCGGCAGAAGGCAGTGTTTTTGACTTTAATAATCTAGTAACTAATGTACCTTTGATATTAGAAGAGTCGGTAGTTCGTCTAGATGGCGAAAGTATTTGTATCGAAATGTTCCCGCATATACAAAAAGGAAAGACAGTTGACCCATTAAAGAAAATTACTGGTGTACCAGGACTTATGAGTACCGCAAGGGTGAAAGTCACATTTGCGTTACCTGACATAGAAGAGCCAACAGATGGTTATTATAGCCCAGTTATCAATATCAATAATGAAGAGATATGGAGTGGGATGTATGAAGCTAAATTCCAGGAAAAAGCTGAGGTAGTCTTTGGCAATAATGTAAAAGAATACTTTCTAACGTTTACTGGGGAGTCTGTTAAGATGGTAACGGGCAAAACAAACTACAACCCAACAACATCACTGTTTGGGCTGCAAGTAGCGTATTCAATGTACTTTACTGACAGAGTAAATGGCACAAATAAAGTCTTGAATCTTAAAGATGCATTTATGATCATCGATCCAGGCGCTGTGCAACCAATGGCTGATACTATTGAAGTTATTTATGACAATGGTAGAATAGGTTCTCTTCCATACAGAATAGAAGGCTTCCCATACAATAACACAAATATCAAACAGGTATATAGCGGACTACCAGCTCAGACATATTCCATAATAATTGGAGAAGGAAGTATCGGAGAAACTAGGTTTGATGCGCTAGTTGAGGTACTAAACTGTGTGCCTGTGGTTCCTGAAGGTGACTATTATAACAACACTATTCCTATAGTTGCAAAGGTAACAATAGACCCATACGATTATGCAATAAAGAAAGCTGAAGCCGAAGCAAGAGGAGAGATATATAATCCCATTGTATATAGACAAGAAGGCGAAAATGACCTTGCGGCAGACACTTTAGAGTTAACATTCTATTCTAATAATAGAGAAGCCCCTGACGTATATAGAAAAGAATACCTAGAGAATTTTGATTGGGGATTTGATCCAAGTTTAATAAGCTTTAGGGGTGGGTTATTTGTAATCACTGCTAATTATGGCGGGCTAGAGATAGGATTAGAAGTAACAGTGCTTACCAAAATTGTATCTCACATACAAATTAACGATGAAGAGAGTGGGCATTACACAATTGATGCTTTAGACGAGGTCACATATACCCTGCCGCTTACCACAGTTTTACCAAGTGAAGCTACAGCAGAAAGACCTGCTAATGAAGTAAGAGTGTACTTTGAGGGCGGTCATTTTAGAGTTATAGGGAATTTACCGAGTGACTTCACAGTTAGTGAAAATGAAATGACTAAGTTTGATGGTACCTTCCCAGGGATATTGAATTGGAATCACAAGGTAGCAAACAATGTTGCTATCGACAAAGCTATAAACCCATTAAATGATGGTAGGGACAACAAAGCTCGCGCGACATTTGGTGATGATTGTGTAGGATATCAAAATGTAGAAATTACCGTTGTGTGTCCTAAGAGAATAGTTGGGACACAAGCAGACAGCTTGCTTGCCATCACTAAAATTACATACGGTGGAGACGGTGAAATAATTCACGATGTAACCGAACGTCAGGCTGTGAAGGTTTCTAATGCTTCTTTCTTCCAAGATAAGCCTATAGGGTCATATTTTGAACTTGACCCATATAGCGAAGTGGGTAATAGGCGTCTCCCATCAAAGATTTGGATTGAGGTTATGTATAGAAACAGAATTCAAACACTTGGTTATGATGTTACTTGGCTTACCTCGCTAGATGACACACCTGATAATATCATTGATGCAGAAGGAAATATTCTAAATGTTTATGCGCAAGAGGAATTCTTTGTAGTGTATGGAAAAATAGGTGGCGATGAAAACTTCCAGATTGTAACAATGATAATTCATAACAAGAGTGGCGAGTATGAAAGCGTAGAGATGTTAGATGAAAATTCCCTCCCATTCAAAATTGTGGAAACGGAAGTTGATGCAGAAGGTACGGTAGTGAATACTACCGTTATAGAGGTAGTAGAAGAGGTTGAAGAAGACGGCACGGTGAGTTATAACCTTAAACGTCTTAATCCATATCAACCACTAGATTTACCTACCTATTTCAAATTAAAGTTCAGCGAAGCTAGTGGCATTGCAGAGACTCAGTATATGGCGCACTGGAAATATAAAGATGCTGATGGCCAAGAACACGATGCCAAAACATATATTTATCCTTACACAGGTGGAAACTTTACCATATACACCAAGCTGTCAGCAGATACTTCTAGTGGCATGTTGGATCAGATTATCACATTAAATTTACACTTTGACAAGAAAGAAGTAGTGCCTAATATCATATACGGGATATCTGGGGATATGACACCTGATACTGAAATCCAACAAGAAGACTATGGTGCAACACTCTTGCCATATGTTAGTGTCGACACTTACTCTAAGTCAAGTAGCGATTTAATGAAATTATTCTTAAAAGAAGACGGTGAAATAAATGAAGATTTAACAGTAGGGGTAGCGTTTCAGCCTTCTCAAGCGGGTGAAGATGGCACATATATGAGAAAGGGTATTAGTGTTGAATGGGAAAATCTAGATGAACTCATAAGTGTACTAAAAAGTCCTCTAGGAAGTAAGGATGCATATAATACGGCGAGTTACACGGGGAATTTCATCCAACTAAAAGGAAAGATAGCCTCACGTACTGCGTTAGAGCAACAAGTTTCTATGGCATTTAGAGTGAGAGATAAAATTGTGAGAGATATAGACTACCCTAACTTAGCTAGAGAGTTTTATTTGTCAGATGCGTATGGCATTATACCAGTAGAAATTGCAAGCGAGGTTAAGGCTCTTGTGACTGACCCCGACACTGGTGTTATTACATATGAGGGAAATAACAAAATTGATATAGTACTCAATAAGCCATACGCTTTGAAAGGAGTATATAAAAACGATAGAGATGAAGTAAAGATGGGCATTGTTACGCCTTCACAATATATTAGATACCTATTTAGTGAAGTGGCTATTGGGTTTGAAGGGGATATTCATGGAATTTATGCGATGCAATTTGAGCTTAGAGAGGACTTCGACGATATTCTGTTTTTCAAAAAAGATGCAAGTGAGTTTTATGATGATCCAAATGTAGCCATATCGGATGATTTAGCAACAGTATATTTCACCGTTACTAAACTTGGCATAGGAAGCTGTGAGCAAAGCTTTACTGTAAGTGTAACCGCCATTAGAGATGCAATACTCACCTCCACTTATACGGACAATGTGGAAACATTTGATAGAAATGGAGTTCCGCTCTACGGTGGAATTGATGGATATGTAATACCCGCAACCTTTACCATAGAGTATGAAAAGAGTGGAATTGTTGAGTATCAGGACCTTGAATGGTATGCCTTAGAAGCATCGTTTTCATATAACAACGAGAGGGTTATAGAAATAGGTGATAGGGTATCTAATGTGCCATATGAATTCTTCCGGTTTATAGACGGTAGTTATGTTTCACTAACGACAACTTTACAAGATGGAACTGAAGTTACTAGAAGAATTAATTTCCGCAAGAAAAACATCAATAGAGTACATTACAAGACCGAAGGAATGGGCATATACAACATTAATGATGGTTGGTTACATGTTAAGAATGTTTATGAATTTTATCCAGTGCAAGGGTTAGAAACTAGATTAAGTACAGTCATTGTGCCTAGTGTTACTACAGTATTCCAAGCAGAATATAAACAGGAGTTTACTTTAGATGATATAGGCTGGATACCTGCAGAGGGATTTAGCAAAGATGATGATCCCACACAATTTGACCCACAAAAACTCGTTGAAAATATTACCTACATGGGATTAAATGGTGTGCTATTTGCAACAAGCACTGTCACTGGATATAATGGTGAAAAACAAATTATAGAATTAAGAATAAAAGTTGACCCATTATCTAATGGTGGAACAGTATACAATAACAAGATTAATTTGACTGGGACAAATGCGGTTATTGACCCATACGACAGACCAGAAAATGAAAATGGTATACTAGTGTTACCCAAAGATTTGACAGTAAGATTTGGTGCGTTTTCTCCCGATCAAGCTGTGTATACCTTTGCACAGAATAGCAACATCTCCTTTGCAATTAAAAATGTGGTAGCTAATGCATTTGAGCCCATTACCCAAATTACATATGACAAGTTTGGACATACTTTAGGGCAAGAATACGGGGGACAAAATGCGCCATTAGAAATTAAGGTCATTTTGCCTGATGGTAATGATTCTTTGACATTCAATATTGAGTTCTTAAATAGAGAATTAGAAAGTGTTTGGTATGAAAGCAGGGCGCTAAATACAGGTTCTGGAAGTTATGAAACATTCGATGTTCAAGGCAAATACTATATAGACCCATATGACAGCAGCACATTCGCTCTCCCAACAGTGGCTGATTTTAAATTTAAAATATACGATGAAAAAGTAAATTTAGATGTCGCACTAACTCCAGCAGATAGTTCATATCCATTTATTAACACAAATGGAGTATGGAAACTTGATATAAATGAAGAAATACATAGTGGTGGAACATACTTATTCTACGGTAAATTAAGAGGAATAGGTGATGGTGATGCCGATCAATATTATGTTTTAGCAGTAGTAATACTTGATAGAAGTATAACCACATTACCTAGTGCACTAACCGAGAATGATAAAGTATTTACGTTCTCAGGGAAAAATGGATATCCGAACCCATTTGAGGGATTAGTTTCAGATATACCATCATCTTTAGTAGATTGTATATTCTGTAGCCAAAATTTAACAAATGGTAGTGTGGTGTCAGCTCTAGATGAGTTGAAAAACACTATTTATACTCTTCCAGGAAGTACTGGTGCAAAAATTTCTCACTATGATTTTAGCTCAAACAATGCAGATATTTTGTGTGCAGAATACTCTAGCGGTGGCACTAGAACTCCAGTGATACCAAACATTAAGTGGTATAAAGATGGAGTGCTTCTAACAAATGACGATATATTAGTAAGAGGCGGTTTTACTTACGATTTAGTTGGGTGCGTTGGATATGGAGAAGATGAAGAAAGAACCACTGGCGAACAAGTTAGTTTACAAATTAAAGCAGATTTATGGGACTTTGTAAGTATTTTAGGTATAAACAACTATGTAATAGAATTCAATAGGTACTCAGCTTTTTCAATAGAAGACCACTTTAACGTGAAGTTTGTAGCAGGTCCGGCTGGCGAACAAGTTGAGCAGGATCCAGTTACATTTTATCCTTTAGATTCAAGAATAGGATACAATCAAGATAAGCTTAGAAAGGTCATTGATTGGATGGGCGTTGACCCCGACTTAAATACTGTATCATCGGTTGTATTAAGAAACACCTTTAAGTCAGCAGAAGTGAACAGGATAACAACTGAACCGATATACAATCTAGATTATCTACAAATCGCTGTTGAAGAAATTAGTTTTGGATTTGGAGAGGATGATGGATATAACCATACCGGTAGCGTATACCTAATAATAGACCCATTAAATCCAGTATTCCCAACAACTGCACTTGCACGTGGTAAAAACCCGCACAATCAAGATGAAATTATAAATATAGGCTTAGTCAATATTGAATGGATAAATAAAGATACAAAGAGTGCAAGCAGTATATACAATATCAAAATGGGTGGCGGTGTTATAGACCAGGTAGATTTATTGATTACAGATAGCACACATCAAAGCACGCCGTTTGTGGCTAAAGTATACTATTTGAATAGAATTGTGAAAAAGATTTATACAACTACCCCAGGATATTCTAGCCTTGCTGCATACGATGGTAAATATCTACTTATGGAAAGAGCAGAGGCAGTAGGTGCTGCGATTCCATCTACAAAGACCTATCATGCCCTAATGGATCCAACTAATCCAAACTTGTTCGTCGCCGATTCTAGTATTACCACTAATTTGAGATATAGAGATACAGCAACAACAACAGCGCAGAGCTTATACAAAATGCCAAGTAATCTAGAACTTGAGTTTTATGGTCGCGCTGTTAACACTGGTATGACGAACGCAATATACAATGAAGCCATAGATAAGCTTGGCTCTTCAATAAAAATGAAAAACATTTCTTGGCTATTTAGCAGAGATGTAGCATTAGAGCCAGCCACTCAAACAGATCCAATAGTAAGCAATATAAGAGGGTATGTCGCAGAAGTTCACACTTCAGAAGGTATAGTGTCATCTGAATTTTTGAAAGTTGTGCGCCTAAACCCTGACGGCGAGCATTCATATGTTCACAATGAACTTTGGATAGGCGATTATCTTGACTTAAACGTACGAACAACTGACAGGCGGGTTACTCACACTTCTGTATCTAATGAAGTAGAGGGATATAAAGATGGTAAAACGGTGTGGTATCAAAAAGCTTACGAAGAATGGTATATTGATCCGTATAATATTAAATTCCCGAAAATTGTAGATGTTACTTTTAAAGGACAGGCGCAATCAGAAAGATATGGCAGTGAATCATCGCCGATAAATTGGGAATATGATACAAATTATCTGAATAGATCAGATGTAATTTCTGGCCGCATAGGACCTAGCTTTATGGTGCTGACTGCTTCATTTAAGGCATACGGTGCAAAAGTATCTATTCAGTTTAGTATAAGGGCAAGAGATATCGAAACGAGCGTCACTCTGCCGAACGGGCAGCAAACTACAGAACCTATAAATGGTGGCACAATATACGTGCTAAAAGGGAAGGACCTAAAACCTCAGTTGCCTACGAAACTGTATTATAGATTTGACTATATGGGTAATAGTGAAATAGCGTCTGCTCCACTTACATTCTCCGACAATGCGTTAGCTGGTATAAATACGAGCGTAGCTGTTTCAGACCCAGGACAAGGTGGCATGTACACCAACGTAGCAGGCACTTTAGGAACTATTGATGACGAAAATATACTATTCAATATAGTCGTCATAGACCCAAAACTGTATTCCATACAACTTGTTGATTCGGAAGTAGAAACACCAACTGGTACTACTACTGTTACTACATATAAGCGCGGCAACTTCATTTTAGATCAAATTGCTGTTAGCGTAAGTAGATCAAATGTTTATGCACTTGGTCCCGAAGATACATTATTGCCCAAGCGTGTAATTATAACGGATGATGGTGATTACATTGATGTAGAAAAAGTAGAATATGATATTCCCGCAATGAAGGCCTATGTAGAGTGTTCGTATTCTTTCTTGTCTTTTGCTGATAACCCAAGACTGTTTGGTAGCGATACAACAGTAGAAGAAGATTCTAAGAAGCTAACAATAGTGTTTGAGGTGAACTTAACGAAGTATGTTTATACATCTATAGAAGTAGGTGTAGCTGAATTTAATGTCCCTTCATATGTTGTACCTCTTGGCAAAGTAATAATGGCATCTGAACTACCCAAATTAAGAAATGGTGTAGCACCTTTATGGGTACTGGACGATGTGAATACTAATAAAGCAGGGATATACCAAGCAAGATGCTACTTTAAAAATGCTTATGGTGCTATTGTCGAAGGCACATTACCAATAGTAGTTCAGAAAAAGCAAATTAGACCGTCTGACATAACTATCAGTAGACAATTTTTAGATAGGACATATACAGGCAGAACGCTCGAATTTAAAGACTATGTTACATTTGCAGACTTTTTAAGAGAAGATGGGACGTTTGGTCAATTAGAGGGTTATACATTGCAGTACAGCATAGATGGTGGCGCAACTTGGATGCGCACTCAACCGACCAATGTACCAGAAGAAGGGAGCCTTGGCTATAGACTAAAAATACTGGTAGACAATGATGATGATTATAATATCTATGGCGAATGTGTGTTTAGACTTAATATAAGTAGAGCCGAAGTTGAAAGGGATAAAGTCTATTTCCATGTTGGTGGTAATAGGATCCAAACAGGTAATTATGCCGAATTTGAGTATAATGGAAATTCACAAAGCCCAGAAGTGTATGGTATTCCAGAGGGCGTGTCATATAATACTTTATGTGCTAAATATATTCCAAATCAAGCGCCAAACTATACGGAAAATACAAGACCTATAGATGCAGGAGAGTACATTATCACAATAAGGTTTAATGAAGACCAAAGGAACTACAAAATAGAAGAAGGCACGACATTTTCTGTCTTAGTAAGGATAAATCGCAAAAACGTATCATATCAAATTAATACATCATTCCAGTACACGGGGCTTGGATTTAATGTGCCAATAATAGGTCTTCCATATGATGATGAAGGCACACTCCCAGCTGACATTAAAGTAACTTACAAATATTATGACCAGACAGAAGGAAGTTATCTCCCAGCTGGCTCAACGCTACTTAACGCAGGGCAATATACTGTTAGTATTAAAGTCAATGGTGGTATAAATTATCCCAGTGTAAATCTTGAGCCAGGTGATGATAATTATGCAAATAGTACTGCAAATCTCAGTTTGAAGGACAATACCATTACAATACATAGAAAGAAAGTTATATTTAATGTAGGAGAAATTTCTAGTGACTATCTTGAGGAGCTAAAAGGTTTAAATTCAGCATTAACTGTGTTATCTGCGATTACCGAAGGTGAAGACGGACATCCTTTAGTTACGCCTCAAGTTGAAGTTAACGCTAATGGTGCCCCCATATCAGGGCTACAAGGAAACGATAAGATTGAACAGTTTGGAAATATTATTGTGTCCTGGTTTGATGCACAAGGAGCTAGACAATTAACTAGAAAGCACATGGTTGGGTCATACCCATTAAGGATAGAAAATCTTGGGTCTATATCTCATGGAAATTATGAAATTGTGGGAGAAATCCAAGGCTTATATAGAATAACTGCAACACAACCCAATACAGTAGTAATAGATGATAAAGAAGATTTAGACGATGCATTGTCTCTCATAAGGGATGGCGATACTAAAAGATTATACTTAAGATCTGGTCATTACGGCGAGATAACTCTAACGAAAAATGCAGCGGTCTCCATAGTAGGCTCATACAATGTGAGTGAAGAAGATGACGAAATAGTAGTCACATTTGATAAAATTACTGTAGAACGAGGTGCTTTATTATTAGACATAGTTAAAATGAATGCTAAAGCAAATACAGGGATTATAACTGTAAAAGAGAACGTGTCTAGCGTGACTCTTAGAAGAAGTGAGTTTATAGACAGTTCATTTACTCACCAAGGAGGAAGTTCTACAACCGAAAATTCTAGTGTGGTTAGAACTGCTCCAGGGTTTAAGGGTATAGTTTATGTAGATGACACAATTATAGTAGGCTTTAGCGCCGGGTTACAGCTAACTGGTGGCTCTGTTGACATTGCAAATAGTAAAATACACCATTCTATTATAGGTATAAGCGTAATGTCTGGTAATGCTATGGTTAGTAATACAGAGTTTAGACATTGTAAGAATATAGCTCTAAAATTATCATACAAGAAGGGAACTGCTAGCATATTTGACAATATCTTCTGGGCAAATTACACCGCGATACAGAGTGTTATTGCCCTCCGTAATGATATCACCATACAGAACACATTTGGTGAAAATGCAAGGAATATAGAGCGACTACAGTAATAGGAACTTGACTTAGGTTAACTAACGTAAACGATGACGGATGGTAGATAAGCAGAGATATTCCCTATAACTACATCACTATATAAAATGCATTAGGGTGAAAATGCAAGGAATATAGAGCGACTACAGTAATAATATGCATTGACCTAGGATAAACACCTAATGGCCTGCAGGAATATTCCACGCAACGATATTACTATACAAACCACATTCAGTAAAAATGCGAGGAATATAGAATAGCTGTAATAATATGTATTGACTTAAGATAAGTGGTGGAACTGTTTATGGAGGGTAGATGAGTAAGGGAGAAATTCCATCTATTATTGAAGGGGAAAATATAAAGACATATTTTATTAAGCACTTGGATGGTAAGACGTATATCTTGTTATATTTACCCTATAATCCATATACAAAAGCTGGGCAGGGATATGCATATATTAATGCATTTTATCCTGCATCGAACACTTTGTTTTTTATATCTAAACGTATAAATGAACAACTGTCTAAATATAACGCAAGTACATATAAAGGGAATCTAAAAAAACTATTTGTGGATGCCAAATGCGCAGTATATCTTAAAAACTCGCTAGTTTTAATTGAGCCGTATGGTACGAGAGTAGCTCTTGCTGCGATAGAATGTGACCTAATTGATACTCCTGAAGTACTGTCAAGGAAAAGGATAAACGACATAGCTTGTTCTCACTGTAATGCTTGTGAAAAGGCTTGCCCAACTGGTGCTATTCAAGGGTTTTACATAGATAAAGAGAAGTGCTTAAGGTATGCTTGTGACCATATTGACGAAACAGAACTAGATTTGATGCTTATGGATAAAAGTATCCTCGGATGCGATGTGTGTCAAGCAGCGTGCCCATATAATGCAAAGATTAAGACTGTCCCAATGCCTGAAAGATTGCAAGAGCTTTTAGAAATTGACACACTAATCAAAAATGCAGAAGGTGGTAGAAACGAATTAAAAGAATTAGCTGGCTACATAGGCGATAACTACAATAGACCAGGCAGAATATTAAGACTTGCACTTCTTGCCAAAGAGCTCGACAAAGATTCGTTTTTGAAGTAACTGAGTAACTACCGAATGTTAGGTGGAGTCATCACAGGTGTTAGAATATTTCAGGACAGCCATCCCGACAAAGATTGGGTCTTTGAAATAAACAAGTCGAGTAACTACTGAATGTTAGGTGGAGCCACCCTTGACAAAGATTAGGCTTTGAAATAACCGAATAACTACTTGATGCTAGCAGCTAGCGTGATAAACCGAGTAAAACATTAAGATTAGCCTCTCGTGGAGAACAATAGAAGTTAGTCGATGAAAACACGAGTGGAGTGAAGGGAATATATTAAAAGAAACAAAGCACGCACGCTATCAATTTACAATAAATGCGTAAAATGATATGGTATATATCCAAAACAACGTGCGTTGCGAGTTAAAATAGAAAAATAATAATTTGTAAGGAGAGACCAATGAAGCTTAAAGTTGATGCAGATTTGTTTTTGTTTGACTTAGATGGGACTGTGTATCTTGGCGATACTGTAATTGAAGGGGCAATAGAGACCTTGAAAAAGCTGACCGCCATGGGGAAAAAAGTCTGTTTTTTAACTAACAATAGTAGTAAAGATAAAAGGGAATATGTGAAGAAAATAACTGATATGGGATATCCTGTAGATCTTTGGCAGATTATTACATCAACGATGGCTACAATTAGGTATCTGCATACAAGAAGACCAGGCAAATCAGTTTATCCAGTAGGTACGCCTGCATTCATAGAAGAGCTCAAAAAGGCATCAATACCGCTTGCAAAGGAAGATGCAGATATCTTTTTACTAGGGTTCGATACTACTTTAACATATGAAAAAATCTGGAATGGCAATATTCTGCTCGAAAAGGGTAGAGAGTTTTTTGCAACACACCCCGATTTTGTTTGTCCTTCTGAAAGGGGAGACATGCCAGATGTAGGTGCGATGATGGCCATGTTTGAGAGTGCGAGTGGAAGAACGGCTAGTGTAATTTGTGGAAAACCCCATGAACCAATGGCAGAAATTGTAGAAAGCTTATTTGATATACCAAAAGAAAAAACAGTAATGATAGGCGATAGACTATACACAGATATACTATTTGGTATCAACCATGGCTTTCAAACTATACTTGTTCTATCGGGTGAAACCACCCATGAAATGTTGCTTGATTCAGGAATCCACCCAACCATGGTGCTACCATCAATAGCGCACATCATTGAAGAAGAATAAAGTAACGGGCGGTCATATAACTGCAAAATAAAACAAATAGAATACTTGGTGTTTCTAAAGATAAAAGATAAAATCGTTGCATAATAAACGCTCGCGCGTATATAATAATATGAGTTATCTATCAAAAACTGGGAGTAGGTATGAAAAAGAAATTAATAGTAACCATTGTAAGTGTTGTGCTGTGTGTGCTTATTGCACTAACGCTTGTAGGTTGTAAAGAGAATTATAAACAGAAAGCTCTAGCTATGGATTGGAATAACATTGCTGTTAGCTCCAATAATGGATTAGCGGTCCGTGTAGGGGATTATCTATACTTCATAAACGGATATGCCGATAAGACAGGCGATAATGATTTTGGCAAAACAGTTAAAGGCGCAATAATGAGAGTCGAACTCGAAAACAATCTCCCAGTTAGAGATACCCTAGAGACAGTGGTTCCTAAAAATGTATATAACTCAAACGCAAGTTTGGGATTAGTGGTTAAGGGTGAGTATATTTACTACTCCACGCCTGCAGTAACAAAAGATGGGAAAGGAAATCCTCAGACTGACAAAATGGATTTAATGCGTACTAAACTAGATGGAACGGGAACCCAAAAGCTGGCTACATTTGATGACTTTAATACAGTATACCAGGTTATGGATGAGTACATTTTATATACCAGAGAAAATAAACTGTTTGAGTTAAATCTCGGGTCCAAGAGCTTTAAAACAAAGGAAGTTGCAGACAAAGTAAATAGTGCTAAATTTTTAAGTTATAACTCTAGATCTGATGTTTTCTCCAATGTCGTATTGTTTGATAAAAATGACGAAGGTGTAGGCGTTTACAAAAACATAGTATATGCGTATACAGCTGGATCGGGTGAGCCTAAGGTAATAATAGATGGACTCAATTCTTACCAAGGAAAAGTGTTAGAGCATGAAAAAGGCTATAGGATAACGCTCACTGCTTTAGACTTGTTAGAAAATGGGAACTTGAGAGTGTATTATTCTAAGTCTGATAGTACTCCCAACAGTATTTCTAAAGGCAGTTATTCCTATGACTTTGATAAAAACTTTAGTTTCGATTGGAATAAAGAAGTAAGGTATACTACTGGCACGACTTATACGAGATTCGATAGGTTAAATGCAAATAATATTATGACACTTGATGATAAAGGATATCATCTTGGGGTTTATGATAAAGATGTAAAAACATGGAATTTTACACCCATTATAGATGTTGCATCTATTCAAATTCTTTCTTACGAGGAAGTAGGGGCAGATGTGGTTGTAACTTATGTTACATCTAACAAATTGAGAAAGATAAAGGTTTTAGAAAAAGTAGCTGACGCATACAATCCAGTTGTTGTTGGAGTGGAGACGCTATATTCAGGACCATATTTTAGCACATGGTTAACATACGACAAGGTTTACAATACAATTTATTTCTTCAATTCGGATGTTAAGAATTATACATATTACCTAGACCTATCAGCTGTTGTCAGTGGAAAAAGCGAAACTATGACTGGCACAAGGCTCGGAGCGTTTTCACGTGCGGACGAGATAAGCATGCTCGAAGCTCCCCCAACTGAAACAAAAGATAAAAAATAGTGTAATTCTTAAATTAATCAGGTATAAAAAGAGATCGCAGGACCGCGGTCTTTTTTTATATCCAGTTGTCGACTGTTGAAGTCTTTAACGAGCCACAAATAGCCAGCTAATTAAGATGTTGATGAGCCTAATAACTGATGCAATACGCGAGCAGGAAGGTAGTGGAAACAATAGTGCTAGCTTATGGATCTTTACGGACTTAATGTACTAGTACGATAGTTGCGGAAAACAATACTGGTAACATGCGAACTTAGTTTGCGAGTACGGTGGTCGTGGAAACTGGCAGTGGTAAATTACGGGCTTTTGTGAACTTGATATACGAGTACGAAAGTTGTGGAAAACAATACTGGCAACGTGCGAACTTAGTGTGCGAGTACGGTAGTCGTGGAAAATGGTAGTGGTAGATTACGGAAATAATAGGTAAAAGTAGAGTATGTGTTTTTGAAAATATCAGTGTTAGCCTATGGAAAAAATAAGCAAAAATGAGAGTCAGGGGAGGGATGGTTGTGGAAAATGGCAGTGGTAGATTACGGAAATAATAGGTAAAAGAGAAGTTACGGGCGGGAGGTTTTTGAAAGCATGCGTATAGAATGCATAAAAGCATAGTCGGATACATGAAAAAACGAGAAAATGCAAAGTTTTACAAAAAAACTATTTACAACGGCAATACTCGTTATTATAATATACGCAACATGAACAGCCCTACCTTTTTAGAAAAAGGGTTGGTAACCAGCAAGGTGGAAACAGGTTTGCAACTACAGATTATTTGAGTTTCAGGTTATCGTAGGTTAGTAACCAACAATGAGGAACAGGTTTGCAACATAAATTCCACTTATAGAATTTTGGTAGGTTGATAAAAAGGTTGGCTTGTAGTAAAACAAAGAGACGTATGTTTAAAGGAGATTGATATGGCTAAGTATAAAAAATGTCCAAGGTGTGAAGTCAATTATATTTTAGAAGATGAAGAAATGTGCTCTGTTTGTATAGCTGAATTAGAAGGTACAATAGACAAAGACTTAGAAGAAGAATTATGCCCAAGATGTGAAAAAAATTACGTGGTGCCAGGTGAGAAATATTGTGAGTATTGCCTTTTGGAATTAGAAGCTAAAAACAAAAAGAAAGCTAAAAAGTCTTCATATGACGACGATGAAGAAGCAGAAGACGATTTTATGTTGGATGATGATGAAGATGAAGACGACGATGGCGCCGAAGATACCGATGATTTAGACGATTTAGATGATGATTTAGACGAAGATATCGATGACTATAGAGATTTGGATGATTTAGATGATTTAGATGATGTCCCATTTGATGATGAAGGCGAAGATTTCAGCGAAGAAGAAGCATTGTTCGATGAAGAAGAAGACTTTTACTTTGATGAGGATGAAGATGACTTTGCGGAAGCATCGGAAGATGAGGATGAAGATGATGACTATAGCGATATAGACGTTGACCTTGATGAAGATGAAGAAGACGATGATGAAGATGAGGACGATGATGAGCACTAATTAAGGTTATGATAAGTGTAGGTAGTGCAAAATTAAAAAGTTAACTAATGCCAGAAATGATATATATTGTTTCTGGCATTTTTTGTTTAAGCGAGGATTTACCGGTTAAATATTATGCTAAACTAATTTTTTCACTTACTAAAAATTTAGTGAAACTTTGGTGTATTAGCATCTAAAATAATGAGACACTAAGCAATATAATAAACTTTTTCAGTTTGTCTTGTGAACGTGTGCGCGTGCGCGCTTGCATATAGGTTTTTTACGTGATATTATTATATTACGCAATTTAATTGCGCATGTTATTATATATAAATAAATGTATATGAGACTGCGTAGTGACTGCATGAAAATATGACATATAACTTGAAGGTTTAAGCATATATGATAAGAGTAAGGACTGGTAAAATTTTGTTATTAGCAGCTACTGTACTAGTAGCGTTGCTAATTTTTTGTGCCATAAGTTTTGCTATGCCTATAGCACAAGCTGAAGCCTTAACTCAGGAAGAGTTAAAGACTAAATATGATTTTACTGTTGATAAGGGGACTTATGCTAACTATGGTGTCATGACAGATACTGCCCCTACTTTTAAAATTCAACTTAATCGACAAGCAATGGGTTCATATAGTGGTGACAATAAAGATATTAGATTTTACTATGCTTTTTCAAGTACGACGGTTAATCCATTGACTACCCAATTAGTTTGGGTAAAATTACAGTCAGAGGGAGATTTAGGTGAAAGTGGTGGTATTCCTCAATACGATGAGATTACTGGTATAGCCACATTAGACTTTTCCCAAGACCAGGTTTTTAGCGGGCATGTAGAGAATTATATTTTTAACAAGTTTGTATATTTTAAAGTAGAAAACACTCGAGACGATGAGACGTATATTTCTACGGTAGATAGTCAGCCTGAAAATCCACTACATAAACAAGTAGTCATAGATTTTACTCCAGATGCTATCAAACAGAGATATTCATTTACTTTAGACACTGGCGAGTACATGTCAGGTGTGACTTTTTATGGTAGTACAAATTTTCCAGATTTTAAAGTTATACTGAATGATAAGACCATTATTCATTATGCAAACCTTCAGTATGCGTTAAGTGATACATATGTGGCTGACCCATTAACTGCTTCATTTGATTGGACCGATACTGGTGTCGAAAAATATTATGGTCAAGATATCGGAGAATGGAAAATTTCTTTACTATCTGCTATTTCTTCTGCTCAAGAAAATTTCTTGCACAAGTTTATGTATTTCAAAGTCGAAAGTGAAGGAAGAGACCCGGTAGAGACATATATACCAAATTACTGGGTGGAAATAATCATCGACAAAACAACTTCTGCTGTTAGTTATGACATCGTGTCTGTTAAAGCGACATATAACGATGGAATTGTTGTTGACAGAGAATATCCTATAGCAAATCAGGTGGGACAAAAGTGGGTTTCATCTGGCGTGACTTTAGAGGTAAAGACAAGGACTCCCAACCCAACAACCATGGTGTATTACACGCTTTACAGTGAAGGGGCGGGCGGGGTTCAAGAAGGCAATGAAATGCCATTTGCGTATAATGCAGATACTCAAAGCTATACTGCAACGATTTTAAGTGAAGAAAGTGTTATAAAGAGCTATGGCGGAAAAGTGGGATTAAGATCTAGATCTGGTGCTGATAATGTATACAGAAATTATCAAGGCGATTTGAAAGTGTTCATCGATAAAGTCGAACCTGTATTTGACGTAAGGGCTATAAAAGAGATGATGGGAAGCCCTGAGTATCTAGGAGGTTCCTGGTCGCCAGTAGATGTTAAATACATTGTGACGCCGTCTACAGCGCTGGCAATTCCATCAGGAGCGAGATATCAATATTTGAGCGAAACTGGTTGGACCGACATGAATGCAGATGGTGCAGGTTTTTCTTTCCGCGCAAGTGAGAGTATGTCAATTTCCTTCCGTTCTATAAGCGGATCGGGCATCGAATATTTTGGTGGCGATTTTGTGGCGTTAATAGATAAAGTTAGCCCGATACTTAATCTGTCGGCTAAAGATGGCAACGATACGACCATTGTGTCAATGGGAGTAGCTGCTGGAACTGGTACGCGTTCAGGTTATGCCCAAAATAGAATAAGATTTACATTGAAAAACGATGCAACGCAAGGCGATGTTAGAAATAACGTTTACTTTGAATATAGAACTAGTTCGTCTGGGCCGTGGATTAACATTCCAGCCACTAGTGGCAACTACATATTAGAGCATATAGCTACACATGCATCACCTATTGTAAGGCGGACGTATGAAATAAGAGTCAGAACAAGTGCGGGCACAATGGATCAAAAAACATTTACAGTGAGTGTTTTAAAAGAAAACTTTGCAGTAGATATGGCTGTTAAGGACTATAATCCGACAGCTAGTCTTGTGCCAAGGGACACGAAAATTTGGGCAAACCAACCCGTTTCAGTTGATTTTACATTGCCAGTTCATCTTAATATCGATGGTGAATATGAAATTTATGGGTATGTTACTGGGAATATGGGAGAAGCAGTCAAATTACCATATACAAGGGTCCCTGCTGAAGGAGTCCCTGTTGAAGAAGGTAGAGCCGTATTTACAGTCAAGATAAGCAAAGAATTAGATGGTCAAACATACTCTTTCTACATATATGATAAGGCTAAAAACAGAGTGGAAAAAGATTCAGTAGGCGCAAATCTTACAACTAGGACTTTGAATTTAGATACTAAAGAACCTTTAGCAGAAGTGAAAACAGTTTTAACAGGGCGACCAAGCTGTGTGCTAGGACCAAATGACTGGGCTGCAGGAGAGGTAACCATAACTATTACTCCAGAAACAAATATTTCTGGAACAGTATTACATCCCATGGTTACGGAGGAACAGGAAAGTACCACTCCAGTGCCAAAAATAGATGGCAAATTTGAAATTTTGATTGCTCAAGAAGGTGCGCGGGTATATAGATATAAACTAAAAAGTGGTGCAGGTTTACACAGGATTATAGAAGTGCCAGTCAACATAGATACCAGCACAATCAATTTCACTGAAATACAAGCAGATTTGGTTGATTCAAATGGAGAAGTTATAGAACAAAACATCCCCATAGACGGAACTAGGTCCTTTGCACAAAACATTAATGTTAGGTTTATTACTAACCATGCAGGTCATTTTAGATATTTCTATGCACCATACACTTCTGTTACAAACCCCTATGCGCCACCAGAAGCGTATACACAAGGTGACGGTGAAACCATGACTATAACGATGCCACTGGAGGGCGGTAAAGGTGAATTTAAATATATTTACTACCTTGAGTCGAGAACAGAGAGTCAAACCGGAGAAATTCAAAGAACAGGAACACACTACATATATGTGAAATATGATGTGAGAAATTATAGAATAAGTGTCAGCGGTCCGGGTTTAGCATGGACTGGCGAAGCTGTCGCTTTTAATTTAACAAATGAATCTAAGTCCGAGTATGAAACAGACCCAATTGTAATAACAAAATATCAGTATCAATTAACTGTGGGCTCTAATGCAGGTAGATGGATGGATATAGACGAAATAGTTGATGCTGAAGGGGACTCGGCATTCGTGTTTGACGGAATAAAGTGGTATTTCAACGATGCAGAGCGCTTAGATGATGCGTCTGAAAATGAGTCGGATCCAGCCTCGGTGAAAAAATATAGAAGTTATAACGGGACTATTATATTCCGCGCTATTAATGCAGCAGGACATCCTAGTGCTACAGTAACGGCACCAGTTAAGATGGACACTTCTACTCCTAGCGTAACATATGCAATTTCTGCAAAGGGTGGTGAAATTGTTAAAGGGACAGGAAATGAATATAGAGTGTATAATTACAATCCCACTGGCAATCAGTCTAGAATCCCTGCTCTCATCAGCACCGAGACAGATGCCTTGAACAATCCTAATAGCATTTTTAAACAAAAGGCTCCAATTGAATTTTATTACAGACTATCTTCACAATCAGAAACTGTGGCTCCTTCGGTGGCCGCTACGGGATGGACTAAACTTTCTCAACCATATAACCTAACGGGTCAATACTACTGGATGTATGCAAAAAATGGATTAAGTTTAGATGATCCCATAGTTTATAGAATACGCGTGTATGTGGAAACAACGGAAATTAACGCTACAATAGGTTCTGTATCTGGTGGGACAACGGGTATTGCAACAGGCGATAGTTATGGGTTTAATTGGACAGACAGAGCAACGGTAAGCATTAAAGCAACCTCTGAAACGGCTGTATACTATTGGTATAAGATAAACAATGGTGGCTGGGTAAAATACAATACCACACCAAAACCCAGTAATAGTATTGGCCTACTTCATTTCTTTGGAGAGCCAGATCCTAACTATCCAGATGCAGTAATTATCAATTTCAAGGGAACAGTGCAGTTCAAAATAACTAACCAATCTGGCGCAGAAAAGACGTTAGATAGGGCGGCGTTTCTAAAGATAGACATTAATAGGCCGCGGTTGGAAATGGAGAATATAAAATTAAGCACAACTGAAGTTTCTGACATTAGTATAGAAGATGCTAAAACTAGGTGGTACTCTAGTGCAATATTAGTTGAAGTGGTTGGAAATGATGACATACCAAGTGGGGTTATTTATCAATATAGAATTAAAAACACTGAAGATTTTCAACATATGAAGTCTAATAAAATCTCTACAGATGATATTATCCCTCCCACTCAAACGGCTGATTTTAGTGAAGGTAACGGCACTATAACGATAGAATTAAGAGCAAAGTCCTATGCGAACGAGTCATTCTCTATGACTGAACTCAAATTTAACATAGACAAGATAATGCCTGAGTTTAAACTAGTAGGACAAGAAATGACTGCAGGCGTACAGGGAAGGAGACTAGAGTCTGGGCAATGGACTAAAGCGCCTGAAGTGGTAATTAGTAGAGAAGTAATTAACGAATCAGCTTCGACTGTTGAATATAAATACTATGATTATGATACTCCCGAAAACAAGTCTGTTTGGGAAGTAGGTTCCACTCTCAGCTTCAACTTAATATCTAGAGTTGTCGTTGAAGCAGAAAATCAAGCTGGGTTAAAAGTTACAAAAGAATTTTTGGTAAATATAGACTCTGTGCCCCCAGTGATTCATTCGGGGATCATTGTTAATTCTTCAGGACCGGACCCAAATATCTATTACATAGACCAAGCAATTACATATACTGAAGACAATCTTGACTATGCAAGGTATAATAACTTCCCATTATCAAACGGTATGATAATTGCTACAAATACTGTTGATAATAGTAACAACGGACTAGTGCATATTGTAGTAGCTGATAAGGCTGGTAATAAGGCAGAATTAAAGTTCTATATGACAATATTCCCTCTAACTGTAAGTGGCGAAAGTACGAGCATTGAACTGAAAGACGAACATCTTGAAATGTTAAATATTTTCGAGCAACAATACAACAGTGCAGTTCAGTCAAATGCATTAACCGAGTCCCGAAGTGAGTATTTTAGGGTAACCATTTCTCGACTTAAAGATAGGGTGTACACTCTTGAGAAGCAAGTTGAAGACTATAGAAACTATCTCGAAGGGATTAATGCTAGAACAAGCTTTGAGTTAGCTTCTGACTATCCTGAAATGAAAAAGTACATTGATTATTTCACTTCTCCAGACCCATTGGCTGTATATCCAGAGTGGCAACAACTAAAGATAAGAGAAGGTACACATAACACATATTATGAAAAACTATTAAGCGAATATCAAAGACTAAACTCGCTTATGCAACAAGTTCGTAATATCGAAAAACTGACAATTTCATTACCCGCAACCAACGTTGTTACAAGAGCAGACTATGAAACTGTGCGTGGTGTGTATGCAGCGTACATGGGCTTGTCTGTAGATCAAAAGGGTGTATTTACCCCCAACTTAGTAAATAAATTAACGGAGTTAAAGAGGATTTGCGAGGTCTTAAAACTACAAGATGCAGATACTGGCGTAAAGATATACGGCGAAAAGCTTGTTGCCGAAGGTGATGTTGAAGTAGCAGTGTTTGAATTTGCTCAAAGCACTGAAAAGTATCAAATAGTGCAGAAGACATTATATGATGTGCTCCCAGCAAATCAGTCTAGAGCTCTTATGAGTTTATATCAAGTTGGCCTTGAAGGTGTTGGTTCGCAGTATGATACTGGAGATATTACGGTAACATTACCTATCCCAGAAGAATATAGAGATTATAAGTGCTTTGCTGTATATAGAGTGCATTCGGATGGCACGATAACCCCAGTAGAAGGTGTAATGATTGATAAGACAGGAACCACTGTTTCTTTTGGTGCTAATAGACTTGATACATATGCTCTTGCAACAACTGCTAATATTGTAGTAAGACCAGAAGATGAAAAAGTATATGGTTCAATTGCGGGCATAGAACTTGACTACAATATGTTAACTTATTTAGCTTATGGTGGCGCCGCATTACTTGGAGTTATGTTTGTAGTCATACTAGTTATGATTATTCGTAAGAGAAGGTTCTTGAGACTATATAACAGAAGCCATAAACAAAATATTGTCAGAAAGGGAATCCATGGTATACCAGCTGGCAATGCACCGCCTCCTTCTAACCCAGCCAGACCTGAGGAAAGAGTGGCTCCACCTCGCACTGTACAGAATTATGGCAGAAAATGGAAATAAAAATATTAATTATTATCGAAGGGCTATTAAGAAACTAAGATTTTTTAATAGCCTTTTTTCTTGCAGTAAGGTTATTAATTTTTACCTTCTAAATGCTAAATTAAAGCTCTTAAAATAATCTAAACAAACATGCGTGCAACGGTTAGTAACCGTTCGCATAATCCTATCAAAATCTAACAGGTTATACAAGATTTCTGGTGTATTCCTAATTTAACCTTGCTAGTTACTAACCCTCGAGTGTTATAGGACAAGTGCAGCTCTAGATAGTATTTGTAAGAAAATACAAAGGTTTTGTAATTCTCATGTTAATTGCAAAGATTGAACTCTTTATGGATTTCTATGATAACTGCAACGGTTTAGTTGCTAAAAATATTTGTGTATTGAAATGTAACGCTTAAAAGAGTATTATTAATATTAGAGGACCCTTAATTTTAAGAGGAGTCTTTTATGAAAGAGGGAATTAAAATGTCCCTAGTAAGGAGGTTAAGAAATGTCAGCAAGAACAAAAGCTTTTGTAAATTTATACGCTGCTATCGGAACTTTAGAAAAATATGTGGAGTTGGTTCCAGAGGCTAAAGAAATTGCCAAGCAGCAAAATATTGTAGTTAGGTTTAAAGTTAATGATGGACCTGACGGACTAATTGAGTTCAAAGATGGAAATGTAAGGGTTTTTCCGCGTGAGAACAATGAGCGTGCAGACATAGTTTTGCCATGTAAGAGCCCAGAATTCTTTAACAATGTTGTAGATGGGAAAGCAATGCCAATACCAACGCTACCAGGAATTCTAAAGGCATTAAAGTTTATGGGTAAACCAACAAGCCCTTTCAATGTTTTAACAGCTGGCATGACGGAAGTCTTAAGAAGGACGGAATTTGCAAACGAAGAAAAAAAGAAAGTTACAACTGTTTTATCATTCTATGCAATGGTCAAGGGCATTGCCCAGGTTGGTAATAACGATAGAATCGCAAGGTTTGCAATGAAGAGATTGGAAGATGGCGAAATTTCTGTAGCAATCAGAGATGCAGCATATGCTACCTTAACAAAAAAAGATGGGCAGCTCTTTGCAACGCTTGAAAAATCCACAAAGCCAAGAGCGTTTATGACCTTTGGCGATATAGACACTGCCTGGGGGCTCATAAGCGGGCAAATAGACGCAATGTCTTGTATTAGCGCAGGTACTTTAGAAACAGCGGGACAAATGCTTCTTCTAGATAATGTAAACAAGATACTTAACATAGTTCCTAAATACTTACAATAAGAGAGAGGAGGAGAACAAAAATGACATATATTTATAATAAAAATGTAGAGACAATGATAAGGGCGGGTAAGGTCATCCCGAGTGGAGTATATGGCCATTTAGGTCCTGCAGAAGGATGTATGATACCTTCATCGGCTTTCCCCTTCTTTGCTGCAAAAGGACAGGGAGCAGAATTTTGGGATGTTGATGGAAACCGCTTCATAGACTTTATGTGCGCTTACGGACCAAACATACTAGGATATAATGATCCAGATGTAGATGCTGCTGCACAAGCACAAGCAAAGCTTGGAAATTGTATGACACTTCCAGCACCAGTAACAGTGGATTTTGCAGAATATTTAACTCAACTAGTGAAGAAAGATTGGGCTTTCTTCTGTAAAAATGGTGGCGATGTTACTTCGTTTGCTATAATGATTTCTCGTTACTATACAGGTAGAAAAAAGATAATCTTTCTAAAAGGTTATTACCATGGTGTGGCGCCTTGGACGCAACATCCTGACACCCCAGGAACAATAGAGGAAGATTGTAAAAACGGATTATATATCCCATTTAATGATATTGAAGCACTAAAAGAAGTCATTGCAAGAAATAAAGACAAAATTGCTTGTTTAATTGCTACTCCATATATGCATGGCAACTTTACAGATAATGAACTACCAAAGGAAGGGTATTGGCAAGAAGTTAGGAAAATTTGTACAGAAAATGGCATAATCTTGATATTTGATGACATTCGTTGTGGTTTTAGAATGGATATGCATGGTTCGGATACTTACTTTGGTATTGAAGCTGACTTAATTACATTCTGTAAAGCATTAGCTAATGGATATAATGTATCCGCACTTTGTGGGAAGGCGTTTTTAAAGGGCGCAGCTAGTACTGTTCCTTATACTGGATCTTATTGGTTAAGTGCAGTGCCCTTTGCTGCAGGACTTGCTTGCTTACAAAAATTGGAAAAACTAAATGCTGTAGCGCATTTTGAAAAAATGGGAACAAGACTTATTACTGGCTTACAAAAGGCAGCAAAAGCGAGAAATATTCCACTAATCGCTTCAGGGCATCCAGCAATGTTTTACTTAAGAATAGATGATGAGCTTAAAAACTTCCGTTTACATCAAGAATGGATAGCAGAGTGTGTTAAGAGAGGTGTGTTCTTAACTAACCACCACAATCACTTCATTTGCTATGCTATGACACCTGAAATAATTGATGAAGCGATTGGAATTTGTACAGAAGCAATGGATGTGCTTGTAAGAAACAACCCAGACAAGTTTGATAAGATAAAGTAATTTTATATCAACCTACAATCATAAAAAGGATCTAGGCTAACAACCTAGGTCCTTTTTGTCATGTTAAAAAGGCTTGATATATGGAAATTAGTGGCATTTTGACGTAGATGGTTTTGAAAATAGTTCTGCTAGATATTTCCTTGTATTAAAATAAGAAGATTTCAAAGAAAATTTAGTCCCATCGACCTGTTGTCCTAAAAAAGTCCCATCGACTTTTTGAGATATTGAAAAATACGCATTTTTACGTTATCATAAGTTTAAGTCTAATAAACTAAGTGCTAATTATATAGTAGTTAGGCAAAAAACGAAATATATAAAGTAATGTTGCTAACCGTTTTATGGGTTAAATTCAAACAGCATTATTATATGAGAGGATATGGAAACAACAATTTTAGTAATTTCACTAATTATATCTCTACTTACTTTAGGAGCAATATTCTTTTTAGTATCTATGTTAAAAAAAGGCAACTTATCTAGTGATTCTGACGGAGCGGAGGATATAAAAAAGGCATTAGAATCTGAGAGTCGCTCCATTAAAGATACGTATACTGCAGGTACTCGGTCTTCTACAGAAACACTAGCAAAATGGCTTGAGCAAACAAACAAAGATTTGTCGACTTCACTAAGTAGCTTACAAGATAACAATGTAAAGAGCATGAAAGCCATCCAGGACGAACTGAATGAAAAGCTCAAAGAAATTAGAGAGGGAAACCAAGCACAGTTAGATAAAATGCGAGAAGTCGTTGATAATAAGCTTACCGAAACAGTAAATAAGAAATTTGACGAATCTTTTGCTACCGTTGAAAAACAAATAGTTAATTTACTTACATCAATAGGTGAGATGAATAAATTGACGGAAGGAATAACGGATTTAAATAAGTTGCTGGTTGGAACTAAAACTAAGGGCAACTGGGGGGAAGAATCGCTCGAAATGATATTAGAAGATATTTTAACTGCAGACCAGTATGAAAAACAAAGCAAGTGTGGGGATAAGCTAAAGTCAGGAGCTGTTGATTTCGCTATTCGCTTTCCCGGTAAAAACGATGGGGAAATTGTATATCTTCCAATAGATTCTAAATTCCCAACCTCATCGTATACAGAGCTCCTTAATGCACGAGCAGAATATGATAAAGATAAAATAAAAGATAATAGAGCCGAACTAGCTAAAGACGTGAAAAAAATGGCAAAAGACATACAAACAAAATATATAAATCCTCCCAACACTACAACATTTGCAATTATGTTTTTACCTAGCGAGGGTTTATATAGCGAAGTTATGAGCATTCCAAACTTAGTACAATCAATACAAACAGACTACTCTGTCATAATAGCAGGGCCATCTAGCATATCAGTTATGTTACATAGCTTTAGAATTGGATTTAAGACGATACAAGTTCAGAAATACAGCGTTGAAATATTAAAGGCGTTGGAGGATTTCCGTATTGAGTTTACAAAATTTGCAGATGATGCTACAAAGAGTAAAAAACAGGTAGAAAACCTATCAGATACTATAGGCTCAACATACAAGCGTATGGAAAAAATACAGCGTAAACTTAGTGGTTTGAAGTCACTATCAGATGGGGTGGAAGCCGAGATAGCGAAAGAACCTGGAGACTAAAAATAATGTTTTAAGGCAAAATATGTAGCCAGGGCTACCAAATTATAAAGATATAATAAAAGGCTCTGCGTTTTGCAAGAGCCTTTTTGTTTTGATCTAAATTAGGAATAATTATTATTTTATTACCATTTGTTATGTACTTTTTCCGCAAAGCCCATAACATCTTTGAATTGAATTTTTGTACCGTCATCTAAGATTGCTGTGCCTGAAAACTTTCCAAATACTTGATGAGGCATCATGGCAAGAGGACCAACTCTGATTTCAGAGTTTCTATCAAACACTGGTTCAAAGTCCATCTCGAGTCTGCCGTCGGAAGATGTAAATGTCCAAGGTTTTAAATAATCATCTTTTCCTTCATCTTCACCGGGGATATTAAATTTCACATGTTCTAGTTTGTGAATTTTTCCATCGTAGAATATTACGTTTTCAGTTGCAGCAGATGTATCTCCAAATCCATATCCAATATTGAACCCAAAAGGTTTTCCATCCGGTAGCCACGTTTGCATGCTACCCCAGTACCAAGTGTTTTCATATGTCCACACACCTCTTCCCCAATCTAGAACACCAGGAGCGTTTTCAAAGGGGTAGAACTTATCTCCCCAAGTAAATCCACCATTAGCTCTTAAGCAATTAATTTTTGCATTGTAATAAAAGTGTTTAGGTTTGTTGAATGGAGTAGCTATAAACATGTATTCTTTTGGTGCTTGATCTAGAGTAATGTCGATTTTAACATCTTCTTTTTGTTTTCCAACTTTAGGGAAAAATCCTGTGATGCGACGAACTTTTCCGTCGTTTTCAAATGACATTTCTATTTTTCCAGCTTTTTGGGATATACTGCCAATTTCTGGTGAAGAAGGCATATTAAACTTACCCATTGGGAAAAGGGCAACGCCGTTTTTAGCAATTTCTTTAGCGTTTTCTAAGTCAATAATTGATAAAGTTACTGTACCAAGTAGTCCAACGTCTGAAATGGTTAGGGCAAGGCCATATGAGTCATTTCCTATATAGTAGTAATCCCATTCTTTAATTCTCCATTTTGGAGCTTTAATGTCGTTTCTATCGTATTCTAATACATAGTTGGTGGCGTAGCCTTTCTGGGCTAAATCGCCATCACTGTTTAAAAGTTTTCCTTTTTCAATAATTCGATTTTGTTTCATACTTCACCTCGTTTTTCGTATTATTATTTTCATTTTTACCGCATCAAATGAATGGTTTTAAGCCAAATTAAGCGGTTTTAATGAAAGTTGTTTTGTCTAAATACTTGTCAAGATAGCAGTCCTAAAACTCCTTTGACTCGTTATCTTTTGATTCTAGATTTTCTTCAATTGATTTATTTTAATAAGCATTGTTTTGTATGCTTATCAAATAGTAGCTTTATATTTGATCTGACTAGTTATCTTCTGATTCGGTATTTTCTTCAAATTGATTTGATTCTAGGCTTTCTTCCTTTATGGCCACGGAATCTTCAGCCACAATGGCATCAATACCATCTATATCAATTCCTTCTTTTGCATATAGTTTAGCTTTGTCAATCTGGAGTTGCTGCATACGATTTTTATTGATTGGATACCAAAATAGCAGTATGAGTCCAATTAATAGATAAAAGATTGCTGGAATTAAAGTTGCCCATAAATATAATTGGCTTTGAGTGTATTCTGATTGACCAGTAACACTTTCGCCGTCATATAGAGCCCAACCGAGTGCTTGTGTCGATAAAACTCCGGCTATAGTTTGACCCATCTTCCTTGTGAAAGAAAATACTGAGTAAGTTGCAGTTTCTTCTCTTTTATTAGTTTTGACATATTGATAGTCAATTACATCGTTAACAAAGGACCATATTTGTAGTATGAACATGCTAGAACCTATACCTGCAATGACACTAATAGCTAAATATACCCAAACATTGTTTGTCTTTATTAAAAATAGGACTAGATACGCAAGTCCTGTAATGAGCATGCCAATGCCACAAGATTCTTTTTTCCCAAACTTAGCTGCAATTTTATTAGAGAAAAAGATAATAACTACCATTGGAACATATTGTGTGATTGTTACTACGATATTCATTTCGGGTTTTAAAAAATAGTCAGCCATTAAGTATAGCCCGTAGGACTGTCCAAACATTTGAGCTGTGATTAAAAACATAGAAGCTAGACATAAAGAAAGAAATGGTCGGCTTTTTATTAGGCTAATAATTACTTTTGTAAATTCAGCCTTAGGGCGTTTTTCAGATTTAATTTTAGGTGCTGGGACTCTTTCTTTCGTTAAATAAAAACATCCAAATAAACATATAATACAAAGTCCACATAAAATTGCAACGCCGATAATTAATTTTTCCCAATTCATAACGGGAACTACTTCTCCTCTATCGTTTAAAACCTTGTCAAAACAAAGACCTGATAAAATGAGCGAACCGACGCCGCCAATACCCGAACCAATGGAACGAAGTATAGATAGGGTAGATCTTGCTTTTTCATCTGTAGTTATAACGGAGGCAAGTGAACCATAAGGGATATTAATTGTAGTGTATACCATGTCCCATAATATGTATGTTACATATGCGTAAGCAAGCTTTCCACCAAGAGACATGCCTGGATATCTCATAAACATAAGTAGTGTTATGATACC
>ENA-UPXM01000392-UPXM01000392.1-activated-sludge-metagenome-genome-assembly--contig:-NODE-392-length-64342-cov-12.497861_pt1 | contig 64342 bp, 61 predicted proteins | sample MGYA00238178_ERZ772708 | MGnify/ENA primary metagenome ERZ772708 (study PRJEB29002, sample SAMN05720212) | activated sludge metagenome | isolation source: anaerobic digester from wastewater...
AGTATGTTCTCATCATGACTACTTGTGGGACTCCAATTTTGCGGGGGAGCGAGGTTTTCTGATATCCTCACATGATCTTATTTTGCGTTTTTGCCGAAAAAGGAGTGATGGTGTATCAGTGAATTTGTCTGAAAGCATAGCAAATACAGGGGATGCAACGAAAATGCTAACTATAATAAAAAGCTGCTCGGTTATGGGCGGGACCCTTTATGTGACCTTTTGATTGATAACAGCGACCACTCAAGAGGGGGAGGAACATCACATATTTTCCCCTGGTCAGCGCGTTATACCATCAGGTATTTCTTCTTAATTTCCTCATTTGCATCGAGTTCTGCAACAGTTCCATGAAAGCGTATTCGTCCGATATCGATGACGTAAGCCCTAGTTATTATCTTGAGGGCTGACCTGACGTTCTGTTCGGAGAGGAGAATGCTGATACCTGCATCTCTCAGTTTAAGTATCTGTTCTTCAAGGTTGCGAACAATTAAAGGTGCAAGTCCTTCCGTAGGTTCGTCAAGCAGAAGAAGTTCAGGGCTGCCCATGAGCGCACGGGCAATTGTGAGCATCTGTTGTTCACCGCCACTCAAATGACCTGCCCTCCGTGTTTTTATCTCTGCGAGGGCAGGAAATAGTTCATAGACCCTGTCCTTGTTCCAGGTGGTGTCCTGTTTATAAACAATCTCCAGGTTATCGTCAACCGAAAGATCGGCAAAAACTCTCCGATCGTCAGGGACATAGCCAATGCCTTTCCGGAACAATCGGAAGGGCTTAACACCTGTAACATCCTCTCCTTTAAAAATAACTGAGCCTTCCTTAGGAGGGGTGAGCCCCATAATACTCCGCATGGTCGTGCTTTTTCCAGCCCCATTCCTGCCAAGGAGTCCTACCACCTCCCCTTTGGACACAGTTATAGACAAGTCAAAAAGGATATGGCTCAATCCATAAAATGTATTGATAGACTTTACATCAAGCATACGTCACTCCCGCCCAGGTAAGCATCTTGAACAGCTTCGTTGCACCGAACCTCTTCGCAGGTACCCTGTACAATCGTTCCGCCTCGAACCATCACCATGATCCGGCTTGCAATACCAAAGACAATTTCCATGTCGTGCTCACAGAACAGAATGGTAAGCCCATATTTTTCTCTCAAGCCCTTGATGAGATCGATGCAGCGGGTTGTTTCTTCAGGAGACATTCCCGCTGTAGGTTCATCAAGGATAAGAAATTCCGGGTTTCCACCTAATGCCATGGCAATCTCAAGAACTTTTCTGTCGCCATGGGAAAGAGCTCCGCTTATATGGTCTCTTTTTTCGTAGAGACCAACGTTCTTCAGAAGTTCGTTTGTTTCGTTGACAGCAAGACTTGAGGAAGGAGTAAAAAGATTCCATGTCTTTTTTTGTCTCGAAAGGATCGATATCTGAGTATTCTCAAAAATACTAAGCCTGTTGAATACGTTGACAACCTGAAACGACCTCGATATTCTTTTCCTGCATATCTCGTAGGGGGGGAGTCCGGTGATATCGTCACCCTTGAAAAGCACCTGCCCGGAATCCGGCTTTAAAATACCGGAAATAAGGTTAAAGAGCGTTGTCTTTCCAGCCCCATTTGGACCGATTACTGCTACAATCTCGCCATTCTGAACATCGAGATTAGCATTGTTTACCGCTTTAAAACCGTCAAAAGATTTTGTTAAGGACTTTACTTGTAACACCGGTTACTCCTTTGCTTCTGCAAGGTTTGGTTTTCGCTTCACCGCATCTTCTATCCATCCCAGCACACCATTCGGCAGGAAGAATATGACAAGTGTAAAAATTATGCCAAGAACAAGAGCCCAATACAATGTATAGGTGCTCACGAAAGTCCTGATAATGACAATGAGTGCAGCGCCCAGCATGGGTCCAAGAAAGGTCAGCCAGCCTCCGAGCAAGCACATGATGACTGCTTCCAACGATAGAGTCCAGAACATCATATCAGGAAATACCGTGTTATCGACAACAACAAAGAGAGTGCCGGCCACTCCGGCAAAAAAACCTGCAATTACAAGAGCAAGAAGCTGGTGCTTCTTAACGTTAACTCCTATCATAGAGCTTCGAACCGGGTTGTCCCGGATTCCCTGGAGAACACTTCCATAAGGAGATTTAAGGAGTCTGTAAAGAACATAGAGGGAAATGCCGGTGACTATGAGGGTAAAATAGTAGGCCCCTTTGTAAGAAGATATAATGTCAGGTACTGAAATCCCATGGATTCCATCATCACCTCCGGTGAAAGAGTACCATCGGTACACGACTGCCCAGACGAGGGATCCAAGAGAAATCTGAAGCATACCAAAATAAAGCTTTGAGAGCCTGATGCAGATGATGCCCATAACAAGACCTAAAAATGCAGCTATGAGAGGTCCCACGATAAATGCGATCCAGGGCGAGAGGCCAGATTTTGTAATAACAAGGGCAGTCCCGTAAGCCCCTACGCCATAAAATACAGCATGGTGGAGCTGGTAGATACCGCCAAAACCAAGGGGAAAATTGTTGCTCATAGCAAAAAGCCCAAAGAGCAAGATGATTGATAAGAGATAAACATAGAATCGTGGCAGCACAAAAGGTACCAGACAGAGGACAACGAGCGCCACGATCCACCAGATTCTGCCTTTTATGTTCAATATCCCTGTTGCCATATTATGCTCCTCGTTACCATGTAGCTTTCAGCAGACCTGTGGGCCTGAAAATAAGTACGATGACTACAGCCAGGTAAGGAAAAATAATGCCGAACTGTGGCCAAATAAGAATACCCAGAGACTGTGAAAGTCCAAATATAAGCGCGCCGAGAAGAGCACCCCATATATTGCCCAGGCCGCCCATAATAACTATCAGAAATGCTTCTATAATCAAGGTGTGGTCCATACCAAGGGTAACGCTGACAGTTGGAGCTACAAGTACGCCACCAAGACCGGCGAGCAGACAGCCAATGACAAAGACGCTGGCAAAAACCCAGCTCACATTTATACCTACAGCACCCACCATCTCCATGTCCACAGCAGCAGCCCTAGCAATTTTTCCAATCTTGGTCTTATTCACGAGAAGCCAGAGGAGGATTGCTATGATCGGGCCACACACAAGAAGAAAAAGGTTGTAGAGGGGGAAAGGCAGACCGCCAATAAGGGGGATAAACCCCTGAAACATGTATGGGACGGGTACTGATTTGTATTCCCCGCCCCATACTATTTTAACGAGATCTCCAAAGACCAGCGAAAATGCGAAGGTCAAAAGGATTAACATAAGGTGTTCCCTTTCGTAGAGGTATTGGAAAATACCCCGCTCTGCGACAAGGCTTATGAGTGCAACAGCGAGCGGGGCACCGATGAGGGCCATCCAGAATCCCATGTCCCCTCCACCAAAAAGTTTAGATAAGGTAAAGGCCATAAAGGCGCCAATCATGTATAGGGAACCATGTGCTACATTTGGGATCCGCAAAACCCCCAGGATAAGACTCAACCCTGAAGAGACTATGAAGAGAATTACTGTACGGCTCAAGCCCACGAACACCTGATTCAATACCCCTGTCACATCCACAGCCTGATCTCCTTGGTTATATTGACATATTAACTACTTTCGGAGCTTTAAAACATCCTGGCACGTTGGCATATAATCTTTGGGAGCAATGACCTGGATATCACCGGAGATTAAGAAATCATACTTCGGGTCCTTTTTGGTTACGCCCCAGTAAGTGGGCAGTTCAAGTTGATGATCGCATGCCCTGATTGCAAGAGGCCCCACCGGGCTGTCAAGGCTCATTCCTTCAATGGCTTTTATAAATGCTTCATTATCGATTTTGCCTGCCTTTTTGTAACCTTCCGCGATAAACTGGGCTGTCATAAAGCCAACCAGTGCGCTTGCTTTTGGATACCTGTTAAACGCTTTTCTGAAATCATCAACAAAGGCCTTATTTGCTGGAGTTTCAGGATAGTAGAAAAAGTAGTTAGAGGTTCCCCATACTCCTTCAGGCGCATCTTTGCCCTGCGGAAGGAGGGTTCCAAGTTCGTTTGCTGTATGCTGATAAAAAGGAATTTTCTGAACGAGACCAGTGGCCTTGGCGGCCTTCTGGAAGTTCACCATGCCTGAACCACCGGTAGCAACGATAATGAAATCAGGTTTTGCAGCAAGAATCTGGGTAATATAAGGGGTGAAATCCGCCTCGCCAACTTTCCACCAGGACTGACCGAGGAGCTGAACACCTGCTTTCATTTTTTTCAGGTTGTTCCACGTTGCATCAGCAATAGCATGACCGTATTCGTAGTCATCGCCTGCAATCCAGTACTTCACGTAGGGTTTTTTGGATAAGGCAACTGCAGCAGCCCTCCCTGCCATTTCCGTGTTCTCATTCATATTAAAGACATATTTGTGTCCTTTCTCACCTATGATCTTTTCACTCTTAGAATAGAAAACGAAAAAAGGCATTTTTTCTTTTTTCGCAAAATCTGAAACTGCCAATGCTGTCCCGCTGTTTATGGTACCTGCCAGAATGTCAACCTTTTCCTTGAGGACAAGTTCTTTTGCCATGGCAAGACCGATATCCGGTTTGAATTTCTCATCACGAGTGGTATACTCCAGCTTTTTTCCAAGTATACCGCCTTTTGCATTGATCTGTTCAGTAGCAAGCTTGAATCCATCAAGGGCGTCCTGGGTATACGTAGTTGCAGGTCCTGAATAGGTATCAACAATACCAACCTTTATTGTGTTTGCTGAATAACCTGACTGCGACCAGACAAGACCCATGACAAAAACCATAAACACTACAAACAAAACTGATCTTCGCATCCTGTACCTCCTTGATTAGTTTCTGGGGAATCTTTCCAGCCCCCCTCAATGATTGATAAATGTTACTATGTATCTTTTCATACTGTCAATCAAAGAAATATGATTTTCTCGGTCATGTGGCAAGAAAAAATACTGGAGAAAAAGCACATGATATGGAGGTTACAGCGGCTGTTCCATAGAGCTTTAATTTTTCAGATAATGCTTGATGGCTGAGCAATTACTCACTGAGGGTGTTCGCTTAAAACGTACTGAAGAATATCTTCTTTTGACTGTTGAAGGTGGTACTGAAGTGCCTCAATTGCCTTATTAGTATTCCCCTCTTCAATGGCATTCACGATACGACGATGCCCCTCCACGGATCGAATAGCAGTATCGATTGCGTAGACAACATGAGCCCGGTACCGTAACATGTGTCTCCGCAACGTCTGATCCAGTTCAAGAAGGCGATCACTGCCACTCAGTTTTGCTATAATGTCGTGAAATTGTGCATCGAGTTCAATGTACTCCTGCAATCTGTTTTTGCTCAGGGCCTTTTCCTGCTTTTCAACATTTTTCATGAGACTTTTTGCAAGTTTTTTATTAGACTTTTCCATTGCCCAACGAGTTGCAAGTGCCTCAATGACTGATCTGATCTCACAGATTTGCTCCAACTCATGCACATCCATTCCTTCAACAATATAACCGACCCTGGGTATTGACTTAATCAGTTTTTCAAGTTCAAGACTGTGTAACGCCTCACGGACAGGGGTTCGCGAGGTACCAATATCGTGAGCAAGCCGTGTTTCTATAAGACGTTCGCCAGGCGCAATTTCTCCGTTTAAGATTTTTTCTCTAATATGATGATAGACTTTTTTTCTGATTGTCTCGTTATCTTTAATGATGAATCTGGCCATTCATTGTGTACAGTACCCCAGATATCTGATTGATGTCAACAGATTTTGTTGAGGCTTCTACAATCAGAACGAATGAAGCAAGGATTTTTTATTTGACAAGACAGGTTTTTTGTATAAGAATTCTTTTGATAAAGTCTATATTAAAACAATATCAAACAAGGGGGTCATCATGATTAAAAAAATGCTGTCCATTGTTTTTGTTTTAGCGGTTTTTGTGGCTTTAACTTCTGGCGTTGCAGATGCCAAAACGATTGTGAAGTATGGGCATGTTGGCCCACCTGTCCACCCTCAGCACCATGCAGCTGTTGCTTTCGCGAAGTACGTAACTGAAAAAACAAACGGAGAAATTGAAGTTCAGGTATTTCCCCTTGGCCAGCTAGGAGGCGAGCGCTCAATGACTGAGCAAGTGCAGGGTGGGACACTCCAGATGACCTCAACAACAGCCGGTGTTCTCGCCAACTTTGTTCCCGAGATGGGCATCATTGAGCTGCCTTTTGTTTATCCAAACAGAGATGTGGCATACAAGGTTCTCGATGATAAAGAAGTGAAAGATCGGTTTGCAAAATATTGCGACGCAAAGGGTTTTGTTTTTATCGGTTACACCGAGAATGAGTTCAGGGATTTAACCAACTCAAAGCGGCCCATAAAAATGCCCGATGACATGAAAGGTTTGAAAATAAGGGTTGTTGAGTCTCCCATGATGATTGACACGTTCAGGGCTCTTGGTGCCAATCCCACACCACTGCCTTTTCCTGAGATTTATAATGCACTGCAGCAAAAGGTGATTGATGGCCAGGACAACCCAATCTATACCTCCATCCTTATGAAGTTTACTGAAGTAAACAAATTTGCCACCATCACAAACCACATCCTCACCGAATGCCCGACAATTGTGAACAAGGCCTTCTGGAATTCCCTTAAGCCGGAACAGCAAAAGATCTTCAGGGAAGCGGCCGAAGTTCAGGCAAAGGTTAACAGAGAAGGAAACGCCAAGAACAGGGTAGAAGCACTTGACAAAGCGAAGGAACAAAAGGTGGATGTGCATATCCTTACTGACCAGGAAAGGGCTGCCTTTAAAAAAGCTGTTCAGCCTGTGCATGACAAATATCGTGCCCAATATGGGGCTGATTGGTATGACTTTTACCTGAAGAAGATCGACTTCTATTCCAAGAAGAAGTAAAAAACAGAAAGTATGTTGATTAGGCTGGATGGATTGAGTTTGCCAGACCATTTAGCCTAATCAACTGATTCAACGTAATATACTGCTTTCAGATGGAAAACCTGATAAAGACACTGAACAAGGTCGAGGAGGGGCTTGTCGGCATGTCACTCCTTGGCCTGGCAATCCTCACATTTATTGAGACCGGACTTCGATATACTGTTTCCTATACCTTTGCCTGGTTTGGTGAATTCGCCAATTACATGATGATATTCTGTACCTATCTTGGAGCTGCCATAGGAGTTAAATATGGTACTCATTTCTCCATGGAGGCGCTTACCGAATATGCCCCTGACAGGGTGAGCCACCTCTTGAAGGTCTTTGCATATATGATGTCGGGCATCCTGTGTATTCTTTTCGTATATTACGGTATTGTCCACATTTTAAAACTCCAATCATTCGGTGTCAAAAGCTCTGCTATGCAGTTGCCCATGTTTATCCCCTATATCCCTATTCCTCTCTTCTCTATTATGATGGCCTTCAGATTTTTTGTACTTTCCCATAAGCATTTCATGAGTTTTCTGAAGAGAGAGCCCTTTGGGCGGGTAAGGAAGAAATAACCAATGACCCTAACGATTGTCCTCATCTGTTTCTTTATACTCCTTACCCTGAGCATGCCCATTGCCTTACTTCTTGCCGCCACAACTGCTATTTACCTGATCTTTATCGCCCATGTCCCTGTTACATCCCTTATCCAGCAGCTCTTTAATGGGCTCGATAATTTTGTGCTCCTGGGGGTGCCCTTTTTCATACTTGCCGGTAACATTATGGCAGAAGGGGCTATCTCTGACCGCTTGGTTGGGGTTATGAAGCTTTTCGTAGGGAGGTTCACCGGAGGCCTTGCCCTTGCGTCTGTTTTGGCGTGCATGGTCTTTGCGGCCATCTCTGGATCGTCCCCGGCAACAGTTATTGCAATCGGGAGCATCATGATGCCTGCCCTCATCAAGGAAGGTTATGGTAATAGATTCTCTATAGGGTTGCTTACATCGTCCGGTTCTCTAGGCATCCTCATCCCGCCCAGTATCCCCATGATTCTCTATGCCCTTGTCATGAATGTCTCTGTGGCAGAAATCTTTATGGCAGGATTTCTTCCCGGCATATTCATAGGATGTAGCCTTATGGGCTACTCGTACTATATGGCTCGCAAACATGGATGGCGGTCACAGGTCCACTATTCTTTTAAAGAGGGTTTGAAAATTATCAAAGATGGCCTGTGGGCACTCTTTCTTCCTGTGCTTGTTCTTGGCGGAATATACGGGGGAATCTTCACTCCCACAGAAGCTGCTGCAGTATCAGTAGTTTATGCTTTATTTGTTGAGCTTTTCATTTACAAAGAGTTGAAGATTGGCAAGCTATTCAACATATGCAGGGACTCTGCAATCCTGTCGGGGTGCCTCCTCTTTATTCTTTCCTGCGCCATGAGTTTTATCTGGCTTCTGACTGTTGAACAGATTCCCATTAAGCTGGCCGAAGCAATCGTTTCAAACATTCAGAACAAGTGGCTCTTTCTCCTGGCCATCAATGGGGTCCTTCTCATTATCGGCGCTCTTATGGATATTGTGACAGCCATTATTGTCATCTCACCAATCCTTGTGGAAACGCTCAGCAGATATGATATTGATTTCATCCATTACGGTATCATCATGATTGTCAACATAGAATGTGGTTTCCTGACACCGCCCTTTGGCCTGAACCTGTTTGTTGCAATGGCTATCATGAAACGGTCCCTTGTAGAGATCGGCAAATCAATCCTTCCTTTTATCCTCCTGTTCCTTGGGTGCCTCGTGATTATCACGTATGTTCCACAACTTTCAACCCTTCTTCCTAAGCTACTCCTGAGGTAACACAACAAGACCCAATCCAAAACAGACTCTCCTGCAATGTTGATGCTTATCTTTGCACGAACTGGGGTGGGTGAGGGTTGTGGAGCGAATGAAAGTGTCTGTAAAGGATAATTTTTCTTCGCGGATACCTGTCCCGGGGCAAACCAACTTACTTTATCTTTGTTTTTTGTTCCTTCGAATGAATTGAACAGTTATGATGGTCAGCAGAGAAAGGAATAAAATAAGTATGAAGTAGTCACCATATACGATGTATGAGGTCATGCTGTCCCTGAGTGAGAAATTTCCTTTCAAAACCTGTTCTTCGAAAATAGGCGTTCTGGCTGTGATGCGCCCTCTTGGGTCGATGATGGCGCTTATGCCTGTATTCGCTGCACGAAGAATATATCTGTCGGTTTCAACAGCCCGGAAGACATAGAAGGCCAAGTGTTGGAAAGCCGCTGAGGTTTTTTCATACCATGCATCATTTGTCAGGTTTACGAGAAACTGGGCCCCTCTTGCCACTGTTGCATTTGTGATATAGGGGAAGACACCTTCGTAACAGATAAGAATCCCTACTTTGCCAGAGGGGGTTATTACAGGGTCATGGCCATTGCCGGAAGCAAAACCTGCACCCTGGGCAGTGATTTTCTCAAGAAAGGGGAGGTAGCGGACTAACGGGGTATACTCACCGAATGGGACGAGGTGCGCTTTATTGTAAATACCGTTTACATCACCATTTTTTCCAATGACATAGGCTGAATTGTATACTTTTCCTCTCTGGTCTTTCCAGATTGTGCCGAAAAGAAGATGTGAATTCACCATAGAGGGCAATGTTTTGATGTATTGATTGACGTACGTTTCTTCGTTAAAGATAAGAGGTAGGGCAGTCTCAGGCCAGATTACGAAATCCACATTGTTGCCTTTTCTGATTGTGTTTTCGGAATATATCTGAATGGTTTTAATCTTGAAATTATCATCCCATTTGACGTCTTGCCTGATGTTTCCCTGGACAATAGCAGCGGTTAACTTTGCATCTTGTGGCTCATTGACTCTAATAAATCCAAAAGCAACAGAAGCTGTTACTATGACGAGTATCACTGTTAAATAGATCTTTGAAATTGGTTTCTTGAGTGCCACAAAGAAAACGATGCAATTTATAGCGGCAATGAGAAAAGATATGAAGTAAGTGCCGGTAATAGACGCAATTTGAATAAAGATGAGGAAGTTGTGCTGGGAGTGGCCAAGGAAGCTCCACGGAAAGCCTGTGAGGGCAACGCCCCTGAGGTACTCCAGAAGTGTCCACACAATGGGCACAGATAGATAAACAGGAACTGACATCTTTTTTTCAAGTATAAAAACTGCTGTCGTAAAGCAACCCAGGTACAGGGAAAGATATAGAACAAACAACAACAGTATAAGCGTGCTGGTGAAGATATCGATACCCCCATAGGTGTTCATTGCAACAATAACCCAATAAATAAGGCCAAGATATGCAACAATTCCTGTGATAAAACCGGGAAGGAAAGGATGACGGTATGGATATTTTGCCATAGCATAAAGCAGGGGGATCAATGCTATGAAGGCAAAAGGAAACAGGGAGACCGGGGGTTGGCATACAATGAGAAGAATTCCGCTGAGCACAGGCAACCCTATTTGCCCGGAGAAGTTCAGACTTCGGGCATTAGAATGAAAAAAATCAAAAAATCTCATAAGCTACCTACATATTAATTTTTGATACAGAGAGTGGGAGATGATGAAATTGAGGAGCTTCTTTTCACGATAGCGCATTCTCCTCGCCTGGTTTTTGTCTCCTGTATGGTCGTAGCCAAGAATATGAACCAACCCGTGTATAATGAGGGTAAAAAGCCTTTCATAAAAAGGGACTGACAGAGATTCCGCTTCTTCGCGGGTCCTTTCAATAGAGATTACAATATCACCTATTACTTCAGAAGTCAGCCCATCCATATAGGAAAAAGATATAACATTTGTAGGGTAGTCTTTATGAAAATATTGTTTATTCAGTTGTCTTATTTTTTTATTATCCACAAAGAGGATACTGAGGTCCCTATCCGGTAGCTTTAAAGATGCTAGTAAATTTTCGATTATCTTTCTGACCGTTCTTTTGTCCGTTCCCAGAAACTTTGGTGACTCTCTTATCAGTACCTTCATGAAGGGTCCTTTCTGGATATTCAATCCTGTGATGAAATATACCAATGAGAATAGCAATGAAACTTTTCTGAATGGCGTGGAGGTCTTTGAGGGTTAGTTCACACTCGTCAAGCTGCCCGTCGAGAAATATTTTTTCAATGACTTCCTGGACGTGTGTTTCGATTCTTTTTGGTGTTGGATCGTCGAGAAGGCGTGATGACGCTTCAACAGAGTCTGCCAGCATGATGATGCCTGCCTCTTTTGTTTGAGGTTTGGGCCCGGCATATCTGAAATCTTTTTCCTCAGTCACATGCATCCTTGGGTCTTCAAGTTCTTTCGCACGGTTATAAAAATATGTGACAAGGCTTGTGCCATGGTGCTGACCAATCATATCGGTTATCTTTTTTCCAAGTCTGTACTGCCGTGCCATTTCAATCCCTTCTTTGACGTGGGAAAGGATAATCAGCGCGCTCATGTTAGGGGTGAGTCCCCTGTGGGCATCATCGTTACCCACCCGGTTCTCGATAAAATAGTGAGGCATTTTTAGTTTGCCGATGTCATGGTAATACGCGGATACCCTTGCTAGAAGTGGATGGGCACCAATACTTTCAGCTGCAGCCTTTGCAAGATTCCCGATAACTATACTGTGGTGATGCGTTCCAGGCGCATTTACCATCATCTCTTCAAGGAGTGGATGTTCCAGGTTTGCCAGCTCAAGGAGCTTGATGTCCGTGGTGTAATTAAAAATGTGTTCTATGACAGGAAGAAGGCCCAGTGCTATAAAGCTGCTGCCTACGCCGTTAACAATAATAAATGCCATCTTCAGGGGGATGTTTGAGGGTGAGGTTCCCTGAAGAGAGTCAAAAAGAATAACAATAAGAGACATGATAAAAGCTGTATAGAGACCGGCTTTAAGAACCGTGTTTCTGTTTTCGCACTTCCCAGAATAGTAAGATGCAAGGATATTACCTAGAAGTGTATAAAGAAAGATTGGAAGGCTATTCTCAAACAAGATGCCCATGACGATCGAGAAGAGTATGGAAAATATAATGGCCGCTTCAGAGAACAGGACTATCCTCAGTATGATGCCATAACAGAATATGGGAATAATATAGAGAAGATAAGGGGCAGCACCGGGTGCAAAATGTTCAAAAATCAACGTGGAAGCCTTCACAAGAAGTGCCATGAAAGAGGTGAAGATAGCTGCAAAGTTCAGGTCTTTTTCTGTAAGGGTAAATTTCTTTATATTCTTATCTGCGTATTCGTATATGAGGGTAAGAGAAAAGAAAAGGAGAAGAAAGATCAGAACCAGGTTTTTTACAGAGAAAGCCGCAGTACTTTCCCTGACCTCTATCCGGGAGAGTTTTTGAAGATGTTCGTCAGTAATTCTGTCACCTTCTCTGACAATAATCTCTCCCTTCTTCAAGGTGGTGTCTTTGTCTGGAAGGTAAACATCAGCAGGTGATTTTATATTCTTCTTAGCAATATCCCCATACTGATATTCTGACAACTTAAAGGGATCTTTGGTGCTGCATACTATTGATAGGAGGAGGGAGAGAAAAAAAATGACAAGAAGCCTGCGATAATTCAGGTACGAGGGAGGTTTAGCTTTTTCGCTCAGCATTTTTTATATCCTCCAGGACAGCCTTCCGGGATTCATACGCCCGAATGATCTTCTGGACAAGCGGATGTCTTACCACATCTTTCTCTGAAAAGTAAACAAATCGGATGCCTTTGACACCTTTTAACACCGCTTGAATCTCAACAAGGCCGCTCGTCTTTTTGTCAGGTAGATCAATCTGGGTAATATCGCCGGTTATGACGGTCTTCGAAGAGAACCCGAGCCTCGTGAGAAACATTTTCATCTGTTCCGAGGCTGTATTTTGTGCCTCATCAAGAATTACAAAGGCGTCGTTAAGTGTGCGGCCACGCATAAATGCCAGAGGGGCGATTTCAATTACACCTTTTTCAATAAGCCGGGTTGCTCTATCCATGTCTACCATGTCGAAAAGAGCGTCATGAAGAGGTCGTAGGTAAGGATTCACCTTTTCATACATGGTCCCGGGAAGATATCCGAGTTTCTCACCGGCTTCTATTGCCGGCCTTGTGAGAATAATGCGTGAAACCTCCTTCCTGAAATACGATGAAAGGGCCATTGCCATGGCGAGGTAGGTCTTTCCTGTACCGGCAGGGCCGATGCCAATGACCATGTCATATTTTTTGATGGCATCAAGATAGCGCTTTTGGTTTTTTGATTTTGGTGCTATAAGTTTCCTTGAGGGCATTATGTAAATCTGGTCTTTGTGGAGTTCCTCCATATCGCCCTTGGTATGGGAAAGGTATCTAACAGCGTGGTCAATATCGGCCTGATTGATGGCAAGGCCTTTTCGAACAATTCCCTGGAGTTCGTTGATCACTCTGTTTGTATTGTCGATATCTTTTTTGTTGCCCATGATGGTAAGGTGGTTCCCACGAATGCTTGTTCTGATATTGAAGTATTTTTTCAGGTATTTTATGTTTTCGTCGCGTGGGCCAAAAAGGTTTCGAGCTACGTTGGTATCGTCAAAGGATAACCTCAGGTAACCTTCTTCAGTTTTTTCTTCCAATTAGTATGTTGTTGACCTCCAAGTTCCTTAACTTTGTGAACATAGTATAGCACAAAAAAGATATTTGCACTATAAGGGTATGAATCCTGTAAATTTGTAAATAAGAGTGCTTTCAGGTAAAATATCCTCTATGAACAAGGTTCTCATTATTGACGACGAAAAGCAAATTCTCGATAGTCTTTCCTCCATCTTGAGGGATGAGGGATTTCAAGTTTTTACAGCCAGGGAAGGCAGGGAGGGACTAGAACTCTTCGATACAGCCAGGCCTGAAATTGTCCTCCTTGATATCTGGATGCCCGGACTTGATGGTCTTCAGGTGCTCAAAATGATCAAAGAGAAAGAAAAAGAGGCCATTGTAATTGTCATATCAGGACATGGGACAATCTCGACAGCAGTTGAGGCCGTAAAAATGGGTGCATACGATTTTCTTGAAAAGCCCCTATCCATTGATAAGGTGTTGGAAGTGATTTCACGAGGGCTTGCCGGTGAAAACCAAAAAACAGAAGTTGCCGAAGACGTAAAGGTTGGTATTTCAAAAGGCCCTGATGTTTACAAACAAAAGACTATTGGAGAAAGTATCGTTGTGTACGGGGTTGGCCTGCATTCGGGGGTCAAGACCGGCATGATTCTCCTGCCCATGCCAGAAGGCACCGGGATTGTTTTTGAACATATACCTGATGGTGAACGAATCCCTGCACACATCGACTATGTGTTCTCGGTGGGATATGCATCTACTGTTAAAGGAAAGAACTGCCAGGTTCGCACAATAGAGCACCTTATGGCCACGTGCCATATGTTCGGAATCACCAATCTCCTGGTAAAGGTAAGCGAAGAGGTGCCCATATTTGATGGCTCAGCCCTTGAGATGTGTAATAATATTGAAAAAGCAGGAATTGTTGAACAAAAGGAAGGGGTAGAGCCTCTCAAAATAGACACAAAAATTGTTCTTTCCAACCCTGGTGACGGTCGTCACCTGTCTATCGAGCCCTCAAAAAGGTTCGAGGTTGAATATATCTTGGAACATCCCATGCCGATCGGCCGGCAGTCATACCACTTTGCAGGCAACAGAGATGATTTTTTACAGAATATTGCCCCTGCAAGAACCTTCGGATTTATCAAGGATTTTGAACGCCTTGCAAAGATGGGACTCGGTTCCGGCGGGCGGGTTAACAATGTAATCCTTCTGAATGATGAAGAGGTTGTTAACACCACATTGCGGTTTCCTGATGAGTTTGTTAGGCACAAGGTGCTTGATCTTATCGGTGATATATATCTCTTGAACAGGCCCGTTATAGGCAGAATCTCTGCAAAACAAACAGGTCATCTTGAGAATATTGCTCTGGTCAAGGAACTCCAGAAGATTTTTGTCGCAAAAAACGGTTTACAATAAACTCGGCAATCCCCTGAACATCATTCCGTGTGAAGATGGGAAGAGACGTTTTCACTGATTCATCAGTAACAACGGCAATAAGGTTTTTATCTCCGGTGCACACTGGTGTGGTCCCATCTTCTTTTTGACGGAATACCTCAATCTTAGGGATGTTTTCTTTCTTGAAGCCCTCTATGAGCAGGAGGTCAACATCATCATGTACATACCTGGTAATAATCTCATGAAGGGGGAGTTCTCTCGCAGTATCTTCAACAACCGCTACTTTACCGGGTGAGGCAATAATGCTTGTAGAGGCACCGGCCTGCTTATAACGGTATGTATCTTTTCCCGGTATATCAATATCGAAATCATGGTGATGATGTTTGATAACCGCTATCTTAAACCCTTTTTCACGGAGGGCAGGGATAAGCTTTTCAATGACAGTAGTTTTTCCAGTCTTTGATCTACCGACGAAGGCAAGGTAAGGTATGCTCTCTTTTACCATGGGGTTTAAAATTGTGATTGCCGGGAAAAGTAAAAATGAAATGCTATGATGACGAGAGCATGATTTATGCTCCCGTCAGCTATCAAGCTCGGGATTTCTTCAATGGGTTTCAGGGTTACCTCGATATCCTCATTGTCGTCAAGGTTTGTTTCGGACACTTTTTTCACGTTTCTTACGAGAAAGGTATGGCAGAGGTTGTTAAAAATGGCTGGGTTTGGATTCGTTGCACCCAAATATGTGACGTTATCTCCCTGATAGCCTGTCTCTTCAAGGAGTTCCCGCAGGGCTGCATTTTCCGGACTTTCATCATCTACAAGCCCGCCTGGTATTTCAAGGGTGATATTTTTTGATCCATGCCTGTACTGCTGGATCATTACCACCTGCCCATCCTCGGTGATGGGGATGATATTAACCCAGTCATTGGTGTCAATGACGTAAAACCGCCCGGCTTTCTTGGTTCTTGGAGACACAGATGTTTCCACATTAATTCTGAACACCCTGTAATCTCGGTCTACCTTTGAATCGATGAGGTCCCAGTCTTTTATCATGGCCTTTTCATTAAAAATACCATAGCCAGTGAAGATAATGCAAACCTATGGTTGTTTTTGAAAAAACAATGATGTTTGTTAAACCATTAAAGGCTCATACGCGTTTCTCAGTCACCTAAGACATCCTTATTTTTGGTGCTGAAGAATGTCAGAATTTCTGTGCCAAGTTGTCAAACAAGAGAGATAGAGTCAAATGTCATCAAACAGGAGCATGTACAGTGCTCCATTTGCCGACTCACCGGGTTCTTTTCTGGCAATAACGTGCCTCTTATGCGAATATGACATGCCTTTTTCTTCAACTTTCCTGCAGAGAACAAAGATAGATATCATTCCACCAGAATTCCTTGAGCAGGTTGTTCAGTGGAACTCACACGAGATTTTTCTGTCCCATCACTCGAAATACCGGTATGAACAGGAATCCCTGAAGGCCTGGATACAGGTTTGCCCGATCATAACCAGAAATAAGAGAGAGTTAAAAAACAGATTTTGTCCTGCCAAACAGGACAAAATCCTCTTTCTCAATATGTTACAGATCACTGACCAATTCGTCTAATATATTGATATAATTGATAATCTCAAATTTTTACATTCCGTTTTATTGTATGGCGCAATTTTTGATAGAGAGAAAAATATTCCATGCAAGTTTTGATCAGGAGGGATGGAGAATGGAAAGGCATTGTGTTTGTGGAGAATGTACGGAACACAGGAAGCATAAAAAATGCCTGCCGGTCAAGCGCGACCCGTTGACTGCATATCTTTCGGAACTATCAAAATATCCTGTGCTTTCCCTGAAAGAAGAACGTGAGGTTACACAGCTTGTTTACGAGAACCATGACCCCAGAGCGGTTGAGAAACTGACAGTTTCTAACCTCAGGCTTGTGGTTAAAATCGCTATGAGCTACTACAACACGTATCAGAATATTCTCGATCTTATTCAGGAAGGTAATGTTGGTCTTCTCCATGCCATAAAGAAATACAATCCCCACAAGGGAACCAAATTCTCAACATATGCGCAATTCTGGATAAGGGCTTATATCCTGCAGTATATAATGAGCTCATGGAGCCTTGTAAAAATTGGAACGACCGAAGGCCAGAGGAGGCTTTTCTATCGATTGAACAAGGAAAAACGGAGACTTGAGCATCTTGGGCTGAACCCTGCCCCTGCCACCCTTGCCCGTTCCCTGGGAGTAAAAGAGGAGGACATAATAGAGATGAATATTCGATTAACATACAATGACATATATCTTGACTCTCCTGTGAATGACGATGGAGTTGATACGATTATGGATTTACTCACATCCGATGAGGACGTGGAGTATGTGGTAATGGAAAAGGAATCGAAAAGAGTCCTGGATGAAAAAATTAAGGCGTTGAAGATTAATCTGAACGAGAAAGAGATATGCATACTTGATAACCGCATTATGGCAGATAAGCCGGAAACGCTTGAAGAGATAGGGGCAAGGTTCTGTATATCCCGGGAGCGTGTCAGACAGATCGAGCAGAGGGTCCTGAAAAAAGCCAGGACTGCCTTTAATGGAGATATGGCAAACCTGTGTCTATGGCAGCCACATAAAGGACCTGATGGAGCTAAAGCCCTCAACAGAAATTGATTCAAGATGAGGGGGGGGCTTAGACCCCAAAATGGCATTTTAAGGAACTCGCAAAATAACCTGATTTCTGAAGAATATGGTGGTTTGTTTTTTAGGGGTGAATCCGCTATACTTAGCAACAAGACACCCGGTTTTTTTATGGAAGCTGACACAACAGGCTTTCGGACTGAAATATGTGACTCCTCGCTGGTCTTAAACTGCGTGTTTGTGGAAAATTGGCTTTGTTTCGGTTAGCTGGAACACCTCGATGAGCACCACAAAATTACGAAGATTCCCTTCTAAATTCTATCTCAGCAGTATTCTTATTTTTTTGTTTTTTTTAGATGCATTCACTCTCTGGTTTGTAGCAAGAACCGATTACAAAAATACCCTTGATCGAACGAGAATTAGCCTTGAAAAAGCAGCCATCTCACTTGAAGAAAGAGTGAGACGAACCATTATATCTGCTGAGGCGACTCTGGATGGCCGCGCTATACGAATCCAGGAAAAAGGCATTCGTTCTATTATCTTATCAAAACAAGAGTGGGAGCGTTTCCGAACAGCTGCGGATGGCCTTTCAGATGCAGGATCTCTCTGGCTGTTGGATCACGAAGCTCGTCTTTTGTCGGATTCCACGTCTTATCCTTCACCGCAAATAGACTTCTCTGGAAGGGAATATTTTATTGCCCACAGGGATCTGGGCACCAGATTTTATATTGGACCGGTTGTAAAGGGTAGAATAACGGGGAAATACAGCTTCACTATTAGCCGCAGGCTAGAAAGCAAGGATGGGCGTTTTCTGGGCATCATTGTTGCTGCTATAGATACGGATGATTTTGCGAATTTCATGCGCAACGTTGAACTTGACGAAGAAAGTACGGTTATTGTTTTTCGAACCGATGGAGCCCTTATCCTGCGCCAGCCAATGAGTGATGAATTTCTCGGAAAGGATTTCAAACATCTCAAGCTCTTCAACATTCCTTTTGACAAAGAGCCTTCAGGATCGTATGAAGCCCGAGCTACAGGCGGTATTAAAAGGTTTATAGCGTATAGGAAGATTGACAGGTTGCCATTAGTGGTTGCGGCCACAACCCCTCTCGATCCTATTGTGAAAGGATGGAGGGAGCGGCTCAAGGTTTACTCGCTGATTGCCCTTGTCTTTTTTTTCGTGTTGCTTGGTTTTTCCTGGCTTGTCAGGAGAACCACGACGAGAGAAGAGAGAGAAAAAACAGAAGAGCTTTCTGTAATCAATCGATCACTCCAGAACGAAATTAATGAACGGAAACGGGCTGAAGGCGCACTGTTGCGAAGCATGGAACGGCTCGATATCATTTCTGAAACAGCAAATCAACTCCTTTTCAGTACAGAACCGCGGAAAATGGTAGAAACACTCTGCCGCAGAGTGATGGAGCACCTTGACTGCGAGGTTTTCCTGAACTTTCTTGTGGATGAGGAGATGAAGTGTTTACGGCTTAATGCGTATGCAGGCATTGAAGAGGAAATAGCCAACAGCATACATTTTCTCGAATATGGCGAAACAGTATGCGGGTGTGCAGCCAGGGATGCATGCCGGATAGTGGCAGAGAATATTTCCGCCTCATCCGATATTCAAACCGGCCTGATCCGCTCTTTGGGAATTACCGCCTATTTCTGTCATCCACTTCTTGTACAGGAGCAGGTTATTGGCACCCTCTCTTTTGGCACTCGGTCCCGCTCGACTTTTGCTGAAGATGAGCTTTCCCTTATGAAGATTGTGGCAGACCAGGTAGCAACTGCCATGGACCGGATACGCCTCCTCCGCCTAGAAAAAGAACGGGCTGATGAACTTGAGCTGCAGATAGCAAGGCGCACTGTTCAACTCAAACAACAGGCAGAATTGCTTAATGTGGCACAGGATGCGATTATTCTGACTGATATTGATGGAAAGATCATTTTTTGGAGCACCGGTGCCGAGAATACTTACGGATTTTCACAGGAAGAATCTATTGGTAGTAACATATATGACCTGTTACAGACAGAATCTCAGGTTCCCATCAGAGACATCATAAATACCGTTAAACACGAAGGACGCTGGGAAGGTGAACTTATTCACACCTGTAAGGAAGGGAGGAAGGCAACGATACACAGCAAGTGGATATTGCGGCAGAATGAGGTCGACGGGATAATGGAGATAATGGAAGTAAACCGGGATATTACCTCTCGAAAACAGGTTGAAGAAGCGGTGAAAGAGGAACGGGAACGGCTTTACAGTGTCCTCGAAACGTTGCCTGCCTATGTGGTTTTGTTAACACGGGACTACCGGATACCATTCGCCAATCGCATTTTTCGGGAGCTTTTTGGGGATCCTGAGGACAGGCAATGTTTTCATCATCTCTTCGGGCGCACAGGCCCCTGTGAAGGCTGTGAAACCTACAAAACCCTCAAGACCATTGAACCTCAACGATGGCTGTGGACCGGCCCTGACGGTCATATTTACGATATCCACGATTTTCCCTTTACAGATGCTGACGGTTCCACGCTCATTCTGGAGATGGGTATCGATATTACTGATCGCAAGCGAGCTGAAGAGGAAGTTCGGCTGGCAAACGCATACAATCGGAGTCTTATTGAGGCGAGCCTCGATCCTCTTGTAACCATTAGCGCTGATGGGAGGATAATGGATGTCAATGAAGCCACAGAGAAAGTCACCGGATGTGCAAGACTCCAGCTCATCGGTACTGATTTTTCTGATTACTTCACAAGCCCGGAAAGAGCCAAGGCCGGATATGAACAGGTGTTCAAAGAAGGGCTGGTGAGGGACTACGAACTCGAGATTCGCCACAGTTCAGGACATGTTACCCCTGTACTTTACAATGCCACGTTGTATAGAGACGAAACAAGGAAGGTACTAGGGGTTTTTGCTGCGGCCAGGGATATTTCTGCCCTGAGAAACGCAGAACAGGCTCTAAGGGAAAGCGAAGAAAGATATCGAATCGCTATTGAAAGCGCCTCCGACGGCATTGCTCTGGTTGTACATGACCTTCACGTATTCGTCAACAGACGGTTTGCAGAGATATTTGGCTATGAAGGTCCCAGCGAGATTGTTGGAAAACCTCTGTCAATCACTGTTCACCCTGATGACCTTAACAGAGTGTTGGAAATCAACAAAACGAGACAGGAGGGTAAATCAGCTCCTGCCCGGTATGAGTTTAAAGGCCTAAAAAAAGACGGTACCCTGCGAATCATTGAAGTTTCAGCAGTGAGAACAACCTATCTCGGAGAATCGGCGTCACTGTCTTACTTGAGGGATATTACGGAATATAAAAATCTTGAAGATCAACTGCGTCACTCTCAGAAGATGGAAGCAATCGGCACCCTTGCAGGGGGGATTGCCCATGATTTTAATAATATCCTGGCAGCAATTATCGGGTTTGCTGAAATGATTGAAGAGGACATTCCTCAGGGCAGACCAAAGCTTGAACACGTTCAAAGGGTGATTCGTGCGGCTTCTAGGGGGCGGGAACTGGTTCAGCAGATCCTCGCGTTTTCCCGGAAGACAGAACATGCCCGCAAACCTGTGTCCGTTGCCTCACTGGCGAGGGAGACGGTACAGCTCTTGCGAGCCTCAATTCCTACCACCATTGATATTCTGCTCGATATTGCCGCTGTCTCTGATACCATCCTTGCCACACCGGTTGAGGTGCAGCAGGTATTCATGAATCTTATAACGAATGCTGCCCTTTCCATGAACGAAAAAGGAGGGATGGTTCACGTGAGCATTACTGATGTTAACATTGAGCCCGATTCCCCGATACTCAACCCTGACATGGGCTCGGGGGAATACCTGCGGGTGGTTGTGAGCGATACTGGCTCAGGTATGACCCCTGATGTTATGGAAAGGATATTCGATCCCTTCTTTACGACCAGGGAAGTGGGCCAGGGCTCAGGAATGGGCCTTGCCGTTGTGTACGGGATCGTGAAGAGTCTTCACGGGAAGATCGAAGCCGAAAGCGAGCCGGGTGTTGGTTCAACCTTTTCAATATTTTTTCCAAAGGCAGAAGCTGGTTTATCAGCAGAGGAAACCGCCTCTGAACAGGCCCCTGGAAACAGCGAGCGAGTCTTGTTTATAGATGACGAGAAATTCCTTGTTGAGTGGGGGCAGGCGCAGCTGGAGCGAATAGGGTATGAAGTGACAGCTCTGGATAACAGTGTTGTGGCATTTGAGATCTTCCTATCTGACCCATCAGGATTCGATCTTGTGATTACCGATCAGACAATGCCTGGGATGACCGGGCTCGACCTCGCCAGGGAGATTTACAAAATAAGGCCGGATATGCCCGTCATACTGTGCACAGGGCACAGCGACGTTGTAACCACAGATATTATGAAAGAAGCAGGTATCAAGGAATTCCTCATGAAGCCCCTCACCAAAAAGGAACTTTTGGATGCCATACAGAGGGTGCTGCATAAGGAAGAATACAGCCGAAAGGATCCTGAAGTTCACGGGACGACAGGGGTATAATATGGGTGGCCCATGGCAGATATACTGATCATCGATGACGACAGTGATGTGTCTGATATGCTTGTTGAAATGGTGACAAGGATGAGCCATCGCCCTGAATCATCATTTACATTAAAAGATGCACGGCAAAAGATCCTCGCTAACGATTATGATGTGATTTTTTTGGATGTTAGACTCCCGGATGGGAATGGCCTGGATATTCTTCCCCTTATCAAGGACATGAGTTCTGTGCCAGAGGTCATCATTATCACAGGACACGGAGATTCTGACAGTGCTGAGCTTGCCATGAAAAGCGGTGTGTGGGACTTTATCCAAAAACCCTGTTCCCTCAGCTCCATGAGGCTGGTCCTGACACGGGCAATTCAGTACCGGGAGAAGAAGGGACTTGCCACAAAACCACCGGTTCTCCTCAAAAAGGACAACATAATAGGTAATAGCCCCTCACTGAGGGCGTGCTTTGATCTCGTTGCCCAGGCAGCACAGAGCGATATCAATGTACTTATAACCGGTGAGACAGGAACTGGAAAAGAACTGTTTGCTCGTGCCATACATGATAACAGCCAAAGGGCAGACAAAAGCTTCATCGTGGTGGATTGTGCTGCCATGCCAGATAATCTCGTTGAAAGCACGCTTTTTGGCCATGAAAAAGGAGCTTTTACAGGCGCGGATCGTTCGCGGGAGGGCCTTATCAAGCTGGCGCACAGGGGAACGCTTTTTCTTGATGAGATTGGAGAGTTACCCCCTCTGATTCAAAAGTCTTTTTTGAGGGTCTTGCAGGAACACAGGTTTCGCCCTATCGGCTCCAGCGGGGAAGAACAAAGCGATTTCAGGCTCATTGCAGCCACCAACAGAAAGCTTGACAGGATGGTTGCCAACGGTCAGTTCAGAACCGATCTCCTGTTCAGAATTCAGGCTCTTACAATAGAGCTTCCCCCCTTGCGAGAAAGAAAGGAAGATATCAAGGAGCTGACGATACACTATCTTAGAAAGTTCTGCGAAGGATACGGGGTTGCGATGAAAGGCGTTACACCAGAATTCTTTGACGCGCTTACTGGGTATGAATGGTTAGGAAATGTCAGAGAATTTGCCAATGCCATGGATACTGCAGTTTGCAGTGCTCTCCATGAGCCGACCCTTTATCCGAAACATCTACCGACTTACCTGCGTGTGAAGCTGGCCCATGCTGCCCTGAAAGAAACGAAAAAACCAGTCGAGCCTGTTCTTCCGGGTGGAGGGAAGATCGAGGAATTTACCACGTTGAGTTCATTCAGGGGGGATATCATCGATGAGGCTGAACGGCAATATCTGGTGGAACTGATTGCCCGAACGAAGAACAATGTCAAGGAGATCTGTCGGATTTCAGGATTGTCACGTTCACGTCTTTATGCTCTACTCAAAAAGCATAGACTCATTAAGGTGAAACCTTAAATAGATATTAGCTGAAAAAGGGCCCGGTGGCGTTCATGTCTTGTCCTGCAGGACTTAGTCTCGTTTTTCAGGACAACTCTCCTGTTATTATGTTTCAAATCTCAATTCCACAAATGCTAACTCACTGTAATCAGGGGAATAAAAAATAATTCAACTACCTCACATGAGTGGCGCGATTCTTGAAAAAGAAAGACCAAGGTCAATCTTAAGTTTGGGGAGGCAATCATGTCCAAAGGCTATTGGAGTGAAATCAGCACGGGGCATTGTGTGGTCTCTGTCAATGCAAATGTTTCTATTGACTGGGCGTTAGCCAGCCTGTGGAATAGAGCAGGAATTATCCAGACTAAAAAGCAGGATGAAAGAAATGGTTTCAGCAGCGATCCAAAGACATCAAGAGCTGTTGAACAGGTGGTTTTGCCAGCTGTCGGGCCTTTCAAATCAGTAATGCAGCACGGGGCAGTTCTTGAAGAAGAAATAGAAAAAAAGGCGCTGGAACAGTTTTACCTCGGTCGCATCCAGGATTCGCATGCCCGTGGTGTAAATCTTATTTACACGCTCATGATTCTCAATGGAAAGATGCCCATGAAAATGGAAGACTTTGATCTCAATGACATTCTCAGGGGTATCGTTCCTTTCATCTCTCCAATTATGCGAGATGATATTACAATCCAAGTTGATATAGCTGAAGATTCTTTGCCAATGAAGGGGGATATGAGATTTATAAAACAGGCTGTTGGAGAGTTGATCTTGAATGGAAGGGACGCCCTTCCTTTCGGTGGAACCATTGCCCTGGTCACGCGGAAGGTAAAGGTGAGAATGAACAGTCCTGATTCAACTCAACATAAAATTGTCGAATGTGCATTACTCAGTGTTGTTGACACTGGCAAGGGGATAGACCCCCAACTGAAATCGCATATCTTTGAACCTTTCTTTACAACAAAACCAACAGGGACTGGTCACGGGCTTGGCCTTACACTTGTCAATCAAATTGTGCAGGCCCACAAAGGTTGCTTTAAAATAATAAGCAGAAAAGAGGAAGGGACGTCTGCACGTATGTTTCTGCCTCTCTTGGAGTCCACTATTGACATCAGGGGTCATGCAAGGTTAAAAAAAACAGCGGTAATGCAGTCCAACTACATCAAGGAGGTGTACAATGTTTAAGCCTAAAAAAATACTTGTACCAACAGATTTCTCAGATCATGCAGATAGGGCACTTGAGAAGGCGATCGATATTGCCAAAGAAGAGGGCTCCGAGATTATTCTTTTTCATGTAATACACGAAGATTTTCAGACCTGTGTTGTTGACTATTGCTTTACAGCGGATGAAATTGACGCTTTCAAAAAAAGGGTGTTTCAGGCAGCATCCGAAAACATGCAAAAACAACTGGACAAATTCCCATCATCCAAAGAGGTAAAGGTTTCCATCGAAGCAAGAAATGGAATTCCCTACGAAGAGATTATAAAGCTACAGGAAGAGAAAGGTGCTGATCTTATTGTCATATCTCCGCACGGACGTTCGGCAATTAAGGCTTTCTTCATGGGAAATGTGGCGAGCAGGGTACTGAAACACGCAAAGGGTGAGGTGCTATTGGTTAAGTGAAAAACAGGGATATTTCAGAAGAAGATTACCGGGTAGAACAAGGAGGTATTTCATGGTGAAGCCAAAAAAAATTTTAGTACCTACTGATTTTTCAGAGCACTCAAACAGAGCATTTGAACGGGCACTCGATGTTGCAAAACAGAACGACTCTGAAGTTGTTCTCCTCCATGTTATCGACCAGGACATCCAGGCGTGCACGGTCGATTATTGCTTGACTGAAGATGAAGTTACAAAAATGGAGAAACGCGTAATGGAAAACGCAAAAAATAGCCTCCATCAGATACAGACCAAGTTTCCTCTGTCTGGGGAGGTAAAGACTTCAGCTGAAGTGGTGCAGGGGATTCCCTACGAGGAAATCCTAAAATTTCAGGAGCAGAATGGAGTTGATCTCATCGTCATTGCGTCCCGCGGAAGATCAGCCATTGCAAAATACTTCCTCGGGAGTGTAAGCTCGAATGTTCTAAAAGGCGCGAAGTGTGAGACACTACTTGTGAAATGAGTGTTGAGGATTTCCTTTCCACCTTGAAGATAAATGGACAATTGTGTCTTATGGAGGGTCTGGTATGGGTAAGCAGTTCATGGGAGGCATTGCCTCAGACGTTGTGAAGAGAACTGATCACTCCCATCACGTCGCTCAGGTTGTGGATGCTGAACCTGCTGTTGTGGGCATAACCGGGCTGGCAGATTACACTAAGAAATATGAAATAAAAGGAGGATTATACCATGCCAGGAAAAACAGTGCAGACAGAAACCGCCGAGGCCTTTGGGCGTACATTTATTAAAGGAAATATCCCGGAGATTAACAGCGTGAGGTGTCTTGGGTGCAGGAATTGCGTTAATCTTTGCAAAAAGCTTGGTCCAAACGTTCTCGACATTGTGGATGGTGTTGCAAAACCGGTGAGGCCGCAAAACTGTATTGGTGATGGGGCCTGTATGCTGTCATGTCCCACTAAAGCCATTTTTCTTATGAGCAAATATGACCCGGCAGCACCGCCGGTTGCAGTTTAAGTGGCTGGTATCATAAAGCATAAACGGGAGTGCATACGTGAGATGTTGCCGTATGATATCCGCAGCACTATGAATAGTGGAATACAGTGTTATTGAAAAAATGATATCCATTATTGATGTGGAAGTTCCCATCATCGTAAAAACATGATTGGTTGATGAAGGGCTTACAAATGCATTTAAGGACTCCATGCATGGTCATGCAGACCGACGTCATCACAGCAAAGAGGAGGAAATCCCTTTCGCATATCCGGTGAGAAAGAAGCTGGCGGATGAACACCACAGATGATGAGAGTGCTTATGGAGGGGCGCAATTGGGAATGAAGAAGGTCAACCTGATGGAGCAGGACTAACCACAGGTTCTCAGTCCATTGGAGGTTAAAGACCACAGACAATCGGTAGTAGGTGATGGATGTTCTGGTGAGAGGCTCATTCCAGGCGAATCCTGTAAATCATTTCACCTTCCTTTTTCCCTGTTATATTAGAACGAAGGACCAGACCGAGGATGATTGTCTTCCCGTCTTTACTCCATGCGTTCTTTGCTACGATTGGGTGTGTTCCTTTCCACTCCTGGTCAACAAAGTTGGTGATGCGCTTGACAATTTTGCCATCCCGGTCCATGAGAAAGAGATCGGTGAAAAGGTTTCGCACGATAAAGTGACTGAAGCGCGGTCCGTCCTTTTTCCATGCATCGTTCATGCGTTTCTCATATTGTGGGTCGAAGTTGTTTGTTGTGAAAGCAATCAATTTTTCATCCGGCGAATAGGAGGCATAGTGCTCAAGGAAGTCTTTTGACCCGGTAAGGTTTTTCATGTTTTTTATGGTACCATCTGGATCGAATCTGACTTCATAAATATCAGCTCTGTAACCAGGATAGGGCAGTTCACCGTATCCTATATCTGTTGCTAAAAGTAGTTTTCCATCTGACGACCACCCCTGAGGTTTGAATGTAGCACCATCCTGTGGAGGGTGTACTTTGATATCGTAGATTCTCGTATCTTCCCCATTCACGTGGATCTTTGCGGTCTTAAGGAGCCAGCGTCCATTTGGATATTGATCAAACGGTCTGGAGCCTCCAATGCGCTCAGCCCAGGCGATCATTTTTCCATCTTTTGAAAACGTTGGAGAAAGGATGCCGCTGTTGATATCATGATTTGTGAATTTGGTAAGTTCGATCCATATCTTCCCGTCTTTACTGACGAGAAAAAGATTATTCCACCATCCTGTTTCCGGCTCTGCATTCAATCTTGCGCCAGGTATCCGTTTTTCCTGTTTCCAGCTAATGTTGTCCGGAATTTCTCCCTGGGTAATGAACCACTCGCCGGAAGGGTGCCAGTCTGAGGCGCCCTTATGAATTAAAGGAACTGTGGATAGCTTGAAACCAACCGCCCGTTGAGCATTACAACTGATACATACCTTGTCTGATTCAGGATTTATAGAATTTTCTCGAACTTTGAAAATCTGCAAAACGCCCTTTTCATCTTTTCTTAAAAAGAGAAGGTCGTTGGAATTGGGGTCCCATGCGTCAAAGGCAGCGTTATCTAAAAATTTTTCAACAGACGCTACGTTTATGGCGAGGGCATAGGGAAAACTGACAAAAAAGGAAAGAATGCAGAAAACCAGCATTTTCACCCATGGCTTCATGAAACAAAAAATGTAATGTCCGCAGTTACTTTTCATCATTTTCTTTGACAAAACAGGCTGTATTTCAATAGTGCTGATTACAGGTGCTGCAGCTAGTTATTAAAATACCACACATCAATTCATTTGTTCACTTAAATTCATCAGAAGAGGGCAACCGGTCTTGTCCTCGATTCTGACCCAGAATGTGATGCATTTCTCAATTTCATTGGTTTTGAACAGAAAATGAGATAGCATGGTTCAATACATCTATAAGCAGTGCCAACTGATACGACTATTCTGCATAAGCTACACGTATACTTGCTTCCCTCTTACGCGACTGGTTCTTCTCCGCTGGTTTAGTGGCAATTTTCCCTGATGGTTTTGCCGCCAGCTTGATTTTGCCGCCATTGCATTACTTCTGTTAGCTTTTAACTGCTTTAAATATTTATTGTATACATATCAGATATTTAATCAAGAAAAGTTTTCATAATTTTCATAAAAACCTCTTTCAGGGCTGATTTATAAGTTGAGCTAAATTGCTGTGTTGGGAAATCCAATATGAGTTATAACTTTGTTGGGCCGAGGTAGTTACGATGGTTTAAAAAAATGGAACCATTTTATTGAAATAAATTGAACGAAAAAAAATATCGTGTTAATTAAGGTAGTATGGCACGAATGAAAAAGTTCATAATTCTTCTTTCTCTTCTGGGTCCTGCAATTATCACGTCAAATATCAACAATGATGCAGGAGGGATTGCGATTTATTCAATAGCAGGAGCACGGTATGGTTACAATCTTCTCTGGACCCTGATTCCCACTGTATTTCTCCTGATCGTCTATCAGGAGATGTCTGCAAGAATGGGAATGGTAACTGGCAAAGGTCTGGCAGATCTCATACGGGAGAATAGTGGTATCAGGGTGGCCTTCTGGGTCATGCTTTCCCTCTTTGTTACGAACGTTGGCAACACAATGGCTGAATTCTCGGGGTGGGCTGCGAGCATGGAGCTCTTCGGTGCCAGCAAATACATATCAGTGCCGATCGGAGCTTTTTTCGTCTGGTTTCTTGTGACGCGATGGAACTACTCAATCTTTGAGAAAATCGTTCTCAGTGTTTGTCTTATATACAGTACATACATAATTTCAGCATTTCTCGCGAAACCTGACTGGGGGGAAGTGATGCAGAAGACAGTCACTCCGAGCATTGAATGGAGTTCCGGCTATCTGATCATGATAATAAGTATCATAGGTACTTCCATCACACCATGGCAGCAGTTTTATCTGCAGGCCGGTGTTGTAGAGAAAGGTCTGAATGAACAGGATAGATGGGCTTCCAAAGTTGATGTCATAGGAGGAGGCATCATGATGGGTGTAGTGGCCTTTTTTATAATTGTCGCATGCGGAGCCACTCTTTTTCCAGCAGGCATACATATACACACAGCTGAAGATGCAGCCCTGTCATTAAAACCACTTGCTGGCAAGTATGCCTACATTCTATTTGCCATAGGGCTTGCAAATGCCTCGCTTTTTTCTGCATGCATTCTGCCCCTTGCCACCACATATTACATATGCGAAGCCATGGGCTGGGAAACAGGCACAGGAAAACGTTTCAAAGAAGCACCCCAGTTTAATACTATTTTTACGATCATTGTTATCTTAGGAGCTTCAATCATTCTTATTCCAAATATACCTCTCATAAAGGTCATGTGGTTTAGTCAAATCATAAATTGCTTGCTTCTGCCCTTGATCCTGATTTTCATGCTCATGCTGGTGAACAATGAAGAACTTATGGGTGAGTACCGGAATTCTCACTGGATGAACATGGTGACTTATGTCAGTACCGGTCTTTTGATTGGACTTAATCTCATTCTGCTTTACAATACCTGCATTGATGCAATGAGGTGAAGGCTTTTTATCCTTTTCTTTCCATACTTTTTTAGGTAGAATGATACCTATGATACCAATAAAAATGTTCCGTGAAAAGGCACCACTGATATTCGCGACAGTTTTTCTTCTCTTGTCATTTGCTGGAACCAATAATGTCCATGCTATTGGAGACCTGGGTATTGTTGTGGAGAAGATGAGCGGTTCTCCCGGCGAGATCAAAAAATGTAGTGTTTGTGGTAGATATATGAAGGTTGGCAATATCCCTAAGGGTGCAGAGGCAACGATCAATAACATTTTGCGAGAAAGTTTTTCAGAACGAATCGGAGGGTATGGGAAGGATAAAAACAACGGTAACTATGTCCATCTCCTGATCTATAGATATGAAGAGAGGATAGGTGGCAATCTTGGTGTTGACAAACCTGCTGGTGCTGGCTTCCATATGCATCTTATAGAAAACAACGTGCTGAAAAGAGTGTTTACCTTTGATGAGGATCAAGAAGCTTTGTCAGAAAATCTATTTAATTTAGGAAAGTTTCTCAGAAGAGGCGCAAAATGGCTCACCGTTGAAGAACTTTGCCGGGATGCCATCAGCCGGGGGCTGGATATAATTCTTGAGGACTATAGATGAAGACTCTGTTCGCCATGGACCTCATAGATGGCGAATGCGTCCGTTTAGTCAAAGGCGATTTTTCGAAAGTCACTGTCTACAGTAAAAATCCAGTTGACAAGATCGAAGAACTTGTGCAACGGGGTGCCAGGGATTTCCACATCATAGATCTTGATGGCGCACGAACAGGCAATCGTGTTAACACAGAGATTATCCTGAAGATTCGCGAGAAAGTGCCGGGCTATATGGAGGTAGGGGGTGGCATAAGGCGTGAAGAGGATATCAGAGACTATACCTCTGCAGGCATCAATGGCATTATAGTTGGAACGCAGGCCCTTGAAGATGCCCTCTTTTTTGCGAATCTTGCCACATACAACAATATTGTTCTTGGTCTGGATGTGCTCGATGGAAAACCTATGGTCAGGGGATGGAAGAGCGCCATAAATAGGGATGTTCAGGAAATACTGAATGAGGCGAAGCAGGTTGGCATTATGGCAATTCTCTGCACAAATGTTGCTAAGGATGGTATGCTTGCAGGACCGGACTACGATGGCATGAAAAAGATGATGCAGTTGACAGACATCCCTCTTATTGCAAGTGGTGGCGTTACTCATATTGACAATGTGAAGAAACTCAGAGATCTTGGAGTATGGGCTTCAATACTTGGTAAGGCGGTCTATGAAGGCCTGATAAAGGTGGAAGAAGCCATACAATATGCTGATTAAAGGATCACTTCTTAATGCAAAGGAACATGAAGTGCAAATGAACAAAAAACACTATTTTCTCGATATAATTGTATCTCATGACACAGAAGTGGAGATACAATATGAACATCATTTCAGTATGTCGAGTATAAAAAACGCAAAGTAAGGGATGGAAGATACAATGAATCAAATAAAGTGGGATGAAAAGGGGCTTGTTCCTGTTGTTGTTCAGGATATAAATACGAAAGATGTGCTCATGGTTGCATACATGAATCAAGACGCATATGAGTTGACTAAAAAAACAGGCAAAGCCCATTATTACTCCAGGTCGAGAAAGAAACTTTGGCTGAAAGGTGAGACTTCGGGGCATTTCCAGGAAGTAAAATCAACCTATATTGATTGCGATAACGATACCCTGCTTATTATGGTAGATCAGAAGGTTGCCGCCTGCCACACAGGATTTTGGAGTTGCTTCTACAGGGTCTGGAAAGATGGTTGGAATATAGTTGGCACAAAGGTTTTTGATGACAAAGAGGTCTACGGCGACAAAAAATAATGTCTTTCACACCTTTGTGACGCTTGGCCCAATTGGTTATTTACCTTATGCGCCCGGAACATATGGATCAGCCCTTGCGTGCCTTCTCCTCTATTTTTTGCCCTCAGTTTTTGCTCATCCTCTCTTCGTCTTCATTTTTATAGTTGTCACCCTGATTGTATTGAATAACCTTGCTTTTGAGGGGAAAGATCCCCGATATATCATCATCGATGAAGTGGCTGGTATGTTTGTCACTATGGCTGGCCACAATATTACACTTTTCAGCCTGTTAGCAGGATTTGTTCTCTTTCGGTTTTTTGATATTAAAAAACCTTACCCCATCAAACGGGTAGAGACACTCAGGCAAGGATACGGTATTGTAGGGGATGATGTTGTAGCTGGAGTTTTTGCAAATATTATTATAATCATTGGAGAGAGGATACTGACATGATAGAAGCAAAAATAGGGAGAATCCTCAGGGAAAGACGCATGAAGATAGCGGTTGCAGAATCTTGTACGGGTGGTCATATAGCAAACAGAATTACCAATATTCAGGGTGCATCAGACTACTTCGATATTGGATTTATTACTTATAGCAACGACTCGAAAGTACTATATCTCTTTGTTCCTGAAGGGGTATTAACAAAAAATGGGGCTGTGAGTGCTGAAGTTGCAAAGGCCATGGCAGAAGGTCTCAGAGAGACCACAAAAGCACACATTGCTCTTTCCGTGACCGGAGTTGCAGGACCTGGTGGTGGAACCCCTGAAAAACCGGTAGGTACAGTATTTGCTGGTCTTGCATCCAAAGATAGCACCGTTGTGCGCAAATTTCTTTTCAGTGGTGACAGAATCTCCATCAAGGAGCAAACCTCTGAAGAGGCCCTGAAGCTTGTGCTCGATTATTTGGAGGGTAGGTTGAGTTGAGGGTATTTCTTGCCTTGGAAATTTCTCCCACTGTTAAGGAATACCTTCAAGGGATCATAAAGATTATGGCATCACGCATTACGGGTGTCAGGTGGGTAAAGAGCGAAGGACAGCATATTACCCTAAAATTTTTCGGTGAACTCGATGAAGCCATGGTAGAAAACATAAGAACGAGACTATTAAGTATTGATGATAAGTTTGAGCCTTTTGAGGCAACCATTAAAGGCATTGATGCTTTCCCAAATAAAAGAAGGGCCCGAGTAATTGTGGTTACCCTTGAAAAGGGGGTTGACATCGCAAAAGCGATATTTAATGATATAGAAGTTGCACTTTTGCCCCTTGGGTTCGAGGGTGAAAAAAGAGACTACACCCCCCATATAACCCTTGGGAGAAAGAAGGAACAGAGTCCTATTCTTGAACGCGACATTCCAGACTTGAATGGTATGAGATTTATTGTTGACCGGCTTGTCATGTTCAGAAGTACCCTGACCCCGCAGGGGGCGATCTATTCTCCACTGTGGGAAATAGGTTTTAAAAGCAGAAAAAGCGAGACGGGCGGGAATGACGAAAAAACTTAAAAAACAGTGATGCAGTGAAGCGTGATCGGAATTGGATTAAAAACACAGAGATCACAGATCACCGATTACGCGTTACGCGTCACGGATTTAACTGAGAGCTATCAGCTTGGAGCTTAAAGTTGTGAGCTGAATTTAAAAACTGGAGGTCGTATGGCTGCGAAAGAAGAAACCGGCAATAAAGCAAAGGCGATAGACATGGCGGTAACCCAGATAGAAAGGCTATTTGGAAAGGGTGCAATTATGAAACTCGGTGAGAAAGCCCTGGAAGAGGTCCCGGTAGTTTCCACTGGTTCGATGGCACTGGATATGGCCCTTGGCATTGGAGGGCTTCCCCGGGGCAGAGTAGTGGAGATCTATGGTCCGGAAGCATCAGGAAAGACAACCCTTGCCCTGGAAGTTGTAAGCGAGATTCAAAAAGGGGGTGGGACGGCGGCCTTCGTTGATGCAGAACATGCCCTTGACATAAGCTATGCAAAAAGAATTGGGGTGAACACAGATGACCTCCTTATCTCTCAGCCTGATACAGGCGAGCAGGCGCTGGAAATCACAGAAATCCTTGTAAGGAGCGGAGCAGTAGATGTAATAGTCGTCGATTCTGTAGCTGCCCTTGTTCCTCGCGCTGAGATAGAAGGGGAAATGGGTGATGCCCATGTGGGACTGCAGGCAAGGCTTATGTCACAGGCATTACGAAAGCTGACAGCCACCATAAGCAAATCACTTACAACAGTAATATTCATAAATCAAATACGGCAAAAAATAGGCATTATGTTTGGCAACCCTGAAACAACAACAGGAGGAAATGCCCTCAAATTTTATTCATCGGTAAGGCTCGATATCAGACGAATTGGGGCTATCAAAGACGGTCAAGATGTAGTGGGAAGCAGGACGCGGGTGAAAGTGGTAAAGAACAAGCTTGCCCCACCCTTTAAAGAGGTTGAATTCGATATTATCTTCGGGGAAGGGATTTCAAAGGAAGGAGAAATGGTAGATCTGGGTGTAGAAGCAGGCGTCATAGAGAAAGCAGGCGCCTGGTATGCCTACGGTGAAACGCGCATAGGCCAGGGGAAGGAAAATACCAAGGAATATCTTAAGAAGCACCAGGAAGTTGCGAAAGAAATTGAAAATAAAATACTCGAACATTACGAAATGAAAAAGGCTGAACAGTGAAATCAAACGAAATCAGAAAGAAATTCTTAGAGTTTTTTAACGAAAATGGCCACACTATTGTGTCAAGCTCATCTCTTATTCCTGATAAGGACCCCAGCTTACTCTTTGTGAATGCCGGTATGGTGCAGTTCAAGAACCTCTTCCTCGGCATTGAAAAGCGTGAATATGTTAGAGCCACAACCTGTCAGAAATGCGTTCGTGCCGGTGGCAAACATAATGATCTTGAAAACGTGGGTAAGACCCTGAGGCACCACACTTTTTTCGAGATGCTTGGTAACTTCTCCTTTGGAGATTATTTCAAAGAAGATGCAATAGCTTATGCATGGAAGCTTTTGGGGGATATCTATCAACTTGACAAAAAAAAGATGTGGATAACGGTTTACAAAGATGATGATGAGGCAGCAAAAATATGGAAAAGCATCGGTATCAGGGAAGACAGGATCGTAAGGCTCGGAGAAAAGGACAATTTCTGGTCAATGGGTGAAGAAGGACCATGCGGGCCATGCTCGGAGATTCTCTATGACCTGGGAGAGCACGTGGGATGCAAAAGACCATCCTGTGCAGTAGGGTGTGACTGTGATCGGTTCCTTGAGATATGGAACCTTGTCTTTATGGAGTTTGATCGGTCTGGGGATGGCAAAATGACGAAACTCCCCCGTCCATCAATCGACACAGGTATGGGTTTGGAGCGCATAGCCTCTATTATGCAAGGAAAACTGGGTAATTATGAGACAGACCTATTCCGGCCCATTATCACGCGACTCGAAGATGTTTCCCACAATGTGTACGGTGAAAATGAAAAGACAGATATTGCCATGCGCGTCATTTCAGATCACATACGGGGCGCTACCTTTGTTATCAATGACGGTGTCCTTCCTTCAAAGGACGGACGGGGCTATGTATTGCGGAGGATTCTGCGGAGGGCACTTCGATACGGCAAGAAAATAGGTATTGAACGGGAGTTTCTTTCTGACCTTTCGTCAACAGTGGTAGATATCATGGGAGATGTTTATCCTGACATCAAAAATAATCACCCTTACATTGTCCGTGTCATAAAGGGAGAAGAGGAAAGATTTATTGAGACCCTCAGCACGGGCATGAAAGTCTATGATGAGTTTGTAGATGAGATATCATCAAAAGGCGAATCCGTAATGTCAGGGGAGATGATTTACAAGCTGTACGATACCTTCGGATTTCCCCTTGATATTACTACAGAGATGGCCCAGGAAGACGGGCTTTCCATGGATATGGATGGTTTTGCTCGTTCCCTGGAGGAGCAAAAGGAACGATCACGAACTTCTTCAAGAATAAAGGGCGAGGGCCTTGATCAAGTCCATGTGTCAGTCTTGAAGCAAGGTATTTCCAGTGAATTTCTCGGATATGACATGGTTCGCATTCCTGAAGCCAGAATCATCACCCTCATCAAGAATGATACGATGGTCGATGAGATCAGGGCAGGAGAAACTGGGGAGGCGTTTTTTGACCAAACACCTTTTTATGCAGAGAGTGGTGGTCAAGTGGAAGATGAAGGTACGGTAGATTGGACTGGCGGCACGGCACGAGTAACCGCAGCCAAGAAGATTAAAGAAGACCTCTTTTCACACACCATAGTTGTCGAGAAGGGCATCCTGAAAAAAAACCAGGTAGTGGACTTGTCCATCAATACTGAAAGAAGAAAGAGCATTGCGAGAAATCATACGGCCACTCATCTTCTCCAGTATGCCCTTCGGCAAATACTTGGCGACCATGTAAAGCAGTCTGGTTCCCTCGTTGATAAAGACAGGCTTAGGTTCGATTTTACCCATTTTCAGGCAATGGATGAGTCAGAGGTTGCAAGGGTCGAAGATATCGTCAATGAGAAGATCATGGAAGGTATTGATGTGTGTACGCAGAAAAAATCGAGGGAAGAGGCTATGCGTGAAGGTGCCACAGCCCTCTTTGAAGAAAAGTACGGTGATGAAGTACGGGTAGTGAGCATCAGCGACTTCAGCGCTGAACTCTGCGGAGGGACCCATGTAAGAAACACAGGTGAAATAGGCAGTTTTTATATTGTCAGCGAAGGTTCCTTAGCCTCCGGTGTACGCAGGATAGAGGCTGTGACAGGGAAAAGTGCTTTAGATTACAAAAGAAAGATGGATGCGACCATCAGGGGGATTGCCCGGGTTGCCAACACAGAACCGGAACGTGTTAGGGAGCGGATTGAAAACCTTGTGGCAGAACTCAATGCCCAGTCACGGGAGATGGAGAAGTTAAAAGATGAGCTAACCGGTTACAAGGTGGAAGATGCTATTAAAGGGGCATCGGAAAAGGATGGTGTGAAAGTTGTTTCATTGTTCGTTCCCAATGCCAGAGCTGAAGATTTGAGAAAAGTTACCGATATAATAAGAGACAGGGTTAAAAGTTGTGTTGCTGTGGTTGGGACAAGAGATAATGTTAAAGGGATGGTCATTGTTGCAGTGAGCAAGGATCTACTCGGTAAATACAATGCAGGGAAAATGATGAAGAAGATGATGGAGCACTATGGCGGCAAAGGCGGAGGTGGTCCACAGATTGCACAGGGCGGTGTACCGGGGGATAAAATCAAAGCTGCATTAAGCTCTGTGATTGAACTGATGGATAACTAACACATTTGGGTGAACAGTTATGAAACTGTACGCAGAAAATATTCGTAGTGTCAGTTTGTTTTCCACTTTAAGCGACCAGGAGCTTGAGATGGTTGCTAAAATTGCATTTGTGAAGACCTTCAATAAAGGTTACATGGTTTTTGAAGAGGGAGAAAAGCGAGACACCCTTTATATTGTCCTCAAAGGAAGAGTTAAAATCTCTCTATACGATGAGGATGGCAGGGAGTATATTCTAGATATCATCAGTAAGGACGGGTTCTTTGGTGAGCTTTCCCTTTTTGAAGAACTGTCGGGCTTTGCAAATGTCATGACCTTGGAACATTGTGAACTGCTGGTGATTCGAAGAAAGGACTTCATGGGGATTCTCAGAGACAACAATGATTTTGCCCTGAGCATGATTAAAGAGCTTTCGAAAAGGCTTCGTGCAGCAAACGAAAAGCTGAAAAGATTTGCTTTCCTTGGAGTCGAGGGTCGTATCCTGGAATATCTGATGGATATAGGTCAAAAGTCGGGAATAAAAGTAAAAGACCGTATTATTATTGAGAGCGGACCTACTCAGGTTGAGATAGCGAGCGCCTGCGGCTGCTCACGAGAAACAGTTTCGAGAATGATTAAGAGCCTCGTAGAAAAGGGTCGTCTTAGTGTACTTAAAAAACAGTACACCATTCGCCCGGTTTACGAACCTATGTGAAGAACACTGCTACAAATCTCTATTCCGAATCAACACTTGTTTGCCGTCACCCACACACCAATCCCTAACGTCAAAAATGAAGTCGTTTTTCACCAGGCTTGCTTGCCAGGATGGAAGTATAATTATTGCCAGCTCATTCTCCCCGAAGACCATATGTAAACGACGTAATGCTATGGATCCAGATATGTTATGACAAAATTTGTCATAGCCACAAAAACTATCTATATTTTTTGTAATGCTGTTGTTTAAGCCTTTCCGGGTGTTTTGCCGGATTCCTGAACAAAGATACAAAACTCAATCAACAGAGAATGCCCAAAGCTCAACGCCATACAAACCCTTGAAGGTGTTATCCTTAAAGACAGTCAAGTCTGTTTTCCCTTCAGATGGAAACCATTCAAGGTTGTTCGCATTGTAATCCAAGGGAATTAAGCCCCCTCAGTTTTGATCGGTCAGCCTTTTCTTTGCCTCCTCAAGCAACTCAATTGCCCGCCCAACCTGATCCACTGTCAATGTTACCCCAGCCTGGGTAGCAATCAAGCGCCCATCCACGTTCAGATGATGCATTCTGAAGTCTATCATTTTTGTACCTTTTAGCTCCCGCACCGTTACAAGTAATTTTTCATGTTTCTTGTTGTCGATTTTTCCAATTAGCATAGTATCTCCATTTGGTTGGGCACATTAGCCAATCAAGCAGAAGAAAGATCCGTACCTGCATAGCCCTGTCCCCACGTTTCCTGATCTGCAATGCCTTTTTAGTTCCCTGAAGTTGGTTTCTTTGGGCCCATCGAGTGCATGTATACCCTTGACAGGACACACAAAAGCGCCGAGAAGCCCCCAATTTTAAGGTTGACTGCCGCTCAGGCCATGTTAATCAGATGGTTTTGTTCTTCAAACACCAGTCTTTTCCCTGTTGTGGCCCCTGGCTTTGCCACACCCGTGATCAACTGCCCTCCTGCCAAGGACGGACTCAATTTCCCGGCATTTGCTGTCTGCTAATCCTGTCAGACTTATTTTGTAACGCCTTTGGATTCCTTTTCCTTCTTTTCTTTCAAATTATCTGCGAGTTTGCGAGCTTTCTGTTTTTGCCGCTTATCTTTATTTTTTTTACCACCTCTGTCTCCCATTTTTACCTCCTGACATGGTTCTCGCCAAAAGACGAGTGATCGTGTCTCCGTGGCACCTGCTAACGAAAGCGATAAGAGAATATTGTACCTATACACCTTATCGATTTATAAATCTTGTCCAGAGATTGCCTGACATTCAAAAATGTTTAGTCCTTTGCGTAATGACAAACATCGTAGTTTTCTCCGGATTTAGCTTAAATCCTGGAATATTATAGGGTGTGGAAACATTGCCTGATTATTCTAAAAATTTACCACCTCTCTCTCCATCCCTCTCCGGCTGATACACGATCTTAAGGACCTTGAGCCGCTTCGTTCCTGCCGGGACCTCCCATTCAATCAGGTCACCCTCTTTATACCCGAGGAGGGCAGTGCCAATGGGAGCAAGAACAGAGATTGCGTTCTCAACCATGCCCACCCTATTCGGGAAAACAATGGTGTATGTCTTCTCTTCCCCTGAATCCATGTCTTTTACCAGTACAGTTGAGTTCATGGTTATGATGTTGGGCGGAATTTTTTTTGGGCTGACGACATTGGCAGAGGACAATTCATCTTCAAGGGTTTCCAGGTGTGCAGCATCCATGGTGCTTCCTATCTTGATAAGATGCTCCAGTTGCTCTGCGTCATGCTCGGTGATATATAGGTATCGTGCCTTGTTTTTCATAGCGCCCTCCTGAGGGTTTATTCTCTACTCATCATCTCTGAGTTCCTGAACGTATTGTATAGATTTTGATCCAGTGGGTAATCCCATGAACCTGTCCGGTGCACAATCCTGCCTCCGAAGCCTGATTTGAATCGGTAGAGTCCGAAGAAAGGATGGGCAGGATCTTTTGTGGGTGAGATTGCCCCCATGTCATATACATGGCATCCTCTTGAGCGGGCGAGGCAAATGGCAGCCCACTGAACTGCATACGGGCCCATAAGGTTTCTTTTTTCGCTCGATGACGCACCAAAGAGGTATGTTGCTGTTTTGCCACTGATAGTGATGATGGCACAGGCAAGAAGGTCGTTGTCATGGGCAGCGATGAGAAAATGAACCTCTGGTGAATTGGCTTCCTCTGGCATAGGGGAAAAAAGTGCAAGGAAACTGTTATACCCGCACAGATAAAAACCATCCCGCATTGCTGTTTGCCGGTACAGGTCGTAGAATTTGGGCAACATCTCCACAGATGCCGGAAAGACATGTACCCCTCTTTTTTTTGCAAGGCGTATATTGTACCGGGTCTTGGGCTTCATGGAGTGGAGGATTTCTTCTTCCGAAGGCGTGATGTCGACCACATAGGCATCTGCGAAGGTCATGTTGGTAACCGCTTTCCTGAGGTTCCATGTTTGTGTTCCGAAATTCATGCGCAACTCCACCAGCCTCGTTTCTGGAGGAGCAGAGTACTCTCCCTGAGCGATATCCCTGGCATAGTGGGACTCCCAGGGAAGGTCATACCGGATGAAGGTGGGTTTTGGGTCGAGATATTTTACCAGTGAACAAGACATGGTTTCAAGAAAACGACCATAATCTTCGGGTTCTGGACCGTATTCTGGACCCTGGGGAACATAGGCGGCAGAAAATTTATTCCCGAAATTCTTAGCGAGGACAAGGACATCGCCACTGTGTCCCGATGTTGAGAAATCGAAGGCAAGTGCCTTCCAGCCCAGGCGGGATTTTACCTGACTCCAGTAGGCTGTCTGAAAAAGGATGTCTGTGGGAAATAGCCCATACACCTCCTTAGGTCGCAAATCCAATTGCATAGCTCTGTCTCTCCCTGCCGTGACTTTTATGCCTCTTCCATGATCATCTCAATCATAACCTGGGGTTTGCTATCTGATCTACGGATGAGGGTGGATACAAGATGTGCAGTAAAAGAAGTCCCATTCTTGCGGATATATCGTTTCTTGAGGTCGAAGGAAACACGCTTTCCACTCTTAATTTTCAGATAGGCCTCTTTCTGTTTCTCTACGTCTTCGGGATGAGTAAACTGTGAAAAAGGCATCCCTATTAACTCCTGCCTTGAGTATCCCAACAGGTTTTGCATTGCTGGATTGCTTAACAGTACCTTGCCATCGTCTATTTTTACGACTGACATGCCGACAGGTGCCCGTTTGCACGCCGAACGAAATTTGAAGGGGGCAATAGACATGGGTTGGTCGCCAGCACGATTCTGTGTTAAGGAAAGAAATGAAAAAATATGTTCCGGGTTTGTAAGGGCTGTATCGTTGTCATTCCTGGTTAGAATTGGTGCCGCTTCCGTGCCCTGAAAAAAGTCTCTGGTGGTTTCCATACTTACCTCCTCGATATATATTCTCCTGCGAGCCAACCTCCTTTCTGCATTGGTTACATGCATAGCGATTTGTTCACGAGAGGCAATTGCGCTAAATAACCCCCCTGATGGATCCCTGGTGCTGCACACCACTTCATGCCATGGTGTCGTGCTTGTGATTTCGAACCTCATCGGTCATATCGAGATACTCCACCATACGATATCCATTATTAAGCACTTTGCTTAACGGGACTGACCGGTCCATATCCTCCCTTGTGTCCTGACTCCCTTTAAAAATCACATACTGTCCCGTGACTCCTTGTTGAAGCACTACGAATTTGCAGCCGATATTATGAAAATGGTTGACCCACCCTCGCAAACTCTCCTTAAACCTCTGGGGCTTATTAAAAATGAACCCAGAAAAACTATCCTGTTCACACCGATCCTTCTCGTTTTCCATACGTTACTCCTCCCCATGGTGTAAATGTGTTAATGTAGGCTGTAAAGCAATCCATGTGCCATAGAACTGGTATTTTTTATTCATGGTATGGGCATCCATTTCCTGTTTTTTGCACTCCATGTTATAACCCATGAGCAGCTACCAAGTGGTGGCCCCCATACCAGATCAGAAGAATAACTGTCTTCATATATATACCAGCTTGGATCCTTCATTGCAGATGCAATCTGGGCGATTCCAGAATGGTCATTAGCCCGTGTGCATACCCTTCGTCTATGTCTCTCAATACATGATAGCCAGCAAGCGCTTCCCCCCTGTTTCCTGTCACTACATGGGCTATTGCAAGGTTAAAACGGGCTTCAAGGTGGTGGGGGTTAATTTCGAGCAACTTCCCGAGCGTATCGATGCAATCACCGTAAAAGCCGAGACGCCGGTAGGCAACAGCAAGCCTCAGGTATGCTTCGTAGGTGAAAGGATCTGCGGAAATAGCCCGTTGGAATTCTTCTGCAGCTTGCTTATGGCACCCCATAGTTGCTAGGTCCATGCCCCTGTTCATGTGTTCCTTTGCTTCTATGCTTTTTTCTTCTTCAATCTCAGCAACTGGCTCTGACTGGTCTGAAATTAATCTTCCTCTCTCATCAAATCTCTTTCTGTGGGCCACCCTCCCTTCAAGGCATAGATCTATGCACTGTAGCTCCCCTGTCTCATAATATTTGATTGAGTTTCCCTCTCTTATCCCATCTCTGAAGATGCTTTTTTCTCTGGGCATCCCGTTCTGAAAGTATGTACAGTAGTCTCCGTCCAGCTTACCCTCATTAAAGTATGCCAGAGTATCAAGAGTTCCGTCTTCATAATACCTTTTAAGCTCCCCATGGAGTCTGCCGCTTTTGTATGTACATTCTTCTTGGATCGTGCCGCCTTTGTAAAATGTTTTCATAGGGCCATGGAGTAGGCCGTCGATGAATTCTTGTTCCATCCAGATTGCACCATCAGGGTAAAATGTGTGACTGCGGCCATGGGCCCTATTGTTTGCATATGTGAAAACCCTGTGCAGGGTTCCCACCCAATAATACTCCAATACAGTGCCATCCGGTATGGTGCCTGTCATCACGAGCTGAAGCCCGTTGTCGCAGAGAATTTCTTTGGCAATCTCTTTACCATCGGAAAAGTATGTGATGATTTTCATACCGTCACAGTTGTAGCCGGTTGGCACCCGTGTGACTTCTGGTGTGTAGTCTCTATGTGTCATGGTCCACCCCCTGCTGTCGTTTTTGCTTCACGATCCTTCCTGAATAGCTTTCAAGGCTCGCGTAACTGCTTCGTGAAGCTCAGGAACCTCTGGTGCCTTGAGAATGTCTTTCATGACCCGCAAAACTGATGCCCCCCGAAAGGTAGGATAAGCCATGGTTTGCCGCACCTTCCTTGGCACAACGACTCGAAGGGCGTCAGCTGCAAGGATTCGGGCATTAATGGACGTGTTTCTGTTTGTCATGACAGCACAGATGTTCTCAATGAAGTCATCTGTGGGCTTTCGGATATCTATGGCAAATTCCAAAATCCTTTCCTTAAGCCTCCAGTTTCCATCTTGCCTGAGGGCTCTACAAAGGAACTGCTGATGCTGATCAAGGACAAATGAATTTTTCAACTCAAGAAGTCTGTCATAAGTAATTTGAAAATCCCTGTGTTTATCAATAAAACGTATATTCATTCCCTCCTCCCTTGGCTCGATATCAGTTAATAAAGCAAATAACATGCCCAAGAAAAAGTACATTAAATACAGGTAAGTGGAGTTATTTTCGCTTAGAAGTATGGTTAAATCGGGGGATACAGAAAAAATATTCCCAGAACTGTGTTGCTTTTTGCAGCCTATGTTGCATTATGCAACGATTTTCAATCTCTGCATCATCCGCCAGAGAGAGGTACGATTAATACCCAGGATCTCGGAGGTCTTAACCTTGTTTCCGCCTGTCTTCTCAAGGACTTCTATTATATATGCCCTACCGACTTCCTCAAGAGTCCTCAGGTCCTCCTCAAGTACCACCGGAGATCTATTCAGGGAACTCCGTATTTTCTCAGAGAGACTATCAACGGTAATTTCGTCTGTTGTTTCAAGGAGTGTAGCCCGTTCGATTACATTTTCGAGTTCCCGTACATTCCCAGGCCAGTTATAGCCTTCAAGCATCTGAAGCGCCTCCTTTGATATGCCGGTTATGGTTTTGTTGTTTTCAGCCGAGTACTTTCTGAGAAAATGGTTTGCAAGGGCTGGAATATCTTCTTTTCTCTCCAACAGGGAGGGCAGCCGTAGGGAGATTACGTTGAGACGATAGTAAAGGTCAGCTCTGAATAATGATGTTTTCATTAACTCTTCCAGGTTTTTGTTTGTAGCTGCAACAACCCTGACATCAACCTTTTTCCGTGCTGTCGAGCCCACTGGCTGAATCTCTCCGTTCTCCAAAACCCGGAGCAATACCTGTTGCAGGCGAGGGCTTATGTCCCCGATTTCATCGAGGAAAACTGTACCACCATCAGCTGTTTCGAACACACCCAGTTTATCCTTTAGAGCCCCTGTAAATGCACCTTTTACGTACCCAAAGAGCTCGCTTTCAAGGAGAGACTCTGTGAGGGCCGCACAATTAACAGGAAGAAATGGTTCTCCAGAACGGGTACTGTTGTAATGGATAGCTCTTGCCACAAGCTCCTTGCCCGTCCCAGTCTCGCCCAAGATCAGAACGGTTGCTTTTGCATCCTTCACCTTGTCAATGGTTTTGTAGACCTCAATCATAGCCTCGCTATTACCCACCACATTATCATAGCTGTATTTTTTCTTGAGCTGGTTTCTCAGGAGCCTGTTATCATCCAAAAGTGCCTTTTTTTCAAGCACTTTTTTCACGATGATCCTTATTTCATCAAGGTTGAAAGGTTTTGATATGTAGTCCTCTGCTCCTTCCCGCATTGCCTCAACTGCAGTATCTACCGTTGCATAAGCTGTTATAATGACCACGCTTGTGTCAGGTCTTGATTTACGAATGGCCTTGAGCAGACTCATTCCATCTATTCCAGGCAGTTTGAGGTCTGTAATTACCAGGTCATAACTTGTTTCTTCTACCCGACCAAGCGCAGCTTCCCCTGTCTCTACTGTGTCAACAGAGTACCCTTCCTTTGTCATGATTTCTCGCAGTGCCAGCCTCATTTTTCGATCATCTTCTACAATGAGAATTTGTGAGGGTTTCATTGTGTCTTTACCATCCTTTCCTTTACAGTGCTTTGTGTGTCATCATCTAAAGCCGGAAGCTCTATCGTGAAGGTTGTTCCGGTTGGCTGGTAGGGATAGCTATTTTCAGTAGCACAGGTGCTTGTCGCTCTGATGTTGCCTCCCATTTTTCTCACCATGGAATAGCTTATTGCAAGGCCCAAACCAGTTCCCTCCCCGGAGGGTTTGGTAGTAAAAAAAGGGTCGAACACATCGCCCAGCAGCTCTTCGGGAATTCCGGTGCCAGTATCCTGAATCTCTATAACAGTTTTGTGTAATGAAGCAATATGCCGGGTGAGGACGCTCAAAGTGCCTCCTTTTTCCATGGCATCGACAGCATTGGCAACAATGTTCATGAAAACCTGGTGAAGAATGTTAGCGTTACCTTTTACCAGGGGGAGCTTCTTTTCAAAGGTTCGTTTGATCTCAATGCCTCTGTCAGAGCATAATTGCTCAGATATATCGAGGAGTTTGCCGAGAACCTCGTTCACATCTGTTGTCACGGTATCTGTCTGGGACTGTCTTGAAAAGTCGAGAAGATTCTTCACAATTTTGCTTCCTCTTTTAATTTCTCCTTCAATTGAACTAAGTTTTTCCAGGGCCACGGGCCATGTGCTTCTGGCATCTTCTTTCAGCATCTGGGTGTACAGAAGGGCGCTCGCAAGAGGTGTGTTTAGCTCATGGGCGATTCCAGCAGTCAGTAGTCCCATAGAGGCAAGCTTGTCTTTTTGGATAACCTGGATTTCCAATTCTTTCTTCTGCTCATAGGCGGATTTGAGCAGATGGACAATTTTCCTTGAAATTAGATAACCTATAAGGGTTATAAGGGCAATGAGAAGGACTACAAAGCCAGCAAAAAGGTTTCTAAGGTTTGCAACGTCCTTAAAGACCTCTGTTGCATCCTGTTCTCCAACGAGATACCAGTTAGAATCTGAAAGTTTTTTAAATACCCGTACAACCTTCTTACCACGATAGTCGATATACTCGTTAGGCCCTACCTCTTTGAAATACCCTGCAAATAGCTCAGGCTCCATGCGCTCCCCTGAACGGCCCTCCTCCACTTGTGTTGACGTGAGAAAAACCCCATCCTTGTTCAGGATGTAAATCTCGCCTGTCTGCCCTATACCAGTATTTTTCATAATACTGGCGATATTATCAAAATCGACAATAGCACCTGCTACACCAATTGTCGTTCCGTTAGCCATCCTCACAGGGACTGAGAGGAGGAGGTCATACCTGTCTTTTCCTTCACGAGAGGTCAATTCTCCCATAAAAGGCTTTCCTTTTGCTGCAGCCTTAAACCATGCCTGATTGACAAGCCCCCTTTCAAATAGATGTCCTTTACCTGTTTTACACCTGATTCTTCCCTCCTTATCAGCGAAAAAAATATGTTTGTAAATCGTACGGTCTTTGTGCATAAGCTTAAGATGAATTCTGTCGCATTCTCCGCCATGTGCCTCGATGGTTGCTGCCAGCAGGCTGAGATCGCGCATACGTTCCAGACGGAATTCATCAACCATAAGGCTATTCTGGGCAACTATGCTTTTCAGGTGGGATAGAACTTTCTTCCTTACGAGGTCAGCCTCTTTCCTGTAAACCACGATAGCGAACAGTACCAGCGGGACCGATGAGATGAGGATAAGAATAATAATAAGATTTACCCTTAGTTTTTCGAGACTCATTTTTTGTTGCATGCCCCAACTCCGGTTACTATTATAGCAAATGCGGTGCCAGAAATGACAAGCTTGAGAGAATACCCGCAGTTCATTTGAACAGATTACTGCAGAGCCCCTTAAATGTGTTTCTTTTTCCGCGTCAAAAACCCCTGGTAAATGAATAGAAAACCAATAGGGTTCTGCCGTTGAGATTCCTATTTTAAGTAGTAGTTGTTCACCTCTCCGATCATCCCAAGTGCAACTTAAGAAGGTTTTAGCAGGTTTACCTCGCTTGCATATTGGACAGACTGGTGTTACATGTCATAAGTTACATGAACTTGACCAGGATTGGCTATGAAAAATGGAAAGTTGCCAGAATGGTTGGCAGGGAAAACCTAATCAACAGTACTAATATTGACAAACATGGATGCCTGCAACTCGAATTGATCTTTTATTGACAAGGTAATCATGGATACACTATTCTTAATCACTGCAACGAATACCGCGGGCTTCCATATATCAAGGGGCAGGTAAGTGAAGCTTAGTGAAAAGATAGAACAGAAAGAGCAGGAACTGAAAATCCTCCATGAGGTTGCGAAGGACATCAGCAGCAACCTCGAATTGAAGGAACTGCTTAACCGTATCATCTCTATGATCATGAACTTTATTACAGCTGACTCTTGTCTTATCTATCTTTATGACCGCCAGGATGATGAGCTTATCCTTACTGCGTCGAGCAAGCCTAAAGAAAAATCCATTGGGCGCGTTAAACTGAAGATAGGAGAGGGAGTCACAGGATGGGCTGCAAAGGAAAAACGGCCTGTTGTTTTGCCGAAAGAGGCATATAAAGACCAACGTTTTAAAACTTTTTCATCCCTTGAGGAAGAGAAATATGAGGCGTTCATGTCCATACCCATTCTATCCAAAGATGAGGTCATAGGGGTTATGAATGTTCGGAATATGGAGGTACACAGATACCCAGAATACCAGGTAAACCTTCTATTTACTGTTAGTCGCTATCTGGGAAGCGCCATCCACAATGCGATTATTTATGAGGATGTTATCAGAAAGGCAAAACAGTTGGACCTTTTATCGGAAGTCTCGCGAACCATTGTATCTAATCACTATCTGAAAGAAATACTTCAGCTGATTGTTACTATGACAGCAAAAGTCATGGATTCGCAAATCTGTTCAATAATGCTTCTCGATGAAAAGCGCAGCGAATTGTTTATCGCTGCAACCCAGAGTCTCAGTCGGGGATATCTTAATAAACCGAACCTAAAAGTTGGACAGTCGGTGAGCGGAAGAGTGGTTCTTGAAAAACAACCTGTTACAGTCTCTGACGTTAGACAGGAGTCCGGATACATGTATCCTGAAGTGGCTCGAAAAGAGGGGATCGTTTCTTTGTTATCTGTTCCAATGATGGTGAAAGATAGGGCTATTGGAGTCATAAATTGCTATACTAAAAAAGAACACCAGTTTAAGCCGGAGGAGATAAGCATTCTCCAAACTGTGGCGAACCAAGCTGCTGTTGCTATCGAGAACACCCATCTCAGCGAAGAGATACTGGCAGCAAGAGAGGCCCTCGAATCACGAAAAATTGTTGAGCGTGCAAAAGGTATCCTGATGAAGGATCTCGATGTTTCAGAAGACGAGGCTTATAAGAAGATCCACAAAAAAAGTATGGATTTACGCAAGACGATGAAGGAGATTGCAGAAGCAATTATCCTTTCATCTGAACTGAGGAAAAAATCTTGACAGAAATGTGTATGTTATGTCTGCCTTGGGATTATGGCGTCCAAATGACACTGGGCGATTTGAGGTGTTTCTTAGCATTTGAACAGGATGATGTATGACTGAAAACTGGCGAATTGCGATTGCTCAGATTAATTGCACTGTTGGAGACTTTAGAGGCAACAGTGCAAAGATTATTGAATATGCACGAAAAGCAAGAGGTTCGGGTGCAGATATTGTTGTCTTTCCCGAGCTTGCAATAACAGGTTGTCCGCCAGAAGACCTGCTTCTGAAGCCAAAGTTTATTGAAGATAACATAAGAGCAGTTGAAGAGGTTGCCCGGTCAATAAAGGATATTGTGGCGGTTGTGGGGTTTGTGGATAGAGACAATGGCAAAATATACAACTCAGCTTCAGTGATATATGACCATGAAATTAAAGGTGTCTGCCGCAAGACCCTTTTGTCAAATTACGGCGTATTTGATGAGAAACGTTATTTTTCTTCAGGCGATGAATCCCTTATTTTTAAACTCGGTGAACTCATTTTTGGAGTAAATATTTGCGAGTACACATGGTTTGATGAAGGGCCAACAGCTTCGCAGGCTGCTTCAGGTGCTGCTTTGATTCTCAATATCAATACCTCCCCATACCAAGCAGGCAAAATAAAGGTTAGAGAAGAAATTGTGAGTCACCATGCTTCCATTAACAGAGTTTTTATCTTCTACGTGAACCTGGTAGGTGGTCAGGATGAGCTTGTTTTTGATGGCCAGAGTATGGTTTGTGACAACACCGGGGCTATCATTGCACGCGCTGCTGCATTCAGTGAAGACCTCCTGGTCATTGATATCCCCAAGAACGAGCTTATAAAAGAACAGACAGGGAAGTTAGAAACAGATGGAGCCACGAAACTTGAAATGATCACGCTGTCCGAGAATGTAGAATATGCCGATAAACCGGCGATTACATGGCATCAGAGAGAGATGCTGAATCCTGTTGCTGAAGTTTACAAGGCTCTTGAACTAGGCCTCCATGACTATGTTGCGAAAAATGGTTTTCACAAGGTCACTTTGGGTCTGAGTGGAGGAATAGATTCGGCAATCGTTGCAACCCTTGCAGCAGATGCCCTGGGAAAAGATCATGTCACTGGTGTTTTTATGCCATCACGATATACATCCAAAGAATCAGAGGAAGATGCACGAGAACTCGCAGCAAATCTCGGCATCGAGTTGCTTACAGTCCCCATCGATGACGTATACATGGCCTATATTTCAACGCTTTTGCCGTTGTTCAAAAACCGCAAGGAAGACATTACGGAAGAGAACATTCAGGCCAGGATTCGCGGCAATATCCTGATGGCCCTTTCAAATAAGTTCGGCTGGCTTGTATTGGCTGCTGGCAATAAATCAGAAATGAGTGTCGGTTATTCAACCCTTTATGGAGACATGGCGGGTGGCTTTGCGGTCATCAAAGACGTACCAAAGACACTCGTGTATACATTGAGTGCTTACAGGAATTCCCTAGGTCCTGTAATTCCCCAACGGATTCTTGATAAGGAACCGACTGCAGAACTCAGGCCAGGTCAAAAAGATCGCGATACCCTTCCTCCATATGAAACACTTGACTCCATTCTCAAGGCCTATGTCGAAGAGGACAAGCATCCCGAGGAGATTACTTCTTCTTTTCTTGCAAAGGATGTTGTCATTCAGGTATCGAGGATGGTAGACGGGAGCGAGTTTAAGCGACGGCAATCCCCTCCTGGAATCAAGATTACGCCAAAGGCACTGGGCAAGGACCGAAGAATGCCCATAACCAACAGATACAGGGGGTGATCCATATCTTTGGAGTGCCTCATAACAAGGATATGGTTCTCTGATCCTTTTTCGAACGATGCAAAGAGAACCTACGGCTCAGCAAGTATCTTTGTTTTCATCCTGTCTATAATATCCTTCAGAAATTTCTCCCTTTGTTTCAAAGCATCTCGAAATTCTCTTTTATCTGTATGCATAATTTCTACTTGCAAATGATAGAGGTAGCGTTCGATGACATTCTGGACAATGTTTGCTTCGTCTTTTGTCATTTCGAAAGTGATCATATTTACCTCCTTGATTTTTAATACGTCTTACTCATAAATATAGCGGTGAATTTTAAAATAGCAATGAAATGAAAAGCATTTCACTTATTCTTTTACTTCTCCCACTCGTTGCCGCTGTCAGTCCTTACCGCGTACGTCTTGTAACGCTTCAATTCCGCCCCAAATGTATGGTATAGTATGGAATGCTGCACATTATCCGCACATCTGGTTGATGCGTCTGAGAAGATGGATGCACATTCTCAAAATGACAAATTGAACAATTCCGATGAGTTGGCGAAGCTGCGAAAAGAAGTCGCTTGCCTCAGAGCTTCAGAGAAAGAGCACAGGCGGACCAGGGAGAGCCTTCAGAATAAAACCCGTGCGTTAGGCGAGAGAGTCAAGGAGTTGAATTGTATCTATGCCCTGTCGAGTCTTGTCGAGAAACACCGGACTTCCCTCGAAAGAATACTTCACCACATGGTAGAGGTTATGCCTTCTGCATGGCAATATCCTGAGATTGCGGCGGCCAAGGTTGCAATGGGCGCGAACACATTTATCACTGCCAATTACAGGCCCTCAAAATGGACACAGTCAGCAGATATACGGGTAAGAGGTGAGAAATCAGGTTTTCTTCAGGTGATCTATCTCGAAGAAAGGCCCCAGTGCTGGGAAGGCCCGTTTTTAAAAGAGGAGAGGAAGCTGATAAATTCCCTTGCAAAGCGTATAGGAGAAATAGCAGAAAGAAAATTGGCCGAAGATGATTTGAAAGAAAGTATGGTCAGAAATAAAGCCCTGCAGAATTCTATACCTGATCTTATATTCAGAATCAAAAAGGATGGAACGATTCTCGATTTTAAGAAGGGAAAAACATTGGGACAGAAAATTAAAGCCAAAAAAATTATTGGAAGGAAAATTGCGGACTTGGCACATGAGTATCCCTTTCTATCTAAAGATATTACGGGCCGGGGCATGACAAATATTGAACAGGTTTTTGAGAAGGGAACCACACAGCTATTTCAGCACCAGTATCGTCATGGCTCAAAGACCTACCATTATGAAGTCCTTTTAACGGTAAGCGGCAGGGATGAGGTGCTTGGCATTATTCGTGACATGACTGAGTGGAGGAAGCTTGAAAAGCAGGTTCTCGAGATCTCTGAATGGGAAAAGCAAAGAATAGGACAAGACCTTCATGATAGCCTGTCCCAGCAACTGGCAGGAATAGCTTATCTCGGTAAAACACTGGAGAGAAAGATCGCTGCAAAGTCATTTGAGGAAGCAAAAGACGCAAACCAGATCGTGAAGCTAATTGATGATGCAATAATACAAACGAAAGGGCTTGCACGGGGACTCTACCCGCAATGGTTAGTGGGAGAGGGACTAATGGCTGCATTTTCCGAGTTGGCAGATACCGTGGAGAAGCTCTTCATGATAAAATGTTGTGTTGAATATGATCAGCTGGTTCCTATCGATGATGACCTAACCGCGATGCACTTATATCGAATTGCCCAGGAAGCTGTAAATAACGCCATCAAACATAGCCTTGCCAGGAATATCACCATCAGTTTCCGCAACGATAAAAATCAGACTGTACTGACAATCAGAAATGATGGGATTGGTTTCAAGAAGACTTTCTGTGAGGGAATGGGAATGAAAATCATGCGGTACAGGGCCAATTCAATTCATGCATCCCTTGAAATCCGCAGCAATGGAGACGGAGAGACAGCGGTTATCTGTACATTTTAGAGCGTCGTGACAGAAAAAAAAGATAAGACAATGATGAAGGAGGGCGAGTTTTCCGGACAGACCTACAAGATTTTCATTGTAGATGATCATCCAATTGTACGGAAAGGGCTCTCCCAACTTATTGATCAGGAGGCTGACCTGTTAACCTGCGGGGAAGCCTCTGACGCTCAGAGTGCACTCCAAATCCTCAAGAAACTGAAGCCCGACCTGACTATTGTCGATATCTCGCTTCAAGGTATGGACGGCATAGAACTGACCAAGAACATTCGGGCCCGATACGGGAACCTGCCGGTGCTCATCATTTCCATGCACGACGAATCACTATATGCAGAACGGGCCTTGCGGGCCGGAGCACGGGGATACATCATGAAACAGGAAGCAACAGAAAAGATGATGGAGGCGATTCGTCGAGTGATAAGGGGTGATCTCTACATTAGCGAAAAGGTCAGCGCAGGTATTGTAAAAAAGTTTGTTGATGGGAAATCAAAGCGCTCGTCGTCTCCGGAAGAGCTTCTGAGCGACCGTGAGCTCGAGGTATTCCGACTGGTAGGCCAGGGTTTTGGGACGCGCCAGATTGCAGAGGAGCTTCGTGTGAGTGTCAAGACGGTCGAGACTTACCGTGCAAATATAAAAGAAAAGTTGAATTTAAAAAATGCAAGAGAACTGATAAAACACGCAGTTTACTGGCTAGAAAGCCTCTGATAGTAATTCTACTTGATTATAGGGGAATCACCTACCAATAATATCGTATTTACCCTGATATAAATAATAGGTTTTCTCTGATTGTTATCGATCACCATTTTTGGTTTTACTACATGTATGAGATCTTCAAGTCCAGAGGAAAATGAGTGATGGAAACTCATGATCAGGTAATGCTCTCAAGACGGCAATAACTGCCGTGCATGATATGTTATCCGGCAGGTAGAATGATGAACATGGCATTAGCGGAGAATATGTGAATCTCATCAGCAAAGTTTTGTGCGTCCTGAAGAAAATGGGGGAAAATGCATAATTAATCATCACTTCGTTGGTATTTGAATAGGGTTTGTTTTCACACCCATCATCAGAGGGGCTTGGCAAGAACTCAGAGAAAGAAATTGGATTTTAATACTTTTCAAGGAGGCATAATACCATGTCATTGATAGAAGAAATCATTGCACAGGTGAAACACCGGGATCCAGAAGAGCCGGAATTTCTTCAGGCAGTTGTTGAAGTCATGGAGAGTTTGGAGATCGTAGCGGAAAGACATCCTGAGTTTGTGAAAGCGGGTATTTTTCAGCGCATTGTTGAACCTGACAGAACAATTGTTTTCAGGGTGCCATGGGTTGATGACAGGGGTGAGGTCCGGGTTAACCGTGGATTCCGGATTCAATTTAACAATGCAATAGGGCCGTATAAGGGAGGAATTCGTTTTCATCCGTCTGTGAATCTCAGCATCATGAAATTTCTTGGTTTTGAGCAAATCTTTAAAAACTCGCTTACCACGCTCCCCATGGGTGGTGCTAAAGGTGGTTCGGACTTTGATCCGAAAGGAAAATCAGAGAATGAGGTGATGAGGTTTTGCCACGCCTTTACAGCAGAACTTTTCAGACATATTGGCCCTGAAACAGATGTGCCGGCCGGTGATATTGGTGTTGGGGGAAGAGAAATAGGTTATATGTTCGGTTATTACAAGAAAATAATGAACAATCACACCGGGGTTTTTACGGGAAAAGGCCTCGACTATGGGGGCAGCCTCATTCGACCGGAAGCTACTGGTTACGGCGCCATCTATTATGCCGCCGAAATGCTGGCAACACGGGGATTGAGTTTTACTGGGAAGACCGTGGCTATAAGTGGTTCCGGGAATGTTGCCCAGTTTGCAATGGAAAAGGTGAATCAGTTAGGTGGTAGGGTTATAACCCTCTGCGATTCAAATGCAACGATTGTTGATGAAGAGGGTATATGCGGGGACAAATGCGATTTTGTGATGGAATTGAAAAACGTGAAGCGTGGGAGAATCAAGGAATATGCTGATAAATACGGCTCTGTCTGTTATTTAGGGGATAGTGTCTGGGATGTCATCACGCAACAGGGGCTTAAGGTTGATGTTGCCATACCCTGTGCTACCCAGAATGAGATTGATGGAAAAAATGCCGAGGCCCTTGTCAAGAACGGCTGTATCTGTGTAGCCGAAGGAGCCAATATGCCGTCAACTCCTGAGGCAGTTAGGATCTTTCATGAGAACAATGTGCTCTTTGGACCGGGCAAGGCTGCAAATGCAGGTGGTGTAGCAGTTTCGGGGCTTGAAATGAGCCAGAACAGCTTAAAAATGTCATGGACCAGGCAGGAAGTGGATGATCTGCTCCTCAAAATCATGAAAGGCATCCATAAAGCAACACTCGAAGCAAGTGAGGAATACGGCAGGAAAGGAGACTATGTAACTGGAGCGAACGTTGCCGGTTTTATGAAGGTAGCCAGGGCAATGCTTGCTTATGGAGTAGTGTGATGAACAGAACCATGTTTACTATTCTGCGAGTCCTCGATAAATATGGGGATATTGTGGGGTCAATTGAGCTGTCAAGAGAACTTCGAAGCCACGGAATTGAACTCTCTGAGAGAACAGTGCGTCATTACCTCAAACTGCTGGATCAAATGGGTATGACCAAAGTCCAGGGTAAGAGGGGGAGAATGATTACGGAAAAAGGAAAGAGTGAAGTTACAAAGGCTTTCGTGACAGAGAGGATCAACTTCGTTATCAGTAAAATTGACAGCTTATCCTATCTGACAGATTTCAATGTTGACACCCTCGAGGGGAACATTATTCTCAACATATCTTTTTTCTCAGAGAAAAAACTGAAAGACGTAGTTAGAATTGCAGCCCCGGTGTTTGCATCACCATACGTGATGAGTAACAGGATTATCCTGGTAAAAGGAGGGGATAGAATTGGTGATGTACAGGTACCCCGGGGATGTATGGGCATTGGGACTGTGTGCAGCATTACGCTGAACGGCATTTTCCTTAAATCAGGGCTTCCTGTTACGTCAAGATATGGAGGTGTTGTTGAAGTTGAAGGAGGGGTCCCCAAGCGGTTTACTTCCCTTATCAGTTATGATGGTTCATCCATGGATCCGCTGGAGATTCTCATCAAAAGCGGGGCAACTGATGTAGCCGGAGCTGTTGCCGGCAGAAACGGGAGAATTCTTGCAAGCATGCGCGAGATACCGGTGGCGAGCATCAGAGAGGCTGAGGTCCTTAAAGAAAAAATGTCCCACAAAGGATTGGGAGGAAGTATTCTTTTTGGCAAACCAAACCAGCCCATGCTGGATGTTCCTGTGGGGATTGATAAGGTTGGCATGCTTGTCGTGGGAGGTTTGAACCCCATTGCTGCAGTCGAAGAGGCAGGTATTTCTACCGAGAGTAAGGCAATGTCAACGCTCTGTGAATATTCCCGCTTACTCGCCTTTAATGATGCGGTGAGTAACCTTCTCTATCAATAAGAAACAAGACAGATAAGCTTTCGTGGAACAAGGTCTGCCATAATGCGCATTTCCTGTTTTTCCATTTAAGGTACACTTCATTATAATGCGGGCTGTGATCAACAAGCGGTTAACACTGCTTGCCGACCCCAGTCTACTTGTAAGCCAAGGGGTTATTACTTATAATATGGCAGTAAGCAGGTTAGCAAAGCTCTCATGCTTGGATGTTCAAATATGAGGAAAACCCGGGATATCGAATGAACGATCTCACATTTTTAAAAGAAATGGAAGCATTGTCAGGACAAAACATATCAGCGTGCTACCAGTGCTACCGGTGCACAGCAGGTTGTCCGGTAGTCACTCAGATGGATATCTTTCCTCATGGCATTATCCGATACATAATCCTCGGTGAGCGAGAAAAAGTACTCAAAGCTAAAGCGATATGGACCTGTGTCCAGTGCATCACGTGCAGTGTGAGGTGCCCGAACGACATAGACATTGCCCACGTCTTCGATACCATCCGAAAAGTAGCCATTAAGGAGCAGAAGGCAGCAGAAACGGATACGTGGACTTTTGATAAGATATTTTTGGATAGCGTTGCACGCCATGGCAGACTCCACGAAATAGAGGCCATTCTCCGCTACAAAGTAGTGAAGAAAAATCTTTTTGAAGATGCCAAAATGGGAATAGGCATGCTCCTGAAGGGAAGGATGGGCATTTTTCCACACAGCGTGAGGGATCGTGAGCAGTTGAAGGAGATATTTAAGAAATGCAACCAGTGATTTTGTTGTATCGACCGGGGGAATATGGGCATTTAGGGACCCTCAGGCAATGACAGGCCTTACCTATTATCCAGGCTGTTCACTTAAGACATCGAGCAAGTTCTATGAAACATCCATAAAGCAAGTTTTTTCCTTTTACGGGATAGAGATTCAGGAACTTCCCGACTGGTCATGCTGCGGGGCATCTGCAGCAAATACGGTAGATGAGAGACTTGCCCATGCTCTGGCTGCAAGAAACCTTGCCCTTGCAGAAAAACAGAACAATCATCTGTTCGCCCCCTGTTCAGCATGTTACATACGGACGAAGGTTACAAATGAGCGCATGAGACAGGACAAAAATTTCAGGGAGGATATTAACAGCGTTATTTCACCACTCAAATGCCTGGGTACTGGAGAGGTTAAGAATATCATTGAAGTGTTCCATGACCGTGTGGGGATTGAGGTTATTGCCGGAAGGCTTAAATATGACATCTCTCCCCTTAGGGTTGTCCCCTATTATGGCTGTCTTCTCACGAGGGTCATGGGTATGGAGGCCTTTGACGATAAAGAAAATCCAACGAGCATGGATTCATTGCTGTGGGCTCTAGGGGTTGAGCTTGTAAACTGGCCATATAAGATGGAGTGTTGTGGTGCGAGCAAAACGCTGACGGATAAGGATATTACCTATGACCTTTCAGATAAGATCATGGATATGGCAGTATTGCTCGGAGCTGATGTAATTGTAACGCCATGTCCGCTCTGCCAGTTGAACCTCGATCTATTACCCTATCTTGGCAGGACTGACCAGGCTCTTCCCATTCTCTTTCTATCCGAGGTTTTTGAGCTTGCCATCTCTGGAAGACTAAGCGGCAGCAACTCTCATGTGATAGCCGTGGACCAGGCTGTAAAGAAGGTGAAGAAGATAGGTGGATAAATCCGGTATTGGTCATGAATATTGACGAGAAACTTGACTACGTAAAAACACACTACCCCGGAGGGGCTGAGAAACTCACAAGACTTCTCAATAAAAAAGACGCCTTGATGTCCGGGAATGTGTACGGTGAAAAAATGACCGGCAGGCAGTTTTCTCTTGTATTCACCTCTCTCCTCGAGGCAGCATTCGAGAAGGCGCGTATCCTGGAGACACTTGCAAAAAATGACAGTACAATTGATGACCTGTCAGTGGCAACAGGAATGAGACTGCAGCAGGTTTTTGATCACATGAAGGATCTCCTGGGAAAGAATATGGTAGAGATCAGTGGATATGCGGGAAGAGAAGCTGTTTTTAAAAAGGTAAGGCGGTAAGGTATAAATGCAGCAAAGAAGTTTCACGTACGGGACAGACCATGGAAAAGGTAGACAAGGTAGGTAAGGTACTTGTAATCGGTGGAGGAATTGGAGGAATGGAAGCCTCTTTGAATCTCGTCGAGGCGGGTTTCAGAGTGTATCTTGTCGATGAAAAACCAAACATTGGTGGGCGTATGGCACAGCTTGATAAGACCTTTCCTACCAATGACTGTTCCATGTGCATCATGGCTCCAAAGCTCGTAGAAGTTGGTAGGAACCCCAACATAGAACTCATGATGAACACTGATGTGATAGATCTGACCGGAGAACCTGGCAACTTTACAGTGACGCTTCGAAGAAAGCCACGGAGGGTTTTGCCTGAAAAATGTACATCCTGTGCTCTGTGTGCCCCCGCCTGTCCCTTAGAGGTGGGTAGCGATTACAACGTGGGTATGTCTCAGCGAAGCGCAGCCTTCATCAATTTTCCCCAGGCCATCCCATCGACTTACATGATTGACAGAGAGATAGCGCCCTGTGTAGATCGATGCCCGATTAACCTTAATGCCAGGGACTACGTTGGCCTCATTGCTGAAGGAAGGTTTCTTGAAGCTTTAGATATCATACGGGAGAGGCTTCCTTTCCCATCAATCATTGGACGTATCTGTGCCCATCCCTGCGAAGAAGAATGTCTGCGCGGCAGGAAGGTAGACCAACCGATTGCCATTTGTGCACTCAAACGATTTGTTGCAGATTATGAAGTCGGGAAACGGGAGATTCCGATTCCTGGGGTAGGGCCTGATAAAGGAAAGAGCGTTGCAATTGTAGGGGGAGGACCTGCTGGGCTTACATGCGCAATAGAGGTGCGAAAAGCAGGATACAAGGTAACCATTTTTGAGGCCTACGACAAGCTTGGAGGTATGCTGTACGTGGGCATACCACCCTACCGGCTGCCCAAGGACGAATTGGCGAGAGAGGTTGCCATTGTTGAAAAAATGGGTATCGAGATACGGTTGAATACAAAGGTAGGTCGCGATATCTCAATAAAGGATATCCAGAATTCATTCGATGCAGCTTTCATTGCAGTTGGAGCGCACCTTGGGAGAAGCCTTGGTCTGGCGAATGAGGATGCTCAGGGCGTATTAAGTGGTTTGGATTTCCTGAAATCTGTTATTATTGGCTCACCCGTTGAAGTGGGAAAGCGAGTCTTCATAATTGGAGGGGGTAACGTGGCAATAGATGCTGCCCTTACCAGCAGAAGGCTTGGAGCACGCGAAGTTCATGTAGTCTGTCTTGAAAAGTGGGATGAAATACCTGCTCACAAATGGGAAATAGGTCAGGCCGTTGAAGAGGGAATAATCTTCCATCCATCCTGGGGACCACTCCGCTTTGATGTCTCCCATGGTCATATAAAGGGTATCGAATTCAAAAGGTGCACGTCTGTCTTTGATGAGTATGGTAGGTTCAACCCCCAGTACGATGAAGAGACTACAATTTACCATGAAGCCGATACAGCCATCATCGCCATCGGACAGGCAATGGACACGGCTTTTCTGTCAGAGCTGGATGATCTTGAAGTTTTTCACGACGGCCGTATCAAGGCCGACCCGGTCACTGGTGAGACGACTGTTAAAGGGATTTTTTCCGGTGGTGACGTGGTTACCGGTCCAAAGATGGCCATCGACGCTATTGCCCAGGGTAAAGATGCTGCGGAGTCAATCATCAGATACCTCGAAGGACGGAATCTGAGAGAGGGCAGAAGGGCGATCGAGACCAAACTTGTAGAGGATGTTCCCACCTTTATGGAGAAAAAAGCCAGAGTAGCAATCCAATCCTTGCCGGTTGCAGAAAGGACAGGTTTTCAGGAAGTCTATCAGACCCTTACAGAGGAGGAAGCAAAGAGGGAAGCAGAACGGTGCCTGAATTGCAGAAGGTGCCTTGGATGTAGGATCTGTGAAGAATTCTGCAAGCCCGAAGCAATAGATTATTTCGAAACTCCGAAAGAAGAGAGGATACAGGTTGGCAGCATCATCGTGACGAGTGGTTTTGACCCCTATGATGCAACACAAAAGAAGGAGTTCGGATATGGTGTGTATCCAAATGTCATCACAAGCCTTGAATTCGAAAGGATTCTCTCTGCCACAGGCCCGACGGCAAGTGTTGTAATGAGGCCGTCTGATGGGAAGATACCAAAGAAGATTGCTTTTGTTCAATGTGTTGGAAGCAGGGACAAAGTGCACGAATACTGTTCCTCTGTATGCTGCATGTATGCGACCAAGGAAGCCATCATTGCAAAAGAACATCAGAATGATATGGAGACCACAATTTTCTACCTTGATATCAGGGTTTTTGGGAAGGGATTTGATCAATACTATGAGCGTGCAGTGTCTGAATACGGCGTGCGATACGTCAAGAGCTTTGTATCACGAATCCTGGAAGACCCGGTAACCAAGGATGTTAAGATAGTTTACGTTGACGAGAGCGGGAATCTCAGGTCCGAGCAATTTGACCTGATTGTTTTATCGGTGGGTACCAGACCTTCAGAGCATCTTCCCACACTTGCAAATGTCCTGGGTATTCAACTCAACGAGTATGGATTTGTCAAAACGAGCCAAAAGAATCCCCTTATTACCTCCAGGGAAGGGATCTATGTAAGTGGCGCGTGTGAGGCTCCGAAGGATATCCCTGAAACAGTAATTCAAGCAAGCGGTGCTGCCTGCGAGGCTGGGTCCGTTATCTCTGAGGTAAGAGGGAAAGACCTTGTCATAAAGGAACTGCCCCCGGAAAAAGATGTGGATGCTGAGGATCCCCGGATAGGTGTGTTTGTCTGCAACTGTGGGATCAACATCGGTGGTGTTGTGAACGTCCCTGAAGTACAATCCTATGCGAAAGGTTTGCCCAATGTGGTCTTTTCTGAGGAGAACCTGTTCACGTGTTCTCAGGACACCCAGGACAAAATGAAGCAGCTTATCGAGGATTATAAACTAAACAGGGTAGTAGTAGCGTCCTGCTCTCCCCGCACTCACGAGCCGCTTTTCAGGGCTACGATCCGAGACGCTGGTTTGAATAAGTATCTTTTTGAGATGGCAAATATCAGAGACCAATGTTCGTGGGTCCACATGCACGAGAAGGCCGGTGCAACGGAGAAGGCAAAGGCCCTTGTCAGGATGGCTGTCATGAACGCCAACAACATCAAGCCTCTTAAGGACATCATGCTCGATGTAAATAAAAAAGCCCTTGTTGTGGGCGGAGGCATGGCCGGTATGACAGCAGCCCTGAAATTGGCAAATCAGAACTTTGAGGTCTTTCTCATAGAACAGGAAGATTCTCTCGGTGGCAACCTGAAACATATCTTTTCTACCATCGACGGTCTGGATGTCAGATCATTCATGAAGGAGACAATTGAAAGGGTTGACAGCCATCCATTGATACATGTGGAAACAGAGGCTCAGATAATCGATCACACAGGTTTCCGGGGAAATTTTGAGACAGGGATAGAGGCGGGCCCCCTCAAGAAATACAAAAAGATCAACCACGGTATCATCGTTTTGGCCACAGGTGGAGAAGAATACAAGCCAAACGGCATGTTTCTCTACGGAGAGAACGAGAAAGTACTGACCCAGACGGAGCTGGAGAGCCAGATCATATCAGGCCGGCTTCCACGCTACGAAAGGGTAACTATGATCCAGTGTGTGGGATCAAGAAGCGAAGCACGTCCGTATTGCAGCAGAATCTGTTGCTCGACGGCCATTAAGAATGCCATCACCCTCAAAGAACAAAAACCTGAAGCAGATGTGGTTATCCTTTTCAGGGATATTATGACCTATGGTTTTCTGGAGAAATACTATTTAAAGGCGCGGAGGCTCGGCATCCGATTTGTGAGGTTTGAGAAGGCGAATCCTCCCATCGTTAACAATGGTAACGGTGTGCTTGCTATCACATGTTTTGACCCTTCTGTCACGGAAGAGGTCAGCTTTAAAACAGATCTTCTTGTCCTCAGTTGTGCCATTGTGCCGAGAGACAACGAAGCCATTGCAACCCTCTTCAAGGTTCCGAGAACAATAGACGGCTTTTTTCTTGAGGCACATATGAAACTCAGGCCTGTTGATTTTCCCTCAGACGGCATGTTCCTGGCTGGACTATGCCACTCGCCGAAGAATATTCGTGAAAGTATTGCCCAGGCAGAGGCGGCCGTTGCAAGAGGAATAACGATCCTGTCAAAAGATCAAATCGCAGCCGGCGGAGTAGTCGCAAGGGTTGAGCCAGAAAAGTGTGCTGCCTGCCTGACATGTGTGAGGGTATGTCCATACTCTGTCCCGGTGATCAATGAAAAAGGTGATGCAGAGATCGATATCAGTAAGTGTAAGGGATGTGGCATATGTGTTGCTGAATGCCCTGCCGGGGCCATTGACCTGATGCATTACAGAGATGCTCAGATTATAGGCAAAGCTAAATCCCTTTTTTCTGAAGTAACAGGCGACATGGTAGCAGAATGTGAATCGTGAAAATGAAGATTGCAGATTTAAAAGAACAGGATGAAGAAAAGGTTGACGGTGAGACCGAGGACATTTGCTTTCGAAACATGAACTGTAGTTGAGGAATTCTAATGGGGAAATTTGAACCGCAAATTATTGCCTATTGTTGCGAATATTGAGGGTATACTGCGGCGGACCTGGCAGGTTCGATGCGTCTTTCTTATCCTACAAATGTGAAAATCATTAAAGTCCCCTGTACAGGTAGGGTAGATATCACTCATGTTCTTAAAGCCTTTGAGGACGGTGCAGACGGTGTTTATCTTGTGGGGTGCCTTGAAGGTGACTGTCACTACCTTGTGGGAAATATTAGGGCAAAAAAACGGGTAGAGTATTTGAAACATATCCTTGATGAATGCGGGGTGGGGGGTGAGCGCGTGGCAATGTATAACATGTCTTCAGCTGAGGGGCAACGTTTTGCCGAAGTGGCAAGAGAGATGACAGAGAAAATCCGAACACTAGGGCCAAATCCTGCAAAAAAGGAAAAGTAAACGTTTGGCAGTTAGCAGTCAAAAATGAGCAAAAGGCTAATAATATGTATTTGACAATAACTGAGAGCTGAGATAACAAGGAGCCAAAAATGATAGTAGCAAACAGAAAACCCTTTGAAGAGATTATCGAGATGCTCAAGCCCTATTCGAAGATACTCCTCCTTGGCTGTAACGAATGTGTAACTGTCTGTGCCACGGGCGGTTCAAAAGAGGTTGCGGTTCTGGCATCTGAGATTCGCCTTTACAGGCAGAAGGAAGGAAAACCTGTTGAGATAGGGGAGGTAACGCTTGAGCGCAACTGCGATCCCGAGTATGTTGAGAGTCTGAAACCTTTCATTCATGATTACGAGGTGGTCCTATCTATGGCGTGTGGCTGTGGGATTCAATTTGTAGGAGAGCATTACAGAGATAGGCTGGTTTTGCCGGCAGTCAACACGACCTTTTATGGTGTCACTGAAGAGCATGGTGTATGGACTGAGAGGTGTCAGGGCTGTGGTAACTGCATTCTCCACAAAACCCTTGGAATCTGCCCTGTCACTCGATGCGCAAAGAGTATATTTAACGGTCCATGTGGAGGCTCCCAGGGCGGCAAGTGTGAGGTGGACAGGGATATTCCGTGTGCCTGGCACCTTATAGTGGACCGTTACAGAGAGTTGAATATGATGGATAAATACCTTGAAATCCAGCCCATGAAAGATTGGTCAACGAGCAGGGACGGTGGTCCAAGGAAAAGGGTGAGGGAGGACTTGAAAATATGAGCACGCAGAGCAACCTCGAACGGGTCCTGAAAAGCGGGACCTTTGCTGTTACATCGGAGTGCGGCCCTCCACGGGGGGCTGATCCTGAGGTTGTGAAGAAAAAGGGCAGTTATCTGCTCGGATATGTAGACTGCGTTAACGTTACGGACAACCAGACAAGCGTAGTTCGCATGAGTAGCTTTTCTGCGTGCCTGGTGCTCAAAGGGGTGGGTCTTGACCCGATAATGCAAATGGTATGCAGAGACCGCAACAGGATTGCAATGCAGAGCGATATCCTCGGAGCTGCTGCGTTGGGCATCAACAACCTTCTCTGTCTTTCAGGGGATCACCAGAAATTTGGAGATCACCCCACGGCAAAAAATGTATTTGACATAGACTCTATTCAGCTCATCCAGACTGTCAAAGGGATGCGGGATGAGGGCAGGTTTATCAGCGGCCAAGAAGTTAAAGGCAAACCAAATATTTTCATAGGTTGTGTGGAAAACCCCTTTGCTGATCCCTTTGAGATTCGGGCTTTAAGGCTTGCAAAAAAGGCTGCTGCTGGTGCCCAGTTCGTCCAGACCCAGTGCGTCTTCAATGTGGAAAAATTCGAGAAATGGATGGAAATGGTACGTGATCTTGGTATTCACGAGAAGATTCATATCCTTGCAGGCATTACACCCATGAAATCCATCGGAATGGCTCAATATATGAAAAACTCTGTTCCTGGTATGGACGTTCCTGAGGAGCAGATCGAACGCCTTAAAGGTGTTCCCAAGGAAAAGGTTACTGAAGAGGGTATCAAAATAGCCGTTGAGACAATCGAACGTGTGCGGGCAATTAAGGGCGTCGCAGGTGTCCACATTATGGCTATTGAATGGGAAGAGAAGGTGCAGGAGATCGTAAAGGCTGCTGGTCTCCATCCACGACCCTGATGCCATATCTTTTTAATCCATAATTCAATATGGCACTGGTGTCTTATTCTGTTTGAGTTCTGTTCCTCATCTCACTTCCCCTTCGGCATTACAAGAAAAACGTCCCATAGCACCTTGACACAAGCCCTTCTAATCCGCCACCTTCAACGCACTGAAGTTTGGATTTCTTAAAGGAAGGTGTTTCATCTGCAAATAGTCAATGTAGCAGCTTTCAATCTTTTCTATCTCCTGATCATCCATCATTCTTTTGACAATCTTTGCAAACTCAACAGATGTAGGCCTATAATTATTTTTCTACTATATGTTATGCGACTTGAAACATACCTCATAAACCATTCTTTCCATTTTCCCGGAAACCAGGCGATCAATCGACCATGTCGACGTCAAGTTAGTTCAAAAGAGCTCCTAAACAAAAATAGAGGCTATTTGCAATAATTAACAACGATGATGTATAGAAAAAAAGTTTCGTTGGTAAGCAG